>Ga0187894_10004954_pt1 | contig 13922 bp, 15 predicted proteins | sample GBC1701081metaG_FD_136650 | JGI IMG/M metagenome (GOLD analysis project Ga0187894, IMG submission 136650) | White microbial mat communities from a lava cave in the Kipuka Kanohina Cave System on the Island of Hawaii, USA - GBC170108-1 metaG ...
GATAAATGAAACGGCCATCACAAATCATGCACGGTTACCGAAATGGGAGATGTCTGAGCGTGGGGGCAAAAAATGAAGTGGGTGAATTTCCGGGCGTCAATGGACGGTTGCCGCAAGGACACGATTATCCATTCGTGCAAGTCTCTCCATATTGGCAACCGTGTCTTGGCTTGTTCTGCCAATGGAGTTTCTGAGATATTCTTCGAAATCTCGGAGATCAGCTTCAGGATCAAAGATACCGTTACGCAAGCGATCATTGATAGTTTTGAGCATTCGCATGCGCGATACGACAAGCGTCTCAAGTTGATTCTTTAGCCGATACGTGCCCCTTACCGTTTGCCCAATGTTGCTCATCGTGGCAATCATGTTCCGCTGTTTCGCCACAAGGTCTTCAGTGGTCTTGAGAATCCCACCCAAGGTAGTCACCTGCTGCGCGGCCTTTTCATATATTTCTGCGTAATGCCGGACAGTTTCGAGCCAGCGAGTCGCCTCATCAATCTTCTTTTTGATCTGAAGGGTGTACTGTGCCGGGTCGTAGACTGTCCACTGCGCTTGCGCCGTTATCGGCATCAATAACGCGCCGAGCAATAGACCAATCAAGAGCTGGTGTGCCAAAGTCGGCTGTCTCATTGCCCTCTTCCCTTCACTTATTGAATATGGCGGATGCGAATTTGCGTAAATTATTCAGAGTTGCCGTATCCAACGTGAGCTCAGTTGATCCGAGCTTCATTTCAACCGTCTTCCCACTTGCGACCTTGCGCAGAGCGTCAAGACTGATAAAAGCTGTGATGTCTTTTGCCACTTTCAAATCCTGTGCGAGCGGGGCTTCCGGGTTATATGATCTGCCAACGTCGGCTGGCGCGCCTTTCACGCGCTCACCGTCAATAATGAAACTCAACTCCGCTGAATCATAGTAAGGACTCTTTTCGGCGGATGACGTGAAGACCATCTCCACCATCTCATTCCATTGCGTTGGCTTTTCTCCTTTAAAAGTCGCTTTAGCCGACATCTCCAGCACTTGACGCGGTGATTTACTATCGAAAATCCGCTGTGGTTTGAGCTTCACGGTCGTTTCGTCCTTAAAGCGGTCGTATTTCCGCTCGATCAATTGCCCGGTTGAATCTGTACGCTTGTCCTGACCCATCGCCGCGCCCATCCCAACACACATCAGACAAACACAAACGAGAATTGGCAAAATCTTCATTGGGTCTCCTCTCAAATTTCATAAGCCAGTAACGATTCATTTATCTCGATGAGACCCTGAGATGCTAATCCTCGCGGATAATAAGCGGCAAGCCACGCGATCACGTCGGCCAGTGGCCATTCAGGTCTGAGCGCCGATACCCGCGCCCGTGCATTACGCTCCGTCGGATTCGTCGTAAAAGTCCAAAGTTCCGCCGGCGATAAATCCATCTGGATCATCTCGACCGTCTGGTCCTGCCCCGATCCCAGCGCCATCACATACTGCGCGTATTCGCCGGCGACGTTGCGAATCGCGCTGACCGCCGCGGCCGCATTCTCGGACAGCCCCGCGTCGGCGACGAGCTTCGAGTAGTCCCCGATCTGCTTGCCGATAATCTTCACGCCGGCGGTTTTGGTGATGTCGTGCAGACCGGTGAAGTCTTCGTAGGTGTGAGTGGCCAGCATCGTCACCGTGTTCTCCCGTCGTCCCGTGCGCGCGCCCTTCTGGATGACACGCATAATGCCCGGATACTGCTGCACGATCTTCCAGACTTCATCAAAAACGAGCAGCGTCGGCGTGCGCCTGCCATCGGCTTTCAACTGCCCGATTGAGCGCAGCACGCGCGCAGCGACCCGACCTGCGAGCGTCTCGCGGACGTCCTGTGGAAAAGCGTCCAGACTGTCGAGTTCATACACGTCATAGAGTGAATCAACGGAAAAGTCAGGATGCGTCGGAGCGTCGAGCCAGGGATGGTTGCGGTATTTTTCGAGGGCGAGGGCGAGCGTCGCGGCGCGATCTTTCACCGCCGCTGATTGAAACGGGTAGCTTTCAAGCAGCGCGAGCAAATGCGAATGCGTCGGCTCGTACCTCGGTCTGCCTGATGAGTTGCGCGGGACCTCGTTCTTGTAAACCTCGGTAACGACGTTGGTGAGGATGTCTTCGGCGATACTGTCGTCGGGCTTCACCCGCGCGAGGCGCATCGCGTCCATTACAACGAGCGCGATCTGCGTCTCGTCCGGGGCATCGCCCAGTTCCAAGCCCGGATAATCCCAGATGTTGATCGTGCGGGTGTCTTCGAGGCTGAAACGCAGGTGACGACCGCGCGTTACGTCCACGTGCGGCGCGAGCGATTCGCCGAAATCCACCGCCCGCACTCGCGCTTCGGGCAACGTCGCAAGCACGTCGTTGATGATCCGCGCCATCATCGTGGATTTGCCCGAACCAGGCTCGCCGAGAACGACCACAAGCGGAGAGCTGATCTCGGCGCGGTCGAAGAGATCGAAGCCGATCAGCCTTCCGGTCGGCGTCGAGCAGAGCGTATGCGGCCGCCGCGCGCCTTCCCAGGCCGATTCCGCTGGCACAAGCGCGGATAAGGAGTTTGCGACCTCAGTGATTTCCCTTCCCGTCGGCCTCACCTCGGCTTCGCCTACGAGCGCGCGATGGTAGAGAGCGCGCAAGCTGGCAGGCTCCTCGCGCGCAGCCTCGACGCCCGGAATCGATTGCATCGCCGTCATCATCTGTTCGCAGTAGCGGTCGAGATTGTGGAGCGACTGCTTCAACTCTTCTCTCGTGCGCGCGGCTTCAGCATAGATGATCGCGTAGAAGCGGGCCTCGATAAGAGCTTCACGCGAGCCGGTGATGTGATCGCGCACGCTCTCCAGGTCGAACAACGCCGCTCTAGCTTCGGGCGTCTGCCGCTGCCGGCCGTCCGCGCGAATGTGCGTGCGGCGCACCTGGCGGATCCGCCGGTCGAGTCGTTTGGCCGCTTTGCGCTGGTCGAGGTAGACGAACTCCGCGACGATCGTGTGACGAAACGTCAGTCCCGGATGCAAGGTGAGCGCCCGCAACGCATCGGCTGTGATCACCGGCTGCGGCGGAACGAACATCGAGACAATCGCCGCCGGATGTGAGCCGTGCATCACATACCAGCCGTCTCCATCAATCGTCTCTCCGCACAGGTAATCGCGAATGTCCAAGCCCGGCGCGTCAGGCAGAATTGGAACGCCGCGCGCATTTTGCCGGTGACCCAGATAGACCGCTTCCCACAACTCTTCGCGGCTGAATCTTTTTAGTTTGAGCGGACATTCACGCTCGATCAGGCGAAAGACTTTCTCCGCCTTCTCACGCGCTTCTCGCTCTTCGGCAAGAATGCGGCGCACCACGCCGTCATCCGCCGTCTCTGCCCGCGCCCTCCGCAGCGCACCGCCCAGGTTCGCCAAGCCATGCTTTCTGATTTCACGAGCAGCGGCGGGAATGAGGGCGGAGAGTCCCCGGCTGGTGTCGTCGCCCGGCTGGCGTACGGGCGCTCGCGCCCAGACGGAAAGCACGCACTGGCGATACGCCCCGGCTGCTACTGCGGCGCAGTAATAATCAATGTTCATCGCGTGAAGACGCGCGGCCTCCGGATGTATGAACTGACTGCCATCATACGCATTGAGATGCCGCCGTGTGGCGTGGCCCGGATCAGGTCCCGACGAGAAGCGGAACTGCAGGATCGTGCCGGCGGGCTTCTCTACGCTGAGCATCCGCGCCAGCTCGTCGCAACGCCCTTCAACGACCGGATCGTGCGCAAGCATCGTAGACCGAAGCTGCGCTTCCCACGCGCAGGTATACGAGCCGTCGCCGTGCCGCAGCTCATTGTCACAGATGCCGGCGATGGAAGAATCGCGCCGGCGGCCATCGGGACGCGCGAGATCTATCCTCCGCTCTTCTTCGGCGCGCGAGCCGGGATTCGCTTCACTGTTGCGTCTCCAGAGCCGCAGATCGCGCTGTGCTTGGAGACCTATGGGCAGCAGCTTCGCGCCGACTCCGGCGCTTAAACCCGCGCCAGCCGCGGCGATGATTCCGCCGATGATCGTCAATGCTTCCATTTTACCTTTCCCTTCAGTGCGTGATGAGCCATCGACTCTTCGGCCGCTGCGACCAATCACATGGCAACGCACGCCGGTGTCGCGGATTTTCAACCAGTGCGCGCAACCTGTGCTGCAACCAGTAAGGCCTCCGCCCAATCCGCGTGTAGTTGAAAAACACGATACTCAGCGCAGCCGCCGCAAGTCCGGTCCACAACTCCAGCGGCACGCCCCAGAGCCGCAAGCTGAACAGGAAAGGGATCGTGTAGCCAACGAGCGTGAGGATGAGCACGAATTTCCAATCCGACGAGATGACGCCGAAGCGCACCACCGGAAGGTAGACATTCGGTCTGACGGGTCGAGGTCTCATAACTTCAGCGGCCCAAATCCGTATCGAGATTGACCGCGTTGCCCTGCGAGAAGCTATAGACGAGCGACACGACTCCACCGAAACCCAAGCAGAGCAACCCGCCCACCATCTGCCGCCCCCAGGCTTTTTCAGTCATCAGGTTGAATGTGCCCCAGCCGATACCGACGATCCCCAGCAGGAAGAGCAGATTGCGCCCCCACTTGATCGCCGCCCGCACGCCATTGCCGAGCGTCTGGTCATTGCCGCCGAAGACGTTGCCGCCCGGCGTTTGCGCGAAAGCCGGTTGGACAAATGCCAGGCTCGCGAGTAGTCCAGTGACGATCAGCGCGAGCGCCGGTTCGACCGCGCGAATGAGCACGGCTAGCTCGACTATGCGCTCACCCAGACGCGCCAGGCTCGATTGTTCGAGCAATTCATCATCAACTTTGCAAGCATCTGTTTGTTGAATGATCCATCCGAAGCTTTTCATAACTTTGCTCCTCAGTTTGATTAAAAGCTTTGACTCGAAGCTACCCACCTCCCCGCTTGTCGAAGAGGACTGATCGCACTTATCCCGAACCATGCTCCGGGACCGGAACGGGTGAGCTTCACCAACGCTGCTATTCAAAATTCGTGCCAGCGCCTTTTTTCGCGGCGGCATCGTTTTTGCGGCTAGCCTCGGGCGACGAAAGGATTGATCGAATGAAAAGGCTGATATGGATGTATGCCGCCGCGCTCGTCTTGTTGATTCTTCCGATGAATGCGCCGGCGCAAGACGGCCCACTTCTGAAATTGCTCGTTCGTACTGAAGGTAAGCACCTCCGGGCCAGGCAAAACCTCGAGCAGATTCTGCGGGAGCATCCTGAATTCTGGGTGGAGTTACAGGCGGTTGCGGCGCGCCTGAAGACTCATCCGGCATGGCTGCTCAACGTGATGGCGAGCGAATCGCTATTTGTCGCTGGCGCGCGCAACCGGCTGCCCGGTCAGACTGCGAGCGGCTTACTGCAAATCATTGAAGACACGGCGCAGGGCCTGGGAACGACCACCGCCGCAATCAGGCAAATGAGCCCGGTCGAGCAGTTGCGTTTGGTCGAGAAGTACTTCGCGCCGTTTCGCGGGCGATTGGACAGCCTGGCCGATGTTTACACGGCGACTTTTCGCGGATTTATCCTTGAAGGCGGGGAGACGGTGGTCGTTGCGCCCCTCGACGATTCACGCAAAGAACAGCGTATCTATGCGCTAAATCAATGGCTTGATCTCAACAGTGACGGGCGCATTACGAAAGGCGAATTATCAACAGCCGCACTCAGTATCGGCAGGTTTCAAGCTGAAAGTGTCGCGGATCACGAACAAAACGGAGAACCGGTGAGCCACAGCGCGAGCCTCTATTCGGGAGCTTCCGCGTCTCGTGATCGGAATGTTGAAAGTCGCCAAACGCGCTCGATCTATGTCCGTGATTAGAGCCCCAGGTGTGACGCCGGCGACACACATGGGGTGTGACGTTTCACACACACCTGCCGCCGGGTCGCGCGACAGGAATCTCGCTGGATTGCGGCATTTCTTTGATGTTTGCGACATGGCACACGGCTTGTTGATTGCCGCAGGCGGGGCCAATTGGAAAGGCTTGCCAATGGGAAATTCTCTCAAAGAGTTTATTGACGCCTTCCTCAAGGAACACGCGCTCGCGACCGAGGGCGAGCTGGCGCTGGATGTATCGCCGGAAGAACTTGAGGAACTCGGATTGTTCTTTGTGCAGGGAATGTGCGGGTGGGCGCTGGGGCTCGAGATGGAGCGGCAGCGTCGCCGCCTTGTCGAGGTCACCGATCAAATCGAGCGGAGACGTGAGCCGGCGGAGTTCAATTTCGATGATGACGACGACGATGACGAGGACCTGATTCATTAAACGCAAAAGTAGGGGAGTTGTATGAGCACGCATTCGGAAGTTCTTGAAATTCCTGTCGGCTTCGATGAAGCCATCGAGACAAAGTCAAACGACATCGCGGATCGCCGGGAAGCAGCGCCGTCTTTCCAGGTCCTGCACCGCGACCCTCAGGACGTGCGAACCGTGCTGAGTCTCACCATGACCTCAATGCTGCTCGTGCTGCTACTGCTCGTGAGCATCGCCTTCAACTTCTACCAGTACATTCGCCGCCCCGACCGCATCGTGGTGGATCGCTCATCGGGCCGCGTGCTGATGATCAACGACCGCAACTACGGCGAGACCGAAACCGTGCAACTCGGCCCGGACAAACTCACGAGCGCCGATAAACAGTATATCGCAGGCGAATTCGTCCGCGCGCTCTACCAGATCGACCCGGCCACGCGCCCGCGCGACATCGAGCGTGCGCTGCGGATGATGGTTCCCGACAGCGCGCTCAAATTCGCTCGTTACCTCAAACAGGAAGGCACGCTCGACAAACAGCGCGCCGAAAGCTGGCAATCGGTCTGGACGCCGCAGGACATCTCGATTGACCGCGTCGACCCATACACGGTGCGCGTCATCGGCAAACAGGAGATCACGCGCGTCGTCGCGGGCGCGGCCCAACGCGAGTCGCACCAGTTGAATCTCCAGCTCAAACTCGCGGCCGATCCGCAGCGGCGCGCCGATCGCAACCTACGCTCAGGGTTTTTGATCGCCTCGATTGACTACAAGGAGTTAGGGTCGTCTTCGCCGCCGGCAGCGGTGGGGACCGCATCAACTTCTCAATAGGCAAGTGATCCCGACCCCACCCACAGTGGAGGAAATTATGTTTCATCAAGCTCGTCGCATCGTTGTTTTCGCGTTTCTGTTTTCTGTTATCACGCTCTCTGCCGCGGCGCAGGCAAAGGGCAAGCGCAACAAACAAGTCGAGGAACGCAGCGCAGCGCCGCCGGCGTCAGTCGCTTTGGTCGAACAGCCGCGGGCCGACTACCTGTCGGGCGAGGCGAACGTTGCAGTGCGCGGCAACCAGAATCCGGTCATACGCCTGGGGCTTTCGCCGAATGGCGTGACGATCATCGAGTTCCCTGTCGCCGACCGCTTCTTCGCCCTTCATCCGGGCAACAGCGACCTGGTGACGATCGACGAATCGCCGACCAAGGCGACCGATCACTTTATGGTCGTGCGCGCGGGCAGCGGTTTCGCCTCTCCGGCGACGATGGCCAACGCCAGGCGCGCGCCGGTGACCTCGATCATCGCGCAGATGCAATCCGGCCTCGTCATCACTTTTCTTTTCTACCCGGTGCAGCAGCTCGCCGAACAGGCGCACCGGGTCGTCGTCGGCTATGACCGCGACGAGGTGATTGCCGCTCGCCGCGCCGCAGGGCTGGCGATTAATCTCGACGGGGTTGAAGAAGAGAAATCACGCACGACATCGCTGCGCTTCTCTTCGCCGCCCGCGACTCCAGGACCAGAAACAACGACGGCACGCGCGCAGGTCACATCTTCGCCGATCAAACTGGTCGCGGATACCGCCCAGATAGATACCTCGCAGCCTCCCGTAAAGCCGGATCGTAAAAACGGAGATCCGATTCGCGCGGCGCTCGACGAGGCTTCCAGATCGCCGAAGCAGTTCAAACGATGGAGCGACTCCATCCACGGCCTCTCGCTCTCCGTCTCGCCGGTGCAGGAGATAGACAAACGTTCGCAGCTCGTCGTGGTCGCGGTTCGCAACACGAAAAGCGCCGACGCGCGCATCCTGCCCAGCCAACCCGAAATCACGATCGAGACCTTCGATGACAGGGGTAAGCCGCTTCAGATCGATGTGGTAAGGAAGTTCGGCGTCCAGACGACGGCGACAAACGATGTGATTCCCGCCGGCGCAACAGCCTATTACGCGCTCGCCTATGAGTCGCGAGCGTTGGGCGCACGCCAGCGACTTCGCGTCGCCGTCGGGCAGACGATTGCGGCCGATGAGCCCGCGACCGCAGGCGTGGCTTCCGTCAACCGCTAACGCCGGAAAGGAGCCTTGCGATGAATTCCAACGGAAATAATGGCTGGCGCCGGAACGGGGCGGTTGGCGTTACAGAACATTCTCCGGACAGCGTAGAGAGAGGCGACACACGGGATAATCCGTTCGCCCATCCTTACATCGCCTTCGACGACGAATCGGGTGAAACGGAAGACACGACAGGCCAATCGTCGCAGCGCCGAACGAGCCGCCGGCGCAAACGAGTAATCGGCGGACTGCTGTGTGTGCTGCTCGTTGTGGTGACCAGCATTTGTTTATGGGTCGTAACCGGCGATCACGGCAAGACGAAGATCAACCTGCCAGTAAAGGACGCGAGCGCGCAGACTGCCGACAGGGGAATCGCGCGCAATCCGGACGACGTGACGGCAGAGGCTATCGCTGAAGTTCGCAGCGCCGCTCCAACACCAATGCCTGCCGTGCCCGCGCCTTCGCTCCCGGTCTCCGGCAGCATTGCGCCAACCACGCCGGTGACGGTTCCGCTCGAAACCCTCGGAGGAACGGTTCTCTCACCCGGTAGAGAGACGCTCCCCGAAGCCAACGCTGGTCAGGCCATCAATGCAGCCACAACGACAAAGCTCAAGGCCGCCAACTTTGCTTCCGAGCGCAACCCTGAACGCTCGATTCGCTGTGCCGCAACTGCGCCGTCATCGCTTTCACGCCCAATCACCAGGCCGGAAATCTCGCCGCGTTCAGCAAGCAACAAGGCACGGGAGCCGGAACTCATTCTCGCTGCCCCAACCACCCTGGCCAAAACAGGCGTCACGTTTCCGAGCTTCGGCGCATTGCTGCCGGTGCGCACGCTCGGCGCGATCTATACCTTGAGATCGGGGAGCCTCGCGCGCTTTGAACTCACACGGGATATGCGTGGGCCAGGGTGGGAGATGAAGAAAGGCGTGACGATCATCGGCCGCCAACAGGGCGGCGAATACGACCGCGCCTACATCACGCTCGTGGGCTTCATTGACCCGGCGTCGGGAAAGCTTGTGAGGATCGGCGGAGATGTTCTGGGGTCAGACGGCGCGCCGGGACTGCGGGGCAAGCGTAGACAGGTCAACAGCCGGTGGACGCGTGTCCTGGGGCGAGCAGCGCAGAGCGCCGTTTCTCTGGGACAGGCTGCGCTCTCGCGCGGCGGTACAACCGTCATTCTGCCGGGCGCGGTCGCGCCGGAATTGTCGCCCGGCTTCAATACCATCAATCGCCGCGAATTCGTCGAAATTCCCGCCGGCGCTTTCGGCTACGTGATGATCACTGATCTGCCGCGGGAGACGCGCGGCATAGACGCCGATCCGCTTGCCGAAAGCGACGGAGACACGCTCGCGGATGAGGAACTCGCCCGACTCCTCTCCTCTGGTTCGCCGGAGAAGATTCGCGCCGCGCTTCCACGAATGAATCCGGAGATGAAGCGCTTGGCGTTGATGGCTCTACAGGAGAAGTGAGCGCACTTATGCAACCTCTGGATTCCACAAAGGTGAGCGTTGATCCACGCCGAGCGCTTGAGCGCGAAGGACTCGATGCGCTCGCCCAATTGCTCGCCGGCGCAAGCTACATCATCCAGCGACATGCGCTCACCGATCTCGCGCACGCGCTGCGAAGCCGTAAGCCATTGCTTGTCGAGGGGCCGCGCGGCGGCGGCAAGACGGCGCTCGCGGAGAGTTTGGCCGAAGCTTGCAATTTGTCGAGCTTCTACCTGCAGGGGATGGACGATCTGACCATCGCCGACGTGCTCTATTCGTGGGATCGCGAAGCGCAAACGCAAATGGTCAGGCAGGAACTGGCCGCGGGCACGCCCTTGCGTGAAGCGCAAGCCCGTCAGTTCACGCGCGAGTATCTGATTCTGGGTGAGGCGCTCGGAGCGTTCGATTACGCGGCTCATTCCGAGACGCCCCCACTGCTCATAATTGACGAAGCCGACAAGCTCACCGAGAAGATCGAGGACATGCTGCTGCAACTCCTGGGGCGCGGCTGGGCGCATGTGCCGCGCTTCGGCGACATCGGCGTGCGTGATCGAATGCGGTGGCCAGTGGCCATTCTGCTCTCGAACGACATCCGTCATGACTTGAGCGCGCCGCTGCGCTCACGATGTCTTTATACCTGGCTCGATGCGCCCACGCCGCGCGAAGAGGTGCGAATCCTTCGCGCGCGCGTTCCGCAGGCCTCGCCCGATCTGGTCAGCGCGGTTACGCGCCTAGTCAACTGCATCCGGCGCGATATGCCGGCGGTGCGCGACAAGCCCGGATTGCGTGAATCCATTGACCTGTTGGAAGCATTGACGAGAGATGGCGTCGAGGCGCTGACGGCGCATGTGATTGACGGGCATCTCTGTTTTTTGGGTAAGCGGCGCAAGGAGTTGCTCAATCTACGACAAGGCATCGCGCGTCTGGAATTCGCCGCGCACGCGCGGGATCGCGAAATTGATGAGTGGGTGGAATGGGCTTTTACGAATGAGGCTTGTGTGCTGGAGAAGGCGGCGTGAGTTACTTCAGGGGAATATGCACGACCTGGTTTACATATTCGCTCTGCTCGGAGCAAAGGATGATCGTTAGCAGTTCTTCGACGGCCTGACCGATGGGGAAATCTTTGGGGACGACAATCGCGCCAGGCATCGGCAGACCTGCTCTGATTCGATCGTAAGCGAATTTTGGGATGGTGTTGACGTCGTGCGTAAGGACGATGCGGTTTTCCACGGCAGCCCATTCGAGAAGATCGGGGTCTTCGACGCCTTTTAGCAAAGTCTTCTGCGCGATGACGTAATCGAGATTCGGGATTCGCAGTTTCAGGCCGCCCAGAATGTGATGATTGAAGTTTTCGTCCAATAGCAAGCGCATGGGAGGCTGCTTCAGGCTGTTCTGGCCAGTTGCGCACGCCGCGCGAGAATGCGCTCGCGCAAATCTTTCGTATCGAAATGCTGCTCGATGAAGCGCTTGCCTTCTTCTTCGGCTTCGTCCTGCTGGCGTAAATACTCTTCAACCGCCTCGGTGTTCTGAAGGTAGTAGAAGATCGCACCGTAGATTTCACGCAGTGTGAGCGAGGGAAAGCTGTCCTGAATCCGCTCGGCGGTCGCGCCGGTTTTGAAGTGGTAGAGAATGGATTCGAGCGGCACGCGCGAACCGGTCACGCGAATTGAACCGTCTTCCCACTGGGTCAACGGGACGTTTTGTGTGATTTCAAGCTTAACCATAGCGATTGAATTATACACCAGTTGGAATTTTGATCGATGGGCTGGAGCAGCATGATCTACTTTGCGGTCAGGGCGACCTTTTCTTGCTGTAACGCTGTCCATCGAGCCATCAATCGTTCGCGGAACTCGCGTTTCTCTCGTTGGTAGTTCGGATCGGATTCGAGCTGCCGCAGAAAAGCGTCTTCCTTTGCTTCCCGGTCACGGAGGTACTTCTCGACGGCTTCCTGGTGGCTCAGGTAATAAGCGATGACGCCGTAAATGTCCGTCAGACGCAAGCCCTCAAACATATAGACGATCTGTTCCGGCATCGAGCCGAGCTTGAAGTGATAGAGAATAGTCTCAATCGGCACACGCGAGCCGGTGATGCGGATCGAGCCGTCTTCCCACTGCGTCAACGAGGCTGTCATTGTTGTTTCCAGTTGAACCATAACGCCATGAGTATACAACATCTGAAGCCATCCCCGGCAATCGTTGTCGGCCTGACAGCGGCGCTCGTCGTCATCGCGCCGTTCGCAATCCGTGTCGCTCTCAATGCGAGAACAACCACGGTTGATCCGCGGGTCACGCTCGATTCCGTAAGACCGCTCATCGCAGCAAGCCTCACGACCGGCGCGCGCCAGCCCGGAGTCGTCTCCGTGATGGACGGCGAAGTATCGCGCACCGCTGACCGGATCGGCGAAGCGACGGCATTGGCTCTGGCGTCGAGTCTCTACGCGGCAACCGAGCAGATCAAGGGACGCGCGCCGCGCACTGTACGCGACCTGCTCTCCTACCTTGCGGCTCAAAACCTTCTTCCTCCGGGCCTGGCGCTCACGCAAACCGAAGGGACGCTCTCTTCGGCGTATGGCTCGATCTCGGTTCGATACCGCCCCGCGCCTCTGGGAATCGAAGTCGTCTCGCTCGGACATAAGCCGACCGACGGGCCTGCGCTGATGGTGCGAGTCCCGGATGAAGCTGCGGAGAAAGACGAAGCGAAGCTCTACGTCGCCAACCGGCTCAACAGTGTGCGTATCCCCGCGCCGTTTGCGCCGGCGGCGGAAGTTATCGCGCTCGGCTGGTCGCCCGAACCGCTGCGGGCATTACGATAATTCAGTAAATGAAACGGCAATGTCACTCGATAATCTCTTCAAACAGGTTGATGCGCGCTACCGGATCCCGCGTCCGGCAAACGCCTTACATCTCGATTCCTATCAAGCCGGATTTCGCGTCCTGCGCGACGCCGGCGAGGGGATGATCCTCTTTGCCTGCGGCCTCTTCACCGCGTTTCTGCTCTGGAAGATCGCCGGTGTTCTCGAGGCGAGCTTTGAAACGCGCCTCTTTTTCATCTGCGGAATGATTCTCGCGGTGCTCACAGGGCTGGCCGAAGCCCTGTCGCTCGTGATTCCCTACTATCGAATCTCACAACGCCTGACACATGGTTCTGCACGCTGGGCCGACGTGCCGCTTCTCAAAGGGCTGGGACTCGCGCACGACGCGCGAAGCTCCCTGCCCGGCGGGGCGCTCCGTCTCGGACGCCTGACGCGCCGCTACGATCTCGTCCTGCCGTTTGAAAAGACGCTCTGCCACGTGGCGCTCTTCGGCCCGCCAGGCTCCGGCAAATCATCGAGCTTCATTATGGCGATGGCGCGAGACTGGGCGCGGGCCGGGTCGGCGATCTTCCTCGACCCGAAAGGCGAGCTCTTCAAACACACGGCGCGCAATTTCAGGCGCGTCTACCGGCTCGATCTCGCCGAACCGTGGTTTTCGGACCGGTGGAACTTCGTACCAGCCTGCAAAGGCGATGCGGAGCTGGCGCACGAGATAGCGTCCATTGTGGTCGGCTTCGATTACAACAAACATTACAACGGCGATCCCTTTTGGCCCCAGGCGGAAACGGCGCTGATGACTGCGCTGCTTTTGCACCTGCCGCAGATCGTCGAAAACCCGACGCCGGCGATGATCGCGGAGTTTATCGCCGCTCGCGGATTCGATCAGCTCAACCACGAGATGCTCGAATCACCTGACCCGGAGGCTCGCGTCCAATGGGGCATCTTCAAGAAGGCTGACCGCGAGAAGACGCAAGGCGGCGTCTTCGTCGGCCTCGGCGCCAAGCTCGCCCCCTTGCGCGCGCCGCACGCGATGGCTGTGATGCAATCGCCCACTCACGAGGAGCGCGAGCGCGGCATCCGCGAAATCGACCTCCATGAACTCAGGCGGCCCGGCACAGGCATCTACGTCATCGTGCCCGAAGGCGACGCGACGCGCTACAGGATCGCGCTTTCGATTCTGTTCGGTCTCGCGGCCAGCGTCGTTCGCAAAACGAGCAAAGATGAGCGGGGAGCGCCGGTGCTGCTCGCTCTTGACGAGGCGGGCAACATCCCGCTCCACAACCTGAGTGAAGCGCTCGGCGTCGGGCGCGGACGCCGCTGCGGGA
>Ga0187894_10004956_pt1 | contig 13920 bp, 13 predicted proteins | sample GBC1701081metaG_FD_136650 | JGI IMG/M metagenome (GOLD analysis project Ga0187894, IMG submission 136650) | White microbial mat communities from a lava cave in the Kipuka Kanohina Cave System on the Island of Hawaii, USA - GBC170108-1 metaG ...
GAAGTGGTGATGACCACGCTCCACGCCGGCGGCAAGTTCGACAGCAACTCGTACAAGGTCTCGGGCGGGCTCCACGGCGTCGGCGTCTCGGTCGTGAACGCGCTGTCCGAGCGGCTCGTCGTCGACATCTACCTGAACGGCCGGATCCACCGGCAGACCTACGTGCGCGGGCAGCCGATCAGCGACCTGCTCGTCATGGGAACCACGGAGCGCCGAGGCACGAAGGTCGCGTTCAAGCCCGACGCGGAGATCTTCCCGGACACGGTCATCCACTACGACACGATCGCAAGGCGGTTGCGCGAGCTCGCGTTCCTGAACGGCGGGCTGAAGATCACGATCCGCGACGAGCGGGTGACCCCCCCGAAGGAGGAGACGTTCCAGTACCAGGGCGGGATCGCCGAGTTCGTCGCCGAGCTGAACCGGGGCCGCGAGCCGGTCCACCTCGACGTCATCCTGATGTCCGGCACCCAGGAGAACGTCCAGGTCGACATCGCGATGCAGTACACGACGTCGTACGACGAGCGCCTCTTCTGCTACTGCAACAACATCAACACGCGCGAGGGCGGCACGCACCTGAGCGGGTTCCGCGCGGCGCTGACGCGCACGCTCAACAACTACGGGAAGCGCGAGAACCTCCTCAAGAAGGACCAGGTCCCGTCCGGCGAGGACTTCCGCGAGGGGCTCACCACGGTCATCAGCGTCAAGGTCCCCGAACCGCAGTTCGAGGGCCAGACCAAGATGAAGCTGGGCAACTCGGAGGTGCAGTCCGCGGTCGAGCAGATCGTGGGGCTCAAGCTGGGCCAGTACCTCGAGGAGCACCCGAAGGAGGCGCGCGTCCTCGTCGAGAAGGCCGTGAACGCGTACGCCGCGCGCGAGGCGGCGCGTCACGCGCGGGAGCTGGTGCGGCGCAAGAACGCCCTCGGCGGGGGCGGGTTGCCGGGCAAGCTCGCCGACTGCACGAGTCGCGACCGCGAGGACACGGAGCTCTTCCTGGTCGAGGGCGACTCGGCCGGCGGGTCCGCGAAACAGGGTCGCGACCGCGGGTTCCAGGCGATCCTCCCGCTCCGCGGCAAGATCCTGAACGTCGAGAAGGCGCGCATCGACAAGATGCTGTCGCACGACGAGATCCGCACGATCATCACGGCCGTCGGTACGGGCATCGGGTCGGAGGAGTTCGACGCCGCGAGGCTGCGCTACGGGAAGGTCATCATCATGACGGACGCGGACGTGGACGGCTCCCACATCCGCACGCTGCTCCTGACCTTCTTCTTCCGCCACATGCCGCAGCTCGTCGAGACGGGCCGGATCTTCGTCGCCCAACCGCCGCTGTTCCGCCTCCAGAAGGGGAAGTGGCACGAATACGTGTTCGACGAGGCGCGACTCGCGGCGAAGCTCACCGAGATGGGGATCGAGGGAAGCGCGCTGGTCGACGCCGAGCGCGACGGCCGCAGGTTCGACGGCGCGGTGCTTCGCGAGCTGCTCGAGCTGCTCGGGTCGCTCGAGGGGTCGACGCGGACCCTGGAGCGCCGCGGCGTGGACGTCGCGGAGTTCTTCCGCCACCGCGACCCGGAAACGGGAGCGCTCCCCGTCACGCGCTCGGTCCACAAGAGCGAGGAGCGCTGGTGGCCCGAAGGGCAGCGCGCGGCGTTCGAAACCTACGAGCGCGACCTGGCGAGAAGGCTCGGGCGGGAGGTGGCCGTCGCGTTCGAGGGGGAGGACGGCGGCGCGTCGGGCAAGGCGGATCTCGTGGTGCAGGAGTTCCACGAGGGTCGCAAGATGTCGCGCCACGCGCGCCGGCTGAAAGAGCTCGGGCTCGACCCCGTCCGGTTCCTGGCCGCGACCGGGCTCACCGTGGTCCGCCGCGACGACTCGCGGTCGGTGGCCTCCCTCCGCGAGGCGCTCGACGTCATCCGACGGTTCGGGCAGGAGGGGCTCGACCTCCAGCGCTACAAGGGTCTCGGCGAGATGAACCCGGAGCAGCTCTGGGAGACCACCATGGAGCCCGGGAAGCGCACCCTCCTCCGGGTCTGCCTCGAGGACGCCGTGAAGGCGGACGAGATGTTCACGGTCCTCATGGGCGACGTCGTCGAGGATCGACGGCGGTTCATCGAGGAGAACGCGCTCGAGGTGCGCGACCTCGACGTCTAGGCGCCGGCGGGGTGGCCGGGAGTCGCCCCGCGCCCCTGGGGTGGGGGGGAGGCCGAGGGGGCCTGGGGGGCCTCAATTCCCGCCCGCGGACCGCCGATGAGGCTACCGGCCGCACCATGCAGTTCGACAGGCTGAAGCGGAAGCGTCTGGGCGACATCCTGGTCGACGAGGGCCTCGTCACCAAGGAGTTCGTGATCGGGGCTCTCCACGAGCACCAGAAGACGAAGCGACTCCTCTCCGACGTGCTGATCGACAACGGCCACATCGGCGAGTACGACCTCGCGAAGGCGCTCGTCACGGAGCAGCAGCTGCCGTTCGTGGAGCTCAGCAACCACACGGTCCACAAGGACCTCCTGGCCGAGTTCCCCGCGGACTTCCTTCACCGCGCGGCCCTCGTCCCCCTCGATCGGTTCGGCGCGCAGATCGCGTTCGCGTGCCAGGAGCTGCCGGGCGCGGACGTCGCGGAGGAACTTCGGGCCCGCGCACCCGAGGGCTGCTACTTCTTCGTCGCGCTCTCGGCGGAGATCCGCCGGCTCCTCCGCGAGTTCGCTCCCCTCGGCAACGGGGCGAGTCAGCCGGAGCCCCGTCGCGCGGGGGAAGCGCGGCGGGAGACGAGCCCGCGGGACGAGGGGCGCAAGGCGCCGCCCCGCGACGATGCCGAGATCCGCGAGGACACCGCCTGGAAGGTGCTCTTCGACTCCGCGAACGCCGCGGTGATGGCGGACCTCAAGCCTGAGGGTTCGACGGCGGAGGATTAGGCCCGAAGCCCGAGCAGTCGGCCCCGCTCGCCGGCGGATTCCACTCCGGAGGCGGCTTCTCCGCCTCCCGCTCCACGTCCTTCACCTCGCGCTCCAGTTTCCGCGCCTCGTCGCGAATCCCCCGCCGGAACTCGGCGACGCCCGATCCGAACTTGCGCGCCATCTCCGGGAGCCGCCCCCCGAACAGCAGCAGGGCGACGAGCATGACGACCATGATCTCGCCGGCGCTCAGGTTGAACGGCACGGCTCAGTTCCCTTCGGCGGCGCCGATCTCGGCGCCGTAGGCCCGGAGTCCCGAGAGTCCATGGGTCTCGTCCAAGATAAACTCGACCCGCTCGAATCGCGCGTCGGGGGCAAACCCGCCGCCCTTCACCTGGGCGTGCCCCTCGAGCACGAAGTGGCGCCGCAGCGGTTCGCTGACGAGCCGGCGCGCCCTCACTTCGACCGGGCCCTTCGTCCCGCGGCGGCTGCGGACGACCACGCCGTCCTCGCCGACGACCCGCTTCCAGCGCGGCGCGTCCCCATCCGCCTCGAGCTCCACCTCGACGTGGCGCGCCTCGCCGTCCAGGACGACGCGACCCTCGGCGTCGAGCGCCTCGAGCGCCGCGCCGTCCGGGATGGTGATGCGCTGCTTCGCGTAGCGGGCCGGACCGCGCAGCACGCCCCTCCACGAGCGCACGTCGGCGGCCGGATCGCCGGGCTTCGCCGGCTTGGGAGAGTAGGTGAATTCGCCCTTGCCCCGCGTCTCGGCGGCGACCACTTCTTTCGTCTTCGGGTCCAGCTCGATGACGAACGCTTCCGCGGCGAGACCGCCCTCTTCGCCGAGGTCGAGCCGGCAGCCGTCGCCCTCGATCTCGGCGCGCCCCGCCTTGTAGGTGAGCGTGCCGCCTCGCACGCGTCGCCCGTTCGGCCCCCGGGCGTCGACGGAGCCCCGCGCGACCGCGCGCTCGATCGCGTCGCCCTCCCCGAGCACTCCGTCGATCTCGCGGCAGTCCACCTCCCAGCTTCCCCTCGACGCCGGGGCTCGGATGCGCACTCCGCCCGACCCGGAGAACGATCGCGCCGTCTCGTCGTAGCCGATGACCGGCGCTTCGACCGTGAAGCGATCGACCTTCGCCGGGCACGAGAGCTTCGCGGGCGCGCCGCGGAGGGTGGTCGTCTTGGCCAAGGCGTCGTGCTCGAGGCTCGCCGCGCGGGCCACGAGCCCGCGCCGGGCGTCGGCCAGGACGACGTCGTCCTGCGCGACGAGCCGCTCCGGCGTCTCGCCGTCGAGGGTCACGGTCACGGCGCCGCAGGAGAGTCGGGATCTCTCGACGCCGCCCTCCTCGATCCACGCCTCGACCTCCCGCTCCGCGGCGACGATGCGCCGCGAGTCGCCGCTCCGGAGGCGCAGCGGCCCGGCGCACTCGAACACGAGCGTCCCCTCCCCGCCCCCTCCCCCGAACGTCCCCTTCACCGGTGTGCGCACCCGCTTCGACCCCTCCAGGAGGAGATCGAGCGTGCGCTCCGAGTCGCCCTCGGCGACGACCCGGTCGGCCGCGAGCTCCCCGCGGACGGTCTTGGCGGCGACGCGGCCCTCGGCGACGAGGCGGTTCGCGCGGAGCGAGAGCTGGTCCGCCGCGACGCGCACGTCGTGATTCACCTCGTCGCGGGCGGACACGCCGTCCGCGAGGAAGGCCTCCTCCCATCCGATCCGCCCGCCCCCTTCCCGGAGGAGCGTGACGGCGGCGCGGCCGGCCTCGACCACGATGCGCCGCTCGCCCTCGCCGAAGAGCGGGAATCGCCCGCGCCGCGTGAGCGTCAACGGGCCCTCGAGCGTCGCGAGGTCGCCGTCGAGCACGACGCGGGCGGCCGCGAGCGACCATTCGCCCCCGCACTCCGCACGCACCTCGCCGGAGGCGATCACGGTCGCAGCCGTCACGTCCGCGCTCCCCGCGTCGCGCGCAGCGCGGGCGTCGGGGAAGTAGAGCTCGACGCGCGCGCATCGCACGCGAAGCGAGCCGTCGTCGAACTGCACGTCCCCTTCGGCGACGACGGTCAGCACGCCGTCGCTCTCGCTCGCCTGGAGCGGGCCGAGGCAGCGGAGCGTCGCGGGGGCGCCGCGGAGCTCGAACTCCGCCCGCACATCGCTCCGGAGCGTGGCGCGGACCGGGCCCGCGGCCACCGCCGCGCCCGCGCGGTCGCCCGCGCCGCGAAGCTCCGCCTCGAGGCCCGTGCCGACGAGGCGCACCTTGCGCTCGGGGTATCCCAGCTCCACCCGCTCGGCGGTCCGGACCGTGCGGGTGCGGAGGTCCAGGTCGAGGCGGTCGGGGACGCGCAGCATCGGCCGGCCCTCGCCGTCGTCGATCGCGACGCCGCCCGCGAGCGAGACGTCCAGCGGCTCGTCGCGGTAGGCGTGGAGGAGGCGCGCCAGGTCGCCGTCGAGGTAGGGGCTCTCGAGCGCGGCCACGAGCCGCGGGGCGCCGTCCTCGCCCCTCTCGAAGAGCCGGCACCAGAAGTCGCGCGCGCGCGGCCGGTCCTTCTCGCGCACGATCTCCCGGAAGCCGGTCTCGAGCTGGACGAAGTCCTGGCGGACGGACTTGAGCAGGAGGTCGCGGAGCCAGAGGAGGCGTCCGGGGAGCGGGGACGCCCCCCGCTCGTGGGCGAGGTCCCGGTCGAGGAGGACCGGCGGCGCGGGCGGCGGTCGCTCCGCTTCCGAAATCTCGGGGGGCGCGGGGGCGTCGCGTCCGAATGCGTAGAGCACCCCGAGGAGGAGGGCCAGCGTCGCGAGGAAGACGGCGACGAATCTCACGCGGGCCACGCCGCGGCGCGGGGGCGCCGCACGAAGTCGGCGCGGGGCTCGCGCCCGACGGGAGCGCGGGACGGGCCGCGGCTGCGCCCGGAGCGCGTGACGCGGCTCACTCGCCCTCCGTGATCCCCGCCTCGAGCAGATCCTGCACGTCCAGGAGGCCGACGTACCGGCCCGCCCCGTCCACGACCGGCAGCTCGTCGAAGTTCCGCCGGCGCATCGCGCGCCACGCCTCCGCCGCGAGCTGGTCGACGCGAATCGTGGTCGGGTCGGCCGTCATGAGCCGTTCGATGGGGAGGTCGACCGCCGCGCGGTCCTTCAGCACGTGCCGGCGGAAGTCGCCGTCCGTGAGGATGCCGCGGAGCGTTCCGCCGTCGTCCACGATGGCGAGCGCGCCCGGTCGCCGGCCCAGGCCCCCGGCCGCGACCAGCGCGCGCGCGGCGGGCGTGCCCACCCGCACGGCCGGGCACTCGTCGGCGCCGCGCATCAGGTCCGACACCTTGATGAGGGCGCGACCCAGGTTCCCGGCGGGGTGGTAGAGCGCGAACTCCTCGCGCGTGAACTTCCGCCGCTTCGCGACCGTCATCGCGAGCGCGTCCCCGAGCGCGAGCTGGGCGGTGGTCGAGGTCGTCGGGGCGAGCCCGATGGGGCACGCCTCGGGAGCGTCGCCGAGCACGAGCACGCAGTCGGCGTGGCGGGCAAGCGGCGAGTCGCGCGCAGATGTGAGCGCGACGACCGCGGCGCCGAGACGCTTGACGGCCGGGAGCAGACGCGTCACCTCTTCCGTCTCGCCGGAACGGGAGAGCGCGAGCAGCACGTCGTCGCTCCCCACGCGACCGAGGTCGCCGTGGAGGGCTTCCGCGGGATGCAGGTAGATCGACGGCGTCCCCGTCGACGCGAGCGTCGCGCTGATCTTCTGCGCGACGAGCCCCGACTTCCCCATCCCCGTCGTGACGACGTGGCCCCGGCACGCGAGCACCATCGCGACGGCGCGGGCGAAGCTCTCGTCGAGGAGCGGCCCCAGGGCGCGCACGGCCTCCGCCTCCAGGCGCAGGATCTCGCGGCCGTAGTCGATGTCCTCGTGCAACGCCGCCATCATAGTCCGCGGCCCGCTTGGACCGTCTTCAGGTTCTCGAGGAGCAGGAGGCCGCCGAGCAGGATCAGGAACGTGCTGTCCGTCCAGAGGCACGCCGCGGCGACCCCGGCCGCGGCCACGCCCATCGAGAGCAGCGCGGCGGCGCGGAGCGCCCTTCCAGGCGGCAGCCGGAACTCGATCGCCGCCCGGATCGCCTGGCCGCCGTCGAGGGGGAGGATCGGCAGCAGATTGAGCAGCGGCCAGACGAGGTTCGCGAAGAGCATGTGGACGAGGAAGAGCTCCGTAACGGTCTCGGGCCGACCGCGCGGCGCGAACGGCCGGAGCGCCGCCCAGAGCGCGATCTGGAACGCCGGCCCCATGAGCGAGATGGCGATCCGCTTCCGGCGATCCGAAGTCGGATCGTGCACGCAGAGTCCCCCGAACATCCAGAGCACGATGGCGCTGCGCCCCTTCAGGAACCACTTCACGGCGAACACGTGCCCGAACTCGTGGACCAGGAGCGAGACGACCACGGCGAGGTCCCAGACGGCCGCGCCGACGTACCCGCCTTCGACCCCGAAGAGGAACGGCAAGGCGAGGAGGAAGAAGAACCCGAACGACGCGTAGATGTCCGTCCCGAAGAGACGACCGATCTGGACCCCGCTCGGCATCGAAACCAAGTATCCCAGAGGCCGCGAGCGCCGCGCCCGCCCGCTCGCGGCGTATACTGCGCGGATGGCCCCGTCGCCCGACTACCGGGTCGATCTCGAGATCTACAACGGGCCGATGGACCTCCTGCTCTACCTCATCAAGGAGCGCGAGCTGGACATCCACGACATCCCGATCTCCGAGATCACCGAGCGCTTCCTGGCGCACCTCGAAGTGATTCGGGCGATCGACATCGACCGCGCCGGCGACTTCCTCCTCATGGCGGCGACGCTCATGCTGATCAAGAGCCGCATGCTCCTGCCGCGGGGGGAGGTGACGGAGGACGAGGAGATCGACGACCTCGACCCGCGCACCGACCTCGTGCGCCAGCTCCTCGAGTACAAGCGGTTCAAGGACCTCTCCCGCGCTCTCTCGCTCGCCGAGGCGGAGCGCGACCTGCGGTTCGCCGGCGGGCTCCGGCCTCCCGAGCTGCAGGCGGACCCCGGCAAGCTGCTCGAGGAGATCGGCGTCGACGACCTCCTGCTCGCCTTCGAGCGGCTCATGCGCGAGACGCTCGCCGGCGTCGACCACGAGGTGATCGGCGACGAGATCCCGCTCGCGGAGGTCGCGGAGGGGATCCGCGCCCGACTCCAGGCGGAGCCCGGCGGCGTGGCGTTCCGCGAGTTCTTCGCCGAGCGGCACGACCGGCACTACATCATCGCTGTGTTCCTCTGCCTCCTCGAGCTCCTCCGACAGCGCACGATCGAGCTGGAGCCGGGCGACGACGTCGCGGAGCTCCGGGTGCGCCCGCGCGCCGCGCCGGAGCCGGCCTCGGAGTCGTCCGCCCGGCTCGGGGAGTCGCAGGACGTCGCCGCGCCGCCCGTGCCGTGAGGATCGTCTTCCTCGGAACCGGAGAATTCGCGCGGGCGAGTCTCCGGGCCCTCGTCGGGGCGTCGCTGCGCCCCGCGCTCGTGGTGACGCCGCCGCCGCGACGCCGCGCGCGCGACGCGCCGCCCGAGCCGACCGCCGTCCACGCCGAGGCGGACGCGGCCGGGCTGATCGTGCTCACGCCCGAGGACGTGCACGAACCCGCCACGCTCGCGCGCATCGCCGCGTCCGCGCCCGACCTCCTGGTGGTCGCGGACTACGGGAAGATCCTCCAGCCGACGCTGCTCTCCCTCCCGCGGTTCGGCGCGTTCAACGTCCACGCGTCGCTCTTGCCCCGCCATCGCGGGGCCACGCCCATCCAGGCCGCGATCCTCGCGGGGGACGCGGAGACCGGCGTGACGATCCAGCGCATGGTGAAGCGACTCGACGCCGGACCGATCCTGGCCCAGCGCGCGATCCCGATCTCCGACGACGACGACGCCGGATCGCTCCTCGCGCGCCTGGCTCCGCTCGGCGGGGATCTCGTGGCGGAGGTCTGCCGCGAACTCGCCGCGGGGCGACTGCCGCCCGAACGGGTGCAGGACGAATCGGCGTCGAGCCGGTCCCGAAGGCTCGATGCGGAGGCGTGCACGATCGACTGGTCGGCCCCCGCGGCCGACGTGTGGCGAAGGGTGCGCGCGTGCAGCCCGAAGCCGGGCGCGCGCACGTGGCTCCTCCGGGAGGAGGCGATGCCTCTCGGCGTGCGGGCCACCCGACCGGCGGAGGGGGAGGGGGCCGCGGGGCAGGTGGTGGACCTCCCGGGCGACGCGATCGCGGTGGCCTGCGGCCGCGGCGTCCTGCTCGTCTCGGAGGTCCGCCCCGAGAGCCGGCGGTTCCTCACGGCGAGGGAGTTCCTGAACGGCTATCGGCTCCGCATCGGCGAGCGGTTCGGGAGGCCCTAGCGGGCGGAGAGGGAGTTCTTGGGGTCGACGATCCGCCGCAGGTTCTCCGCGAGCGCGCGACGCTGCTCCCCGGTGAGCCGGCGCACCCATGGCGGCGCCGGACGGACCAGGCGTCTCCACCAGCGCTTGAGCATGTTTTCGATAATAGCACGATGCGTGGTGTTCGCCGCCCTCGGATCGTCGGCCGGGGGGTGCCGCGCGGTGGAGCGCCCGGTCAGCCCGTGGCGTCTCGAAGGGTTCCCCGGCGCGGCCATCGAGGTCGAGCCGTTCCCTCTGGATCCCGGCACGACGTGGAGGTTCCGGGACCGCCTCGACCCGGCCGCGCCCCCCCTCGAGCTCCGGCTGGCGGGCGACGCGGGCGCCCTGACCCTGGAAGGGGCTCGCGAGGGGGGCGTCACGATCGCGCGGAACGGCGACTTCCTCGAGATCTCCAAGGACGGTCGGGTCGTCGACCGCCCCCTGCGGTTCTCGGGCCGGGTCGGGGAGAGCTGGAGGAGCGGCGACGGCCAGGCCACGGCCTTCGGGTACGACCGGCTGAAGCTCGGGGGAGGCGACCGCCGGGCGCTCGTCATAGGCGTGGATCGCAGGACGGCGAAGGGGCGGGAGCGGGACCTCTACTGGTTCGTCCCGGCGATGGGCTGGGTACGCCTGCGCACGGAGCGCGAGGGGCGGGCGATCCGCGACGCGTTCCTCGTCGACCCGGAACCGCCCGAACCGCCGAATTGACGCGGTCCCCGGGCGCGGTTAGCCTCTCACGCTCGCCATGAAGCTCCACATCCGGAACTCCAGCAAGAAGCGCCGGCGAGTCGGGTTCCGAGCCCGGATGAAGACGAAGCATGGCCGCAAGATCGTGAACAACCGCCGCAAGCTCCGCGGCGTGTTTCCGTAGCGACGGTCAGGGCGATCCCCGTCCGGGGGACCGGGAAACGGACCTAGTCCGACGCTCAGCCTCGCATCCGGGCCCATCCAAGGCCCCCCAACCCCCCGAACTTGGTCTCATCTGGCGGGATTGTCTACTTGACGAACCAGCCGTAGGGGGCGGCCCGGCAGGCGGGTTCCCGCCCGCTACTTCCGCTTCCGCTTGATCGGCGGCTTCGACTTCGCGGGCGGCTTGACCATCATCGCCCCTCGGAGGGCGGCTTCGGGGCTCAGGTCGCCCATCCGCAGTCGCCCGAGTCGCGCAGGCTGCCTCTTGGGCGTGTCGGCCATCGGGGCCATTCTCCCACGCTTCAGGCTCCCTCCAGAAATGCGAGGCGGGAAACCGCGCCACGGGAATCCCGGCATGAAATACAGCATGCGACACGAACCGATCGGTTAATATGAGGGGGCGAATACGGCACGGACACAGCACGCAGTCTATCAAGAAGTCTTTAAAGAGGAATGTCCCATGGGTGTTAGGACGTGGCACGACGACGCGATTGCCGCCCTTGAGGCGGAGATCAGGGAGTCCCAGGCCCTGCTCGATACCCTCCGACGCCGGAAGGCGGGCGCGGCCCAGGAAACGCAGGAACTCGTCGTCCCGCCCGCCGCCGACATGGTGGAGGTTCGTGGAACGAGCAAATGGTGCGCGCCGATCGACGAAGTGCTCTCGAAGGCGTTGGGCCACTTGACGGCCAGCCGGATCGTGGAGCAGCTCAAGGCCAACGGCAAGTTCAACGGGATGAAGTCCGACCCGGAGGTACTCGTGCGTCGGATTCTCCAGAGATTCCGAGGGGACTACGGCTGGAAGGGCAAGAAGCACGGACGCCAGATTCTCTGGCGCAAGGAAACCGCGTAGATGCGCGACGCGACCACGGATCCCACCCCGTCAATGCGAAGAAAAATCTCATGGCGGAAGGAGGCCGATTGGATGCGTAACGCGATAGGAGCTGCCATGCTGCCCCCTGTCTAGTCCGCCCGTCGCGGGCCAATGTGGCCCGGCACTTCGGGCGGGATAGAAATCCGGGCTCCCCCCACAAGGGCTGTTCAACTCTGCGGGGGGAGACCCGGCGAGGGCCACACCTTAAAACCCTGAAAGCACAGGACTTACGGCGCGGCCAGAGCCATGATTATGCCATACCCTGCCGCCGCCGCAAGCCCCGTCTCTCAACGCGGGGGTGGCGGAACCAGGCATACGCACCGGACTAGGAGTCCGGGGAGCCCGCAGGGCTCTTGTGGGATCGTACCCCACCCCCCGCACTTCTCCACCGCCTATCCACCGCAAGATGTTGTCGGTTGACCGCGGATAATCCACAACATCTTGCGGCCTTGCGCTATTACTGCCACTCCGGCTAGAGTTTGGCCGAATACATGGGGGGGACAGGATTCCGGCCCCCCGCTGGAGGGAATGATAAAACACCTCTGGAATGAGCCGCCTGCATCGGGCTACGTCGCGCTTCTGGCGAACTCGCCAGCGGGGAAGCGTTGGGGAGTGGTCTATCTATCAGACGCTCGAACCGACTGGCTTCTCTCGACTTACACCGACGGGCAGAAGCTCGAGTTTGAACACCTCGTCCCTCAGACGCTCGCCAAACCAGTCGCGCGGTTCAGCTTCCGCACTTTGCATAGGGATGAGGAGGCGCCGAGGGGCGTGTGCTACGTCGGGAAGCCGGATCGCGCGTACGACGACGCCGGCACGCCCCTCGGTGGTCGCATCGACGAGCTTTTCCTCGTGATCATCAACTGCAAAGGAGTCATGCACAAGTCCTACTGGTATCCGCGGCACTCGAAGCAGAATCCCAACATGCCGCTGGATTTCGAGGATGGGTTCCTGGAGAACTTCTAATGGCGCACGAAAGTGACTTCTCCACATACATCCGTGATCGTGCAGCTAGGGCGAAGCCGGCGACGTTGCCGGCATGGCGCTACGATGTCGATGGCGACCAGATCGAGTTCGTGTTTGAGCGTACGGCCAGTGTTGCCGAGCGAGTGAACGAGTTCTGGACCGTCTTCCGGGCGCGCTCAGATCAGCGCATCGTTGGCGCAATGATCAAGCGAGTGAAGAACTTCATTTTCAGGCACGTACCTAACATCGTCTTGGTCTACCAGAACGGACGAATCCGCATCGACTACCTGCTTCTACTCCAAGCCCAGCAGGAGAAGTGGAAGCCGGACAGCGTCGAGGCGATCGTCTACGAAACGCTGCTCGAGAAGACGGCCAATGTCCAAGTTGAGGCGCAACTGGAAGCGGCGACGGCGACCTAGAGCGTAGGCCCTCGGTACATCAACCGCCGCCCCTCCGTCTGCCTGATCGCGGCGGCCGTGCGCTCGCTGTCCGTCGCATGGCGCGTGTTCCAGCGGTAGGCGAACTCTTCGCAGTAGCGCGGTAGGTGCTCCTTGGAGACGTGGTGGAAGGCGCCCATCACGCCCCGCTTGAGCAGCCCGAAGAAGGACTCCGCCGTGTTCGTGTAGGCGTCGCCCCTCACGTACTGACCGTGCCCGTGCTTCACGACGTCGTGGCTCTTGAGCTCGCGGCCGATCCCCTCGTAGCTCTTGTGTTCGTCCGTCATGATCCGCGAGTCCCGGGCGACGTTCTCGCGGATCGCGTCCTTGAGCGTCTTGGCGGTCACGTCCGCGACGACGCGCGTCCGCACCTTCCCGCCCCGTTCGACCAGGGCGACCACCGGGACCTTGTTCGACGGCGGGCGCGGCTTCGTGGAGTGCCGCCGGTGCCGGAAGCGCGGCTTCCCACCGACGTACGTCTCGTCCACTTCCACGGTGCCGGAGAGCATGGACCGCAGAGGTTCCGCCTGCATCGCGTGGCGAATCCGGTGCGCCATGTGCCACGCGCTCTTGTAGGCGATCCCCAGGTGCCGCTTGAGCTGGAGCGCGCTGATCCCCTTCTTCGCCCCGCACATCAGGTGGAACGCGAGCACCCACTTCCGAAGGGGCAGGTGGGAGTCCTCGAAGATCGTCCCGACGGTCACCGTGAACTGCTGGCGGCAGCCCTTGCACTTGAGCACGCCCGGCCGCGTCGCCTTGCCCTGTAGGCGCGTCACTTCGACGTTGCCGCACTTCACGCACACCGGACCGTCCGGCCAGCGGATCGCTTCGAGGTAGGCGCGGGCGCCCTCCTCGGTCAGTTCACCGGCTTCCGCGAGGGTCATAGGCTTCAGGTCCATGCGCCCGATGTTCGCCTATCGGCCTTGGTTTGTCAAGTAGATAATCCCGTCATCTGAGTTCAAATGACACCAATACGGTGATAAAGTCCTCGATCGATGGTCGCTGCCGCGGTGATCGTCGACCGGTTCGAAGTCGTTCGTGAGTTGGGGCGGGGCGCATCGGGAGCGCTCCTCCTCGTGCAGGACCGGAAGTCCGGCGGCGAGTCGTGCGCGCTCAAGATCCTGCGCCCGCGCGCGCGAGACCCGGAGCTCGAGCCGCTCTTCCGCAGCGAGTTCGTCCTCCTCTCGGGGCTGTCGCACGACTCGATCGTCGCGGTCCGCGACTTCGGGATGCTCCCGACCGGCGAGCCGTTCTTCACGATGGACTACGTCCCCGGGGAGAACGGGCGCGTCTTCGTCCAGGAGGATCGCCTCGACGCCGAGGGCTACCTCGACGTCTCCGCGGGGCTGCTCGGCGCGCTCGGCCACATCCACGCGCGCGGCATCCTCCATCGCGACGTCAAGCCGGAGAACGTGATCCTCCGCAAGAGCGGCGAGCGCCACGTGCCGGTGCTCGTCGACTTCGGGCTGGCGA
>Ga0187894_10004957_pt1 | contig 13920 bp, 13 predicted proteins | sample GBC1701081metaG_FD_136650 | JGI IMG/M metagenome (GOLD analysis project Ga0187894, IMG submission 136650) | White microbial mat communities from a lava cave in the Kipuka Kanohina Cave System on the Island of Hawaii, USA - GBC170108-1 metaG ...
CCTCATCAACATCATTGAGTTCGATCTCGTCAACAGCTTCCACCTGCACGCCAATTTCTTTGACTATTATGACACCGGCACGTCGCTGCAACCGACGCTACGGACGGTAGACACGATCATGCAGGCGCAGGGGCAGCGCGGCATCCTCGAATTCCGCTTTCGCTGGCCGGGCAAATATATGTTCCACGCTCATGTGAGCGAGTTCGCTGAACTCGGCTGGATGGGGTTTTTTAACGCAGTCAAGCCAGAGGATTTTAATGCGGCGCTGGCAGAAGTCGGGCTGGATGAGGAGTGGGATCGCAAAGGGATGCAGGGCAGCACCGTTAACACGCCAGGAGGGCAATCATGAGCGCGCCGACCACGACTGTTTCGGAGAATAAGAACTTATCCGGCTGGACATGGTTGTTGGCGCTGATCCCGCTGATCCTGCTGGGAATCATGCTGACGTACCTGGTCGTCACGGGCGGTGGGCTGACCGAACTGGCCGGGCCGCCGGTGGAGCAGGTTGCCATCCAGAGGATCATCCTGCCAGCGCCGGGGGTCATCCAGGTTAATGTCATCAACGATGGGCCTGGCGAGGTCACGATCCCGCAGGTCTTAATTGATGACGCTTATTTCGGCTTCACCGCCGAACCGTCCAATACCCTGCCGCGCCTGGGTCGGGCGACCTTCACCATCCCGTATCCCTGGGTGGCGGAGGAAACGCACCATATCATGCTGCTCACCAGCCTGGGGACGATCTTTGAGGGTGAGGTGGCGGTGGCGGTTGAAACGCCCGCGCCATCCTTGAATTTGTTCATCCAATTTGGGCTGGTCGGGCTATACGTCGGGGTCGTGCCGGTCTTGCTGGGGGTGCTGTGGTATCCGTTCATGCGGCGCTTGGGCGGGCAGGCGATGAACTTCATCCTGGCGCTGACGATTGGGCTGCTGGTGTACCTGGCAATCGGGACATGGCTGGACGCGACTGAATTTGCCCAGGAATTACCGGCCTTCTGGCAAGGTGTGCCACTGGTGATCTTCATCGCGCTGGTTTCGTTGGGAATCTTGCTGGCGATGGGCAGCCGCCGTAAAGGGGAGGACAGCACGCCGCTCGGTATCGCCTACCGGATCGCGCTCGGTATCGGCTTGCACAACCTGGGCGAAGGATTGGCGATTGGCGCGGCGTTCGCGTTGGGCGAGGCGGCGTTGGGAACCTTCCTGATCCTGGGCTTCACGCTGCATAACATCACCGAAGGCGTGGGCATTACCGCGCCGGTCGTCCGTCACAATCCGGGTTTGAAGCACTTCGCGCTGCTGGTGCTGCTGGCGGGTGGCCCGGCGATCGTGGGTACGTGGATCGGCGGGTTCGCCTTTGACCCGGTGCTGGCGACGATTTTCCTGGCAATCGGGGTCGGCGCGATCCTGCAAGTGGTGTGGGAAGTGGGCAAGCTGGTCGCCCGCGAGAGTCGAAAAGTCGGTCAACCCGTCATCAACTGGGTGAACCTGGGCGGCGTCGTGGTCGGGCTGGCGCTGATGTATTTCACGGCGTTCCTGGTGAAATTCTAGCCAGCATGGGTTATATTTCCACCTGATTGTGTCAATGCCGTGTCGCTATGACCCGACATCCAATTGATTTACACAGGTGGATTTATGACTGACGTACATACTCACAATAATCATACCCGTCACGATCACCATCATGACGACGATCATGAGCATGACCATCATCACGATGATAACCATTCGCATGATCATGACCATGACTCTGGCCTTTGGGGCATGATTGCGGCGGCGCTGCACCTGCCGGGTTACAGTCATAGCCACGATCATAGCTATGCCAGCCTGGCGGGGGACGCTGCCCTACGCGACAATGAACTGGGTATCCGTACTGTAAAGTGGGCGCTACTGGCGCTGGGCGTCACAACCGTTTTCCAGGTGTTCATCTACGTTGCCAGCGGCAGCGTGGCGCTCCTGGCCGATACCGTGCATAACCTCGGCGACGCGCTCAATTCGATTCCGCTGTGGATGGCCTTCGTCCTCGCCCGCCGCCGCCCGAACAAACGTTATACCTACGGTTATGGACGCGCGGAGGATGTCGCCGGACTGCTGATTGTCGTTTCGATTGGTTTCAGTGCGGCCTATATCCTATGGGAATCCGTTCAGAAATTCATCAACCCGAAGCCGATGGATAATCTGGTTTGGGTGGCACTGGCGGCAGTCGTTGGTTTCATTGGCAATGAAATCGTGGCGCTGCTACAAATTCGCGTTGGGCGCAAAATTGGCTCGGAAGCGATGGTCGCGGACGGCCTGCACGCCCGCACAGACGGCTTAACCTCGCTGGCGGTGTTGATCGCCGTGATTGGGACGATACTCGGCGCACCTATTTTAGACCCGATTATTGGTTTTCTGATCGGGATCACAATTCTGTTTATCACGCGCGATGCAATTCGGGCGATGTGGTATCGGCTGATGGACGCGGTAGACCCGGCGCTGATTGAAACCGCCGAATCGATCATCCACAAACACCCGGAAGTCCAGGCCATCCAACGGCTGCAAATGCGCTGGCTCGGCCACCGGCTGTATGCTGAGGCCGTCCTGGGGCTTGCCCCCAACCTGACGATGATCGAGAGCGAACATATCGCCGACCATATCAGCCATCATCTTTATCACGCCTTTCCCAATCTCTCAGAGGCGACGATTGCTGTTGTACCCTGGAATTCTGCCAACCACGCTTTCCAGCAGGAATCCGAACACCACCGACCCTCCCAAATTGAGGCGGCATCAAGCTAAATAATGCTGCGCTTAAAACTAGGACTCTACATTGGGTATATCCTATTATTGGCTATTCATCCAACCCATGCGCAGTCCTCTGTACCGCCCTCGAACGTCACCTGCGAAGCCCTGCTGCCGCCGGATCGCCCGATGTTCAGCGGGCCGAACGCGCCGACGATCCGCTTTAGCGCGCCTGCCAGCGGCGATGTGTATGGCACGTTCGTCACAGTGAGCGTGGACATCGAGCATTTTGATCTGACGACGGACGCCCGGCACTGGCATTTGTGGGTGAACGGGCAGTTGCAGGGTATGGTGTACCAGCCGTCTACGATCCTTGATCTCGCGCCCGGCAGGTACCAATTGTGCGCCTCGCTGGGGGACAGCGATCATGCCGACATCGGCCAACCCGCTGAGACGGTCATCACTGTGTATGCTGCTGCCGCCGGGACGCCGACCACTGCGCCCGCCGCGCCGCTAGGGCCGGTCGGGGAGGTGATCCCAGAGTCGGGCGTGACGCCGGGGAAGATCGCGCTGGTCGTCGCGGTCGGGTTGTTGGCGGCGGTGGGCGGCTGGTGGCTGGGGGCGCGGCTGCCGAAAGCGCAGAAATAAGCCTCCGTGCCGGGTGTACATCCAAAGTTCAGCCTTTGGTCGTATTGTGACTAGGCGCACGAAGCGATACAATGATCTACGTACCAAAAAATCACAAAACTTAACAAAGAGAGTTTGCAACATGAAAAAAGTTCGCCTGAGTATCTTCGTCTTCGCCCTGAGCGTGCTGCTCACGCTGGCGCTGCCGACGCTGGCGCATGAAGGCCGCGAGGTGGGCGAGGCGTTGATTGTGTTCGGCTGGCGGGTCGAACCGGCCTATACCACGCTGCTGAATGGGCCGGAGTTGTTTATCAACCATCATGACACGGAAGAACCGATTGAAGGGTTGGAAGAGACGCTGCAACTCGAAATCAGCTTCGGCGACCAGACCAAAGTGCTGCGGCTGCGGGCGGTGTTTGGCGAACCGGGCAGCTATACGGCTGATCTGATCCCGACCCAGCCGGGCGACTACAGCTTCCGACTGACGGGGACAATTGGCGAGACGGAAGTGGACGAAACCTTCACGTCGGCGGATGGCGAGTTCAGCCCGGTCGAGCCGGTGAGCGATATACTGTTTCCTTGAAGCGATCAGCCATCAGCGGTCAGCTTTCAGGAGGGGCGTGAACTATCACGCACTTACAAGACCCATGTTTCTCATATGTAATTTATGTGAGTTCGTCAACCAAAACGGGGGCGTGGTTTATAATAGCCGCGCCCTTGTGTATTGAATGAGGTGGTTATGGTATGGCGGCGTGGGGTGCTGGTGGTGGGGATAGTGCTGGCCGGGTTGAGCGGTATTGGCACGGTGTTGGCGCACGCCAACCTGAATCAGGCCAACCCGGCCCCCAATTCTATTCTGGATGAATCGCCGGCAGAGATTCGTCTGTCGTTCACCGAACCGCTGGAACGCGATTTCAGCACGATCCGTTTACGCGACCAGGACGGCAATATCGTTGAAACGCCGCCTAGCACCCTAGACGAAAATGATCCGAAGCAGATGGTACTTGTCCCCGGCGAATTGCCGGACGGCCTGTACACGGTCGCCTGGCGGGTGGTGTCGGCGGCGGACGGCCACCCGACCATTGGAAGCTACGCTATCATTGTCGGGTCAGCGGCGGGCGGCTTCGGCAGCGCGGCGCAGGCGGTAGATCGTATCCCGCTGGACGGCAGCGCGATCCGCTGGCTTAACCTGATCGCGTTGTCGCTGTCGGTTGGCAGCCTGGGATTCATCATGTTCGTGTGGAGTCCAGCCATGCCGGAAGCGCAGCCCGTGATTGAACGGCGGATGGGGCTGCTGCTGTGGATCGGCTGGGCGCTGGTCGGCGTGACCGGAATTTTGCTGGTGGCGCTGCTGTATTCGGTGGCGACGGACAATCCCCTGTTCAGCAATATCAATGTGCGCCCACTGGAACAACTGATCGCCGATACACGTTTCGGCCATTTGTGGCTGGCGCGCATGGCGTTGTGGGTGGGGATGGGCTTATCGCTGCTGTTCGCGCGGACGGACAAATGGTTCTACCCGGTAGCCCTGGTATTGGGTGGGGGCATTTTGCTGACCAACAGCCTGTTCAGCCATGCCAACGCCGCGCGCGATCTGACCGCCTCGGTGGGGGCGGATTGGCTGCACCTGACGGCGACGGCGCTGTGGGTGGGCGGGCTGATCCAGTTCGCCAATGTGATCGGGCCGGTGCGCAAGGTGTTCATCCCGGCTGCGCCCGTCCTCAGCCGACTGGTCGGTTACTTCACCAATTTCGCGCGTGCCTCGGTGGCGGCGCTGATCGTGACCGGATTGTACGCGGCCTGGCTGCAAGTTGGCTCAGTGGACGGGCTGCTGACGACGCCTTACGGCCAGGCGCTGCTGGTCAAAATTTTGCTGATCGTTCCGGTGATCGGGTTGGCCGCTGTGAATATGGTGTTCACCCATCGTGGGTTGGCGGCTGGGCGGGAACAGTGGGGAAAGCGACTGCGCGGCCTGGTCGGCGCGGAGATCGCCCTGACGGTGGGTGTGCTGGTGGCGGTGGGGGTGATGACCTCGATTGCCCCGGCGCGCACGACGCTCGATTTGCGCGCGTCTGCCCCACAGCCAGCCCCGCCTGCACCCATTATGGAAACCTTGAGCGTGAACGACCTGACTGCCGAGTTGGGTATCGCACCGGGCTGGGTGGGCGAGAACACCTTCACGCTGAACGTGACCGACAGCGGCGGCGCGCCGGTCACGGACGCGACCCTGATCCGAATGCGGTTCGAGAGCCAGGCGGAAAACCTGGGCGAGAGCGAGCTGCGCCCGATGCACCAGGGCGGCGGTGTGTATACGATTAGCGGGGCGAATTTGAGCGTGGCGGGCGAGTGGCGCATCCGCACGACAATCCAGCGCCCGAACGTGTTTGATACCCTGATGGATTTCAGACCGACGTTGCAACTGCCACCCGCGCCGGTGCAACCGCCGCCAGTTGACCCGAACGCGCCGCTGCCGAACCGCACGCTGGCGCTGCTGGCCGCCGGTTTGCTGGCGCTGCTGATAGGGGGTTTCTTCCTGGGCGAAAACCGTTTACGTCCGCCGCGCGCGTCCAGCCTGATCGCGGTCGGCCTGCTGCTGGCGGGTGGGGTGCTGCTGGTGAGCGGGGCGGCGACGATGCCAGTGACGGCCAGCGCCGCGTATGAGCCGACGCCGGATGCGCCGGTCAAGTTGGCGGTCACATCCGGCCAGCCGAACGCGCTGCCGTATCTGGTGACGGCGGGCGGCGATCTGCTGCAACCGCAGACTGACCAGTCGTATACGCGGCTGCTGTTGGATGCCCGTGTGCGTGATGTGTACGTGGACGAACGGGGGCGGGTGTGGGCGTCTACCGACAGCGGTTTCTATGTGTACCGGGATGGGGCGTGGAACAAGCTGGCCGATACCTCGTCGAGCCGGACGGTGCTGACACACGGGTACTTTTTTGCGCTGGCGAACGGCGGGATCACGCGCGCCCCAGCAGGCGGCGGCGACCTGGAAAAACCGCGCCTGCTCGACATTCCGCTGGCCGACCAACCGGCGTCTGATCTGGTGATGCTGGGCAACCACACCCATGTCGTGCAGAACGGCGGGCAGGTGTTCCAGACAAGAGACCTGGGCTTAAGCTGGAAGGCGCTGGATGCGCCGCTGCGGGTCGGGTCAATCGGCACGGACGCGAACGGCAATTTGCTGGCGGTGTCGGAGGACGGGGTGCGGACGTGGAATTATGTGGACGAAACCTGGGGGCCGCCGTTGTGGATGCCGGGTTTGCCGAGCGCGGACAATATCGACCCGGTGCTGCGGATTTTTGACGGGCTGCTGTACGCGGTGATGGACGGTCAACTGTATCAGCGCGCGCCGAAGGGCTGGGCAGCGGTGGCGTTACCGGACGCGGACGGGGCCTATCTGACCGATTTGAAGGATGATGTCGTACTGACCGACCTGGAATTCCAGTATCCGACGACCTTGTGGACGCTGGACGCGAAGGGCAAACGGCTGTGGACGACGACCGACGGCGCGGACTGGCGGTTGATCGCGGTGACAGTGGTGTCGTGAGCGAGTGTAGGATTAAGTCCCGACGCGCTCCAATAGGCCGGGCGCGAGGACGACATTCCGGTGGTAGGGGGTGGTCAATCACGTTCTTTTTTGAGAACGTAGGCTCTGGCTTTGAGGCGCATCACCATTTGGTCGAACTGTACGATGTCATCAAGTTCATCCAGTTCTGCGGGCGTAATGGTAGCGGCACTCTTACGTTCCAGGAGGTCTTGCACTCGTTCTCGTTCGGCTTCAGTCGCCATAAACTCAATGATGAGATCGAGTGGAACATATTCGAGAATCAGGTCGAGGAAGCGTTCATAGGAGGGAAGAGAGTGAGCGGCCAACTTGGAAACCTTTGTCAATGGCTTATAGTGATGGCTCTTGACTTGAGCCAGGACACCAGCTCGTCAAATTCCAACATGCGTTCCAGTTCTTCGCGTTCTTCAACCGACAGCCGACCGGCTTTATTCTGTTCCGTGAGTTGGTCGGCGCGTGCCTGGGTCGCAGTCGATACCTGGAAAGCGAGAATTTCCTCTGGTGTAGCCTTTTCAGCTAAATATTCGATCAACTCCGTGTAGATCGGAGAAACTGTATTGATCGCCATTGAAGCACCTTTTCACTCAGCATTGTCCCAGTATACCATGACCTATTCGCTGCGCAGGGCGCGGCTGGTGATGAGGACGACGTTGTGGTGGTAGGGGCGGTCATGGGGATTACCAGTGGCCTTCGTCCATCAGGTTGCGGCGGGTTTCTACCTGGTCAGGATGATTCATTTTGAGATGCTCGATGGTGACGCGCCCCATAATCGTTCTGGGGTGGATAAAGTCCCCTACTAACCCGAAATGATCGTCCCAGGCTTGCGCGCGTGGATTGAAGAGTGGAACGATTTCGCCCGTTTCGTGGTCATAGACAGCCACGTCTGTACCTTTAGAATTGTTGCAGCGCAGGCAAGCGTAAGCCAGATTTGGAAGCGCAGATGAACCATTTTGTCTGATTGGAATAATGTGGTCGATTTGATGACTATAGGGAGCGATATGATCGGGCATCCGGCAATACTCGCAGCGATTGTCTGCTCGACTCCGAACCTGCGCCCGGATTTCAGAAGCGAGACGGCTCACGACTGACGTTGTGACCGTAATGCTTTGGATTTTAACACCATCACGAGCGAATTGAACTCGGTCATCTGATTGAGTTGTTCAGTTTCTTCGCTGGTTATCAGACCCGCGCTTTTGCGTTCCAGTAAATCCTGAACGTACTCTTTTTCTTCGTCGGAGACTTCAAAGGCCAAAATTTCCTCTGGCGTGGCTTTCTCAAGCAGATAGTCCAGGAATTTGTCGTTTACAGTCAGGAATTTGAGCGTTGCCATTGAAAAATCTCCATCTCAGTCACGTTCATCATAGCATGTCATGACCGCGTGGCGCATAACCTACTCGCTCCTTAACGCCCGGCTCGTCACCAGTTTGCCCAAGCGCCAGGCCAGATGTGAGCCGTTACCATAAGCCTGCCTTGATAAGATAGCGGCGTGTGTCAACTTGTCCTAACACGTTCATGTCAAGCACTTGAATCGTTGTACGACCTACAGCGGTTTTTCCGACGATGAAACCATCCTTAATCTCAAAGTGTTCGTCCCAGGATTGGATGCGCGGGTTATAAAGTTGAGTCAGTTGTTTGGTTTGAGGATCAAAAGAGGCAATATTGCTGGTTTTATTGGAGTTACAAATGACACAAGCCCAGGCCAAGTTTTCTAAACCGTTCGTCCCGCCGTGTTTACGAATCGGAACAATGTGATCGACATGAAAGCGGAGACTATAGGATTCCGGCAAGCAACAATATTCACAACGTCCGCCTGCTCTCTGGCTTACCTGCTGGCGAACCGTTTGCGAAACACGGGTCATTTCTGGCTTAGAGAATAAGCAGCTTTAGCCTTGAGCAAAGACATGATACGCTCTAATTCCACAATTTGCTGTAGCTCACCCTTTTCGGCGGAGTCTAAATCACCTTCATTGTTGCGATCTAATAAATCGTCAATACGATCTTGCTCTGCCTCAGAAAGTTGAAAGGCAAGAATTTCCTCCGGGGTCATCTTGGCAACCACTTCGTCCAGAAATTTGTCAAACGTCGATGGCATATGTGCAACTGCCATAGGTATCTCCTTTATTATTCTCTCCCTATTATAGACAGTTTTTCTCTGAATCGTAGAAAACAAGCTACTCGCTCCTTAACGCCCGGCTCGTCACCAGTTTGCCCAAGCGCCAGGCCGGATACACACCCGCCGCCAGCGACGCGACCACCGCGACCAGAAAGGCCCCCACGAATTCGCCGGGTGACAGGTATAACTGCATCGTCCAGCCGAACGAGCGCACGTTAATCACGTAGATCAGCACCAGCGACAGGGCAAAACCGATGGGCAGCGCCAGCGCCCCGGCGGTCACGCCCATCAGGCCGGTTTGGATCAGGGTGTATTGCCACAACTGGCGCGGGGTCATGCCGACGGCGCGCATCACGCCATACTGGCGCGTCTGTTCGAGTTGCAGCGACATGAGCGCGCTGAGGACGCCGATGAAGGCCACCAACGTCGCCAATAGCTGTAAGGCGATGGTGATGGAGAATGCCCGCTCGAACACGGTGAACACACCGGCACGCAGGTCGCCATAGCTCTGCACGCGCAGGTCGTCGCCGGCCAGCGTATCGGCTTGCAGTTGGTTGATGATGGCGCGGTCGTCCACATCGGGCGCGATGAACAGGGCGACGCTGGTGATATAGGGGTCGGCGAAATACTGGCGATACAGTGGGTCGGCCATGATGACCGCGCCCTGGTCGGTGGAGTAATCGTAATACACCCCGGCGACGGTGAAAGTCTGTTTGCCCTGGTCGGTCAGCAGCGTCAGGGTATTCTGCTCCGGCGTGATGCCCCGGCGGAAGGCGAATGGTTCGCTCACGATGATCTGCCCGGCTTCCACCGCCGCCCAATAATCGCCGCCGGGCGCGTTGTTCCAGATGAAATTGCGACCCCCATCCGACGGGTCGAAGTTGATCACGTTCAGGTTCACGGGCGGCAGGTCTGGGTAAGCGGGCGCGGTCACGTTCGCCTCGCGCACGGTCGCCGCCGACTCCACGCCCTCGACCGCCAGCAGCCGGTCAACGATGGCCGGATCGGTGTCGGCGGTGGCGCTGGTCACGGTGAGCAGCATGGGCGAGATGTAAATGTCCGCGCCGAGTGTGGTGTCGAGCCAATCGGAGACGGTGCTGCGGAAGCTGCCGATCATCACGCTGACGCCGACGATCACGCTGACGGCAATCGTCAGGGCGGTGACGGCAATCGAAGTGCGGCTGAGGGAGCGGGTCACGGCGCGCGGCGCCATGCGCCCCAGTACGCCAAAGATGCGGCTGGTGAGCGGGGTGGACAGGTTCATCAGGCCGACGAGGACGATGGGCGTGAACAGGGCGCTGCCGATGACGACGCAGAACAGCGCGGCGAAGCTGATATACAGGTTGGTCGTCGGCAGGCGCAGCAGGAGCAAGCCGAGGCCATTGAGGATGAACGCGCCGACGGTCATGACTGGCAGCAGGCGGCGGGCGCGGCTTTCGTAGTCGGAGCGGCGCAGCGTCCCGGCGGGCGGGGTATTGGTCGCGTCTAACGAGGGGATGAAGGCGGCGGCCAGGCTGGCGAACAGGCCGATGCCCGCGCCCTTGAGCAGCGTGATCGTGCCGACGGTCACCCGCTGCACATCAACGGTGAAATACAGGTCGCTTATGGTCTGCGACACCAGCCCAACGGCGGCGCGCCCGAAGATCACCCCAAGCGCCAAGCCCAGGATTGTCCCGACGATGCCGAGCAGGGCAGCCTCGCCCAGGATGAGGGCGAAAATTTGGCCGCGCGTCGCCCCCAGCGCCCGCAGCACGCCGATCATCGGGCGGCGCTGGACGACGCTGAAAGTGACGGTGTTGTAGATCAGGAACACGCCGACCACCAATGCCAGGAGGCTGAGGGCTTGCAGGTTGAGTTCAAAGGCAGCGGTCATCTGGCTGAGGGCGCTGTTCTCGGCGTTGGGTGTGGTCAGGGTCGCGCCGGGCGGCAGGATGGCTTCGATCTCGTCAGTGTCATAACCGGGCGGCAGAATCAGGTCGATGTGGCTGATGCGCCCAGCCATGCCGGTGATCTCCTGCGCGGTGGCAATATCGGCCAGCAGCAGGTTGTCCAGCGCCCCGGCACTCACCTCGTCCGCCGGTTGTAAAAGGCCGACCAGGCGCACCCGCGACGCCCTCCCGCCAGCGCGCAATTCGAGTTCGTCGCTCAGTGCGAGGCCGAAGCGATCAGCAAAGGGTTGGCTCATCAGCACCGCGCCGGGTTCGGCGATGAAGGCGTTCACTGCGTTGACCGCATTCACTGCATTCACCGCGCCGCCCCCCTGTCCCTGGATAGCGGTGTTAGACAGGTAGCTGCGGAAGGGCGGCTCGGCGAAGGGATCAACGCCCAGCAAACGCAGCGTGACATCGCCCAGACTGACGGCGCGCACATAGCCCTCGACGACCGGCGCGCTAGTCGCCAGACCGAGGTCAAGGCGCAGTTGGGTATACAGGTCGGTTGGGAGGCCGGTCGGGCCGCCGCCGATCTGGTGGGTGGCCTTGCCGGTGATGCTCTCCGCGCTCAGGTTGAAGGCGCGCCCCGCCGAGTTGTTGGCGATGTCGATGGCGATGACCATTGCGACGCCGAGGGCGACGCCGACCACGAACAGAATACTTTGCAGGGGGCGGCGGCTGATATAGCGGCGCGCCAGGCGGAGGATGACAGGGGACACGCGGGTGTTCCTCAATTTGTGAAAAGTGGTGCAAGCCCCCTTATCATACTGGAATATCCCCTGCTTTGTCGAATAAGATTTGTCGGGGCAAATGTGGCTTCAAAAACAAACCATCATTTTGGAGTCAGTAATTCTACGGCCTTTGCCAGCGCCGGATCAGCAGCCTCAGTGAATAAATCCCAGCGTGTTGGGATGTTCACATCGGGGATGATGCCGGTATCTTCCCACACACCGGCGGCCTGGCCGAGCGGCTCGAAAGTGGCGCTGGCGATCCAGGCGCGCGAACCGTCATCAAAATCGTAGCGGCGCAACTGCTCGACGTTACCCAGGGTACGCCCGCCGACAATTTGCGCGCGCCCCGCCAGACGCAGCACGCCGCTGAGGATTTCCGCATACGACACGGTATCGACATCGACCAATATGACCATCGGCACCGTTTGCGAACCGCCAATATCTTCTGGTTGCAATTCGAGCGGTTCGCTTCCCTCGCGGCTGACGAAGTGACCTTGCAGACCGCCCACAAACAGGCTCATGACCGCCTGGGACACCTGGCCGGAGCCGCCCCCGTTCACGCGGTTGTCCAGGATCAGGCCATCCAGCGCGCCACCCGCCGTCATTGCCGCAAGTGCAGCGCGGATTTGATCGGGAATCGTCTCATCCAAAAAGGTCGGTACGAGGATGTAGGCGATTCGTGTGTTGGGGACAAGGCAGGCGTCAATGGGCAGCGCGCCGGCAACGCGGCGGCGGGTCAGGGTCACGTCACGGGCGGCTTCGCCGGGGCGCTGCACGGTCAAGACGACGAGGCTGCCCTCTGGCCCGCGTGTGCGACTGCGGCCAAACTCATCGCGGATTGGCCCACCATCGACACTCAGGATCGAATCGTGCGGCAGCAGCCCGGCCTCGGCAGCGGGGCTGCCTGGGAAAACTGAGATGACAGCCGCGCGGTTGACGCTCAAGATGGGCAAGAACAGCCCACCCACGCCGACGAAAGTATTCTGGCCGGCGAAGGCAGCTTCGTCTGCGACCACTTGCGCCGGACTCTGGTAATACGAATGCCCATCGCCCAATTCGTTCAATAGGGTTTGCATCGCGGCATAAAAGTCATCGTCCGTCAGGCCATTCTGGATATGCTGCTCGTAGATAGAGCCGATTGCGTTCCAGTCACGACCTCGAAAATCAGTGTACACATAATGGTCATTCACCGCGTTCCAGAGGCCGCTAAAGACCTGGAGCTGGCGCGCGGTGGTTTCAGCATCCACCGGCGTTATGGCGGGCGGGGTCGCGGTCGGATAGGGTGTTGTTGTAGCGGCAGCGAGTACATCGGCGGGCATCTGGGCCGGAACCGATATACCCGGCACATACTGGCAGGCGCGCACCCCGTTGGCGGTCTGCGGGATCACATCCAGTTTGGTGGGAAGATTGGTCAACACGATCAGGTTGAGGGAAACGAAGGGTAGCAAGAGAGACGCAAACTTGTTCATGAACGTCCCTTTCTTAATGGGTTGTCATTTTCTACCAGTATAGTCCTAAATGAGGCGCGGTCACTGGCGCAGCACAAAACCGCCTGCCAGCGGGTCGTCGGGGTCGATGACGAAGGTGTGTTGGCCGGTGATGTAAGCCGTGCCGGAGACTTCGGGGATGACCGCCGGGAGGCCGCCGACGAAGGTGGTGGATACGACGCGCCCGGTGAAGGTCGTGCCGATCAAGCTCTCGATGGTGATGGTTTCGTCGGGACGCAGTTCACCCTTCGCGTAGTGGATCGCCAGCCGCCCGCTCACGCCGGTGCCGGTGGGGGAGCGGTCAACTTCACCCTGGGCGAAGATACACACATTGCGGCTGTGGGCGTCCGGCGTGCGCAGCATTTTGACCAGGATTGTGCCGTAGAGGAAATTTAAGTCCGGGTCGCCGTCTGGGTGTTGGATGGTGTAGGAGTCCATCACGGCGCGTTTGATGCGCATCCCGATGTCGATCAGTTGTCCCTGGCTGTGCGGCGTGATGTCCAGGCCGAGCGGCGCGACATCGACGTACATGTAAAATGCGCCGCCGAAGGCGATGTCACCGCGCACAGCGCCCAAGCCTGGCACGTCCACCATCCAGTCGCGTTCGAGCAAGAACGACGGCACATTGAGGAACGATATGCGCTCGACCACGCCCTCGCGCAGGTGGGCGGTGGCGGTGACGCGCCCGGCGGGGGTGTCGATCTTGATGATGGTCTGATCGCCCGTGACCGGGAATAAGCTGGTTTGCACG
>Ga0187894_10004958_pt1 | contig 13918 bp, 11 predicted proteins | sample GBC1701081metaG_FD_136650 | JGI IMG/M metagenome (GOLD analysis project Ga0187894, IMG submission 136650) | White microbial mat communities from a lava cave in the Kipuka Kanohina Cave System on the Island of Hawaii, USA - GBC170108-1 metaG ...
CTTGGCCGGGGTCACGACTTACTTCCTCTTGCGCCGCCCCAATGGGAGGTTGGAAGCGCGTCAGCCTCGACTCGACGTCGCCTTGGGGGACCGAGCAACGAGGGGTTGCGATCTGAGTCCGGGCAGCACGCTGATGATTCGTCGGCGAGTGTGGAACACCATCGGCGGTTCGGACGAGCAGTTGAGCCGTTTGGAGGACTGGGACTTGTTGCTCCGTCTGGCGGCCCAGCACAACTTGTCGGTGGTGGGCGAGGCGCTCGCTGTCGTGCGGTTGAATCGTCCGGGGCCTTCCCCGAAGGTGGTGAAAGCGTCGGCCCGTCGTATCCTCCATCGTCATCGGAGCCGTTCGATGAACCCTGGCCCAGGCCAGTGGGGGTCGGCGGGGCCATGGACGCGTAACCGACGGTTGACGGCGACATATCACTACGAGGTCGGGCTGTCGACGTTTCGCCACGGACACGGTTGTCCGGCTGCACTGCACTTGGGTATCGCCACGGTTCTGGATCCCTTGTTTCGCCTCTCCGTACTATTGCGGGTACTGGGACGCCACCGGGCCCAGAGTTGCCTCAGTGTGCGGCGCTATTGGGAAGGGTCCGGGTGATCGTCACCCGTTCGAGGTAGAGCAGGCTTCCGAGCGCGGCGCCGCATACCGACGCGATCACCACCACATCCAGAGCCGTTCCAAGTTGCAGAACGGCAAGCGCCGCCAGGCACCCGAGCAACTGCGTGGCCCATAGGAGCCCGACCGCCGCAGGGGGGCGCATTCCCAGTCCGACTAGGCGGTGGGAACTGTGGTCGGATCCGCCCTGGGTGACGCGCAGGCCCCTGCGCAACCGGGACACCGTCACCAGTGCTGCGTCCAAGAGGGGCACCGCCAGCACCAGTACCGGAAGGACGAATGTCGTCGACTGGGGCTGGTCCAAGAAGCGCAGCCGGATCCCCAGGAAGGCCAACATGAGGCCGAGGAACATCGATCCGGCGTCGCCCATGAAGATCTTGGCCTTCGGGAAATTGCTGGGCAGGAAGCCGAGCGATCCGCCCACCAGGGCGATGGCCAGGGCAGCCACCAGATACTGGTCCCCGATTAGGGCCAGCACGAAGAAGCCCGTCCCGGAGACGGCGGCCAGGCCCGCAGCCAGGCCGTTCATGTTGTCGGAGTAGTTGAACGCGTTGATCACCGCCACCACCCACGCCACCGTGATGACCACGTCGACCACGGGGATCCGGGTGAGCTCCACCTGGGTCCCGAAGCCGACGAGGACCAGGGCGCTGGCCACCTGGGCCATGAACTTGATCCAGGGATCCATGGGCGTGACGTCGTCTTGGAGCCCGAAGACCAACACGACGAACCCCGCCAGTAGAAATCCCTTCAGCTCGACTCGGGCCGTTGGGGCGAGGATCCAGGCGGCGAGGGCGGCGGCACCGAATATGGCCAGGCCTCCCATCAGCGAGACAGGTTCCAGGTGGGCCCGCCCGCGTCCCGGCTGATCCTGAAGGCCGAAGCGGCGGGCAAAATGGCTGGCTACCGGGGTGAGGGCGAGGCTCGCTACCAGAGCGGCACTAAAGATCAAGACGTAAAGGACCGCAGATGGGCGGTCCATCAGTCCTGGGATCGCCACCAGTCGATGGTGCGTCCCAGTCCCTCGGCCAAATCTATCTCGGGCTTCCAACCCAGCACCCGGCCGGCCGCCTCTATATCGGGCACCCGGCGCCTGGTGTCTTGGAAACCGGGCCCGTAATACTGCTCGTAGGGGGTGAGTTGGATCGGCGAACTCGAACCCACCGAGTCCCGGATCATTTCGGCCAGGTTGACGATGGTGATCTCCTCGGTGTTGCCGAGGTTGAAGATCCGTCCCTCGGCCCCAGACGCGAAACCGGCCAGGTAAGTGCCTCGGACCGTGTCGTCGACGTAGCAGAAGCACCGGGTCTGGGAGCCGTCACCGTGGACGGGCAGAGGCGATCCCGCCAGGGAGTGGCGAAGGAGGTTCGCGACCACCGATCCGTATCCCCGTTCGTCCAGGCGGGGCCCATAGGAGTTGAAATAGCGGACTATCACCACCGGCAGGCCGACGGCGCTGTACGCCAGGGCCAGGTGTTCATCGATCGCTTTGGCGGTGGCGTAGGACCAGCGATGCACGGTTGTAGGCCCCAGGACCCGGTCATCGTCTTCGCGCATGGGGACTTTGGATGTCCGGCCATATACCTCCGAGGTGGAGGCGAATACCACCTTGGTCCAGTGCCGAAAGCAGGCCGCTAATACGTTGTGGGTGCCCTGGGTGTTGGTGAGAAGCGATTGCAAGGGGTCGTCGACGATGTGGCGCACGCCGACGGCTGCAGCGAGGTGAAACACCAACTCGGCCTTGTCGACCTCGGCGCTGACGAGATCTGAATCGAGAATGGATCCGTTGACAAATCGGATATGGCCGAGGCGATCAGTCAAATTGCTAATGCGTCCCGTGGACAAATTATCGAGAACTGTGACCTCGTGGCCTTCGTTATGCAGGTGGTCCACTAGGTGGGATCCGATGTATCCGGCACCCCCGGTGACCAAGACTCGCATCGGGCGATGTTAGCGATATCCGGGGCTTTCGCCCCGGTTGATCTCGGCATCTAAGTGTCTGGAACAGTTACTGGCTCACCGATCAGGGCCGCCCTTTGACGTTCCCTCCTCGCGATTTGGTGCCCGTAGAGCCAGACCCCCAGGGGACGTCGCTTAGGCATGGTCACCAAATGTGACCGTCACCGTGGCCCCGAGGCGGCGCAGAAGCCGAAGGAGATGCTCGAGAACAGGCGTTGTGTGCCCGGTCTCCAGCTTGGCCAGCCAGGCCCGGGAAAGCCCGCCCTCTGCAGCGAGCTCCACCTGGGTCATACGGGGGGCCCATCCAAGGTCGTTAACCTCTCAACGGTGTTGTTTTTTGAGCCGGTGCTGGGAGCTTTGGCTACTGCCGGCGTCCGCTTCGTCGTGGTGGGGGGAGTGGCGGTTGTTCTGCACGGGGTCCTGCGCTTCACTGCGGATCTCGACTTGTGCATCGATCTGACGGCCGATCAGCCGATGCTGGCGATGAAGACCTTGACCGATCTCGGGATGAGTCCGGTCCTGCCGGTGGACGGGCTGGAATTCGCCGACCCCGAAGTGCGGGCCACCTGGGTTCGTGAGCGGAATCTGATGGTCTTTTCGCTTATCGATCCCAGTGACCCTTTCCGTCAGGTGGACCTCTTTGCCGAGAATCCGATGCCCTTCGAGGAGCTCTGGGATAGATCCGTGGTCGTCGACCTGGGCCACACCACGGCGCGCGTTGCGTCGATCGAGGATCTCATCGCTATGAAGACCCTGGCCGGACGGCCTCAGGATCTGGCGGATGTGGAGGCGCTGACTCAGCACCGACGCGACAGTTCGCTGGAATGAGTGGCCCCGAGAAGTCGACTGACGACGCCGCCGAGCGGTGGTCTTGGAGTTGGGAGGGACACCGCGCCGCCCAGCTGCGGGCGTGGGCGGCGGCGAGTCCTGCTCGCCGCCTGATGTGGTTGGAGGAGGCCCGTGAGTTCGTAGCCCTCTACGGCGGAACGATCAGTGACTCTGGCGTCGCCGGCCGTTGCCCGGTGCGGGCACCCGATGATGACTTTCAGGCCGGACCCCGCGAAGCTGCCAGCTCGTCGTAGAGGGCGACCGTGTCGTTGATGAGGCGCTGAGGCGTGAACATCTGCGCCGCCCGGCTGGCGCCTGCGCAGCCCATGGTGGTTCGCAGCCCTGGATCGGCCAGAAGGAGCCCGACTGCCGCGGCCAGTTCGGTAGCCGAACGACCGGTGACGAAACCGGTGACGCCGTGGTCGACCACTTCGGCTGCGCTGCCGACATCCGTGGTGACGGCCGGCCGGCCGGCGTGGGCAGCCTCGATCAGGCTCACGGGCATTCCTTCATTGTCCGAAGTGATGACCACAACGTCGGCGGCTGAATAGACCGTTTCGACGTCGCCCCGCCAGCCTGCGAAAACAATGGGCAAGCCCAGGCCACGGGCCTGGTCTCGCATGGCCGCCGCTCCCTCGCCATCGCCCGCCACCAGGAACTGGGTGCCGGGGAAGGAATCGGTTACCAGGCTGGCCATGGCCACGAACCGATCGGGCCGCTTGACAGGTGTGAGGCGGGCTACGAAGGCCACCACCGGACCCACCGGAGCCAGCCCCAGTGCCGCCCGGGCCGCTGTCGGTGCCGCAGCCACCGGCATGGTGAGGCCGGGCGCCACCACCGAGTACTGCGACGACCGGCCGATTCGCGCGGCCAGCAACTCTTCGCGTACCCGGCTTCCCACCGCCACCAGCCGGGTGGTGCGGGTGGCCATCGCCCGTTCGGCCAACGTCACCGCCCGGGTGGCGGCCGGTCCGAAGTAGCCGCTCAGCAGATGACCGTGAAAGGTGTGGACGGTGGCGGGAACCCGACTGACCCAGGCCGCCGTGCGACCCAGTGCGCCAGCCTTGGCAGTGTGGGTGTGGACGATGTGGGGTCGGAAGCGACGGATCTCGGCGACGATGGCGGCGAGAGCGCGCAGGTCGCCCAACGGATCGGGTTCGCGCCCAAGGCCTCGGATCCGAACCACCCGGTCGGGGTCAATGTCGGTTGAGCGCAATACCGACCAGTCGGCCTCGTCGGCGCCGACGTCGCCTACCAGCAGCCGAGTTTCGAATCGGTCGTCGGGAAGCCCATTGGTGAGGGTGGTCACCTGCAGCGCCGGCCCGCCGACATTCATCCGGGCGATCACTCGCAACACACGGATGGCTGCCACCGGCGGAGCGTAGAGCGGCTTGCGATGGACGGCCTCACGCGAGCGGGACCATCCACGCCTGCACAGTTCCTGATCCACGCTCGCCGGTAGGCTCCTGCGCCACTGCCTATGTCGCCCCACCTATGTCGCTTCACTTCGGTATGTCGCCCAACTTCGGTGTAGCCGCCGGGTCTCCCGCAGCCCTGTCGCTGCCGGCCGTCGCCGTCGACCCGAAATCGGAGCTTGCCTCGGCCGCCAGCGTGGCGGTTGGCCTCATCGCCAATCTCCAGGCGGCGGTGCTCGGCAAGTCCGAGGCGAACCGCCTGGCGGTCAACGCGCTGTTGGCGGGCGGCCATCTTCTGGTTGAGGACGTTCCGGGGGTGGGCAAGACCCTGCTGGCAAAAGCGCTGGCTCGCTCCATCGGGGGATCGTTCCGTCGTATCCAGGGAACGCCCGACCTGCTCCCCGCCGAACTGGTGGGGGCCAACATCTACCGGCCAGATACCGGTCAGTGGACGTTTCGACCTGGACCCCTGTTCGCCAACGTGGTGTTGTTCGACGAGATCAACCGCACCACCCCTCGAACCCAGTCCGCCCTGCTTGAAGCCATGGAGGAACACCAGGTCAGCGTGGATGGTGAAACCCGTAGCCTCCCGGAACCCTTCGTGGTGATCGCGACCCAGAATCCCTTCGAACACGCCGGCACCTTCGTTCTACCCGAGGGCCAGAGGGACCGCTTTGCCGTGGTGATCCACCTGGGCGCCCCCGATGCCGTCACCGAACGAGATCTGCTGCTCGGGGTGGGTGGCGTGGAGGCGCTCAACGATTTGACCCCGGTGGTGACACCTGGCGGACTGGCCGCCGCAGTTGCCGCTGTGCATCGAGTTCACTGTTCACCTGCCGTCGCCGATTACGTGGTTGCGCTTGCTGCGGCCACCCGCCGTCATCCGGAGGTGACGACGGGAGCCAGTCCGCGCGCAGCCCTGTCTCTCCTCGAGTTGGCCAGAGCCCACGCCGTGATGGAGGGACGCGGCTTCGTGGTGCCCGACGACGTGAAAGCCTTGGCCGTAGCCGCATGGTCCCACCGTCTGGTGTTACCCGGGGGCCCCGATGTGGCGCTGGGCGCTGAGATCGTGGCGCGCGTTACCGCCTCGGTTGCACCGCCGCCGTGATGGTGGGCCGGGAGCCCAAATTCCGGCGAAGTGGGCGCCCGCCACCGGATCGTGATCGTTCGCTCCTTGCCGGCTCCGGCCGCACCCGTAAATCGCGAGCTGTTCCCCGACCGGTGGCCCCCACCCGAGCGTTTCTGGCTTTGTCGGCCATGGCCGTCGTGGTGTTCGTGATCGGACGGGGTACCGGTTCGACGTGGTTGGCCCTGTTGGCGTCTTCCCTGGTGGCCACCTTGCTGCTCTCGGCTTTCTTGCCGCTCCTCGCCCTGAGTGGGGTCGACGTGGCCCTGCGCACCCCGCTCGACGGGACTGTCGGGGTTCCCTTGGAGGTCGATGTTCACGTGCGGGGCCGATTGTGGGATTCCCGATTGAGAGTCGGCGGACACCGGTCGTCCTGTTCACCGCTCGGGCCTTGGACACGAGTGGAGGGAACGGGTTGGGGCCCGATGATGTTGGTCGCGGATCGTCGGGGCATCCACAGAGAGCTGGCCGTGGAGATCCGATCAGCAGCGCCTTTGGGCTTGGTGTGGTGGCGCCTAGGGTTGACGGTGTTCCTGGCGTCGCCCCTGGAGGTTGGGCCGCGACCGTTGCCGATGGCTCGGCCCACGTCCGCCACGCCTGTCGGAGACGTCGACGCCCCGTCGGCGGCAGCGGCTCCCCCGTTGAGGTCTCCCCTGGGTGACGCGGTGAGAACCGTTCGTGAGTACACCCCGGGCGATGCCATGAAATCGGTGAGTTGGTCGGCGACCGCTCGTCACGGCCGCCTACTGGTGAAGGAAATGGACGAGGAGCGTCAAGAGGACTTGACGATAGTCGTCGATCTGAGGGGAGCCGAGAGCGCAGCCGAGGAGGCTGCCGGTCGAGCGGCCGGGTTGGCGAACGTAGCGCTGGCCGAAGGGGTGTCGGTGACCTTGGTGACCGTCGAGTTAGGCGGGGTTCGGGAGGCTCGGGTTTACACCGGTCGCGATGTGGGTCGCCGCCTTGCCCGGGCCGTGGGAGGTGCCGCGCCTCCGGCGCGCGCGGCGGAGGACGGATCGGTCTGGGTCAGGGCCCTGCCGTGAGGTTAACCCTGGTTCGGATGGCCGACACGCTCAAGCGCATCAACGCTCCGCCCCCACCGGAGGAGTCTCGCCTGCTGCGTGTCTCGGTGCTCGTGGCTGTCCTGGCCGCGGTGGCGGGAGTGGTCGGTGCCGGCGTGGGGGGCGTGGCGCTCGGATGGATCGCCTTGGTCGCCGTGCCATCCGGCCACGCACTGTCCTACCTGGGTCGCCACAGACCGGGCTATCTGAGGAAGTCCTTGTTGGCCGCCGGCGCGACAGTTGCTTTCGCCCGATTCTTAATCGTGGCCGCTTCGTCGGTCGTGGGCGCAGCTGAACTGCGGGTGCCGCTTGGGGAGTTGTTCGTCTGGATTCAGGTGCTGCATTCGTTCGACCTGGCGTCGCGGCGGGACCTCCTGTTCACGCTGCTCTCGAGCCTGTCGCTGATGTTGGTGGCCGGCGTTTTATCGACTTCGCCGGTATTTGGGGCGTTGCTGGGGGTGTGGGCCGTCGCCTCTCTGGTGAGCCTGATACTCAGTGCCCGCAGCCAACAGGCCGAGTTGCCGCGCTTGTTCCCCGGGCAGGCAAGGGCGGGCGGCACCAATCCGCCGGCCGCCTTTCAGGCGGTGGTGGCCATGACCCTGGTGGCCGTATGGACCGCAGTCACCTTTACCTTCCTGCCGGCGCCCGGCGACGCCACCCCCCAAGGATTGGCAACACGTATTGATCAAGCATTGCCTGTCCCCCAGCAGGGGAGCCTTATCAACCCGGGCCTGGGAGCGGGGCAGTCGAACGGTTCGGCCTATTTCGGGTTCTCATCCTCACTCGATCTGGCTGCGCGTGGGCGGCCCGATTCCACCCCTGTGATGCGGGTGCGAGCCCGAAACCCCGACTTTTGGAGGGGCCAGTCCTTCGACGTGTGGGACGGACGGCGATGGACCATTTCGCCGGCGATCGCCGACGCCGTCGCTCTAGCCGGCCAAAGCAGCGGCGGCCGGGGCACCACGGCTTTCGAGGTTCCGCCGACCCCTGAGGAGCGACCGCTTCAGTACCTGGGCCGGCCCTTGGTGCAGACCTTCTACCTTGAACAGCCTGGTCCGAACCTGATCTACGGAGCGTACCGGGCCGATCAGATCTTTCTTCCGTTCGATCGTGCCTACGCACTGGGTGACGGCACGGTTCGCTCGGGCGTCCGGATGGGTCCGGGCACCGTCTACAGCGTTATCAGTCGGCGGCCCCCCGTGACCGCTGCAATCCTCCGGGGCGAGGAGACCCTGAACGGTCCGGCGCAGGAGCTGGCGCGGATTCCGGTATCGGCAGCATTCGTTGACCGTTATCTGCAACTCCCTGATCAAGTGCCCCCACGCGTGCGTCAACTGGCCGCATCGGTCACCCTCGGCACGACCAACCGCTACGACCAGGTGAAGGCCCTGGAGGCGTGGATGGGCTCGAACCTTACCTACACACTGGACATACCCCGGTTGCCGGTCGGCCGCGATGCGGTTGAGCAGTTCCTCTTCGTCGATCGCCAGGGCTACTGCGAACAGATCGCCACCTCGCTGGTGGTGATGCTGCGAACCCTCGGGGTGCCTGCGCGCCTGGCCGTTGGATTCGTGCCGGGGGAGCGCAATCCCTTTTCGGGCACTTATCAGGTGCGGGCCAAAGACGCCCACGCATGGGCCGAGGTGTTCTTTCCGGGGATCGGTTGGCAGGCCTTCGACCCCACGGCATCGGTGCCTCTGGCCGGCGACGCCGTGCTGGCCTCGGCGGGGGTGTCGGTGGTCGGCTACGTGGCCGAACGGCTGCCCGGCCCTCCGGCCTGGGCCGCCGTGATCGGAGCCCTGATCGTGGGTCTGGTGGCCGGGGCTGCGGTTCTGGCCCGGTGGGTGGCAGGGAGCGGCGGTCGCTCCAACCGGGAGTGGGGACTTCGCTGTATGAGTCGGATCCAGGCCGTCGGGGCGCGGCGCTCCCGGCCTCGACGGCCGGGCGAGACCATGCGCGAGTACAGCGACGCGTTGATGGAGGCGGCGCTGGTGACAGACCAACTGAGCGCTGTGGTGCGTCGCCTGGAAGCCGAGGTGTTTTCCGGCCACGGCATGCAGCTATCCGAACGGGCCAGTATCGAGGCGGCGCTGGCTGCCGCACTTCGCCGGCCGCATGTAGGTTCGCACCTGCCGTGACCGCCGCCCTCGTTTCCGCCCGCTTTCAGGCCGTGGTGGACAACGTCGAGCGGGTGATCCATGGCCAGACGTCGGTGATCAGGCTGGCCATGGTGTGCCTGCTGGCCGAGGGCCATCTGCTGATCGAGGACATTCCGGGCGTAGGCAAGACAACTTTGGCAAAGGCGCTGGCAGCTTCGCTTCGCTGCGAGTGGAGGCGAATCCAGTTCACGCCCGACTTGCTGCCGTCGGACGTGACCGGGGTGACCATCTACAACCGGGATCGAGCCGCGTTCGAGTTCCGCCCCGGCGCGATATTCGCCAACGTCATTCTGGGCGACGAGATCAACCGTGCTTCACCCAAGACCCAGGCGGCGCTACTGGAAGCCATGGAGGAAGGCCAGGTGACGGCGGACGCCACCACCTATCCCTTGCCCCGGCCCCATATGGTGATCGCAACCCAGAACCCCGTGGAGCGCCAGGGCACCTACCCCTTGCCCGATGGCCAGTTGGACCGCTTTTTGATGCGTGTCGCCATGGGTTATCCCGGTCGTAGCGCCGAGATGGTCATGTTGGCCACCCACGGCCGCCAGTCGGCTCTGGCCGACGTGAAGCCAGTTGTGGACACCGACGATGTGATGGCCATGGTGGCCCACGCCCGGTCGGTCCACGTGGCCGAAAGCGTGGGGGTCTATCTGTTGGATCTGGCCGAGGCGACCAGGGCGCATCGGTCCCTGGCCCTGGGAGCGTCGCCTCGGGCGGCCCTGGCGCTGTTGCGGGCCGCACGGGCTTTCGCTGTCGCCCAGGGCAGAAACCACGTCCTCCCCGACGACATGAAGGCCATGGCGCCCTACGTGTGGAGCCATCGGCTGGTGACGGCACCCGATGCCCGGGTCTCGGGCGTTACCGGCGCCCAAGTGGTGAGCGAAGTGCTGGCCCGGGTGCCCGTACCGGTCGGGCCCTGATGGGCGCCGTTGCGGCGTTCGGCGCTTCAACCCGGTAGGGGGCAGGCCGTGCCTACGAAACGCGGGTGGCGCCTCCTGGTGCTGGGTATGGGGCTCGCCCTGTTTGGCCGCGTCCTGGCCATTGTCGAGCTTTTCGCCCTGGCAGCGGCCGCCCTGGGACTGGTGACCGCAGCGTTGGCATACATCCGTCTCCGCCGCCTGGACCTTCATCTGTCTCGCGAGACCAACCCCCAACGGGCTACGGCGGGTGGATTCCTGGCCGTGGATCTGAAGGTGACCAACCGAGCTCCGCGATCGGTGACAGGTCTGGAGATGGTGGACGGGGTGGCCAATCGGCGACGAATCGATTGGGAGGCGGCGCTGGCGGCGTCTTCGGCGGCGGGAACGGTCTCGCGCCTGTCGCCGGGCGAATCGGTGTCGATCGGTTATCCGCTGGGAACTCCTCGGAGGGGGGTCGTAACCGTGGGGCCGTGCGCCACCCGGACCGTTGACCCGTTCGGGGCCACCCGGCGCTGGGGTCCCAACCTGGCTGCAACGCCGGTGATCGTGTGGCCGCGCTTCGAAAGCCTGGTGGCACCCCCACCACCGGGGCGCCGCCTCGGTGGTCATCAGGAGGCCTCGGTGGCCCGGAGTGCCGAGTTCGGCGACTTCGCGGGGCTGCGGCCCTATGTCCATGGCGACGACCTTCGTCGTGTGCACTGGCCGACGGTGGCCCGCACCGACGAACTGATCATCCGAGAAGACGACGCCCCTCAGGCCTGGCACTGCATTGTGATCCTTGATCTCCGGCTGAGCACCCACGATTCGGTCACCGCCGAGGTGGCCATATCGGCTGCGGCCGGCATTGTCAGCGCCTGCGTGCGCGACGAAGTGGCGGTGCGGCTGGTTACCAGTGGCGGGTGGGATTCAGGTCTGGCAACTGGAGTTGACCATCTGGAAACGATCCTTGACGCCCTGGCTCGGGTGGGGGCCGATCGAGCCTCAGACCTGGCTGCGGTCGCCGCCCTGGTCGATCCGTCCGTGGAGCCCCGGACGATCATTCTCGTAAGCGGGATCCGGAACTCGTCGACGGGGGAGACCGCACGGCTGGACGGGATGAGGCGTCCCGGCGACTCGGTGGGCCACGTATTGGTCGGGGCCGACGGATCCGGCGGAGGCGCCGACTGGGTATTAAGTGTCTCGGCGTCGTCGTCGTTCGCTCAGGTGTGGAACGCCCGGTTCAACGTGGCGTTCGATCAAACCCCGGTGGGCCGATGAGATCTGTCGTCGATAGCAAGACGCCGGCGGGCAGCGCGCCGGCAACCACGTTCGCTTTGGCATCGGTGAACTTCGCCGCCGTGGCCGGCTTGTCCCGGACGCTCGGTGGCGGGTTCGCCCCGCTGCGGGCCGGCCTGGTCATCTCCTTCGTCATCTCCTTCCTGGCCTGGATGTGGCGGCGCCGGCGACTCCCGGCGCCCGGCGTGATGGTGGTGGCGGCCGTGAGCCTGGGCGTGGCCTGGCTGGTGCTCCCCGACACAACCACCTACGGCCTGCCTGGACTGGCGACGCTGGAGGCCGCACGATCCGAACTGGTCGCCCTGTTGGCCGCTCGTAACGAGGGGACCCCGGTGGGCGAGGTGGCGCGGGGTCTGGGGGTGGTGATCGTGGTGATAGTCGGCTTCTGTTCCTACCTGTCCGACCACGCCGCCTTTCGGATGCGGACCCCGCTGATGGCCCTGGTCCCCGCCTTCACCCTGTTGCTGGGCGGAACGACCCCGGGCCGGTCCACCCTTTCGGGCCTGGCCTTGCCGACGGTCTTGGCGTTGGCCCTGATCTACCTGGTCGTGCAGAGAGCCGAGGCGGCGCCCGAAGTCAACTCATGGGGCAGTGTTGCTCCGCTGCGTCCAGGGCGATTGGCTGTTTCGGGCCTGGGCGAAGGCCTGGCCGCTCGACTTGCGGCCCGCTTGCCTGCCGCGGCCGCTATGAGCGCATTGGTCATGGTGGCGGCCGTGGTGGGCGGCCCGTTGATGCCGGGCGTGGGCACCCGGGCCCTGGCCGGGCGAGCGGCGTCGCCAGCGAATGGCCTGCTCGGGGGAGTGGGGAGATCGTCCGGGTCCAGTCCCGGGTCCCTCGTGTTCGATCCGTTGGTGGACCTGGGGGACTCTCTCGGTCCTCTCTCCAACCTGGAGGTGTTCCGGGTTCAGGCGGATCGGCCGAGCTATTGGCGCCTCGCCGGGCTCGACACTTTCGACGGGCAGAGGTGGACGGCATCCGAACCCGACAGTTTCGGATCGGGTAGTCCGGGGCGCGACCCCGCCCTGGGGGCTTCGGCACCCTTGGTCCAGCAAGTGACGATCGGAGGGATGGTCGCGGAGTCGTTGCCGGCCGCCTTCGCCGCCACCCGCGTGCTGGGCACGGAGGCCACGGTGGATGGCGATTCCGGAACTCTTCGCCGCCTGAGGGGACTCACCACGCCGGGCATGAGCTACCGCGTGATCTCCGACGTCGCCCAGCTGACTGGAGCGGAGCTCCGCTCCCTGGGGCAACCCGGTCCGGGCGTGGACAATCGTTACCTGCGCCTGCCGAACCGATTCTCGAACCGGCTTGTGAGTGAGGCTCGGCGGGTAGGCGCCAACGCGACCAGTTCCTATGACGTCGCACTGGCGCTGCAGAACTACTTCCGGAGCGGCTTCACCTACGACCTGACGGTGAAAAAGGGGCACGGCAGTGCGGCGCTAGAAGAGTTTGTTTTCGAAACGAAGAGGGGCTACTGCGAACAGTTTGCGGCCGCCTATGCGGCCATGGCCCGGGTGTTGGGATTGCCGGCCCGCGTGGCGGTGGGATTCACGCCGGGCGAGTTGTTGTCCACCGGTGAGTACGCCGTGCGAGGGCGCAACGCCCACGCCTGGCCCGAGGTATTCCTGGGACGGGCGGGATGGGTGGCCTTCGAACCCACGCCTGGCCGGGGTGCTCCGGGAGCGGAGGCGTACACGGGCGTGCGGCCGGCCCAGGCCGGCGCCTCCGGGACGGACGTAGCGCCCTTCTCCTCGCCCCTGCCCACCGGTACTCCCGCTCCCGTGCCGACCACCCCGCCTCCGGTTCCGACCGTCGCCCCTCAGGGGAGTGCGTCACCCCCCACCACCGCCGCTCTCGGTCCGGATTCCTCCAACGCGCCGCAAGGTCCTGGGCAAGGCGATCCCTCCACGCAGGGGCGAGGCGTTAGTGCTCCGCTCCTTGCGGTCGTGCTCCTGATGGCGGTGGTTCTGGCCGCGGGTGCGATTCCCGTGCTGAAGCTGCGGCGGTTGGAGCGGCGCCGACGGGGCGTTCGCAGTGCGAATGAGCAGGTGGTGGTCAGCTGGCTGGAAGTGACGGAGTCTCTCGATCAGGTCGGCCTGGGCCGGCGCGCCTGGGAAACTCCGTTGGAGCATGCCCGCCGGGCGGCGGGCGACGAACGCCTAGTTGCTGCCGGGGTGGCGCCGGGGCTGGTGCACCTGGCCGGCCACGCGGCCGACGCGTCCTATCGAAACGAGGCCGTTGACGCAGTCCTGGCCAGCGAGGTGGCCCAATCGGCCGATCAGATGTGCGAGAGCGTGGCCCGAACCCGACCCCGCCTGGTTCGGGTGAAAACCATGTTCGATCCCCGCCCGCTGCGGAGGCCGTGGCGGTGAGGCGCTGGAACGCTCCGCCTCATCCGGGTGTAGTGCGAAAAACCGTGGTGGAGACGGTTATCGGCACAACCGCCTCAACCTTAAAGAGTCACCGCCGAACGTAGGTGGCGGTGCTTACCCGGCGGGTCCAGCGGACGTGTTCGACGAGGCGGAAACCGACGGCCAACAGGGCCAGGCCGATGGC
>Ga0187894_10004959_pt1 | contig 13916 bp, 10 predicted proteins | sample GBC1701081metaG_FD_136650 | JGI IMG/M metagenome (GOLD analysis project Ga0187894, IMG submission 136650) | White microbial mat communities from a lava cave in the Kipuka Kanohina Cave System on the Island of Hawaii, USA - GBC170108-1 metaG ...
AGAACTTTTCGAAGATTCTTTCGCGCGCCTCCTCAGGGATGCCGAAACCCTGATCACACACGCTGATCGTGACTTCGTCGTGATTGAGTTCTGCGGCAATGATGACTTCGGCGCCGGGCGGGCTGTACTTGATCGCGTTGTTCAACAGATTGTCGACAGCCTGGGTCAGAAGCTGCGCGTCTGCGCGCAAAGCCGGCGCGGTTGGGGCGCCCTCAGACCTGAGGCTGATCCCGCGCTCCGCCGCCAGCAATGTCAGGTTGCGGACGCAACCCGCGATCAACTGTTGGCAGGAGACGGAAGCCAAATGTAACGGCTGCGCGCCTGATTCGAGGCGCGTGAGATCCAGATACCGGCTGATCATCTCGCCGAGCCGCACGGCCTCGGAGTGAATGGTTCTGAGCATCTCGCGCGATTCATCGGCGGCGACCGGGAACTTGATCAGGACGTCGCTCAAGCCCTGGATCGAGGTCAGCGGTGTTCGCAGCTCGTGCGAGACCAACTGCAACGTCTCCGTCTTCATCCTGTCCAACTCGACGCGCTTGGTAATGTCCGAGATCAAAATCACTACGCCGATCACGCTGCCTGTCGGAAGAGGGTCGGGGGCGGTCGCCGCGCCGCCGCCCACGCCCAGAGCCGAAAGCAGAAGCGAATAATAGCGAGGCTCGGGCGTCGAGATTTCAAATTCGAGTTGAGAGCTTTGCCCGTTGGCCCCATCTTTGACGGCTTCATGAAGCCTGAGCGGATCAACAACGCCACGTTCAGCCAATAAGTCGGCAAAACCCGCTCCGATCAATTCAGTCTGCCCAAGGCCGAAAACCTGCTCCGCCTCGCGGTTCGCAAACACAATTCGCCCCGCCAAATCGGCCACCAACACTCCTTCTTCCATGCTGGAGAGGATGCGGTTGATAAAACTCATGCGGGCCAGCAATCTGGTCGTCAGATCATCGACGGCGCGCAGTTTCCAGGCCAGGCTCTGTGGCAGATCAAGCCACAATTGGTTGTTGATGAATTTCGCGTCTGATTGCGCGCCCGATTGCGTACCCGATTGCGTACCCGATTGCGTATTTGATGAAAGAAACCCTTTCTGACTGCTGACCAACGCCGCCAGTTTGGTGTCCAGTTCGCGGCTCGCGGTCAGTGTCCGATTGAGCAGGAGCGGGATCACCGCGAGAAAGCCGGTCAGCATCGGCGCAAGCGGAGGGATAATCAGATAGCGGCTGAAAGCAAAGTAACTGCCAGCGATGATCGAGAGAAGAATCAACCCCAGGATCGTAACCTGACGCCAACCGTCGAAGACTCTGATCGCCAGCGCGGAGAGCAGGATGACGATGATGGCGGCGGCAAAGGCCGCCCAGTCCGGCAGAGAGCGAAACGAAAGATGGTTTCGGATGGTATTGATGATGTTGGCGTGAATCTCGACGCCGGGCATTTCCTGCCCACCCTGGCCGCGTTGCGCTCCGTAGCGCATAAATGGCGCGACGCGCGTATCGCCCATTGATTCGGCCACTGCGCCGACCAACACAATCTTGTCGGCAAAGGCGGATGAGGGGACTTTGCCATCCATCAAATCCGCGATGCTGTAATAGCGGAACGACCTGGCGGGGCCGGCGAAGTTGATCAACATCTCGTTCTGGCGAACGACGGTGACGCCCGGAAGAGATGATCCTGCGGCCTCATCACTCACCCGAACGAGATAGCCGCCAAAGCGAAGCAGACGGGGCTTCTCTTCCACGTCTCCTTCAGCGATTTGCCCGGCCACGCGTAAAACTTCCAGACTGAATGCCCAGAGCCTGTTGGCCTGATCGTCCGCTTTACTGAGTTGAACGCCATGCGCCATCCCGTCAACTTCGGGGGAGACATGCGCGTGGCCAACGCCACGCGCGGCGCTGACCAATTCCGGCAGAGGCCGCAGCCAGGCCGTGGTTCGGCTCGCTGGATTCTCTTTTGACGCCGGCTCGTACAATTGCGCGGGCAGTATGACCCCGCCATTTCGAGCGACCGCCGCAGCCAGGCGCCGGTCTTCTTCGGGAGAGGATGGCTCGGCGTAAATTACATCAAGTCCGACGGCGCTAGGCCGCGCTTGTGTGAGCTTGTCGAGCGCAGTCGCCATCACCGAACGCGGCCAGGGCCATTGGCCGATGCGTTGTAAGCTTTGGTCGTCAATCGCCAAGATGACCACGTCGTCGGGCGTCTGGAAAGCGCCGCGCAGACGAAAAAGCATGTTCGACGAGGTTGCCGACAGCGAAGGCGCAAACCACGTCACGATCACGACCAGCGTGATGCTGAGAAGGAGGATTAGCGCTGTGCGAATGGCTTGTGATTTATTCCTGACCATCTCACTCAGGCTTTTCCGTAGAATTGCTTTGCCATCGCTGTCACCTTGACGACAAATTCTGTCTTGTCCCGTGTGTAGGCGACCCGGTCATTCGGATAGGCCGACGCCAAGCGCCTCTTGAGGCTCTGATACTCCTCGGCTACGCGCGGGTGTTCGATCAGGTAGTCCCGGAAGAAAAGTCTGTCCCAGTGCTCGACAAAGTGGCGCTCCACCATGTGAATGTGGTGAGTACGCGCGCCGCTGCTCTCCTGACGCTTGATGAACCATGCATAGAAAGGCGGGACATCATCTCCAAATGAGGGTCGCCAGAAATAGTCGTAGCCTTGCGACTCCAGCACGGGCGCAATTCGGGTTCGGGTCGCTTGCAGGTCTGTTACCTCCACCAGAATGTCCACAATGGGCTTTGCCGCGAGGCCAGGTACGGCAGTGCTGCCAAAATGCTCAATGCGCCCGATGAGTTCGTTAGGAAGACAACCCAGAAGGTGTTCCTTTTCTTGACGAAACAATTCCGGCCACCGGGGATCGTATGGCGTAATCGAAACATCCTCCTGCGTTACTCTTTGAATTCGTTGTTCAAGCGTCTCCATGTCTCATCACAAAAGAGTTTCAGCCACGAATAAACACCCGTGTTTATTCGTGGCTGAAACTCTTTTCTTGCTCTCCGACCGATTCCAGATAACGATAGATCGTGCGGCGGTCAATCCCAAGAATCTCGGCGGCGCGCGATTTGTTGCCGTCCGCCTCCGAAAGGATGAGCCGCACGTAGCGCCGTTCCATTTCCGCGAGGCTTGGACGATCGTCAATGAATGAAACCCCGGTATGAGCCGCGGGAGCGGAAGGCGGCGAGGCGCGTTCGACGATGCGGCGAGGCAGATCGTTGATCGTAACCAGGCGCTCGTTGCATACCGCGACGGCGTACTCAATGCTGTTTTCGAGTTCGCGCACATTGCCCGGCCAGTAATAGCGCGATAACAGATCGAGCGCATCTTCTCCGATGCGAATCTGTCCGCCGCGCTCCCGGCCGTATTTTTTCAGGAAATGATCGGCGAGCAGCGCAATGTCTTCCGCTCCCCGCTCACGCAATGGCGGCAAAGGAATCATCAACACGCTGAGGCGATAAAAGAGATCCGAGCGAAAGGCGCCGTCCTTGACCAACTCCTCCAAATTGACGTTCGTCGCGCCGATGACGCGCGTATCCACCTTGCGCGCGACGGCCGCGCCGATCCGCCTCACCTCTTTTTCCTGCAGCACACGGAGCAGGCTCGCCTGAAACGATTGGCTCGTGGCGCTCAATTCATCGAGAAAGACGCTGCCGCCATCCGCGCTTTCAAACAGGCCGGGCCGGTCAGCGGCTGCGCCGGTGAAGCTGCCCTTGGTGTAGCCGAACAATTCCGATTCGAGCAGCGTCTCGGTCATCGCGCTGCAGTTGACGGCGATGAATGGCCGGTTGGCGCGCGAACTATGGCGGTGAATGGCTCGCGCGATCAGTTCCTTGCCGACGCCTGATTCGCCCTCGATCAACACAGTCGCGTTACTGCGCGCGGCATGCGCGGTCAGTTTGTATGCCCGCGCCATCTGCGGGCTGTGCCCGATCAAGCCGGAGGCCGAAAAGTCATGCTCCTGGCCGGGGATGGCGGCCTGAGTCGTCGTTGAATGCCGCGCGGCGCGGCCAACCAGCGCCAGTACTTCGTCAACGTTGAATGGCTTGGCGATGAAATCGAAGGCGCCTTCCTCGATGGCTTGCAGCGCAATCTCCAACGAGCCTTGCGCCGTCACCGCGATGATCTTGGTGTCAGGACTCATCCGGCGAAACTCGCGCACCACTTCAAGCCCGTTGAGGTCGGGCATATAGATGTCGGTCAACACGACATCGAACTTTTTCCCCTGGCCGAGCGCGATGGCTTCGCGGCCTCCCGTCGCCGCTAAAACATCGTAACCGCTCAGACGGAGCGGGACTTCAAGCGCCATGCGCGCGCCGCGCTCGTCATCGACAACTAACACTTTGTGAGATCTGGAATTGGTTTCAGGCACGTCAATAATCAGGGCATCAGGGCTTTCTGGCGCCGCCTTTATTTCCGTTGGTTGGCGGAGCGCCACGGCCAAAATCGGGCTTGGCTCCGCCACCGGGCAATGAGCCGCCACGACCGAAATCAGGTCTCGAAACACCGACCGCGATCCGAGTTTTCCCATCGTTGAGACTGATTTGGAATATTGCGTCGTTGCGCCCAACTTTAAATTCGCTCGGCGTGTTTGGCGCCCGCTGCAATGAGACTCTGGTCATCTGCCCCTTGAACAGAAAGACCGCTTTGTCCGGCAACGTCGGGTTGGTTACCTCCACTTCGCCTTCGTGCAGGAAGACCTGCGTCTCAGCTCCCTCGACCAACACGTCGAAGACCGTACCTCGCACGGCGATGACCGCCGTCGGCGTATTGACGCGGTAAGGGTTCGGCCGGCCGCCGAGTTTCTCGATATGGATGCGCGTCTTCCCGCGAATTACGTTGAAGAGCGCGCGCGGCGATTGGCTCAGATCCTTGATGACGACCGTGGTTTTCGGCGCGATCACCGCCTGAGACCCATCCGAGAGCCCGAGCACCAGCCTTCCGCCTTTGCCGGTGATGATGGTGTCGCCGGCTCCCAATTCATCCTCGACTTTGAAGGCGATGGTCTGGACACGGGCTTGACCGCTCAGTTGCCTGCGAATCTCGACCTGGCCTTCGATTGTGAGCACCCTGGCTGAGAGCAAATCCTGAGCCTGAGCATAACCGGCGCCGGGAATCAACGCGCTGGCGAAGGTAATACAAGCGATAAAAAGTATTTTGGCGCCCATTATAAACGCTTCTCCCATTCTCCTTGCTTCGATCATAAAGCTTTCAACAGATGATCAATTCCTGTAACTGATCCTTGTTATTGGTTGAGTCACACCGCGAGTTTGCAGCCCCCTTTCCCCCCTCCTTCCCTTCATGGATATACGCGGCGCGATCGGATGGTTTCAATTAATTCTCGTCAGACTTATTCGTTGCTCATCTTTGCCACACTCACTCGTGATTTCATCCCTGACACTGTCGGGTTTCGTCACACTTCGCGGTATGGCGCCGCGCATGAGTCGCGGTCATCTTTGACCGACGCGCAAAACCTCAATAAACATGCCCCTCTCACGTGTTCGCAAAAGGCGCCGCAAAGGGCATATTCCTTGCTTCCCAACCTGAAGCTCTGAAGCAAAGATGGCGGCGGCGACTTCTATCGGATGCGCGGAACGAGGTCGGAAGTAAAGAACGATTCTCGAGAAGAGAGTTGCAAAGTGGGAACGATTATCGTGTTTTTTATTTGAGTGAAGTAGAACCGCGAAAAAACTGTGACCATTCTTTTTCTCGACGCGTCCATGCCAATGCTGGGTCAATGCTGGAAGTAAATCGTTAACACTCAAATCGCCAAAAAGACGACACAGACAAAAATAATATCGGAGATAGGAGACTGTAGGATGTACCTCTTTTTTGCGCTGCTTTACGGTGGCCCCGATACTCTTATGCCTATTGCGTCCGCGCTGGCGGCCATTATCGGTGTTTTGTTGATGCTCTGGAATCGCGTGGTCTCATACCTGCACAGATTCGTTCAATCGTTGTCCCGCCGTCCGCTGAAACTGCCCACACAAAATCCCCCAAGCATAAGGCGACGCGACGCGGGGCGCGATCGCGCAAGCTAATTTCAGCGCCAATCACTGTTGATCCGAATTGAGCAAAAAAAACCTGCCGGAGAGCGGTGTGTCCTGCAGCCGAGGTGGTCAGAGGGGACATACGAGCAATACCGCGGGGGCTTTTACCAACAGGAGAAACAATGGAGGGAGGTAGTTCGTCGGGATGAAAATTTTAGTTATCGGGCTCGATGGCGCCGCGCCCGAGCTGTTGTTCGGCGACGAGCGCTTGACGACCTTTCGACGGTTGATGGAGATCGGTTGTTACGGCCGGTTGGAGAGCATCATTCCGCCGATCACCGTGCCGGCGTGGATGTGTATGGCGACGAGCCAGGATCCGGGTTCGCTCGGCGTATACGGCTTCCGTAATCGCACCGATCATTCCTATAACGGCCTCCGCATCGTCAACTCGAAATCCATTCAAGACCTGACACTCTGGGATCAAATGGCGCGCGAAGGCAAGCGCACGAACATCATCGGAGTGCCACCCTCCTTCCCGCCGCGCAAAGTCAACGGAGTATGCGTCGGATGTTTCCTCACGCCCGATACGGGCGCAACCGAATACACTCACCCGCCCGCGGTGAAGGAACGGATCAAGAACCTGGTCGGCGATTATCCGGTTGACGTGAAGGGCTTCCGCACACACCGCAAAGATTGGCTGCTGGATGAGATCTACGCGATGGGCCACAAACATTTCACCGTCGTGCGCGATCTGACGCGGGATTCGGAGTGGGACTACCTGCAATTCGTCGAGATCGGCCTCGACCGTTTGCAACACGGCTTCTGGAAGTTTCACGACCCGCATCACATCCTGCATGAGCCGGGCAATCCGTACAGCGAAGTCATCCGCGATTATTACCGCTATCTGGATGAAGAAGTGGCGACGCTGCTCAACCTTCTGGACGAAGAGACTGCTGTGCTGGTGATGTCGGATCACGGGGCGCAGCGGCTGGACGGCGGCTTCTGCGTGAACGAATGGCTGGTCAGGGAAGGCTTGCTCGCGCTCAACGAATATCCGCGCGAGATCACGCCGTTTGCCAAGCTCAGCGTCAATTGGGAGAAGACCAAAGTATGGAGCGAGGGCGGTTATTACGCCCGTGTATTTTTCAACGTCAAAGGGCGCGAGCCGAACGGAGTGATCGATCCCGCCGATTACGAACGATCCCGCGACGAGGTCAAGGCGATGTTTGAAGCGACGGTGGATGAGCACGGCCGGTCGCTCTGCACGCGCGTTTACAAACCCGATGAAATCTACCGCACGGTGCGCAACGTCGCGCCCGATCTGATCGCGCATTTCGGCGGTCTTTACTGGCGCTCGATTGGAAGCGTCGGTTATGGCGCGATCCATGCGCAGGAGAACGACACCGGGCCGGACGATTGCAATCACGCGCAACATGGCAGCTTCATTCTGGCCGCGCCGGGACTGCCGCTTGCGGGCGAGATCACCGGCGCGCATCTGCTCGACATCGCGCCCACGCTGCTGGAACTTGGAGGATACGACGTTCCAAATTCGATGCAGGGGCGGTCGCTGTTGAACGGAAACGTTGCGGGGTTCAATAGCGCGGGCTTTTCAGTGGATGACGAAGAGATCATACGCGAACGGCTAAGCGGGCTGGGCTATATCTCGTGAATGACAAATGGAAAATAGAACTCTTCCATCTATTTCGGCTTACACATCGTCTGGATGGCGCCGCTGGCGAATCTATGTCTCTTTACGCTCCTTACTTCGCTCGTGCTCGACCGTTATCACTACCTCAGAAATCCGGATGGGCGTCAGGAGTTGTACGACTACCTGAATGATCCGTCGGAGCGGCGCAATTTGGCCGGCTCCGCCGAAGCCTGTGAAGTGATCGAGGTCTTCAGGAATTTTCTCCACCAACAAAACGACCAACGGATTACCATCATCGCCGATTGAAATATACCGCGCCCAGTCACAATTCCTGACGACAGCATATTCCTCGCCGCCCGGAATATTTTTAAACCGGATGGAGCCTTCCTTCGTCTTTTGATTAGCGGTTCGGATAATTCGCCACGGACGTCGAACGCGATTGAAAGAAATTCGAGTCAAGGAGCCGGCTATGCCCATGAAGTTACGCGGAATATTTTGTCTACTGGTTTTGCTTGCTGTAAGCCGCTCGGCATTATCGCAATCCGCTTCTCCAGCGGCTGGTCAGAGAGCGAGCGTCGCGGGCGCGGGCGCCATCACCGGCGCCGTAAAACTCGGCGACGCTCCGGCGGCCAGGATTACGCTCGCGCTGCTGCCGGATCGGATGGGGCGAATGGCGCCGCAGCCGGAGCCGGAGACCACAAATCGCGCCGTCACCGATGAAAAAGGTCAATACCGTTTCACGAACGTCGCGGCAGGCAGGTTTCGCGTTACGCCGCTGGCCGAAGCCTTCGTCGTCACGAGTGGTGGAGCGGGTCCGGGCGGCTCAGGCGGCATGGCCGTGACTGTAAACGAAGGGCAGACCGTCTCAAACATCGATTTCACGCTCGCGCGCGGCGGCGTGATCACCGGGCGCGTAACCGACGGCGACGGCCGGCCGGTGATCGCCGAACGCATCAATCTGACGATGGCGGGCGCCAACGGGCAGCCGCAGCCGTTCAACGGAGGAAACCGTTTCGGTTATGAAACCGATGATCGCGGGGTTTATCGGATCTATGGTTTGCCAGCGGGACGCTATCTGGTCGGCGCGGGCGGCGGCGACAGGCCCGGCGTGAGCAGGCGCATTCGTTATCCCAGGACTTACTATCCGGACGCCGTCGAAGAAGCGCAGGCGCAAATCGTCGAAATCGAGACCGGCGCTGTCGTCGAGAGCATAGACATACGTCTGGGCGCGCCATTGAAAGCTTACGCCGTCGCGGGCCGCGTGGTTGACGCCGAGAGTGGCCAACCAGTTTTCGGCGCGCCGGTCAGCGTCGGACGCGAGCGTGGCCCGGGGCAGGCGGGCGCCAGCGGCGGCGTCACCAACGCCGATGGCCAATTTCGCGTTACGGGATTAACGCCGGGACGTTATTCCGCCTCCGTCCGGTCAGCGGGTTTCCCTGGCGCCGCCGATACGTCCGGCGATTTTTACAGCGACCCGGTCAGTTTCGAGATCGGCGGCGACAACGTCGCCGGCGTTGAGATCAAGGTTCATCGCGGCGCTTCAATCACGGGCGTCGTCGTAATCGAAGGCTCCAACGACACGTCTGTCGCCGCGCGGCTTTCGCAATTGATGATCTCGGCCAACTCACGCGGCGGTCAATTCCAACAGGCCCAACAGGCCCAAGGGCAAGCGGGGCGCGACGGAATGGGCGGACGCCAGAATTTCGCGCAGGTCGGCCCCAACGGCGCCTTCCGCATCGGCGGCCTTGCGCCCGGTCGCGTCAGGATCAACGTTAATGAGTTAGGCGGAGGCTTCGGCGGAAATGGATTCTCACTCGCCCGCATCGAGCGCGACGGCGCGGTCATCAATGGCGAATTCAATGTCGCTTCGGGAGAGCATGTGACGGGCATCCGCGTCATCGTCGGTTATGGCACGGGCGTGATTCAAGGGCGCGTCGTGATCGCGGGCGGCGCGCTGCCTCCGGGAACGCGCCTTGCGGTCTCTGTTCGCCCGCTCAATTCGGCGGGGCAGAATCGCCGCGCCCAGCCCGCCCAGGTGGACGCGAGTGGCCAGTTCCGGGTCGAAGGACTGTTGTCGGGAAGTTACGAAGTGAGGCTCAACGCCCTCGCCGGCGCCGGCGGTTTTGGCGCCGGACGGGGTGGAGGACGGGGCGGCGGCGGCAATCGCTCGCAAATCAAAATCCCTGACGTTCGCCAAACCATCAACGTCGTCAACGGATCGTCATCAAGCGTTACGCTCAACCTTGATCTGTCTCAACAATAGCCGTCAACAATAATGTCGAAGAAACTTCAATCCGGTCTGCGCTCGATTGCCCTGCTATGCTTGCTGACTGTTTGTCCGCCCGCCGCCTCGGCGCAACAACCCGCGATTGCCAACTCCGATTCGACAAAAGAGGCAAAGGAACAAACGCCGCTGAAGCTGGGTTCGATCAAAGGCCGCGTCGTTGGCGACGACGGACAGCCGATGGCGAATGTCCCTGTTATTGCGGCGCCCATCGGACGCAGCGCCGCGCGCAGGCCGGGGCAGGCCGGACAGGGAGCGCAAACCAACACCGACGACGATGGCGCCTTCGAGTTTGAAGGCTTGACGCCCGCCTCTTATGTGATTTCGGCCTCCGCGCCGGGCTACATCACGCCGCCGCCAATAGAGCGTGAAAACAGCGCGGGCGTTTATCGCGCCGGCGATTTCGCGAGTATCACGCTGACGCGCGGCGGAGTCATCACAGGCAAAGTCACAAGTGTCGTTGGCGAGCCGCTGGCCGGCGTCAGCGTCAATGCGATTCGCGTCGGCGGTGTAGATGGCAATGTGGATGGCGAGGCTGACAATCAACTGGTGTTTCAAGGCTTCGGACGAAACTGGCGCACGGATGATCGCGGCGTTTACCGCGTCTACGGGCTAGTCCCCGGCTCGTATATAGTTCAAGCCGGCGGCTCGCGAGGCGCTGGTCCTAACTTCCCGACGCCGTTCAACGAAGACGCGCCGACTTACTACCCATCGTCGGCGCGCGAAGCCGCAACGCCCGTGTCCGTGCGCGCAGGTGAAGAGATCGCGGGCATTGACGTTCATTATCGCGGCGACAAAGGGCGCGTCGTCAGCGGCCGCAGTGTAGTAAAAACAGAGGATGACGGCGCCGGCTTCAACCCCACACAAATCACTTTGAGCATCGCCGGATCGGATGCGGTCGTCGCGACGGCTTTGCAAATGGATACGGGGCAAATGAACAGGAGGCAAATAAACAGAGGCGCGAGTCGGGGTTTTGCGCTTTACGGCGTCCCCGATGGCGAGTACGAGATTGCCGCGCGGCGAGGCGGGTTCGGGGCCGAGAGCGACGCGATATCGGCGCCGCGGCGCGTGTCCGTGCGGGGCGCCGATGTCGGCGGTATTGAGCTGGTACTGACGCCGCTCGCATCGCTCGGCGGGCGCGTTGTCGTGGAGAAGAACGCCGCCGCCTGCCAGAAGCAGCGCGCGTCATCGGTAGAAGAAATACTGTTTGTCGCCGAGCGAGATGAGGCTCAGGCCCGCGCGGCCACGCCGGCCAGCCGATTGACGGCGACGCGACCGGCGGCCCCGAACGTGACCGGCGAATTCATCCTGCGCAACCTGGAGGCCGGACGTTACCGCGTGGTCACGCAATTGCCCGGTGAAAATTGGCACGTCCGCGCAATCAGCCTCACCGGGAAGATGGATGGTAAGCCGCCCGCTCCGAGCGCGCGTAGAATTGCAACGCCAACGCCAGCCCCTGTCAACGTCGCGCGCAACGGCGTCACGCTCAAGCCCGGTGAAAAGCTGTCGGGAATGACGGTGACGATCGCCGAAGGCGCGGCGGGGCTGAAAGGCAGTGTGGTCGCCGATCAAGACGGCAAGCCTTCAGGCAAAATCCGAGCGCATTTGATCCCCGCCGAAAAAGAGGCCGCTGACGATGTGTTGCGTTACGTCCAGGCGAGCGTGGGCGCCGACGGCGGCTTTCATTTCAAAAATCTCGCGCCCGGTCGTTACTACTTGCTGGCGAAGCCAATCAAGGACGGCGCCGCCACACCCGCTCGTCTTCAGGCCTGGGACCAGGCCGAGCGCGCGGCTCTGCGCAGAGAGGCCGAAGCCGCAGGCAACGTCATCGAGTTGCAGAGTTGTCAACGAGTCACGGATTACAAGCTTTCGAGCAGTACCGCGAACGGCAGTGAGCGAGGCCCCATCAGGCGGTAATTGATAAGGCCATGCTCGCGGCGCCGATTCGAATAACCCGCTCCCAACTGGGACCAAACCCTATCTATGGATGTTAAGAAAAAGAAGTTCGTAGTCCCGCCTTTAGGCGGAAGCATTGGCTGGCGAAACCTTCCGCCTAAAGGCGGGACTACGAACTTCTTTTTCTTAACATCCATAACTCCGGAGGAAAAAAATGAAATTGATGAGGCTACTGCTGGTTTCGCTCTTCGCCGTCTTTACCGCCCTCGCCGCGACGCCGCGCGCGCAGGAGGAAGAAGAGCACGCCGGCTGGATGAAGACGGCTCAAGCGGCCGTGGGCAGTTTGCGGAAAAACATCGAAGGCAAGGCGGCCGATGATATAGCGAAAGACGCCGCGAAGATGGAGGAGGTATTCAAGAAATCAGAGCAATTCTGGACTAAGCGCAACACCGAAGACGCCGTTAAATGGTCACAGCAAGCGCAAACGGCGGCGAAAGAGATCGTCGATGCGGCCAAAGGCAGTGATATGGAGAAAGCCGCGACCGGTTTGAAAAGCCTGATGGGCGCATGCTCCGCTTGCCACAACGCGCACCGCGAAAGGCTTGCCGGAGGAGGTTATAAGATCAAATAGCCGCCGCCGACGGCGCTGGGAAAATCCGGGAGCGCACGCGGCTCGCGTGCGGGCTGATTGAGAAAACACTCTACGATGAAAAAACCCGGGAGCGCACGCGGCTCGCGTGCGCTCCCGGGTTTTCGGTTTGCAAATTAATCGCCTGGCATCATAATTCCCGCCTCCCCCGTGTTTTCGTTTCTCCGATAACGTTCAATTTCAGAGGGAATGGAATGTCACAAAACAAGAATCGCACAGCAGTAATCGAAACCAGCAAAGGCACGATCAAATTCGTCCTTCACGAAGACCTCGCGCCGATCACGACCGCAAACTTCATCGGACTCGCCGAGCGCAATTTTTACGACGGGTTGAAATTCCACCGGGTTGAGCCGAACTTTGTGATCCAGGGCGGCTGTCCTTACGGCACGGGCACAGGCGGATCGGGCAAAAACATCCCGCTCGAAGTCACCCCGAATTTGAAACACGGCGACGCGGGCGCGGTGGCGATGGCGCGGTCTAACGATCCGAACAGCGCAAGCTCGCAGTTTTACATCACGCTCGCGCCGACTCCGTTTTTGGACGCCAATTACGCGGTCTTCGGGCGTGTGACCGAAGGCTTGGATGTTGTGCGGCAGATTCGAGTAGGCGACGTGATGAACAGCGTAACTATCGCCGGCGAGTAACGACACAAACAATCCTGAGCAATTGTGGATGCGCGCGAAAGGATCAATAAAGTTTCGCGCGCGCCCTGTTGTTGATTTCATCAATTTCCGAGAATCCCCCTAACCTCACGTCCGGTTTATTTTCTTTAGGCTGATCAGCCCATAAAACTTATTTGCTTAACCCTCAGGGGCTGAATATCGAAAACCACATCTTCATTGCTCCTCCACTCAAGTCCTATCATCCACTTTGAGTAAATCAGGTATCCGGTTAACACGCCTTTTTGGAGGGTTCAAAAGAATGTCGTTTGAGAAAACAAAATGGGTTTGGCAGGACGGAGAGTTTCTGCGATGGGACGAAGCGAAGATCCATTCATCCGCTTTCGGACTTCATTACGGCACGGGGGTCTTTGAAGGGATTCGCTGTTATGAAACGGTTGATGGCCCGGCCATCTTTCGTTTGAAAGAGCATATGGATCGGCTCTACGCCTCGGCGGATGTTTATCAACTCAACATCCCGTACACACAGGAGGAGTTGAATGAAGCGATCTGCGAAACGATTCGCAGGAACGAATTCAAAAGCTGCTATATTCGCCCGACGGTCTATTTCGAGAGCGGCAGCTTGGGGATTCGCTCCGTCTGCCCGGTGGGCGTCAACATCCTGACCTGGGAATGGCCGAACGATTTCGGCGCGGAGAAGTTGGCCAAAGGAATGCGCGTCACCGTCTCGCCGTACAAAAAATTCCATTCGAGTATGATCCCGACTACCGCGAAGGCCACGGGCAATTATCTGAATTCGATCCTGGCCGTGCGCGAAGCGGCGGCGCGCGGTTAC
>Ga0187894_10004960_pt1 | contig 13914 bp, 12 predicted proteins | sample GBC1701081metaG_FD_136650 | JGI IMG/M metagenome (GOLD analysis project Ga0187894, IMG submission 136650) | White microbial mat communities from a lava cave in the Kipuka Kanohina Cave System on the Island of Hawaii, USA - GBC170108-1 metaG ...
AGCTCCTGCCGCCGGAAGACCTCGGAGAAGGCGACAGCCACTCATTTACGCTCAGTGGAGCCGATGGGTACAAATTTGTTACGACTCCGGATATTCGCCGCGCCGCCGAACGCCACAGGCTCCGAGCTATGGGCGACTCTGAAGTCGGGGACGATGACAGCGCTGGCGACGCGGCGGAGTGGGTAATGTAGGGAGGGTCGAAGCAATGCCTGTCAAAATCGAAGAAAAACACGGCTTCCGTTACCACATCATCGAGTGCGATTTTTGCTTGGAGATGATCGAGCGCGACGAAGATGGCGTCGTGGCCTTTACCTACGACCATGAAAGTGAAGGCGCAAGCATTACCACGTGCTGCAATCGGAAGAAGTGCGGAACTTGGCGCAAATTTGTTGTAAGCGACTCAACTACGCTGATGCCGTTTTCCGCGTTTATTGTCTATCTGGCGGACTCTGGCGACTTGAGCGAGCGAAACCGTGAAGCTCTCACTCGCAAATTTGATACATCGAAGCGATGATCACAACGGCCTTACAACCGATATTGACCGACGCCGAAGCCGACCAGCTTCGCGCTGCACGAGCATGGGTTTTTGGTCAAAGGCGACGGCAGGAATTACCCAGCTAATCGCCGTCCACCAGGTGGAAAACCTATTCGTGTTTACGTTGTACGGGAGACTATTTTTGAGTCGGAACAGTCGGAACAGTCGGAACAGGAACCAGAAGACCATTGAAATCAACAATTTCCAGTGTTCCGACAAACCATAAATTGTGTTCCGACAAGAAATGATGTCGGAACACAATTTATGGTTTGTCGGAACAGCGCAAGCTGTTGAAAACACAATAAGTTGCAAAGGCTGTTCCGACTGTTCCGACTGTTCCGACATAAAAACAGTAAGTTGTGAACTGTGAATGAGTGAGGGTTTTGATGCTGAACTTTTTGAACAAGTGGAAAGAGCCGCTCGCGCCGAAACCGGCAAAAAAGACCGAGACGTTGCCCGGTTCAGATAAGGCCGTGCCGGGTCCGGCGCCGGTCGAATCCGCGCCCGGGAAGATAGCGCGCCATCTCAATCAGTACGGCGAGAACATCGAGGCGCATCATTCAGCATTGTTCAACGCTCCAGTTGTCGAAGTGACTTTCTATGACGGTCGGCGCATTCGCATCCCGCAGCAATCAACGCCGGACGGATGGATGCCGCAGTTTTAGAGGGGGAGAGCAACGAATGACCATTACCGGCCGGCCAATCAAAAAGCCAACCGTTCAATGCGCCCACTGCGGCGGTACTCGAACGAAGCTTGAACGTATGTCCGCTGTCGTGGGCGGCGATGGGCAATCCGACATGGTTGATTTCGAGTGCCTGGACTGCGGACAAACAACGCGCGTGAAATGGCTCGACTTCGAGCGAGCGCAAAAGGCGATGAATGAAACGCAGCAAGCGTGACGTCCTGATTGAATTTGTCGGCCTGCGTCTTCTGACCGACGCCGAAGCCGACCAGCTCCGCGCATCAGTGATTGAGCTGAAGCCGAAAACGCATCTGGTTCTGGCCAACTGGCGATGGCTCGAAGCGCGCGGAATCGCTGAAGCGAAGGCGGCGCAGTTGGTCGAGGCGCTGAACGGGATGGGTCTGCGATTCAAGGTGAATCAATGAACGCAAAAGCCAAAGGATCGAGAAATGAACACAAATCCATCAAGCTACTCGAAGCGGCCGGCTATCGCTGCACGCGCGCCGCTGCGTCGCTCGGCATCTTCGACATCGTGGCCATCGGCGCCGACGAACTGCCGCAAGCTCATTCACGTGTGGAAAGATCGCCGGCCAGAGCCGGAAGTGAGGGAGATTTGAATCAAGGCGAAGGGTCAGGCCAGCGCCAAGAGGCGAAAAATGCAACCACGGTCGAATGTGGCTCAAAAAACAGCGCCACGGCTACCTGTGGTGGATCGGAGGACGAAGCATTGAGCGAACGGCAAGAAAAAGAAATCGATCCGAAACTGAAGGTGTTATTGATGGCCGTCCGCGCGGGTCTTCTTCAGATCGCCGGCGCGATCGAGGATTACTTGGGGATCGAAAAGAAGCGCTCCGTTTGCGCGCGCTGTCGTGGTAAAATCACGGTGAATTGACAACTTTATAGGTTTAACCGCGAATTGATAGCGGTCGGGCCGCCAAAGAAAAAGCATAGCCAACTGGCCGGGCTTTTTGTTTGGCGGCCTTTTCTTTTTTTTTGAGCCGATTCGCTGACCGGCGCATAACAATTTCGACCTTCTCGCCGCCACTGCCGCGAGACCTAGCTTTCGCGCTTCGAGGAAAGAAAACCGTGCCAAATCCTCTCTTGAATTTATTGCGCAATGCTCTGACGCAGCGTCCGAAGAAGCCTGTCACGCCGGGCATCAATCCCGATGCGCCGAGCACTCCGGGCTTCGATCCGGCCGAGGCGCTAATGCAACGTCCAAGCGCTAAGCCCGTTACGCCGGGCTTCAACCCTGATGCGCCGGGGCCGCCGCTCACCGGATACTGGAATCCCGATGCGCCAATGCCGCCCGTGATCGAACGTCAAAATCCGCCGATGGTCACTCCTGGCTTCAACCCGGCCGAGGCGCTGTCTCCTCCTGCTGCCTTGACTCCAAAACCGGAACAACCGCCGCCGCATTGGTATAAAACCACGCCTGGTAAATCGGTCGGCGGCGCGCCTCTGCAATCAGCCGAAGAGGGTGATTTCCTGCACGAGCGCGGAATGATTCGACCCAAGAATAATTTCTCTTTCAAAGAGCGACTGATCGAAGGTCTGAAGTCCGGCGCTGTCGGCGCACTCCAAGGTCTGGCCCAGACCGGTAATTGGAAAGGCGCATTGGGCGGTTTTGCGGGTGGCGCGGGAGCAGGCGCATATGATCCACGTGTCGGCGCGCGTATGCGCTTCTCGTCAACCGTCGAGCCGGGGTTGGCTGCGCAGAGACAGCGCGAGCAACAGGAAGCCGAAGCGCGCGCGGCGCTCGAAAACAGGCAGCTTGATAACCGGTACCGCGAAGCGCAGGTTGGGCGGATCGACCTGCAAAATCAGATGGACAGGGCGGAAGAGGCGCGGCGGGCGTTGGAGGCTGAGGCGCGAACGAAACGCGGTGGTTTTATTGAGACTTCGCCGGGCGCAACGCTGTATGACGTGAATACGGGCAAGCCGGCCTTCACCGCGCCAGCGCGTCCGCAAGCCGAAAGGCCACCTTCGACCAGTGAGCAATTGCGTCGTGCCGATGCAGAGCAGACCGCGGCCGAAGGCGACGTTGTGAAAATCGCAACCGACAGTACAAACGCGAGACGACCTGAAATTATTGCATCGGCGCCGGAAGCATTTCGCTCAATCCTCCAAAACGGCAAAGGGGCCGATGGCCAGCCGGCCACGGCGCGAGAGATTCAGCGGGCGCAGGCGTGGCTCGATAAGCAGATGAATCAGCTTTATCAGCAGAATCTGCGTCATACGCGCGGCGTTCGCGAACGCAACAAGGCTCAGCGCGTGACCGGCGGGATACCGTCCGCGCCAAAGGCTCAACCGACAGCGAACTTGCGCGACCTTGAAAAGCTTTGGAGGTGACTATGCAGGAACAAGAGCAGCAAATCTCTTTGGATGAGTGGGAGCGCCGCACATTCGAGCGTTACGGCGTCCCTGAAAATCTCCGTCGATCTATACTCGGCCAGGAATCGGCGAACGGGACGCGGTTGACATCTCCGACCAGCGTCAAAGGCCGCTACCAGGTTACGCAGGCCACGGCAAAGCAATACGGCCTCGACCGTGACGACATTTGGCAACAGCCCGTTGCCGCAGCAAAGCATCTGCGCTCGCTCTATGACGGCATCAAACAGCGGAATCCGGGCTTTTCGGAAAAACAGGCGTGGCTTGGCACCGGCGCGGAGTACTATTTTGGCGGCGACGCCTTCGACTCTAACGGCAATCTCAGCGTGAAGAGTCGAGACGGATTCAGCACACCAGCCAAATACGCTACGTCCATCGCTGAGCGCTGGAGCGCGTTTGATCGTGACGGGACTCCGCAGCCAAGCGCCGCGCCGCAATCAACACCCGCGCCGCTCTCGACCGCTCAACGCCTCGGACTGAAACCCGCCGAAGGAATGGATTTTGATCTGTCCGGCGGTCAATCGAAACCAATTCCGAAGTCATCGCCACAGCCTCCAAGCGGCCAGCGCAAGCTTTTATCAGCCGGCCCGCGCGTTTATCCGTCGCCTCCCAAGCCTTCGCCGTTCGCTCCCGCCACGACACAACAGATAGCCGCCGGCGTTGATCAGAGAGCGGCTGCGCGAGCTGCATTGATCGGCCCTGAAACAAATGCGAGGCTTGCGAAGGTCGAGGAGTTCGAGCGGCTACCGCTTTCAACGCAGATTGGCGAACGCGCATACGACGCATTGGCGCGGGGCGGCGCTGAAGTGTCAAGGCTTGGACGAAGGGCCGCCGGCGCGGTTGTCGGTTTGGCTGCTTCACCGATAACGGGTAGGCTTGAGATGGCCGAACTTCGGCCTGAATCCGTGCGCAAATGGGAAGATGAAAGACAGCGCGAGCTTGCGGAACGGCGCCTCAGATACCGTCCGTCACTTGCCGGAGAGCTCGGCGAGGAAATCCTTGAAGCCGCTCCGGTCGCAGCCGTGGCGGGACTTGCGGGCGCAGCGACCGGCGGAGGGGCGCTCTCCGCATTAGGCACAGGCGGCGCAATCTCCGCTCTCGGCGCTGATTGGGACGATCCGAGACGCGCCCTTACGCAAACCGCTCTTGGCGCAATTGCGCCGGTTGTAGGCGGCAAGCTCGGTTCCGCCGTCGCGGGGCGTGTGGCCGAACGTCTGGCCGGACCTGCGGCGCAGGCGGCGACGCGGGTGGCTGGTGAGATCGGTGGCGGCGCGGCGGGCAACGTCCTGCAATCCGGAGGCGAGCAACTTGCGTTCGAGGGCCAAATCTCGCCGCGTGAATTGACGAAAGCGGGAATCATCGGCGGCGCGCTGTCCGTTCCTGGAGCGATGTTGCCCGCTCGACCGGCGCGAGCCGCCGAATTCCGCGCCGCATTGGAACTGACGCCGACATTGCGAGATGTTACGCCCGGTCAGGCGCAAGCGCCTCTTGGGCAAGGACGTGCGTCACAGGAACCGACAGCGCGCCCTGCCGGCGCGACAGCGCAGGATGCAATTACAGCGTCGGGAGATCAGCAGGCGGCCTTGCGCCAAGCTCTTCTCACGCCGGAACTCAAAGCCGAAAACACCGCTCAGTCTGAGGTCGAGGCCTTCATCGCCAAGGCGAGAGAAGCCGCCGACCGCTCCGGCCGTCCTACCGAGGGCCGCGCGTGGCAAGCGCAAGAAAAACAGATCCGTGAAAACGTCGGCCAGGCGCAAGCGGCGGAAGAGCGAGCGCGCCTTATTGAGCGGCGCCTTGCCGAGCTTGAACAAGGTCCCGTCGCTCAACCCGAGCCGACGACCAGGCCGAAACCGCAATTTGTCGCTGACGCTGAACAGCGTTTGAGTGACACTATGTCGGGCAGGCGCGCAGGCTCCGGCGCCGAGCAGCTCCTGGATACGGCGATAGTGGTCGGCTGGAAGACGTATCGCGCCGGCGCGGACTTTGCGGCCTGGTCGGCTGAAGTCATCAAAGAAGCCGGCGAACGAGTCAGGCCGCATCTTGAAAAGGTCTGGCGCGACCTGTCGGAAAACTTCTCTGTCGGCCCGCTACCGCGCACACGCGAAGACGTGGAGCGCTCGCCGCAATTCCAACGCTTCTTCCAAGACTCGAAGGTTGCGGATAATCAAGGCAATCCGTTGGTCGTTTACCACGGCACGCCGGGCGACGTTGAATCATTCTCGAAGGGCGCCGCCAGGGAAGGCGACAGATTCTATTTCACTGAAAGCCATGAGGCCGCCAGCAACTACGCGGATGTCCGTTCACAGGAAGAGAGCGGTTCGCCAAATGTAATGCCGGTCTATCTCGCGATCCGTAATCCTTTCGATTTCGCCGCACCGATAAACAACCGCGAGGCCGTGCGATTGGTTGATATGGCTGCGCAAGAGTTCGGTATGTCGCGGCGCGAAGCCCGCGACATGCTTAAGGACGCGCTTGAATACGGAGAGAGGGGGCGCACAAACGAGGCGCTGTTTGAAGCGCTTGCGGCCATCACAGGGCGCAAGACGGGTGAAACCGGAATCAAAACCCGCATCGCGGCGGACAAGGTTTTACAGAAGGCAGGGTATGACGGGATCGCCGAGCCGAGCCTTGAACTTGGCGCGAACTCCCGCACATGGATTGCCTTCAAATCTGAGCAGATCAAGAGCGCCAGCGGCAACCGCGGCGACTTCGATACGTCCAGCGGTTCAATTCTTGGCGGAGGCTTCGGCTCGCTTCAGCCGCTTTTTGAAGGCCGGGGTAAATCGTCAAGGCCTTCACCATCCCCTGAAACGCCAATCGAGCAAATGAGCGCAACGGAGCTACGCGCGGAACTTGCCCGGACGAAGCAAGCAGCGGCCGGTTCGCGCGAACGGCTGAACAAGACCGTCGGCAAGCTCGAACGAACATCCGCGCTTGATACGATCTCAGCGCTGCGAAAAACGGGATTGTTGTCAGGGGCAAAAACCCATCTGCGCAACGTCGGCGGGAACCTGGCATTTCAGGCCGCCGAAGAGGTTTCACGGATCCCCTCGTCAATCATCGATCTGGCTATTTCGTCGGTGAGCGGACGGCGCACGATCACAGGCGCATCTCTGCCCGCTACCGCGAAGGCCGGTTATGAAGCGGCGACGAAAGGTATTCGCGAGGCTGGCCAGATTCTCAGACGCGGGATGACGAACGAAGATTTGAAGCGGCTCGACCTGGATCGCGAAGTCCGCAGCGGTTCAAGAGTGATTGACGCTTACGTGAATGGCGTTTTCAGGCTGTTGGGCGCGGAGGATCGAATCTTCAGAACCTATGCGATGCGCCGTTCTCTAGAATCCAGGGCGAAGGCGCAGGCGATCACAGAATCCAGATATGGCAAGATCAAGCGCGGCGACATAGCTAGCCGCACGCAAGAGCTTGTCGCCAACCCGCCTGAAGAGATGGCCGCTGAAGCCTTGGCTGACGCGGAGACAGCCACGTTCAACAACGAGAACCTGGTGAGCCGTTTTCTTGGCGCGGGCCGCAGAGAGATCGGGAAGTATCCCGCCGGACGCGTCGCCAACTTCGCGCTCGATCTCTTCGCGCCGTTCAAAAAAACGCCTGTGAACATTATTGCGCGAATGATTGAGTACTCGCCTGTGTCTTTCGGAAAGAACGCCGTTCAAGTCGCGACGGCCATCGCCAAGCGATCCTTCACCCCGGAACAACAGCGCGATTTCTCTGAAACCTTCGGGCGAGGCGCAACAGGAACGGCATTGATTTTGCTCGGTTACAAACTCGGCCTGGCTGGATTGATGACCGGTTTCGCCGACGAAGACGAAGCGAAGCGCAACCGAGACGTTGCAGCCGGTCGGACGCCTGGCGCGATTCTCAACCCGTTGACAAACACCTGGCATCAGATTTCGGCTTTCACGCCGCTCGGATCTCTGCTCACCATCGGCGCAACGATCGCGCGCGAACAGACCCGACCTATGAAGGACGAGTCGAAGCGGTTCGAGAAGGTCGCAGGCGCGGCCACGAAGACCGTCGCGGAACAGCCCTTGCTGCTCGGCGCCAAGGACATCAGCGAGGCGTTGACGAGGCCGGGCAAAGTCGGTGAACGCGCCGGGCGCATCGCAGGCTCATTCGTGCCGACAATCGTGAACGATGTCGGCGAATTGACCGACCCGACACGGCGCGAAGCTTCGGGCTTCACAGGGCAGATTCAGAAGCGCATTCCAATCCTGCGCAAATCGCTTCCGGCCGCGACCGACGTATTGGGCCGTCCGCTTGAGGATCGCAAAACGGCATTCTTTGATCCGACGCTGACCAGTTCGGCGCGTGACAAAACAAATCCGCTGGAGCGTGAACTTGTGCGGCTCGATGTCGGATTGTCCGAACCTCGGCGTAAGGACGGCGAGACGGCAGGGCAGTTTGCGGCGCGGCGCGCCAAAGCCGGCGCGCAGTTGACGAATTACGGCTTAAGGATGGTTTCGTCCTCATCCTATCGAGCGGCCACGCGAACCGAGCAAGCCGCGATGTGGGAATATCTCAAGCGCACGATCACGTCGCAGAGTGACGAGCGCAGGCCGAATCTCGAACTGCTCGATCCGGATCACATCATCGAAGTGATTCGGGAGTCAGCCCGGCGCAAACGGCAGGCGGCGCTGAGCCTCAGCGATGTAAGGGGGAGATAGCAACGAAGTGACGAAGACCAAATCCAATCATGACAAATCCAAAACTACGCCGAAGCGTGGCGGCAATCGGCGAAAGTCGTCTGCTGATATGATTGACGCCGCGATGCGGCAAACGGAAGCCCTGCGCCTTCGTCAGTCAGGCAGCACTTTCGCGCAGATAGCCGAAACACTAGGCTATTCCGACCCGTCCGGCGCCCGCAACGCAGTGATGGCCGCGTTGCGTGAGAGCGTGACCGAACCGAACGCGGAAATGCGGGCGCTTGAACTCGCGCGGCTTGACGCCCTGCACGCCGCGTTGTGGTCTGCGGCTCTGGGTGGCGACCTTCCCACTGTGGATCGTGTTTTGAAATTGATGGAGCGGCGGGCGAAGATTCTCGGACTCGACGCGCAACCAAAATCAGAGGGTGATCTTGATGAACTCATTCAACGAGAACTCAATCGTATCGCCGGACTGGAAGAGGCTTCCGGCGACAGCCAAGCGCAAGTTGCTCGAACGCCTGAAAGCCACGCCGAGACTATCCATTGACGAGTCAGCAAACAATCTCAGCGATTGGCGTGAATGGCTGCGAACTTACGCGCCGCAAACCTTCACCGGCTCGTTCGCTTCGTTCCATTGCGAATTCTGGACTTGGTTTTGGGCGATCACACTGAAACGGCTGAGAGGCGAACCGCTCAGCGATGAGGAATCAGTCTTTCTGGCGGTCTGGTCAAGGGGCGGGGGGAAGTCCAGCAACGTCGAATGGGCCGCAATCGCGGAAGGCGCGCTCATCGGTAACGGCTATGTCCTGTATATCTCGGGCACACAAGCGCTCGCTGAGAGCCACGTCGCCAGCGTTCGCGAGCGGATCGAGTCTGAGCGCGTTGCTCGCGATTACCCGCATCTGAGTAGCCCGAGAATAGGGCGGTTCGGCAATCGATACGGCTGGCGTCAGGACGTGCTCGTTACTGCTAGTGGATGGGCAATTCGCCCAATCGGTCTTGATGTCGGCGTCAGGGGCGGGCGCATTGGCGAGACCCGGCCAACGCTCATCATCCTCGATGACGTTGACGACTTTAAGGACTCGCCCGGCGTGGTTGAGAAGAAGCTTGAGACGATCTCCCGCTCGATCATCCCGGCGGGCGCGGCAGGAACTATCATTCTCGGCGCGCAAAATCTGATTCATCGTAATTCCGTGTTCAATCAGATCGTCACGAGAAAGACGGGCGTGCTCGGTCGCCGGATAGTTTCCGGTCCGTTTCCGGCGTTTGAGAATCTGCTGATCGATCGAGTAAGCGACGATTCCGGGCCACGCGATGTGATCACTGCCGGCGTGCCGACCTGGGCGGATATGGATTTGCAGACCTGTCAGAAGTTTCTCGACGACTCCGGGCGCGAGGCGTTTCTTGCCGAATATCAACACGACTTTTCAGCAATTGAAGAAGGCCGCGTAATCCCTGAGTACGATGAAGCCCTGCACGTGATTACCTGGTCGCAGTTTCAGGCTGTATATGGCTGTCGCTTCATTCCACAGCATTGGGAGCGCGATGTGGGCTTGGATATTGGTTTCACTGAAGACCATCTGTCCGCCTGGACGTGGATCGCGACGAGCGCGCAGAACTCAAAAGTTCCGGGGCTGCGCTTCCGGTATCGCGGAATGACCTTCGTCGCGCCGCTGGTTGATGTGATGGCCGAAGCTGCGAAGCGTGAGATGGATCCGGACGCCGCGGCGGGCAGGTACTATGACGAAAGGCCGCTCATCAAGCGCTGGCGGATGTCTCACGAAGCGAAGGGCGCGCGCGACACAATGCGTATCAAGCACGGACTCCCATTCATCGCCGGCAAATCAGGCAAGACCGACGGCGTAGACCAGTGGCGCCATTATCTGCGCATTGATAAGACGAAGCCTCATCCGTTTCTGGCTGATGAAAAGCTCGCGGACGGAACATACAGGCTCGGATTGCCGGGCTTTTTCGACATCGTGGCCGATGATCAAATGTTCGCACCGCGTGATGATCGCGGTCTGAAGCTGCACCGTGAGCAGTTGTTGGCCTGGCGATGGCGTCCGGTACAACTAACCGCCAGCGGCTTGCAGATCGAACAACCGGTGAAAGCCTTCGAGGACACGTGCGATTCAACGCGGTTCATTACCGCCGAGTGGGGGCCTCAAGCCAGACCGTTGACCAAACAGGAACGGATCGAAGAAGCCATCCCCGAACACCAGCGATATGAAGCCTTGCGCGAGAGGTCGTCACAAGGCGCCGGACTGACGCCTGAATCCGAATTGGAATACATTCTCGCGCGGCAAAGGGCGCAGAAAAAGGTGAAATCCTCGGTGCAACGCTTCGATGAGTTTGGCCGCTTGATCTCGTGATCTGACAAGCGCGCGTAGGGCATGCCGCGCGAGCGCAGATTGCCGCCTTCTTTGCGCGAGTGCGCCCGGATTCGCCCCGTAAGACCGGTTTTTTGGAAAATCGAACCTGGCCAATTCTGAAGCGAAATACGGCCATCTTGCGCTTGCGGCGGCGCGCGAGCGCTCACAGCAAAGGCCGCCTTGATTCGCAGTGATCCGGGCGGCCTTTCGTGCGTTTTACTGGCTGTCTGTGCGCCGAGGTACAGTTTCTTGCACTTCTATTTTTTCCTCTGCCAAGTGAACGGAAATTCGATGACACGGCCGTCAACCGAGATGCGGACAATCGCCTCTTCACACTTCTTTTCCCGGTCAAAGATCAGCATCCCGCCGACTTCCTGCTTGGGCAAGAGCGTGTTGGCTTTCAGTTCGACGCGCTGTAGATCGGCGCCGGCGCGGGCGGCTGAGCCATCCAGCACCGCCGCCTGATCGTTTGCGCGTCTGCGAGCCTCCGTATCCGGCGATGTCGTCGTACTCGATCCGGTTCCTGAATAAGTGACCGTTCCGCCAGGGCCGTAGACGGCGCCGTTCGCGCTGCCGGTCGTGGTTGATTGCGTAGTCTGCATACTGGCTCCGACCTGACCGAGCGCGCCCGCAAAAGCAGAACGCCGTTTGATTGACTTCGATAGATGCTCAGCCGTTTCGCGAAAAAGTTGTTTGACCTTTGGTTTGATCGCTTCGACCGTGACCATATCGGGCGAAAGTTCTACGCGCCGCTCGCTGGCGTTGACCGCGTAGAGATAGACCACAAACTTGTCGTAATAGACAAGCTCCGTTCCGAGCCTCTCCTCGCCTAAAGAGGCGCTCAGGGTGAGGCCGTCGAGCGTGATGGTCAAAAACGTTTTGCCGTTGATCGTGAGCCGGTCTGCGCTGGCCGCGTCTTCCTGCCAGCGGATCGTGTTGTTTGTTTGGGCGCCGCATACACTGATGGCGCAAATAGTAATCAATAAGCTGACGATGAGTTTCATTGGGTGAGTCCTTTCCGGGGGTTGGGTTGAGGAGTGCAGCGAAGGCAAATAGGGATCGCTGATTGAGTGTCAGACAGCGCGGTTATACCCGCATTGGAATCTCTTGCCAAGAAGAAATTGAGGCGAAATGCCCACCACTTTTGCGCAAATGCTTACTTTGGACTTAAAGCCTTTGGATTGTAGGGGCTGCAAGGAAATGCCCACCGGTTTGAAATCGGTGGGCATTTCGATGTGGAAAGTGGTGGGCATCTTCCGAAATACCCACCGATTTAGAGGCGCGAATTCTCATCACACAGAAGGCAGATCGGCAGAATGGCAAGGCGATGCTGAGGGCAGATTGGGACGTGAAACACGAGTTGTTCGCCATCAACTTCCGGTCTCACGATTCCGGCCTTTTCCATCTCCTGCAAGAGCGCGCTCAAGTCTACGCACCAAAGCTCGCTCATCGTCTGTAAGCTCAACTTCGCGGCGTCCGTGTCCGCGTCCTGGCCGTTTGCAGAGTTCTTGCGTGATCTCATTTCCGATCCCTCCATTTGAGTTTCAACCGTATACGGCAGGAATCCCCAAAAACGAATTTCCGCCGTATACGGCAACAATTAGGTAAGTGTTGGAATGAAAGCGACTTAGTTATTCCGCCGACTCCGCGGCGGAAAATCGGATTTGGTATCCATTTCCGGCAGCGTTTGAGAGCTTCACCAGCGCCTCGGCGTCGTCCAAAACCACCTTGATTGTGTCGTCGGTCAGGGTGGCGATCTGGCGCGCGGCAGGGTGATCTATCTCACTGGCCAGTTGCAGAATCTCGAAAAGCGCAATCGGGACCTGAAACAGAGCCGTCACCCGGCCGAATGGCTCGCGCGAGGTAGCTAGCGATAAGTGATTTCTTGAACGCGGCATATGTCGTCTTGCTCCTTGTGATGGTTTTGAAAAGTTGGTCGGTCACCCGGCTTGCGTAGACCACCGGGCGCCGCCCGTCGGCTTCAGTCCAGCGTACGCAGAAACACCAGGTGTTACGCGACGGCTTCACATACTCAACGCGATAGGTGTCGGCCACGTCTTTGCGCTTCCGGCCTCTCTTCGGCTTCTTGGGCGCAGGGAAGCGAACCAGGCATCCATTGTCAGCGGCGTTTCCAGAAACGCCAAAATCCGGCGCGCTTTGGCCGGATGGTTCGGGTGTCTCTTCGATTGTTGACGGCTCGTCTATCCGCGCCGGCGGCTCGACCGGCGAAGGCGCAGGGCTGGCTCTCGTCGGTTCGCCGTCTGATGCCGCCGGCGTAGTCAGTCCAGCGCTGAACCGTTGCCGCGTCGCGCCGGTGGATGCGGCCCCCAGTTCGGCGACTGATAGGCCGTCATCTGCTGCGGGGCTGGTTGAGACTGCCGGACTTCCACACCAAGCTCTCGCGCCAGGCTCTCGCGCAGCGCCTGGTCGGAGATGGCGGCGATCATCGCGCGCTTACGCTCTTCGACCGCGATGAGCTTCTCGACCTCGGAGAGGTACTCAGCCTCGCGCCGCGTGCGCTCGCGCTGCCGGTCGAGCCGCGCCTGATCGAGCACGGATTGAGCGCGCATCAGCTCAAGCTCGCTGGCGGCTTTCGCGCGGCCCGTGACAATCGCTGTGTGCGCCAATGCCTGTTTGAGCCGGATGATGTTCTTGGGATGCGTCATCGTGATCGCGACGACGCTCACGCCGAGCAGTCCCGCGAGCAGGGGGAAGGCCACGATGCGAGAGTAATACTGAACCGTGGCCGACACGTCGGCGACGCCGATCAAGTCCAAGATGCTGAACGTCCCGTGGATCATCGAGAAGCCCATCAGAACAAGGCCACCGAAGCCAAGCGAAAGGCGGAAGAGACCGGCTGACCGGCTGAAATTGTGAGCGGCATAGAGCGCGATCGCTTCCGCCATCACGGCCACAACGCCCGTAGCCTGTCCCCAGACGCCGGGCACGGCGTGAGAGAAAAGCCGATAGTTGAGAACGCCCAGCCCGGCGAAGAACAGGTACTTGAAAACCTGGGGCAGGGTCTCGCCGGGCAAGCGGAAGTCGCGCGCTTCGGCTTCGAGGATCTGCCTGTCGGCCTGATGCTGGTCGGCGCGAGAGAGCCAGTTACGGATTGAGTCGAACATCGCTTTCGCTCCTTTTCAAAGCGCTCAGCTCGCGAGTAGGATTGCCACGCAGCATTGATCCACTCGCGAGCGAGTAGGTTGATGTTTGGGGCTTGGCGAGCGAGCGAACGCTTTCCAAGCCCTTTGTGTCAGGCGGTCGGTTGAAGC
>Ga0187894_10004961_pt1 | contig 13914 bp, 12 predicted proteins | sample GBC1701081metaG_FD_136650 | JGI IMG/M metagenome (GOLD analysis project Ga0187894, IMG submission 136650) | White microbial mat communities from a lava cave in the Kipuka Kanohina Cave System on the Island of Hawaii, USA - GBC170108-1 metaG ...
AAGCCGCCGCGTCGAGCATTCCATCGGGGCTACACCCGGTGGCCGCGCTGAATTCGTTGATCGCCTCGGACACGCCTTTCAGCGGAGTTGCTGTTTCCATCGGCATCAACAATTTCGACGCTCTGCGCGACAAATTCGCCGAGGCGGGGGGAGCCGATTCGCTGGCCGCCGTCGAAGAGATGATCGGCAGCGTGATGACCCGCGCCACTTTCGGTTGCCGTTTCCAGGAGGACGAATACATCCTTCTCTTCCCCGGCGAGATCGAATCGGTCGCGCAGCGCCGCCTGTTTCAGATCTCCGAAAAACTATGGGACTTCCAGTTGCGCTCTCTTGGCCATCTGTCGGTCATGTTCAGTTGGGGCGGCCTCGAAGTGCATTGCGAGCCGGTGAAGGAAGCCGTCGCCGCCGCGCGGGAGCGAATGTTCCAAACTAGGCGCGGACGAAAAGCCGCCGCCGAAGTCAAGCGTAAAATCGTCAACGGCTAACGCGCGCGTCCTTTTCGCTGAGGATTTCGCGCTTCCACGAATATGCGCGCGGCAACGGGCAGCTTGGTCATGACGGCGCAAAACAAGCGGTATTTCCATCCCGGAATGACGAGCCATCGTCCCTTCTCCAAGCCGCGCAGGGACGCTTCCACGATTTCCTCCGCCTTCATCCATAGGCCTTTCGCGATGGTTGCTCGATCTACGCCCAGGACGTCGTGAAATTCCGAATAGGTGAATCCCGGACACAACGCCTGCACACGCACGGCGCTCCTCATTTCACGCAGTTCCAGATGCAGGCCTTCGGTGAACACCGTCATCCAGCTTTTCGTCGCGCAGTAGCTAATGTTGTAGGCGCTTCGGGCAAACGCCGCTACCGAGGCGACGTTAATGATGCTTCCCTGCCCCTCGGCGGTCAGTCGCCGCAAGGCGACATGGGTGAGGCGCAGCGTTGCCATGACATGCAGACGGTGCATTTCCTCCTGCCGCGCGAGGTTCGATTCATGAAAGTAGCCTTTAGTCCCGAAGCCGGCGTTGTTTACGAGCAGCGATAGTTCCTCGACCGATTCGAGCAGCGAGCACGCCGCCTCCAAACCCGCGGAATCGGCCAAATCGACCGCCAGGTAATCGCCGCCCAATTCTTGTGCCAAGGCTTGCAGCCTCTCGGCGCGCCGGGCGATCAGCACGACCTTGTAACCCCGGGCCGCGAGCGTTCGGGCGAACGCTTCGCCAATTCCGCTCGACGCTCCGGTGACAACCGCGGTTTTCACGCTATTTCCGGAAGAGAAATACGGCGATTTCGGCCGTCAAATTGGGAGCGACCTTGACGCGCCGGTGCCCGGAGAGAAAAATGGCGCGCTCGATGGTCCAACCTTCCTTTTCCGCCAGCCCTTGAAAATCCTGAACCGTGAGGAAGTGGATGTTCGGCGAGTCGTACCAATCGTGGGGAAACAGCTTGGTGCGCGGCGCGCTGCCGCTCACCATGTGCGACCATCGCACGCGCCAGTGTCCGAAATTGGGAAACGCTACGATGCCGCGGCGTCCGGCGCGGAGAATTTCGCGCAGCACCTTCTGAGGATGGCGCGTCTCCTGCAGGGTTTGACTGAGGATGATGTAGTCGAAGGCGCCATCGGGATAGTCGGAAATCCCCTGCTCGATGTCGCCCTGGTAGACGCTGACGCCGCGGGCGATGGCCTTCTGAACTCTCGGACCGCTGATTTCCACGCCGCGCGCCTGCACGCGCTTGTTTTCGGCCAGCCAGGCGAGCAGCTCGCCTTCGCCGCAGCCGAGGTCGAGAACTTTGGACCCCGGTTCAATCAGTTCGCTGATGATCGCGTAGTCCGAGCGGCCCAGCACTTCGTAGACGAGCGCACCGGACTGGCTCTTGGGCGTCATGCGCGCGATACCTCGCGGAAGGTGGAATCGAGAAAGCCATTGACGAGGCCCGTCTGCTCGCCAACCTCGACGAGAAAAGCGTCGTGACCGTAGTTGGAGGGCAGCTCGCAATAAGCCACGTCGCGGTTCCGCCCGCGCAACGCGCTCACGATTTCGAGCGACTGATAGCTGGGATACAGCCAATCCGATGTAAAGCTGATGACCAGAAAACGCGCGGTGGCCCGTTCGAGCGACGCGCCGAGCGAGGGAAAGCCCTGGGCGACGTCGAAATAGTCCATGGCTTTCGTGATGTAGAGGTACGAATTGGCGTCAAACCGCGTAACGAATTGGCTGCCGCGGTAGCGCAAATAGCTTTCGACCTCGAAATCCACGGAAAAATCGAAGCCGGGAGCTTCTTTTTCCCGGAAGCGGCGGCCGAATTTCTCGCGCATCGACTCGTCGCTCATGTAGGTGATGTGGCCCACCATACGGGCGACGGAAAGACCGCGCGCGGGCAGCGTTCCGCCGTAATAGTCGCCGCCGTTCCAGTCCGGGTCGGCCATGATTGCCTGCCGTCCCACTTCGTTGAACGCAATTTGCATCGCGCTATGGCGCGCGGTGGTGGCGATGGGCAGCACGGCCGCGACCGCATCGGGATACATGACCGCCCACTGCAGGGCCTGCATGCCACCCATGGAGCCTCCGGCCACCGCCAGCAGCCTTTCGATCCCGAGGTGCTCGATGAGCCGCTTCTGCGAACGCACCATGTCGGCGATGGTTACGCCGGGAAAAGTGATCGCGAAGGGCTTGCCGGTTGAGGGGTCGATGGAGCCGGGACCGGTGGTTCCCCGGCACCCGCCGATGACGTTGGCGCAAATGACGAAATACTTGTTGGTGTCGAACCCTTTGCCGGGACCGATCATGTTGTCCCACCAGCCTACTTGTCCGGTTTCGGCATGGACACCGGCGGCATGGGCGTCGCCCGAGAACGCGTGCAGCACCAGGATGGCGTTGGATCGGGCGCCGTTCAACTGGCCGTAGGTTTCGAAAGCCACATCGACGGGCGCTATGGTTGCGCCGCTATCCAGGGCGATGGAATCGAATGTTACGCGCTGAGTTTCGACCGTCAAGGAAACCTTGTAGTCTAGCAGACGCGTTTTTCCGCTTCGACCGTTTCCGGCAAGTTCCCGGCGAAGCCGTTCTCCAAGGCCGAATACGGCGGGGCTGGCCGCGGGATCGCCGTCCGGCTGGTGGTGAATTAGCGGGGCGCGGCGGAGTTTTCCGTCATCGGACTGCCACGCAAAACTCATTCACCGCCCGCAAGCTTCTGCTATACTCGTGAATAGATGTCCTTTGCGTTCACGCCCTTGCGCGTGTCGTATAAGTTCGCCGCACCGCTCCAGCGCGCACCGCTCCCACACCACCCTGCAAATTTGAGACCCGGAGGAAGACCGTCGCAGTTCGCATGAGAACAACCGTCCGAATCGACCGTGGCATCGAGTCCCTTTTCGGGACCAAAGATGAGAATATCCGGTTACTGGAAAACAATCTCAACATTACTACCCGGTTGCGCGAGGATTCGCTTGAACTCGAAGGCGATTCACCGGGCGTGGAACGCGCCGAGCGCATCCTGAAGGAATACGTGTCGCTTGTCGAAGGCGGCCACGTTTTCAAGAATGGCGATCTGAACAGCTATCTACGTGTCGTCACTTCCGACGAGCGCACGACGCTGCGCGGCTTGATTGAGAGCGCGCGGCAGCGGACGTTCGGAAAGAAGGTGGTGACGCCGAAGACGATGAACCAACGCGTGTATCTCGACGCCATCGAGAAGCACGATCTGGTTTTCGGTATCGGCCCGGCGGGCACGGGGAAAACGTATCTCGCGGTGGCGATGGCGGTGAACGCTTTGATGAGCAAGCAGGTCTCGCGCATCGTTCTCACGAGGCCGGCGTTGGAGGCCGGGGAAAAACTGGGCTTCCTTCCCGGCACGCTACAGGAGAAGATCGATCCTTATCTGCGCCCTCTCTATGACGCGCTCTACGAAATGATCGAGGCGGAGAAGGTGGAGAAATTTTTCGAGCGGAAAGCCATTGAAGTCGCGCCGATCGCTTTTATGCGCGGGCGCACGCTCAACGACGCCTTCATTATTCTGGACGAGGCGCAGAACTGCACGCCGGAACAGATGAAAATGGTGCTCACGCGCCAGGGATTCAATTCGAAGATGGTGGTGACCGGCGACATCACGCAAATCGATTTACCGGCGGGGCGAGGTTCCGGGCTGATTGAAGCGACGGAAGTGCTTCGCAACATCGGCGAGATCCGTTTCATTCATTTTGACGAGACCGATGTCGTCCGTCACAGTCTGGTGCAGAAGATTATCCGCGCCTATGACCGCTTTCACGACGTGAGCGGCACGGGCCGCCAGCTTTCCCTGGGCTGGGGCAGCCGCGAGGCGGCTTCCGGCGATTCGAACAGTTCCAACCAATAACGCTACATGGCCGACCCTGCGAGTTTGCTCGTTTTCCACCGGGTTCCTTCCCGGTTGCGGCGCAAACCCGTGCGTGATTTCGCGTTGCGGTTGCGAGAGGAGCTCGCACCGGGCCGCCAGTTCACCTGCCTGATCACGGAGGACGCGGAGCTGCGGCGTTTGAATCGCCAGTTCCGCGGCAAGGACGCCGCCACCGATGTGCTGTCGTTTCCGCATGCGGCGATTCCGGGCATCGATCCGCCCGCGCTCGGCGAGTTGGCTATCAGCGCGACGCAAGCACGGCGGCAAGCGGCGGAGCGCGGGCATTCGCTCGAAGATGAGATCTGCGTTCTGATGCTGCACGGCGTTCTGCATTTGCTGGGAATGGACCATGAAGCCGACAAGGGCCAGATGCGCCGCGCCGAAACGCGCTGGCGGCGAAGACTTGGCTTGCCGGATGGATTGATCGAAAGGTCGGCGCGATGATCGCCACCGCGCTCATTGTTTCGCTGATCGTCGGCTTGCTGGTGATTCCGGCGGCGTTTGTGCAACTGCTCTACCTGGCGGCGGGGCGATTGCGTTCGCGCGACACGGAGTCGCTCACGTGGTTCCGGGAATCGCTGGAACCGCGGCTGGGCTTGACGCTGGACGAGGGCGCGCTGATCTTTTCGGTCGCCAAGCACAGCATGCTGCTGTTTCTGACGCTGTGCGTGACGATGTTGATGGCGGCGGGACAACCGGTGGGCTGGCAGGCGCTGGCCGAGAGCTTCGCGATCGGCTGGGTGGCGATGATCGGGCTGGCGCACATCGTCCCGCACATTCTGATCCGCAAGACGTCGGGCAAGGTTCTCCTGCCATTTATTCCGCTGCTTGCCGTTACCGCGGTTGCTTTGAAGCCGCTGGCGGGCGCGCTTACGTTTCTCCAATCCCTGGCCGAGTTGAACGAGCCGGAAGAAACCAAGGAGGAAGCCGTCAGCGCCTCCGAGGAAATCGACGCGCTCATCGAGGCGGGCAAGGAAGAGGGGATTATCGAAGAGGGCGACCGCAAGCTGATTCAAAGCGTGGTCGAGTTCGGCGGGAAAACGGTGCGTGAAGTGATGACGCCGCGCCCCAATATCGTCGCGGTTTCCGCGGAGGCGAGCCTGGAGGAACTGCGCGCGCTTATCGTTCGCGAACAATACTCGCGGATACCCGTCTATGGGGAGTCGATCGATCACGTAACGGGGTTCATCCACGTGCGGGACGTTTTCGAGGCCGATTACGCGGGACGCAACCGCCGCCCGACGAAGGAAATCGTGCGGCCGATCCGTTATGTTCCGGAGACGAAACCGGCCGCCGCTCTGCTCGACGAAATGCAGCACGAAGGCGCGCACATGGTGATGGTGGTCGACGAATACGGCAGCACCGCGGGCCTGGTGACCATGGAGGACCTGGTCGAAGAAATTCTCGGTGAGATTCGCGATGAATACGAGCCGGATCACGATGTGACGCGCGATGCGGAAGACGGCTACCTGATGAGCGGGAACCTCGATGTCGACCGGCTTGCCGATCTTTTCGGCTTCCGCCCCGCCGAGGGAACCGAATCGACGACGGTGGGCGGGATGATTTCCGAATGGCTGGGCCGCGTGCCGGCGAAGGGCGAGCAGGTGGAGCGCGACGGATTGCTGGTCGAGGTGCTCGAGGCGGACGAGCGGCGCGTTTCGCAAGTTCGCGTTTCGCGCGCTGTTCCGGAGGCCGACGACGACTCCATTGAGCCGGAAGAAACACCAAAAAATGGCGAAGCAGCGAAAGCCTAAACACATCTCCGGGTTCGTTTCGATTCTGGGAAAGCCGAACGCGGGCAAGTCGACTTTGCTGAACCGCCTGGCGGGCGCCAAGCTGGCAATCGTCGCGGATAAGCCGCAAACCACGCGCGACGCCATTCAAGCGGTTGTCACGCTTCCCCACGCGCAGATCGTTTTCGTCGATACGCCGGGAATGCATGAGCCGAAAAATCTCCTGCATCGAAAGATGATGGAAACGGTGAAGACGGCGATGAAGGATCAGGATCTGCTTATCTGGATCGCCGACGCGACGCTCCCGTTTTCCGAAAGCGCGGGGAGTTATCTGGAAACACTGAAACAGTCCGGCACACCCGCGATTCTGGCGCTGAACAAGTTGGACTTGCTGCCGAACAAGGCCGCGTTGATTCCACTGCTGGACGGCTATCGCAACGCCGTTCCGTTCGAGGCTTACGTGCCGCTTTCCGCCGAAACCGGCGACGGCGTGGATGCGTTGCTCGATGAGATTCTGAAGCGCCTGCCGGAAGGTCCGCAATACTTTCCGCCGGATCACCTAACCGATCAGCCGATGCGGTTCCTGGCCGCCGAGATTGTGCGCGAGAAGATTCTTCACGCCACCGGGCAGGAAGTGCCACACTCGGTGGCGGTGCTGATCGACAAGTGGGAGGAGTTTCCCGGCCTGGTGCGCATCATCGCATCGATCGCCGTCGAGCGGGCGGGGCAGAAGGCTATCATCATTGGCAAAGGCGGCGCGATGCTGAAACAGATCGGCACGCTGGCGCGTACAGAGCTTCAGGAGCGCCTTCGCAAAAAGGTGTATCTTGAACTTTTTGTAAAAGTGGAAAAGGACTGGCGGGCGCGCGAAGCGTTTCTTAAGGAACTCGATTATCAAAAAATAGCAGGGGGGGAACCGGCATGAACTTACTTCGCATACTGGCGGCCGTTTTGACGCTCGCGCTGGCGGCGATGGCGCAAAATGCAACTTCCGACGACGCCCTCTACGACCTGGTTCGCATCCGCCTTGCACAGGACGTGGATGTCAACGGCGGCGCCATCGACGTTTCCGTCAAAGCCGCGGTTGTGACGCTGAAGGGCAAGATCCGCAGCGAAAAGGCCAGGGTGAAGGCGGCCAAGATCGCGGGCAAGGTGAAGGGCGTCAAGGACGTCGTGAACCAGTTGACCGTCGATCCGAACGCACCTTAGCCGAAGGCTAGGCGTGAGCCTTTTGGCTGGATGCCCGCAGCGGCAGCCCTCTTGCGGCAAGCGATTCCATCAGACGGCCGTGTACCTCGCGGTCGAACAGGTAGCGCGATCCGTCTTCGACGACGGCCTGCCCGCGTTGCGCCAGCGCCAGGCATAGCTGCTGTTCGCCGGGAGTAAGGTCCGCCACATCCACTTGCGCCAGCCCTTGCGCGCTTGGCCGCATCTTGCGCAATAACTCACGAACGAAGACCTGCTCGTCGGAGGCGTCGAGGGCCGCTCCGGCCGCGCAGAGACGCTGCTCGGCTTCGCCGTGAAAGTAGGGTCCGCTGGCGAACGCAAGGAGAAAGATGATCAGGTCGATGAAGGCGGCCAGGGCGAGCGAAAACACGTGCCGGCTGGTGGGCGCGGAAAAGAGATCCTGGAACGCCTGCATCAAATCCTCCTGCCCGCTGGCGGTCTTGTCCACGAACGAGGCGAGCGCCGGCGCGGCAGGCGGCGGGGCCTCGTCGCCGAGGATGCGGTTCACGGTTCCCCATGGGATCGCCGCTTGCGTCGCTGCGAACCGCCGCAATTGCTCTTCGCTGGACGAATTGGGCCGGGCTTCCGCGCGCCAGGCGGCCAGCGCGCGTTGGCCCGATTGAAGCTGCGCCACTGCCGATTGGGTTAACTTCGAGTGCCTTTCAAACGCGGTGTAGCGGGCGCCCGCGCCGGAGCCCTCGCGATAGGCCGCGCCCAATGACTGCGCTTCCTTGGCGACGGATTCGCGCACGGCGTTGAGATAGGGGTCGGCGTCGCCCGAACGCGAGATGTGGCCGTGGGCAAGCTCCGCCGCGGTCATCTCATCGAGCGCAATCACATAGTTCTGTCCGCGTGAGGCGGCTTCGTTCAGCCTGGCTTCCATCCTGGCGGCCAGCGCATTCAACTCGTCGTAGAGCGACCGCTGCACCAGCGCCGGGCGCTCCCGCGCGCTGAACCAGTTGTAGAGGCTGACATAGGAGAACGCCACCGAAACGGCCGCCGTGATCGCGTAAACGACGATGAGCAAGGCTCGCCCGGTGCGCTGAAATCCCACCAGCCAAGCCACCAGCACGAGGGAGCTTTGCACGCCCAGGGAAGCGAGGGTGGCGAACCACGGTGACAGGTAAAGCATCATGCCTTGCTGCGTCGTGTAAAAACTGACAATGGAGAGCAGGCAGCTCGCCACGAAGAGCCCCAACACGAGAGGACGCGAAGCACCCGCGCGAACGGAAGCGGCGTCCGGATACACGAAACCCATCGAAGGACACCTCCTTACCGTAAGCAGTACGGCGTTTACCCGAGCAAGGTTCCCCTTTTCTTGCAATCCGGTCACAATGTGGAGATGAATCCGCGCTACCCCGTCGGCGAGTTTGCCGCGCCCGCCGTTGTTACGCCCGAAGACCGCACCCGTTGGATCGTGGAAATGGCTGCGTTACCAGGTGAAATCCGAGCTTTGGCGACGGAGATCGGTGAAGCGCGATTAGAAAGGACTTACCGCCCGGGCGGCTGGACCGCGCGCCAGGTGATCCATCATGTCGCCGACAGCCACATGAATGGCTACGCGCGTTGGCGGCTGGCGCTAACCGAGGATACGCCGACGATCAAGCCCTATGCGGAAGCCGCGTGGGCGGAGTTGGACGACGCCCGTGAGATGGAAGTGGAAGTTTCGCTACGCCTATTGGAGTCGCTGCACAAGCGCTGGGTGCGCCTGCTTTATTCCCTGCCCGAGGCGAGTTTCGAGCGGGGCTACGTGCATCCGGAGTTTGGGGGAAAGGTGACGCTCGGCCAGTCGCTTGCGAACTACGCCTGGCACGGGCGCCACCATCTGGCTCATTTGCGGATTGTTCGGGATGCCGTTTAGTGAACCATTAGGGGCGCGGTGGCCACTACGTTATCCCAGGCGATTTTGAGAGTGCGGTCGCTGCCTTTGCCTTCGAGCGTGATCGTGAGCTGCTCCACCGGTTTAGCCGCCTTCGATACTTTCATCGGCGTGCGTCCGTAGTCCATTGCCTTGTCGTACTTGAACGCGCCCCACTGATCGGCGGTTTTGTTCAAAACGAGCGTCCATTCCTTCTCCCCGGGGATCGTAAAGAGCGAATACTCGCCGGCCACGACGTGCAGCGGGCCCATCATCAAATCGCCGGTGGTTTTGATGGTGGTGGCTTCATCGGCTCCGGTGCGCCATACTTCGCCGTAGGGAACCAGTTTGCCGAAAATTTCGCGGCCCTTTTTTACGGGACGGCCATAGGTGATCGTGATCGTCTGATCGCCGGCTTTGTAAACCGATTGGTCGTGCGCCGATCCCCCCTTGCCGGTCTTGAGCGTCTTTGTTTCCTGCGCGAACATCAGGCCCAACAGCGCCAATCCCGCGATGGTGAGAGAGAGTTTTTTCATTTGCAGAGAGTCCTCATTGTGATTGTAGCGGGCTTGGGAGCGGTAGTGCCGCGTTTGAGCCGCGTGAGTCCAGGGGAGGCGAGATGCCCAGCAGGCGGGCGATCAGCGGGGCGACGTCGATTGCGCGCATCTCCGGCCAGGGGCGGCCCTTTGCAATGCGCGGACCTGCCGCAATGAAAGTAGAACGCATATCCCGGCGCAGCGGCGAGCCACCATGATTGCCACGGGGCACGGCGAGTTTCTCCACGACCGGCGCGGCGAAGGAATTTTCCACGTAGTAGCCGGGCGCCGGATCGAAGCAGAAATCCGCGCCGGCATGGCCTCCAAACCCGAATTTCGCTTTGTCCTTCTCACTTGTCAAAACTTGCGCCATGACAGCGAGCCCTGTTTCCGGGTCTTTTAGCTCGCGGAGAAGACGCGCCGCCGTCGCAATCACCGTGTCACGCTCGCCCAACGGAACAATTCCGCCTTTCCAATCGCGGGTGTTCACAACCGCGCAATTGTAGAGAAGGCTCATCTTCGAACGTTCGGTGTCCAGCTCTCGGCCGGGTGTGCGCGCCATCAGCCCGGCGCGCTCGAGCACCGGCGCCACGCGCACCAGTTTCTCCGTCACGCCCATGCCATGGTCGCTTACAAAGACAATGTGGTCCGTGGGTTCCAGCGTTGCAATGAGCGGTTCCAGCGCGGCGTCCAGCGCCGCATAGACCCATTGACGCGTATTTTCGAGCGGCGGCGCCGCCAGCCACTGGTGATCCGCCTCATCCGCCGCACTGAAGTAGCCAAACAGGAATCCGGGCTTCCATTCGCGCCACAGCCACTGCTGGACGCGCGATTGCTGCCTCATACCCAACTCCAGCACTTCCAGTGCGCGCCGGTGGGTAAGTGAGTCTCTTGCGCGATTCCACTCCGCGTGGCCATTGCCAAATACTCCGCCGGCCTCGCGTAAGATGCGCGACCGGAGCGCCGCATCGGTGATGGCCAGTTCGCGCACGGCGGACCGGAATAGGAGGAATGAGCCGGCGCTCGCTTCGAACAATCGAAAGTAGACTACGGCATCGGGCGGCTCGCCAATCGCCAACCCGTCGCTGAAGTGCCGGGCGAGCGCACGCCCGCGAGGCGGAGCGTCCTCGGTGGGAGCGAGCCAGGCGCGGACCTCGGGCCCTCCGGGCTCCACTGAAACGTCCATGTGATCGTAGCCGGACGCCTTCGACGCGCCAAGCGAGGCGTGAAACGCCACATCCCCTTCGCTCCAGTAAAAACACTTGCGCGGGAGCGCCGATTCTTTCCACGTCTCGCAAGGAATCGAGAGCATGTCCGCCGGACTCAAAGCACGATGGGGCGCGACCAGTTTTGTTTGATAGTAATTGACCACCGCCAACGGGAGCCCAGGCGGCGCGTTTGTGGGCAAGAACGGAAACGTCGGGACGGCATTCACCACAACGCTACGCACGCCTTGGCGCGCGGCCGCCGCCCAGATGGGCTCCGCAGTCAATCCTTTGGCGCGATATCCATCGCCGCGCTCAAAGCTCGTGTGCTCGCGGCGCGGCATTACGGGATGCGAGTTCGCGTGAATGCCATTGACATCGCCCCAAGCGCCCGTTGCCAGGACGACGTGAGAGTTGGCCGTCGTCGACGGAAACGCGGTCTGCATGGAAAGCCGCACGCCGCGCTCAATGACTCGCTTCAGCGCGGGCATTTCTTCCACCAGCGCCTGCTGTCCGAAACCGTCCAAGCTAATCAGTAAAACGCGCTGCGCCGCTCCCATGCCCGGCAGTGCGAGCAGGAGAGCGGCGCAACGCAGACTCATTCAAGCCAGTTTAGAACTGAAACCGAAGCGCGAACTGAATCTGCCGTGCCGGGAACGTGCTCGTGATCTGCCCGAAGTTCGCGGCGGAGCGGTTGATCTGCGGGTTGCCAAAGTTCGTGCGGTTAAACGCATTGAAGGCTTCGCCGCGGAATTGCAGCGCCATACCTTCGCGCCACGGTAACCGGAACGACTTCTGAATGCCGAGATCCAGTTGCGCGAAACCGGGCCTGCGAGCAATGTTGCGCCCGGCGTCGCCAAACGGGGTGCTTAGACTGATGCTCGTCGGAATCACCACGGTTGCCGGGTTCAGCCAGTTGTTGTGCGTGCGGTTCGCCTCGGGCGTGAGCACGGGCCCCGTGACGTTCGGCCGGTAGCTGATGCCGCCGCGCCAGTCGGGAAGCGTTTGCGAAACGGCCGCGGCCGCTGGAACGTTGTAGGTGAGATTGACCGGAAGCCCGCTGGTGAGCGTGTTGATTGCGCTGAGTTGCCAGCCGCCGAGAAAAAGGTCGGCGATCACAGGCATATCTTGCCCGACTCTGCGCCCCTTGCCGATCGGCAGTTCGTAGAGCACCGCCGTTGTGTTGTTGAAGGGCTGATCGAAATCGCTTACCGCGCGCTCGGCGGCCAGATTGTAGAAGCTCTGGGGTGAAGCACGGCCACCCGAGCCGGCCTGCGCTTCGAGCGCCTGTCCGGCGGTATCGATCGCTTTGGACCAAACGAACGAGTTGAGGAAGGAAAAACCGTTCTGGAATTTTCGTTCCAACCGCGCTTGCAGCGCATGATAGTTGGAATTGGCCGCCGGAAAGGTGACGGTAATCGCGCTAAAGGCCGGGTTCGGCCGCCGCGCTTGAATGCTGGGCTGTTGAGCGGCCGGCAGCGCCGCTTCGGCTGGCGTGAGTGGGCGAGCCTGGTTGTAATCGCCGAAGACGATCAGATTCGTCCCCTTGTTGCCGACGTAGCCGATATCGGTAACAAAGCCATATCCGAGCTCGCGCTGGATGGAGAACGACCAGTTCTGCACATAGCCGGTTGGCGACTCGCGAGGAATGTAGCTGATGTTTGCGATCTGCTGATTGAAGCGGCTGGGGTCCGTCAGGCCCACGGGATAGCCGGCCTGCGTTGGCCGGAAGGTGGCGTCGGTCGGCCGCTGCGTGATTGCCGCGATGACAACCTGCGGTCCATTGATACCCAGGATGTTGCCGCCACCCGCGCGGTTGAAATGGGAATAGCTGATGCCGTACGCTCCGCGCAGCACCGTCTTCGGGTTGATGCTGTAGGCGAGCCCGAGGCGAGGGGCGAAGTTATTGCGATCCGGATTCACCTGAGCGCGGTCCGCTATCGACCCATCCTTAGCTGGAGTAATCGAGTTCTTCACCGGGTCGAAATTCGACAAGCGATTGTTCGCCTCCCACTGTGGCGTGGCGTACTCGTAGCGCAAGCCGAGATTGAGAGTCAGCTTTGAGTTCACCTTCCAGTCGTCCTGCAAATAGGCGAAATTCATCACCTGGCGATAGTCGGCAATATAAAAATTCACGAGTTGGTACTCGCTGCGCACGCCGAACATGAAGTCGGCGAGCGGCTGTCCGCTGAAATTGCCCTGATAGAAATCGTTGCCGTAGAGCGGATTCACGTCTTGAATCTGCGTATGGATTCGCTGGTACTCGTACCCCGCCTTGAGCGTATGGCGGCCAAGTATGAGCGAATAATTGATCTTCGGGTTGTAGGCGTTCGGATACTGCCATTGAGGATTGGTCGCCTGACGCCCGAAGGCCGTGAATCCGGTGACGGTCTGCGGTGTGAGACCGCCCGTTAAGCGGGGATCCTCGCTCAAGCCGGGGATGCCATAGAGGGTGCTCATGCTCGGGCCACCCAAAGCCGGCGGCTCTTTACCGCCGCGCGTGCGCGATTGTCCGTACCGCACCTCGACGAGCGACGCGGAGCTGGCTGTCCATGTAAAGCCGGTGGCGAGCGACTGATTCAGGATGCGGATGTATCCATTGCCACCACCGCCGGACGGTCCGGGAATTTCGGGGGCTTGGAAGTAATTCTGCTTGCGATGGCTCAACCGGACGAAGGCTGTTACGGCCGAAGTGATTTGCCCGTCCAGTTTCAGATCCATCTTGTCGGAATTATTCTTGTCGGCGCGCAGATTGCGGAATTCGAGCGCGTTCGAGCTGGCCGGGTTCGGCAAGGGAAGTTCGTCCAGCACTTTGCGCGCGAAGGGCGTAATCGCGCCGGCGGGCAAAGGCGTATTGGCGGGGTAGGTGGCGCCGGTCAGCGGATTCGTCACCGCGGTGGGAAAAATGCCCTGGCGTTGCGCGGCGGTGGGGAGATTGGAAAGCACGACGAACTTCTGACGCTCGCGCAAGCCTTCCCAATCCGCAAAGA
>Ga0187894_10004962_pt1 | contig 13911 bp, 4 predicted proteins | sample GBC1701081metaG_FD_136650 | JGI IMG/M metagenome (GOLD analysis project Ga0187894, IMG submission 136650) | White microbial mat communities from a lava cave in the Kipuka Kanohina Cave System on the Island of Hawaii, USA - GBC170108-1 metaG ...
GCCGCTGGTCACGCAAACCCAGACGTCTCCGGCGCCTCCGGCGCCTCCGTTGCCTCCGTTGAAAGACAATATGCGCAAGCATTCGAGCGCCGGGGCCGCCGGAATCAGAGGACACGCCCCGGGCTTTGGACTCAGCGCGGACGCGCCGGGCGCGCCGGACGCATTGGATGTGATGGATCAGACGCTGGAACTCGACGGGTTGCGCGTGCTGGCGGTTGACGACGATTCGGATGCGCGCGATCTGATCAGGACCATCCTCACGCAGTACGGCGCCATCGTGGAGACAGCCAGCTCAACCAGGCAGGCGCTGGCCGTCTTCGAGCGGCCTGAAGAATGGCAGCCCGAGCTGCTGATTTCCGACATCGAAATGCCGGAGGCCGACGGCTATCAATTGATCCGTAAGCTGCGCGAGATAGAGTCGCAACGCGGCAGGCGGGTGCCAGCCATCGCGCTGACCGCCTACGCGCGGGCGGAAGACCGTCTGCGCTCGCTCTCCGCCGGATTCCAGATGCATGTGACGAAGCCGGTGGAACCCGCGGAACTGCTCACCATCGTCGCCAGCCTGACTGGCCGGCTGAGGATGCGGCGCAGCCTTTACGAAGCTGGCGATCTGGCCAGGGACCTGGTCAGACAGGAAGCAGGATGATCGGTAAATCCGATTGCAAAACGTAAGCGAAAGCTTGCCGGTTAGTTTGGAAGACGCGCGGTTTCATTCGCAGCCAGCGGGCTTGATATGGCTGCGAAGCGCATGATGGCACAAGGACCCCGACCCCTCTTTGACCACAAAAACAAGAGCTCATCAGTGTGTTGCACCCAATCTATACCCCCACTAGTAGGTTGGCTTGAGGTGAGGGCGGAAAAATTTGCCGCTGTAATTCTCGACGCTGAAGATTACCACACCGGTCTTCAGCTTTCCTGACATCGAACGATTAGCGGCGTAATGATAGCCCCGGCCCATAGCGTATCGACCTCACCCAATCCATCCGCTATCCCGAATTGCGGATAACCATATATTTTCGATTGCCAGGACACATGCGGGCGGCGTTTCCGTCGGGCATTTAGCCAAACGCTGGCGCAGGGTGTTCTGTCAACCGGCTTAGCGACCATTGATTGAGTTTTCCAGGCGCCTGAAGTCCAAAACGCTATTTTCGTTTGCCCGCGCCGCAGCGCTCTTACGCCCTCGCGCATACATGCCCTGAATTGGCCCCGGTGTGGGGGAATGCGCTGCGGCGCCTAGCGCCGGGCCGGAGATTGTATCCGGCCCGGCGAAGAAATTCTCAACCTACGATCGGGATCACTACGGTTACCGGAAGGAGCAGCAGCAAACACATGTTATCGCAAGCCACATCGTCAACTTATGCGGCGCCGGTCTGGCGCGCCGGGAAGGAGCCGGCGCCGTCGGCGCTGGTGGAAATGAGTAACCACTCGTTGATTGACATCGCGGGAGCGGCGGGCGCCGATGAGGCGCGGCGCGTCAGTCTCGATCTGGCGAGACAAGCCGCGTTCGATGACAGTGTAGCGGAACGGGCTGCGCTGATTGCCTCCGAAGCCGCGGCCAATATTCTCAAGCACGCGGGCAGAGGGCAGATGTTGGTGCGAGTGATTGGGGAGACGTCGCCCGTGGTCGAGATCCTCGCGCTTGACCGCGGGCCGGGCATCGCCCATCTCAGCGCGGCGATACGTGGCGGTTATTCGACTTCGGGCGCCGCGGGGCTCGGACTGTGCGCGATATCGCGAGCGTCGAACCTTTTCGACATTTACTCGCGTCCGGGGCAGGGCACGGCGCTGCTGGCGCAGGTCTGGGCGCGTTCGTTGCGGCATTACGCCACGATGCGCGACTACTCTTCCCCTCGCGTCAAATCCGGCGCAATATCCACAGCCAGACTGAGAGCCAATTCGGACGGCCCTCCGGGCGCGCCGATGATCAGCGACGCCTGGGCGACGAAACATCAGCCATCCCGCTCGCTGATCATGGTCGCCAACGGCCTGGGGCAAGGCGCTGAAGCCGCCGGAGCCGCGACCGAAGCCGTCAGAGTTATGGAGGAGATCCATGCGTTGTCACCCGCTGAGATTCTAGGGGTTGTTCACGAGGCGTTGAACGGCACGCGAGGCGCGTCGGTGGCTGTGGCTGAGATCCGCCTTTTGGGCGGCGCGCACGAGGTCCGGTTCGCCGGCGTAGGTAACATTGCGGCGCGCGTGGTGAACGGCGGCAAGGCTCACCACTTGATTTCGCTAAATGGGATCGCCGGGTACGACGCCGAGATCCGGGAATTTACCTATCCCTGGCCCGCGCATTCGTCGCTGGTGATGCACTCCGACGGATTGCTGACGCACTGGAACACCGAGGACTATCCCGGGCTACTCGCCAGCCACCCGACGCTGATCGCCGCCGTGCTCCATCGCGATTTCAAAGGCGGACTCGATGACGCGACGGTGGTCGTGGCGAAATAGTGACATTCGCCAGATGTCAGATGTCAGGTGTCAGTTGAAAGTGAGACAAGAGACTTCTTCACTGACATCTGACATCTGACATCTGACATCTGTTCAGGAGAAGAACTGCAAAGTATTGGAAATGGCGCCCGCGGCTTTCGGGTAGACGCCTTTTAACAACAGGCGCTCGCGAGCGGGCGGTCGTAATTCTCAGTCGGTGGCTCCAATAGAGGACGCCACGCATTTTCGGGAGAAACAAAAAGCCATGGATAACTCTGGAATCACCATCCTTAACGTGGACGGCGGCGAAGCTGGCCTCTTCGCCAAAAGCTGTATTTTGCGGGAGGCCGGCTATAAAGTCGTCGAAGCCAGAACCGGCGCCGATGCGCTGCGATTGATCGCCCTCGCGCCGCCACAACTTGTCTTGCTGAGCGTCAACCTTCCTGATCAGAGCGGCCTCGAAGTGTGCCGCCGGATCAAGACCGATCTTGCGCCCTCTTCCAATCCGGCTTCGACCCTGGTCTTGCTCATGTCGGCCACATTTGTCGGCTGTGAGAAACGGGCGCGCTCTCTGGAAGAGGGCGCCGACGGTTATTTGCTTGAACCGGTAACGCCGGACTTCCTGCTGGCGAATATCAAAACGTTGCTGCGCCGCTCGGCCGGCGCCGACGAGAGTGAACGCCTTCTGGCCGACGAACGGCGGCAGGCCTGGGCGCTGAAGAGGCTCGCCCAATCCGCGCTCGCCATCAGTTCGGCTGAGTCGCTTGACGAAATTCTACAGCTCGTGACCGACCATGCGCGCGAGTTGATCGGCGCGCATCAAGCGGTGACCAGTTTGACCGCCGGCTTTCCGGACACGAACGCTCCGGCCATAAACGATGGCCGGCCACAGGCGGTAAACGCCATTTCGCTTTCGGAGAAACACTCCCAAACACGCGCCCAAGAGCGCGCCCAAGAGCTTACCCAAGGGCTCACCCAAGGGCTTACCCAAGGGCTCACCCAAGAGCTCATTGGATACAACGACGGAGGCCACGGAGCGTGGATCTGCTCGCTGGTCTGCCGATTGAATCAGCCGATGCGATTGACGCAGACTGAGCTGGAATCGCAATTCATTTGGCGCGATCAGGCGGCCGGCCAGCCATACCATCCACTGGAAGGAGTGGTGACACCGCGCGAGATGGTGACGTTACGCGAACTGGCGGCGCTCAGCGAAGTGGCGGCGCTCGGCGATGTGGCGACGCCGCGCGAGATGGCGGCGCTGCGTGAGATGGCGGCGATGCGCGATCCGCAGATATTACGCGGGCTGGAGATGCGCGGATGGCTGGCCGCGCCGCTCACTTCGCGCGACGGACGTAATCTGGGGCTGATTCAGTTATCGGATAAGTATGATGGTGAGTTCACGGAGCAGGATGAATCCATCCTGGTGCAACTGGCCCAGATGGTTTCAATCGCCGTTGAAAACTGCCAGCTTTATCACCGGGAACAGAGGTGGCGCTTGCGGGCGGAAAACGCCTCCCGCGCGAAAGATGAATTTCTGGCGATGGTGTCTCACAAGCTGCGCACACCGCTCAACGCCATGCTCGGATGGGCGTGGGTTCTGCGGCGGCAGGCCGGCGATCCGGAGGGCGTGGCGCGCGCGGCCGAGATCATCGAACGCAACGCGCGGGCGCAAGTGCGGCTGATCGAAGAACTGCACGAGGCGTCGCGCGTCATCACTGGCAAACTGCGGCTCGAAGTCAAGCTCCTGGAGATTGCGCCGCTCGTCGAAGCCGCTTGCGACAACCTGCGCCCGGCCGCAGAGGCCAAGGGCGTCGAGTTGAGATTAAGGATCGACTCGCAAACCGGAACAATCAACGGTGATCCTGAGCGTCTGCAACAGGTCGTCTGGAACTTGCTTTCCAACGCAATCAGATTCACGCCCGCCGGCGGGCGCGTCGAGTTGCGACTGGAGCGCGCTGACGGCGGCGTCCGACTTACCGTGGCGTTACCGGCCGGCGTCAACGCGCTCGCTCTGCCTTGGGTATTCGATTGTTTCCGCCAGGGCGACGCGCCGGAAGGAGAGAGGCATTGTGGTCTGGGGCTGGGGCTGGACATGGTGCGGCACCTGGTCGAACTGCACGGCGGCAGTGTGAGCGCGTCAAGCCCCGGCGAAGGGCGTGGCGCGGCCTTCGCCGTCAAACTGCCTGGGAACGCCGTCTACGCGCAGCAGGAAGCGGGAACAACGGAGAAAGAGAGATGGGGAGATGGGGAGACGGGGAGACGGGGAGACAGGGAGAGGTTTGCCCCGTCGCCCCGCCGCCCCGCCGCTCCATCGCCCCGTCCCGCTGGCTCCTATTCTCCCAACTCCGCTTCCAGGGGCGTGGCCGCCGGCGGGTGCTGAGCGGCCAGACGGAAATTTCGAGCCAGACGGAAATAAGGTTACACCTGAGAGTTTTTGCCTAAGCGCCTAATTTTTTGCCTAATTGTTCGGAGGAGTAAATGGGATGACTATGATCAGGCTCAGGCAGAAGACGCTGAGGTATCACCTGCAGTTAAAACAAAGACTCGACCTCTTTCACCATCTCGCGACGCTCGACGATTACCGCCGGCTGCTCGAGAAATTTCTCGGTTTTTACGGGCCGGTGGAATCCGCGCTTGAAACGCATTTCAACCGGCGCGCAGGCGGGTTCGATTTCGAACGGAGGAGAAAGGTTCCGATGCTCGTCAGCGATCTGCGGGCGCTCGGGGTTAGACAGCTTACGGCCTTGCCGCGCTGCGCCGCGTTGCCCACACTCGACTCGCTGCCCCAGGCGTTCGGGTGCCTGTACGCGATCGAGATCGCGACTTTGGGAGGCCAGATCGTCGCGCGTCATTTGAACCGCGCGCTCGGCGTCGGCCCCGGCTCCGGCTGTTCTTTCTTCAACAGCTACGGCGAACAGGCCGTGACGATGTGGCACGATTTCGGCCAGCAGATCAAAAAATACGCGGTGACGATTGAGATCGAAGAAGCCATGATCAGAACGGCTATCGAGACTTTCGTCAAGCTGGAACAATGGATGACGGACAGAGGTGTTCCTGAGCGCCCGCCGCAACGTTTGACGTTGGTGGCCGGCGGCAGATCGGCCTAGAATCGAACCGAACAAGATTGAGATACGCGGCGGCGCAGTACCGGGAGCTACCGCTCAATGGCGTTAAGTTAAGTGAGTTGAGGATGAGAAGAGAGAGTACGGAAAATACGGAAATAACGGAACAGACGGAAATTCTTAAGGTCTGTCCGGTCTTTTTTCCGTCTGTTCCGTTATTTCCGTATTTTCCGTACTCTCTTCCCGTCTTCTCATATCGCTAACTTAATGCCATTGAGCGATAGCGCTCGGCATTGCGCCAATGGACTAAATCCCCATCCGTTTTTCGAAAGCCTTAAACGGGTAGAAACATTGAAGGCGGAAAAACCATGACTGCGAAGCGACCATTGATCTTAATCGTTGATGACGCCCCCGAAGACATTGCTGTTTACAAACGCCATCTGACGCGAGGTTCAGATCGCCGGTACAGGATTCAAGAGGCCGCTACGGGCGCGGGCGCGCTGGTGATGTGCCGGCGCCGCGCGCCGGATTGCATATTGCTCGATTTACGGTTGCCTGATCTCAACGGGCTGGAAGTCCTGCAGGCGCTCGCGGGCGAATCGGGAGCCTTGCCATGCGCGGTGGTGATGCTGGCCGAAACCGGCGACACACAAATCGTCGTGAACGCGATGAAATACGGCGCGCACGATTTTCTGGAAAAGAGCTGGATTACCCCCGAGCTACTGGATCGCGCCATCGCCAACGCCATCGAGAAGGCTGCGTTGCAGCGCGAGGTTGAGGAGCAGCGGCGCGAACTGGCGATCAAGAATCTCATGCTCGAGCAGCGGCTCGCCGACCTGCAGCGCGAGGTAAACGAACGCCAGCAGGTTGAAGACGCGTTGCGCGTCAGCGAAGAGCGGTTGCGCCTGGCCCTGGGCTTCGCCGGGATGGGCATGTGGGATTTGGATCCGGCGGCCAATCGCGAGGTCTGGTCGGCGGAGCATTTCAAAATCATGGGCTACCCCGAAATGCCCGACGGCGCGGAGGCGCCGGTCGAATGGTGGAGCGACCGCATTCACCCTGACGACCGCGAGCGATGTTTGCAGGCGATCCAGGATGCCCGCGCGAAAGGCGCGACCTACAGCCTGGAACACCGCATCGTCCGCGCGGATGACAACCGCACGGCCTGGCTCGACGTGCGCGGGCGGTTCCTGCGCGACGAAAACGGCGAGCCGACGCGCCTGCTCGGTGTCATACAAGACATCACCGAACGAAAGCAGGCCGAGGAAGCGCTGGCGGGGAGCGAGCGGCGTTTCAAACGGCTGATCGAAGCGTTGCCCGGAATCGTCTGGATGGGCGCCGGGATGGAAGCCGTCACTTACATCAACGACCGGTGGACGGATCTGACGGGACTGACGCTGGAACAAAGCCTCGACGGCGGGTGGCGGGCGGCGGTTCATCCTGATGACGCGATGGGCCTCAACGCCGAATGGAAGGAGAGCGTCGCCGCGGGCGCGCCACACGAATCACGCCACCGTTTCCGCCGCTGGGATGGAGAGTATCGTTGGCATCTGTGCCGGTCGGTTCCACTCCGCGACGAAAGCGGCGCCGTCTGGGAGTGGGTCGGCGTATGCATCGACATTCACGACCGGCACGAGGCCGAGCGGGCGCTCAGTGAGAGCGAAGCCCGCTGCCGCGCGCTGGTCGAGGCGACATCCCAGTTGATCTGGACGGCGGATGCGGACGGGATCAGCGACATCTCCTGGGAGTGGTGGTCTGAAGTCACGGGCGTTCCCGTGGAGCGGCTGAAGAGCGGAGGCCTGCAGGGCCTGCGCGGCCTGCATGGCGGCTGGATAGAGACTGTTCACCCGGACGACCGCCAGGCTTTACTTGCGGCCTGGGCGCGGTCGCGCGAGACGCAAACCCAGTTCGAGATCGGATTCCGGTTGCGCGCGAGCGACGGCGAATACCGCCATTTCAGTGTACGCGGAGTGCCGCTCAGCGCCGGCGGCGTGTTCAACGGCTGGATCGGAACGCTCGATGACGTCACCGACCGCCGGCGCGCCGAAGACGCGCTGAAACTCGCCAACGAGCGATTCACCATCGCCGAGGCCGCGTCGAACGGCTACGTTTACGACTGGGACCTCGAATCGGGCCGTTTCGGACGGAGCGCCGGTTTCAACGCGATGTTGGGTTATAACGACGGCGAAAACGCTGAAACCTCCGACTGGTGGAAAAAAGAGGCTCATCCTGATGACATCAAGCGCGTGAGCGAAATGGTCAATCAGATATTGAGCAGCCCGAATTCGGACGAAATGGATAGTTATTCGGTTGAGTATCGCGTCCGCCACAAGGACGGGCGATACCTGTGGAAGTGGGATCAGGGCAAGCTGATCCGCGATGGCGCGGGGCGTGTCAGGCGCGTCATCGGTTGCGCGGTGGATATCACCAGGCGCAAGCAGATCGAAAATTCGCTGCGTGAAAGCGAATCGCGCCTGAAATTGGCCATCGCCGCCATAAACGGCGGTACCTGGGAATGGGACCTGGTTACCAATGAGCTGAGATGGTCCGATGAGCTGTACGAGATTTTCGGCCGGCGGCCCGATAGTGTCACACCGACTGTCGAAGGTTGGGTGAAAACCATGGTTGCGGAAGACCGCCCGCGCGGCGCGGCGACGGTTGAGGCGATTCGCCGTGGCGAGGACGTTCAGATCGAATACCGCACGACCTGGCCCGACGGCGTCCTGCGCTGGCTGGACATGCGCGGCATAACGCTGCGTGACGAGCAGGGGCGTCCGGCTTTGGTGATCGGCATCACCACCGACATCACCAAACGAAAGCGGGCCGAAGAGGCGCTGCGCGAGAGCGAAGCGCGGGTGCATATGCTGGCCGCCAATCTGTCCGACGGCCTGATTTATCAGATCCGCCGCGACCCGGACGGGACGCGGCGTTTCCTTTATATCAGTGAAGGCGTGGAGCGGCTCAGAGGCGTGAAGGCCGAGGCGGCGATGGCCGACGCCAGCACGCTATACAACCTCATCCCGGAAGATTACCGCGCGCGGATGATCGAGGCCGAAAACGCCGCGCAGCGCGACCTGACCGATTTCCGGTTCGACACGCCGTTCCTTTTGCCGAACGGCGAACTGCGCTGGTCGCGGCAGTCTTCCACGCCGCGCCGTCTCGCCGACGGCTCCGTCGTCTGGGACGGCGTTGAGATTGACATCACCGAACGCAAGCGGGCCGAGGAGGCTCTGCGTGAAAGCGAGGAGAAGTTCTCGAAGGTCTTCAAGGCCAGCCCGCACAGGATCGTGATCGCCACGTTGGATGAGGGGCGCTACATCGACGTCAACGAGGCCGTGTTGCGCGGCGCCGGATATGAGCGCGAGGAGATGATCGGCTACACGGGCGCCGAGTTGCGAATCTTCGCTGAGTCGGGAGACCGGGAGAAAATGGTTCAGGAGCTTCAGAATGGTCCTGTCCGCGACCTGGAAGTTCGACTGCAATCGAAGAGCGGTGAGGTCAGAACGGTTTTGATGTCGGCTGACATTATCACGCTCAGCGGGCGGCAATGCATCCTGGCCATCTCGAACGACATCACCGAACGCAAGCGGGCCGAGGAGGCTCTGCGTGAAAGCGAGGAGAAGTTCTCGAAGGTCTTCAAGGCCAGCCCGCACAGAATTACGATCTCGACGTTGGACCAGGGGCGCTACATTGATGTCAACGACGCCGTGCTGTGGGGCTCCGGATATGAACGCTCGGAGATGGTCGGTCACACGGTCGAAGAGATCCGGATTTTCGCCGAGCCGGATGGCCGGGAGAAACTGATTCAGGCGCTTCGGAATGGTTCTGTCCGCGGTCTGGAAATTGGGCTGCGGTCGAAGAGCGGTGAGGTCAGAACGGTTTTGATGTCGGCTGAGATCATCACGCTCAACGAACAGCGGTGCGTTCTGTCCCTCTCGAACGACATCACGGAACGCAAACAAACCGAAGAAGCTCTGCGCGAAAGCGAAGAGCGGTTTCGCACACTGGCCAACACCGTCCCCTCGATCATCTGGATAGCGGAGCCGGACGGAACCATCACCTCCCACAACCAGCGGTGGCTGGACTATTCCGGCGTCGAGCCCGGAGAGAATGGCGATTGGACGCAACTCGTGATTCATCCCGACGACCTGGAACGTTGCCTCGCGGAATGGATTCGCGCCGGAGAACTCGGATGCGAATTCGAGACCGAACTTCGCCTCCGGCGGCGCGACGGCGAATACCGCTGGTTTCTGGCGCGCGCCACGCCGGCGCTCGCCGCCGAAGGCCGCGTCGCCAAATGGTTCGGCGTCGCCACGGATATTCACGACCGCAAGCAGGCCGAAGAGGCGCGGCGCGAGAGCGACGAGCGGCTGAAGCTGGCGATGGAGGCCGCCGGTATGTTCGTTTGGGAGACCGATCTCGTTTCCGGACGCGTCATCTGGTCGGATTTTGGCGAGCAGATGATGGGGATGGCGCCGGGATCCTTCGGCGGCACCTTCGACGCCTTTCTCGCGCTCGTGCATCCGGATGACCGCGAATCCGTCCTCAAGGCCAGAAAGCGCGCGCTGGACGGCGAAGCGCCTTACGAGGCGGAATACCGCAAAGTGCGCCCTGACGGCGGCGTGCAATGGGGCATCTCCAGAGGAGTCGTTCACCTCGATGAGCAGGGCCATCCGGCGCGCCTGGTCGGCGTGAACGTGGACATTACCAAACGCAAGCAAATGGAAGAGGCTCTGCGATTGAGCGAGGAACGTTACCGGCTGCTCGTTCGCACCTCCTCAAACGTCGTTATCACGGTGGACGAGACCGGCGGCAATCCGGACAGCGGCTCCGGCTGGTGGGAGCGGTTGACCGGACAGACCTGGGACGAGTCGCGCAACCAGGGCTGGATGAAATGCGTGCATCCGGACGATTACGACTCCACAGCCGCGACGTGGCGGAAAGCTATCGCCGAACAGGAGTCGTTCGAGGCCGAGTTCCGCGTTCGCACGCGCGGCGGCGATTACTGCTGGTTGCATGCCACGGGCGCGCCGATCCGCGGCGCCAACGGCGAATTCCGCGAATGGGCCGTCGCGTTGCGCGACATCACCGAACGCAAGCAGGCTGAAGAACAACTGCGTGAGAAGGAGAGATTCATTCAAAGCCTGATCGACGCCGTTCCCTCGGGCATCTACATCTACGACATGAGAGAAAGGCGCAATCTCTTCACCAATCCCAGACTGGCGCCTTCGCTTGGCTATACACCGGATGAACTGAACGCCATGGGATCGGATTTCCTGCCTCTGTTGTTGCATCCCGAAGACTGGGAGGGCGCTCATTCGCAATTCGAGACGCTGAGAAAAGCGCCGGACGGTTCCGTGATGGAAAACGAGTATCGGATGAAGCATCGCGACGGCCAATGGCGATGGTTCGTCAGCCGCGAGCTGGTCTTTTTGCGCGACGCGGACGGATGGCCCCGGCAGATTCTGGGCGTGGCGCAGGAGATCACCGAACGGAAAGAGGCCGAGGAAAAGCTGCGCGAAAAAGAGAAATTCATTCAGAGCCTGGTCGACGCCGTTCCCTTGGGCATCTACATCTTCGACATGGAGGAAATGAGCAACGTCTTCACCAATCCCCAATTGGCGTCTTTGCTCGGTTGCGAGATGGGCGAGATTGAAGCCCTGGGACCGGATCTCCTGCCTCTGATCATTCACCCGGAAGACCTGGAACGCGCTTACGAGCATTTGGAGAAGCAGAGGAGCGCGCCGGACGGCGCCGTGTTAGAGACGGAGTGCCGGGTGAAACGCCGCGACGGCCAGTGGCGGTGGTTCGCCAGCCGCGACCTGGTCCTCATGCGCGGCGAAGACGGCAAGCCACAGCGGATTCTGGGCGTGACGCAGGATATAACCGACCGCAAACTCGCCGAAGAGGCGATACAGCGCGCCAACCGGCGTTACCAGATCGCTCTCGGAGCTTTCGATGGGTATGTCTACGAATACAACGTCAACGATAGAGTCTCGGAGCGAAGCGAAGGGTTCGCAAAGCTCATAGGCTTCGAGCTGGAAGAGGCGTCGAAACAAGCCGACTGGTGGTTTGATCTCATTCACCCTGATGACCGGGATCGGTTCCTGTCAAAGACTGAAAAGATGCTGGCCGAAGACTCAACATCGCAGGGGGAGAGCGCTTTCTCGGCCGAATATCGCGTTCGCCACAAAGAGGGGCATTACATCGACGTCCTGGACCGCAAGCAGATCGTGCGCGACGCGGAAGGCCGGCCCGCGCAGATTGTCGGCGCGGTCATTAACATCACCGAGCGCAAGCGGGCGGAAGAGACGCTGCGCGCGAACGCGGAGCGTTTGCGATTGGCCATGGAGGCCGCCAACGCCGGATCGTTCGACTGGGATATCGCCTCCGGCTCCATCACCTGGTCATTTAATCGCTCTGGCAATCGCTCTGGCAATCGCTTTGGGATCTCCGGATCTTCCGGTTTGTCAGACGCCCGGGAGGAGGCCCGGAACATCGAACAGGATTATCAGTCCTGGCGCGCTCGTGTGCATCCTGAAGACATTGACTGGGTCGAGGCTGATATTGCGAAGGCGCTGGCCGAGCGGCGCAACCTCAACATCGAATACCGCGGGCTTAGCGCCGATGGCGCTGTACACTGGGTAAGCAACATCGGCCATACTTCCTACAACGAAGCGGGACAGCCCGCGCGAATGCAGGGGCTGATGATTGACGTCACCGATCGCAAGCATGCCGAAGAGAGATTGCGCGAGAGTGAAGAGAGGCTGCGGCTGACTCTCCAGGGCGCGCAGGCGGGCGTTTGGGAGGTCAGGTTTAACCCCTTCAAGGTTCACTGGAGCAAAGAGTATCGGGAACTCTTCGGCTTTTCCGAGACCGATGAGACGACCAGCGAGTTGTGGGCCACTCGCGTTCACCCGGATGATCTCCAACGCGTGGTGGAAGGCAACAACGCGCTGCTCAGTTCCGACCACAACGAAATGCGGCAGGAGTTTCGCATTATGCACCCCGAGCGCGGAGAGCGCTGGATCCTCGATTTCGTGCGCGTGCGCCGCGACCCTACGGGGCGCCCAATCAGCTTCGGAGGGATCAACCTCGATGTGACCGAACGCAAACGCGCCGAAGAGGCGCTGCGCGAGAGCGAGGAGCGTTTCCGCAATCTGGTCGAGACCATCTCCGATGTGTTTTGGATTATGGATCCGGAGACGAGATCGCCCATTTACATCAGTCCCGCTTACGAGCGGCTCTGGGGGCGCCCGGTGGAGTACCTTTACAAAGGGTTGAATACGTGGGTTGACGCGATTCACCCCGAAGACCGCGAACGCGTGAAACAGAGATGCCCCTCGAAAACCCGGGAAAGCGGCTACGACGAGACCTATCGTGTTGTGCGGCCCGACGGCTCAACGGTCTGGGTGCATGACCGCGGCTTCCCGGTTTACGACGATGCGGGAAATATCCGCCACATTGTGGGCGTCGCCGAAGACATTACCGACCGCAAACGCTTCGAAGACGCGCTGCGCGAAAGCCAGCGCCGTTACGCCGCGCTGGCCGAAGCCGTCCCGCAACTGGTCTGGACCGCCGAGTCGGATGGCAGCGTGGATTATTTCAACCAGCGATGGTACGCCTACACCGGAACCACGCCCGACAAATCATTGGATCACGAGTGGCGAGCGTTTATTCACCCGGATGACCGCGAACGCGTGGAAAAGGCATTGAAGAAAGAGTTGCGGGCGGGCGAACCGATTCACGTTGAGCTCCGGTTGTGTGGCGCGGATGGCGGTTATCGCTGGTTTATCGGGCGCGGCTTCCCGTACAAAGACGAGCGGCGCATGGCGGGCTCCGGCGGCGCGTCCCAAAAACAACACACACACAAGGAGGCTAAGGCCGGCGTCCCGTTCAACAATGGGAAGAGCCGGGTCGTCAAATGGTTCGGAACCTTCACTGACATTCACGATCTGAAAATGGCCGAGGAGGCGCTCCGCAAGAGCGAGGAGCAGGCGCGCCGGCAGAACGCGGAGCTTGAAACCCTCTACCAGGCCGCCCCTGTGGGCCTCTCCCTGATGGATCGTGACTTCCGGTTTATGCGGATCAACGGAACGCTGGCGGAGATCAACGGCGTCAGCGTCGGCCAATCGCTAGGTCGCACGGTTCATGAGGTTCTGCCCGAACTGGCGGATCGTCTCGAACTTATCTTCAAGCGGGTGATCAGGACGGGCAAGCCGATCATGAATGTGGAAATACACGGCGTAACCCCGCGCGAGCCAGGAGTCGAGCATGACTGGTTGGCGAGCTATTACCCGGTCAAGGGCGCGGACGGCGGCGTGCAAGGGATCGGCGTCGTGGTCCTTGAGATCACCGCTCGCGTCCGCGCCGAAGCGGCCGTGCGCGAAAGCGAAGAGAGGCTGCGTCTGGCGGCGGA
>Ga0187894_10004963_pt1 | contig 13910 bp, 8 predicted proteins | sample GBC1701081metaG_FD_136650 | JGI IMG/M metagenome (GOLD analysis project Ga0187894, IMG submission 136650) | White microbial mat communities from a lava cave in the Kipuka Kanohina Cave System on the Island of Hawaii, USA - GBC170108-1 metaG ...
CGAGCTTCTGGTCGACGAGGGAGTTCCCCTTGAGCAGGTAGGCGTAGCAGGGGTCGTTGTTGATGACGAGCTCGTAGATCTTCGAGAACCCCCAGCCGTAGTTCTTCGAGATCTGGTCGTAGGTCATCCCGAACCGCCAGTGCGGGTAGCGGACCGGGAACCCCTCGTAGGCCGCGACCGTGTTCATCTGGGCCCAGTCCACGAGCTCGAAGACCGTCTCGAAGAAGTCGAGCTTGTAGTCGGTCGCGACGTCCCGGACCCGCCTCTGGAGTTCCGCGAGCTCCTTCGGGAGCGTCATCGGCCGGTCCCCAGGAACTGCTTGATCGAGTCCACGATCCCGTCCTTGTCCGGGACCTCGGAGGTGATCACGCGCTCGTCGTCGCGGAACGAGTTGTCGAGGTCGTTCTTGAACTGGCCCGAGCCGTACGTGGAGCGCACCTGCCCGTAGCAGAAGACGTTCACCTTGGGCAGGAGCTGGTCGCGCAGGAGGTCGAGGCACCGCGCCGTGTCGCCGCCCGACCAGTTGTCGCCGTCGCTGAAGTGGAACGGGTAGATGTTCCACTCGTGCGACGGGTACTCGCGATCGACGATCCGGTTGCAGAGCTCGTAGGCGGAGGAGATCTTCGTCCCGCCCGACTCGCGCAGGTGGAAGAACGTGTGCTCGTCCACCTCCTTCGCCTCCGCGTCGTGGACGACGTAGCGCGTCTCGATGTGGCGGTACTGGCTCTTGAGCCACGTGTCGATCCAGAACGCCTCGATCCGGACGATCTCCTTCTGCTCGTCGCCCATGCTGCCGGAGACGTCCATCATGTAGACGATCACCGCGTTCGACTGCGGCTGGAGCTTGGGCTCCCAGGTCCGGTAGCGCATGTCGTCGGGCACGGGAACGATGATCCCGCCGCCGGGTCCGAAACGGCCCGAGGCGATCTCGCGCTTCAAGGCTCGCTTGAACGTGCGCTTCACGTGGCGCAGCGACGCGGGACCGACGCGGCGGAGGCCCGTGTAGCGGTGGACCTCGGTCGTGATCTGCCGCCGGCCCTTCGGCTCGATGCGCGGGAGTGCCAGCTCCTCGCCGAGGATCTTCGCGAGCTCGTCGAGGCTCACCTCGACCTCGAGCGCGTGCTCGCCGGCGTCCTCGCCCGCCTCCCCCTGCCCCTCCGCCTTCTCGCCCGGCCCGAGAGGCTCGCCGACCTGGCCGCTGCCCTGCCCGACACCGCCGCCCTGGTTCGTCCCGAACCGGAACCGCGGGAGCTGGATGTGGGGCATCGGGATCGACACCGTCTGCGATCCGCGGCGCGCGATCAGCGCGCCGTTCGCCACGTGCTTCCGAAGGTCGCGACGGATGGCGCCGCGCACGATCGCCCGGAACCGCGTGTGATCGAGATCGATCTTCTGCACCATCGCGGCCCAGTTCGTCCCTTCGGCGTGCAGCATGGCGTCTACGCCTTCGATTTGACGTCGCCCCGCGCGAAGATGCTCGCCACGAAGTTGAGCGCGTCGGTCGCGCTCTCCTCGTTGTAGCCGTAGTTCTTGATGAGCCGCGCCTTGATGACGTCGATCTTCTCCTGCGTCTCGCGATCGACCACCGAGCTCACGAGGCTCGTCAGCTTGATCGAGTCCTTCTGGTCCTCGAAGAGCTTCTTCTCGAGCGCGCGCTGGAGCCGCGGGTTCATCCGGTACTCGAACTGCTTCCCCTCGACCGCGAGCGCGCCGATGTAGTTCATGATCTCCCGGCGGAAGTCGTCCTTCGCGCTCTCGCGCACGTCGATCTTCTCCTCGATCGAACGCATGAGGCGCTCGTCCGGCTCCTCCTCCTGGTTCGTGTAGACGTTCCGCACCTTCTCCTTCTGCGTGTACGCCTTCACGTTGTCGATGTAGTTGGCGCACAGCCGCTGGATCTGCACCTCGTCCGCGGCGATCGCGCGCTGCACCTCGTTCTTCACGATCTCGGCGTACTCGTCCTTCGCGACGGCGAGCAGGTCGCGGTAGTGCTTCCGGGTCTCCTCGCTCGTGATGAGCGAGTGGTGGTCGAGGCCGTCCTCGAGCTCGTGGAGGACCATGAACGGGTTCACGCAGGTCGTCGAGTAGGGGCGGACGAGCGCGTTGCTGACCTTGTCCTGGATGTAGCGCGGGCTGATCCCCTCGAGCCCCTCGCGCGGGTTCTCCTCGCGCAGCTCGCGGATGTTCTCCTCCGTGTACCGCTCGAGCGACTTCCCGTTGTAGAGCTTGAGCTTGTCCATGAGCGACAGGTCGCCCTTCTTCGTCGCCTTGAGCCGGGTGAGGATCGCCCACATCGACGCCACCTCGAGCGTGTGCGGCGCGATGTGCTTCGCGACCCGGTTCTGGTTGAAGTCCTTCTCGTAGATCCGGATCTCGTTGTCGAGGCGGAGGTTGTACGGCACGTCGATCTTCACCGTCCGGTCCCGGAAGGCCTCCATGAGCTCGTTGCTCATGAGCTTCCGGTACTCGGGCTCGTTCGTGTGGCCGATGATGACCTCGTCGATGAAGGTCTGCGCGAACTTCTTCGGCTTGATGTTGTGCTCCTGCGACGCCCCGAGCAGGTCGTAGAGGAACGCGACGTCGAGCTTCAGGACCTCGATGAACTCGATGACGCCGCGGTTCGCGACGTTGAACTCGCCGTCGAAATTGAACGCGCGCGGGTCGGACTCGCTGCCGTACTCCGCGAGCTTCCGGTAGTTGACGTCGCCGGTGAGTTCGGTCGAGTCCTGGTTCTTCTCGTCCTTCGGCTGGAAGGTCCCGATGCCGACCCGGTCGCGCTCCGAGAGCACGAGACGCCGCACCACCACGTGCTCGAGCACGCGGTCGATGTCGCCGTCGTACTTCCGCAGCAGCTCGTTCATGTAATAGCGCGAGACGGGGCTGGGCTCGCCCGTGACCCGCACCTGGTAGTTGCCCTTGCGCGGCGCGTTCAGCCGCGTGACGATCCGGTTGCGCGCGTCCTCCGGGAGGAGCCGCAACGGCTCGTCGTGCATCGGGTCCGGGATCAGGACCTCCTGCCCGTTCTCCTCGATCTTCCACGCGAACGTGTAGAGCGCGCCCTCCCGCGTGCGGCTGTAGTGCTCGAGGCCGCGCTTCAGGAGCCGCACGATCGTGGACTTCGACGAGCCGACCGGGCCATGAAGCAGGAGCACGCGTCGCTCCGTGCCGTAGCCGTACGCCGCGGACTTGAAGTGGTCGACGAGCCCGGCGAGCGTCTTTTCGAGGCCGAAGATCGCGTCGCGACCCTGGCCGAGCGGATCCCCGAAGAACTTGTACCGGGTGACCTTCTCCTTGTGGACCGTCGTCTCCTCGGTCCCGAAGGAGAGGATCATGTCGTAGAGCCGCTGGTGCGCGCTGCGCAGCACCTCGGGGTGCTTGAGCACGACGTCCAGGTACTGCCCGAACGTCCCGGTCCAGTTCAGCTCCCGGAACTCCTCCGGGTTGCTCGCGGACCGGATCACATCGACGAGTTCCGACTTGGTCACCATGGGTTCTCCATCAACGTCGGAGGCCGGGGTCGACCCCGGCCTCTCCCGTTACACACATCGGGAGCCGCGCGCGTCTCCCGCCTCTGGATACGCAGTTCGGGCTCCAAACGTTCGCCCGGTCCGACGCCGAGCCGCCGGGCCACGATCGATCCCGACACACCGCCACTTGCCGTAGCATGCCCCGGGGGCCGAAGACCCCCATGGAGAGAGATCGGCAAGGCGCCGGAAATCGCCCGAGGAGGGGGCCTCGGGGGCCGAGGCCGAAGGAGCACGGAAAACCGGGGAAGGACCGGGGAGAGCCGCCGCCTCCCGCGAAAAAGAGGCTACTTGGCGGGCACATCGACGTAGCGGCCGCCGCTCCGCTCCGCGAGCGTCTTGAGCGCCGGGGTGCCGCCCCGGCCGAGCGCGATCAGGTGGACCCGGCATCGGCCCTCGGGCAGCTGCTCGAACTGGCGCTCGACCGAGCCCAAGGCGGTCGTGGCGACCGTCTCCCGCCCGTCGGTCAGGAGGAAGAGCTCCGCCTTGGCCGTCGGGTCGGCGAGGAGCGCCTCCTTGAGCATGGCGAGGCCGGTCGTCACCGCCGCGTTGACGTCGGTCTTCTCGCCGGCCGGGAGGTCGTTCAGCCAGCGCTCCGCCTCGGCCTTCGCCTCCGTGGTGGCCGCCGCGAGCGACTTCGCCTTCACGAAGAAGAATCTCCGCTGGTCGAAGCAGAGGATGTTGAACTGCACGTCGGAGGGCAGCGAGAAGAGGGCCTGCTTCAGCTCGAGGAAGTGGTCCGAGCGGGCGGTCTTGGCCATGCTGCTCGACATGTCCACGACGAAGATCACCTGCTTCTCCACGATGGGCACCGTGTAGACGGTCGGGCAGATCCCGCGCACGGGCCCCTCGTGGACCTTGACCACGCGGTCCTCCGCGGAGGTCCTCCGCACGCCGGGCTCCGGGGGAGGCTCGGTCTTCGCGAAGTAGGCCTCCCACTTCGCGCGGTCGAGGCCCAGGGGCTGGCCCGTGAGGCGGAACAGCGCCTCCGCCGCGCGCGCCCGGACGCCGGGGTGCTCGTCGTCGAGCGCCTCCACGAGCGCGCGCTTGCAGCCTTCGCGCGCGCCCGCGAGGAGCAGGTCCACCATCGCGGCGCGCATCCGCCACGACGCGTCCTCCTTGAGCGCCCGCACGATCGCCTCGTGGAGCGCCGCGGCCGCGTGGCCGCGCACGATCTTCTTGACGTGCTCGCGGACTTCCTCGGACGGATCGAGCGCGCCCGCGACCAGCCGGTCGAGGGACCGCTCGGTCGCCAGCGCGAGAAGGAGGTCGAATGCGGCCGCGCGCACCGAGGGGGCGCTCTCCCCCTTGAGCCCCTTCTCCACCTCGGCGGCGGCCCGGTTCCGGTCCTTGCGGTCCGAGGCCCCGGCGCCCGCCCCCGCCTTGGAGAGCAGGATGGCACGCTCCTCCGGTTCGCCGGCCCGGAAGGCCCGCTGGACGTCCGACGCGAGGTCGGCCCGCGCCGCGGCGGCGAAGAGGAGGAGGACGGTCAGGACGCGCACGGAGATCCGGGGCCTCAGGGTTTCAAACGGACGCCGGCCCGCGTCGGGCTTGGGTCCGCTCATTTCAAGTCGGCGGTCTCGACCGTCTCTGCCGCGATCGCCTGGAAGCGCTTTTCCCAGCGCTCGCGCTCCCGGGCGCTCGGAATGACCCGGAGGGACCGGATCGCGGCCTCCGCGGCCTTGTTCGTGTGGATGGTCTCGAGGGCCGAGAGCGCCGCGCTCCGCTCCGCGGGGTGCGTGGCCCGGTCGAGGAAGGCGACGAGCGGATCCACGCCCTCGTCCCGGCCGCGCTTGCCGAGCACCCGGGCGGCGGCGTTCCGCGTGCGCAGGTCGGGGTCCACGAGTCCCTGGTCCTGGGCGAGCTTCACCATCTCGTCGGTCGGCGCCGGGAGCCGGGCCATCGCCCCCATCACCGCGCACTTCCCCTCCGCGCCGAGGCCCGCGTAGCTCCCGGCGAGGACCCCGATCGTGTCCCGGTCGCGGATCGTGTGCATGGCCTGGATCGCCCGGCCCTGGTCCTCCTGCGTGCCCGTCTGGACGATCGCGAGGAGCGCCTTCCCGGACTCGACGTCGCCGAACTTCCCGAGCGCCTGGATCGCGAGCGCGCGGCTCTCGGCGTCAGTCTCGGTCTTCAGGAGCTCGCGCACCTTCGCCGCGTGATCGGGCTGGTTCGACGCGCCGAGGATGCGCAGGAGCGAGCGCCGCTTCTGCACGTCGTCCGTCTCGAGGGCGCCGGCGACCTTGTCGAAGAACCCGGGGAAGCGCCCGTGCTCCTGGAGAACGCGCTCGATCTCCGATCGCGACGCCGCGACGAGCGGGCCCTCCAGCCGCCCGAAGAGCTGCTCGAGGTCATCCGGCTTCGCGAGATCCCCGATCGTGCGGATGATCAGCGGCTCGTCGGCGAGCCCCTGCCCGAGCATGGACAGGAGCACGGGAGTCACCTCGGGCACGTTCATCGAGCCGAGCGCGGAGTAGATCGCGCGGCGCGTCTCCGCGTCCTCGGGCGTGTTCTGGAGCATCTCGAGAAGCGCCTGCGCCGTGCCCGTGTCGCCCGTGAGCGAGCCGATGACGTCGCCGACCGTGCGCTTCCAGCTCGGCGGCGCCGTGGCGAGCATCTGGAGGAGCCTCTCGCGCACCGCGGGGGAGACGCGGTTGCCCAGCTGCCTCAGGAGCGCCTGGAGCTCCCGGCCGAGCGCCATCCGCTCGTCCGCCCGCAGTTCCGTGTTGAGCATCCCCCGGAGCAGCTCCTCGATCCGGCTCGCGGCCTGCTCGCGGGCGGCGATCGTCTCCTCGCTGTCGAACGGCTCGCGCGCGCCGGGCTGGACGAGCGTCGCGGGCAACTTCGTGGGGTTCCGCGCCTGCTCCGGCGTGACGACCTGGACCCGCCCGGTGCCTGTCGTGGCCGCGGTGCCGACGCCCGTGGTCCCGCGCTCGCCCCGTGCGTCGCCGCCCTGCGCGCGCACCCCCCCCGAGTCCCCCCCCGACAGCAGCAGGAGGAGGCCGACGGCGGCGGCGCCGAAGAGCGTCATGGTGACGAGCAGGACGTTGCGCTTCATGAGGTGCGCGCGCTCCGCCCCTTGGACGCCGCCGCGCGGAACTCCCTTGCGGCGGCCACGAAGGCCGCGAAGAGCCTCGCCGAGCTCGCGGCGGCCCCCCCCTCGAGCACCTCGGGGTGCCACTGGACGCCGAGGAAGAAGGGCTGCCCCGGGTCCTCGAGCGCCTCCACGACCCCGTCCGGCGCGGTGGCGGTGACGGAAAGCCCGTCGGCCACGCGACGGCACGCCTGGTGGTGGTAGGAGTTCACGGCGGTCGATGCCTCGCCGAGGATCTCGGCAAGGCGCGTGCCGCGCCGCACCTCGATGTCGTGCCAAGGCCCCTCGTCGAGCGTCCGCTGGGAGTGGCCGACCTTGGAATCGGCCTGCGAGGGGAGGTCCTGGTAGAGATCGCCCCCGAGCGCCACGTTCATCACCTGGATACCCCGGCAGACGCCGAAGACGGGCATCCGGCGCTCGCGCGCCGCGAGGAGGAGTGCGATCTCGAACAGGTCCCGGCGCTCGTCCACGATGTCCAGCCGGGGATGCGGTGCCTCGGCGAAGAACCGCGGGTGGACATCGTCCCCGCCGGTCAGGAGCAGCCCGTCGATCCGTTCGAGGTAGGCGGGCGCGCTGGAGGGGTCGCCGCTGTTCGGGAGGACGACCGCGAGCCCCGAGGCCCCCTCGACCCCCTCCACATAGCCCCGCGGCACCGCCTCGTTGAGGCGCTCCTTCTCCCCCGAACGGACGGGCCGCGTCCGGGCGGTGAGCCCGATCAGCGGGCGGGTGTCCCCGTGCATGCCGATATTGTCCCTCATGTTTCGAGCCTCCGCCCCCACCCGCATCGACCTCGCCGGGGGGACGATCGATATCTGGCCTCTCTGCCTCTCGCTCGACGGACCCGCCGTCACCGTCAACCTCGCGATCGACCTCCGCGCCGAGGCCGAGGTCACGGAGACCGCCGACGGCCTCCTCTACGTCCGATCGGCGGATCGCGACGAGGAGCTCCGCCTCCCCGTGGAGGCGATCACCCACGACCGGCTGGGCCTCGCGACCCGGCTCGCCGCGTACTACGGCGCGGGGACGGGGCTCTCGGTGCAGCTCCTCTCGCGCGCGCCGCCCCACTCCGGCCTCGGCGGCTCGAGCGCGCTCGCGGTCGCGCTCGCGGCGGCGCTGGCGCGGCTGCGCGGGCGCCCGTTCGACCTGCGCGTCGTGCAGGACCTCGAGACGACGCTCCTCCGGACGCCGACCGGCTACCAGGACTACTACCCGGCGTGGAAGGGGGGCCTCAACGCGCTCACGGCCGTGCCGGGCGGGGTCGAGGTCGAGCCGATCGCGGGGGGGCCTTCGTTCCTCGCGCCGCACCTCCTGCTCGTGGACACGCAGATCGAGCACCAGAGCGGCCTCACGAACTGGGAGGCGGTGAAGCGCTTCTTCGACGGCGACCGGGTCGTCCGCGACGCGTTCCACCGGATCGCGGAGTGCGCAGGACGTCTCCGCGACGCGGTGCGCGCGCGCGACCTCCTAGCCGTCGGCGCGGCACTCCGGGACGAGTGGGACGCGCGTCGCCGCCTCTCGCCCGCCGTCACGAACGAGAGGCTCGACGCCCTCGCCGACGCCGCGCGCGGTGCGGGCGCGCTGGCAGCGAAGGTCTGCGGCGCGGGCGGCGGCGGCTGCATGGTGATCCTCGCGCCCGACGCGCGCGACCGCCCGCTCCTCTCGAGAATCAGGGAGGCCGGGGGGAACCCGCTCGCCTTCCGCCCCGACCTCCACGGCCTCCGCATCGAGACCTGAGCCGCCGGTCAGCGGAAGAGGAGAACCGCTTGGAGGGTCGCGTTCGCGTAGATGCCCGCGACGATGTCGTCGGCGATCACGGCCATGCCCCCCGGACCCCGCTCGATCGAACGGATGGGCCACGGCTTCAGGATGTCGAAGAACCGGAAGGCGAAGAACCCGCCGACCACGCAGAGCCACGGCTCTCGCACGATCGGCATCGCGAGCATCGTCACCAGGTAGCCGGCCACCTCGTCCCAGACGAACGACGGCGGGTCCTTGCCGTGCACGCGCTCGGCGAGGCTCGCGAGGGGCACGCCCGCGAGGGTGAAGAAGCAGGCGAGCCCGAGGATGATCTTGTCGGTCTCCGGGTGCCGCGCGGCGAGGTAGACGATCGCGACGCCCGCGAGCGTGCCCACCGTGCCGGGGATCAGGGGTACGAGGCCGAGCCCCCCCACGGTCCAGAGGATGCGGCCGAGGATCGCGAGAGGGCGCGGCGGCGGCTTCCCGCGGCGCACGGGCGCCGGAGGCGGCCTCGGCCCCTCGGTCGCGCGGCGCGCGGCCTCCCTCCACCCCTTCGGCGGGAGCGGGCGCCGCGGCGGGGGGTCGCCCCTCCCCCGCGCCCCCTCTCCTCGCTCCACGATCAGTTGAGGCCGATGACCCGGCCCGCCTCGATGTCCGCGAACCGGACCGCAACGTGACGGCTCACGCCGGCCTCCGGCATCGTGACGCCATAGAGCGTGTCCGCCGCCGTCATCGTCGGCCGCGCGTGCGTGATCACGAGGAACTGCGCGCGGCGCGCGAACTCCTTGAGCATCTCGCACATGCGCACGTTGTTCGCCTCGTCGAGGGCCGCGTCCACCTCGTCGAGCAGGCAGAAGGGCGGCGGCTTGATCTGGTAGACGCTGAACAGGAGCGCGACCGTCGCGAGCGACCGCTCGCCGCCCGAGAGGAGCGAGATCGTCCGCAGCTCCTTCCCCGGCGGTCGGACGCGGATCTCGATGCCGCTGCCGAGCACGTCCTCCGGGGTCTCGAGGAGGATCTCCGCCTTGCCGCCGCCGAAGAGCTTCCGGAAGGTGACCTGGAAGATCTCCTTCACCTTCTCGAAGGTCTCGAGGAAGCGCTCGCGGCAGATCTGGTCGATCTTGTCGATCGTCTCGCGGAGCTGCTTCTCGGCCGCGGCGAGGTCGCCCTCCTCGCGGCGGAGGAAGGCGAGCTTCTCCTCCACCTGCTTCAGCTCCTCGAGCGCCGCGTGGTTGACGTTGCCGAGCCGCTCGAGCTTCTCCCGCAGTTCGGTGATCTCCCGCTCGAGGCGCTCCGGGTCCGCGGCCGCCTCGTCCACCCCCGCCTCGAGGGCGTTGAGCTCGAGGCCGTAGTCGCGCCGCACCTCCTCGAGGAGCGTCTCGAGGCGGAGCCGGATCTCGTGCTCGCGCATCCGGTGGCGTTCGAGCTCGCCGCGCCGCTCCTCGTGGAGCCGCTGCAGCTCGCGCATCCGCTCGCCGCCCTTCTGGAGCCGCTCCTGGAGTTCGAGCGCCGACCGCCGCAGCGTCTCGACGTCACCCCCGAGCCGCGCGAGCGTCTTCTCGCGCTCCTTCGCGAGGCGCCGGAGGGTCTCGATCTCGTCCGAGCACTCGGCGCGGCGGGCGAGGCACGAGCGCGCCTCCTCCGCCTGCGCGCCCGCCTCGCGGCGCGCGGTCAGCGTCGCGTCCTCGAGCGCCTTCACGCGCTGCGCCGCCGACGACGCCTTCTCCCGGAAGCGGGCGAGGCCGACCTTGCAGTCGGTGAGCTTCGCCCCGAGTTCCTCGCGCTCCTGCGCCGCGCGCTGGTGGCGCGCACGGAGGTTCCCCGCCCCCTCCTCCAGCTCCTCGCGCGCGCGGGTCGCGCGGTCGAGCGAGGCGACGGCGGACTCGCGGCGCTTCTCCGCGTCCGCGATCGCGCGCTCCACGTCCTCCTGCTCGGCCTCCTCGAGCCCCATCTCCTGGGCGCGGGCGGCGGCGGCCTCTTCGGCCTTCGCCATCGCCTCGCCGGCCTCGCGCAGCGCGTTCCGCGCGTCGCGGAGCCGCGGGCGGAGGTCCTCGAACCGGGCCTCCCAGTCGGCGCCGCGGCTCCGGGCCTCGAGAAGTCTCTTCTCCGCCTCGGCGCGCGACGCCTCGACCTTCGCGAGGTCCCCGACGACCTCGGTGAGCTCGGCGTTGCGGCGGACGAGTCCCTGCCCGGCGTCGCCGGTGCCGCCGACGATCGCGCCGCTCGGCTCGATCTCCTCGCCGGTGAGCACGACGACGCGCCAGCCGGCGCCCACGTCGAGCGCGTCCTCGACGGTCTCCGTGACCACGGTGCGGGAGAGGAGCGCGCCGAGGAGCCCGGGCGTCTTCGTCTTGACCCCCTCGAACCTCTGCGGAAGCGGCACCTCCCGCACGCGGTCGAGCGGGATCAGCCGCGCGCGGCCGCGCGACCCGTCCCGGAGCCATTGGAGGCAGCGGATCGCCTGCGGGGTCGTATCGACGACGACCGCGCCCGCGAGGTCGCCCAGAGCCTGGTCGAGCGCGGCGGCGACCTTCCCTGCGTATCCCGCGAGGTCGGCGACGGTCCCCCGGACCCCCTCCAGACCCGCCTCGAGGAGCGCTCGCGTGCCCGCGGAGAGCCCTTCCCCGGCCGCGACGAGCCCGGTGAGGAGGTCTTTCCGCGCGACGAGCGCCGCCGTCTCGCCCGAGAGCCGCGCGACGTCGGAGGCGCCCGCCTCCGCGTCGGCGCGCGAGCGCTTCGTCGCGTCCTCGGCCGCGGCGGAGCGGTCCTCGAGCGCCCGCAGCCGCTCCTCGCACCCCTGGACGGCGAGGCCCGATTCCCCGCGCGCCTCCTCGAGCGAGCGCAGCTCGTGGGACGCTTCCTCGACGCGACGGAGGAGCCGTTCCCGCCGCTGCCGGAGGGACTTGAGCTCCGCCTCGCACGCGATCTGCGTGTTTCGCGCCTCCGTCTCCGCGCCGTAGGCCTCCGTCCGCCGGAGGTCGAGCGCGTCGCGCTCGCGGCGGAGGACGTCCACGCGTCCCTCCGCCTCCGCGAAGAGCGCCTGGGCGGCAGCGAGCGCCTCCTCGCGGCGCTTTTCCTCGGCCGCGGCGCCGTCGTGCTCGGCACGTGCCGGCACGAGCTCGGCGTCGAGGTCGCCCGCGCGCTTTTCGGCCTCGGCGGCCGTCCGCTCCGCGCGGCCCGCGCGGGAGAGGAGGTCGGTCGCCTCGCGCTCGCGGGCGGCCTCCTTCTCCTGCGAGGCGCGCTGCTCGCCGACGAGCGACGCCATCTCGGCCTCGCCCTTCGCCACGCGCTCGCGGAGCGCGTCGAGCTCCTTGCGGCTCTCCTCGGTGGACTCCATCGCGCCGGCGAGCGCCGCGCGCGCCTGCGTCTCCGCCTCCTCGACCGCGCGCAGCTCCTCCTGCGCCGCTTCGCGCTTGCGGCGAAGCTCGCCGTAGCGCGCCAGCGCGCCCGTGACGCGCTTGCGCTTGAGCTCCTCGGTCAGCTCCTGCCACCGCCGCGCCTTGCTCGCCTGGATCTTGAGGCTCCGCTCGCGCGTCTCGTTCTCCGCGAGGATGTCCTTCAGGCGCGCGAGGTTCTCCGCGGTGCGCTCGAGCTTGCGCTCGGTCTCGAGCCGCCGGGAGCGGTACTTCGAGATGCCCGCCGCCTCCTCGAAGACGCCGCGGCGCTCGATCGGATCCGCGCGCAGGAGCCGGTCGATGTTGCCCTGCTCCATGACGCTGACGGAGCCGGGACCGCCGCCCGAGTCCATCATCAGCTCGCGCACGTCGCGCAGGCGGACGGGGTTGCCGTTGATCAGGTACTCGCTCTCGCCGGATCGGTAGAGGCGGCGCGTGACCACGACCTCCTCGAACTCGATCGGGAGCGTCTTCGCGCTGTTGTCGAAGACGAGCGAGACCTCCGCGACCCCGAGCCCCTTCCGCGCGGTCGTGCCCGAGAAGATGACGTCCTGCATCTCCTTCCCGCGCAGGCTGGTCGGCTTCTGCTCGCCGAGGACCCACTTGATCGCGTCCACGACGTTGCTCTTGCCGCAGCCGTTGGGGCCGACGATCGCGGTGATCCCCTCCTTGAACTCGAACTCCGTCTTGTCCGCAAAGCTCTTGAAGCCGTGCAGGATGAGTTTCTTGATGCGCATGGGCTTTGGGCGGGGTCCCCTTCCTTCTATGAATCGGCACGGCCGGCCCTCACGGACCGGTCCGGCCATGGAGCAAGGCGGATCCCCGAGACCTTCGGATCGCGGGCGAGAACCGAAACCGCATCGTACAGCGACTCGGGCGGCGGGGGCTGCTCCCGCGGGAACCGGAGCACGAGCGTCCCCGTGACCGTCTCGAAAAGGGGCTCAGCCCCGGGGAAACGCAGCGCGGGCGGGAGCGCGAACGGCTCGAGGTCCCCCTCCGCCGCGGTCCCGCGGAAGAAGCGCTCGGTCGCCTCCCCGTCGCGGTCCGGGGCCGCGATCGCCCGAAGGCGCACCGACCTGCCCTCCTCCGCGACCCGGACCGCTGCGTACGAGCGCAGCCGGCCCGCCAGCCGTGCGGCCACCGCGGGCTCCGCCTCCAGGCGACGTGCCGCCTCGCGGACGCCGACGAGGTGGACGAGGTCCGCGCCCCCCCCGCCGACGAGCGGCCGCGCGCCGGAGGCGACCCGGTAGAGCGGGCCCGACGGGTCAGCCGAGAGCGCGCTCATGAAGCTCCGCTTCTGCTTGAGCACCTTGATCGCGAGCGCGACGATCGGCTCCAGGGCCTCCACGAGACCCGCCTCGGAGTCGCCCGGAAGGGCTGCGACGTTGAGCGCGACCGCGCCGGCGACGGGCATCGCGGCGCTTCCGTCCTGCCCTCCCGGGGCGGTGAGACGGTACCAAGGCGTCACGAGGGCGGGTTCGCCCCGGTCGATCGCGAGGAGCAGTCGCCCCGTTTCTGCCGCCGCGGCCACGAGGGGGAGAAGGGTCCGGCGGGAGGAGGGGTCCTCGATGCGGCCGAGGGGCGCCTGCGCGACCAGCTCGGGCAGACCCTCAAGGCTCCCGGCACGGAACCGGGCCCAGTGCTCGCGGACGAGGCTCTCGGCCAGAAGCAGGGCCCCCTCGTCCGTCGGAAGGGCCGGGAACGCGAGCGCCACGCGGAACCGGCCCCCGCGGGGGTCGAGGGACCTGAGCGCGCCGTGGGCGAGGAGGCGCCGGGCCGCCGCGCCGGGCGCTCCCTGGGCGAGCGCCCACGGGCAGCGATCGGGCACGGCCGCAAGGAGCGTCACGTCGCGGGTCACGACCGACGCGAGCGGGGAGACGCGGGCTGCGATCCCCTCGACCCAGGCCTCGGCGTCCTCCGGGACCGGGCAGGCGCACGCGGCGCCCACCCACTCGAAGGGGCTATGGGCGTCGAGGATGTGAAGGCGCAGGTCCAGGTGCGCGTCCACGACCTCGGCGCTGTAGATCTCGGAGAGCGCGTACTGGCCGAGCACGGCGTCGGCGACCGTGCGCTTCAGGTCCGCGGGCGAGATCGCGCGCCAGTGGCCCTCCTTGCCGCCGCGGAGGAGACGCTCGACGTCGTAGCGCGGCAGGCCGACGA
>Ga0187894_10004964_pt1 | contig 13909 bp, 7 predicted proteins | sample GBC1701081metaG_FD_136650 | JGI IMG/M metagenome (GOLD analysis project Ga0187894, IMG submission 136650) | White microbial mat communities from a lava cave in the Kipuka Kanohina Cave System on the Island of Hawaii, USA - GBC170108-1 metaG ...
AAGATCGGCGTTGATGGCGGTCCGCTCTCGGATGTGCATCGCAAGCTCGTCCGCACCGCCGGGCGGACCCATCGCGCCAGCGGGCTGACCATCGCCGCGCATACCGGCAACGGCGCGGCGGCCCTCGACGAAATTGCCACGCTGCGGGAGGAAGGGGTCCGGGGCGACGCCTTCATTTGGGTACATGCCCAAAGCGAGAAGAACCCCGAAGTCCACGTTCAAGCAGCCCGCCAAAGCGCGTGGGTGGAATTTGACGGCATCAGCCCATCGAGCATCTCTCGCCACGTCGAGTTCGTGAAGAACATGAAACGGCAGGGATTATTGGATCGGGTTTTGTTGTCGCATGACGCTGGCTGGTATCATGTCGGCGAGCCGGGTGGAGGGAAGTTTCGCGCTTACGACACCTTGTTCACGGAATTCCTGCCGGCGCTCCGGAAAGAAGGTTTCACGGAGGCCGAGGTGGACCAATTGCTGGTGGCGAACCCGCGCCAGCCGTTCACCATTCAGCCGCGGTTGATTTGAACTTCACGGCTCATCAGCGGCAAGCCATCGCGGCCGACGGCAACGTGCTCGTGATGGCGGGAGCGGGCACCGGCAAAACCCGCACGCTGGTCGAGCGCGCCGCGCAACTCTTGCTCGATTCGCGCGCGGACGTGTCGCTGCACGAGATGCTGATGGTGACGTTCACCGAGGCCGCTGCTGCGGAAATGCGCCAGCGCATTCGCCTGCGGTTGGAGGAGGAGTTGAACCGGTCTCACGTCGCCGGCTCCGGTACCTCGAAGGAACGCCTCACTGAGCAACTGGCTCTGCTCGACACCGCGCACATCTGCACGCTCCACAGCTTTTGTTTGGAACTGGTGCGGCAGCATTTCTACGAACTGGAACTCGATCCGCAACTCAAGGTGCTGGACGAAGACCAGGCCAAGTTGCTCGCCGCCGAAACTTTGGATGCGTTGTTCCGTGAACATTATTCCGGCGCAGGGGTGGGGTCCGAAGCCGTGCTGCGCTTGCTCCAGGACTACGCTGACGGCAGGGAGTTGCCGATCCGTGAGTTGATTCTGCACCTTCACGAATTCACCCAAACGCGCCCCGATCCTGCGGGCTGGTTCGACCACCAGCTTGCGTTATTCTCGCAATCCGATCCAACGCATTGGCGACGGTGGCTCAAGGAAGGTGTCACTCAATGGCGGGAACACTGGCTGCCAATGTTGCGCTCTCAGGCCTCTGAGAACACCAACGCCCATGAGTGTGCCAGACTTTTGGACCACGGGGACGGAACGCTATTTTCGGCGAAAAGCATCGCCAGCATCCTCCCTCTTATTCTTGCCACCGACAGAATTTGGCCTCCGAAGAAAAGGACTGTTTTTCGCAAGCCGCTCAAAAAATTTTACGAAGAAACGGCCTTTCTCGTCTCCCTGATGCCCAAAGAAGGGCAAACCGATCCCCTGGCCGAAGATTGGTCGTGGGTTCGCCACTCGATGACGACGCTGCTGCAACTCGCGCGCGAATTCGGAGAAAAGTTTGCGGCTGCCAAACGCGAACTGGGCGCACTGGATTTCCACGATCTCGAACAGTTCGCCCTGAAATTGCTCTGGGATTCGACGGGACAACTGCCCACGGCCCTCGCCCGCCAGTGGCGACAGAAACTCAAGCTCGTGTTCGTGGATGAATACCAAGACATCAATGCCGCCCAAGATTGCATCCTCACCGCTCTTAGTCGCGACGACACCGGGGCCAACCGCTTCCTTGTCGGGGACGTGAAGCAAAGCATCTATCGCTTCCGCCAAGCCGCGCCCCATATTTTCCAGGACTACGCCGCTCGCTGGCGCGAAGATCACACGCCTGGTCAAGTCATCGATTTGTCCGACAACTTCCGCAGCCACGAATCGATTTTGAATTTCGTGAATCCCCTGTTTGGCGCCCTCATGCGCGAAGAACTCGGCGGGGTGGACTTCGATGAGGCGGCCAAACTCAGGTTTGGTGATCCTGAAGGGCGCGCCATGTTGCGAGTGGCGGCAAGCGGCACGCCTGCCGTGGAGCCGGGCATCTTGCCCGGCAGTTATGCTGACCCATCTCTCGCCCCCTTGGTTAGTCCTCACCGCCTTGCCGCCCTCTACGGCGGGCGAGACGCCCACCGCCACGAGTCAACCGTGCGTGTCGAGATTAACCTGCTTTTGCAAAAGAAAGCGGACGAGGAAGAAGCCAACCAAGCCGCGCTTACTGAACTTTCATCCGCCGAGAAGGAAGCGCGCCTGGTCAGCCAGCGAATGCTTGATCTCCGCGCCAGCGGTTATCTCATTTGGGATGAGGAAATCAAGCAGCGCCGGCCCGTCGATTGGAAAGACATGGTGATCCTGCTGCGGTCGCCGCGCGGCAAAGTGGAAAGCTTCGCCAAGGAATTCGCCCGTCTCGGTGTTCCCCTCCAAGCCAAACGCAGTGGCTTCTTCGATAGCATCGAAGTGCTCGATCTGGTCAGCCTCCTCACTCTGCTCGACAACCCCTTGCAGGATGTTCCCGCCATCGCCGTGCTGCGGTCGCCGCTGGTCGGCTTGTCCCTCAATGAATTGGCCACGATTCGACTTGCCGCGCGCGGTGAGCGGTTCTGGACGGCGCTGCTCTGGTGGCACGGGATCGGGAGTGCCAAGTATCAGGCGTCGCGTGCCTGGTCCGAGAAATCTGTAGTCAGCAGTCCGTCGCCCGTGGCATCCGCTGGAAGCGATCCGTTACCGGCCATTGACCAGGGATCACTGACTACCTGGCAAAAAGTGGACGAGTTCCTTTCGCGTTTTGCCCGCTGGCGAGCCGCGTCGCGTCACACGTCCTTATTGCGGCGCCTCGAGTTGATCTTAAACGAAACCAGTTACCTCGATTGGCTGCTGACCCAGCCACGGGGAGAACAGCGCCAGGCGAACGTGCAACAACTGTTGGCGCTAGCTCGCCGCTTCGACGAATTGCAACAACAGGGACTCTATCGTTTCCTCAAAATGATCGAGGCGCATCAAGAAACCGTGGGCGATCGCGAGCCGGCGCCGTTGGAAGCGGCGAATGCCGTCCACCTGATGAGCATTCATCAGAGCAAAGGCTTGGAATTCCCGGTGGTCGTCGTGGCTGACTTGGCCAAACGTTTCAACCTTTCTGAGCATCAGAACGGCGTTATCTTCGACGAAGAGTTCGGTCTTTGTCCGCAAGTGCAACCGCCCGAAACGGGCCAGAGGTATCCCAGCCTGCCTTACTGGCTGGCGCGGCAACGGCAACGCCGTGAAGCTCTGGGTGAAGAACTGCGGATTCTTTACGTGGGACTAACCCGCGCGCAAGACACGTTGATTCTCACGGGAACTGTCCCAGACACTGCTCCAGAACGATGGCGCGAAAATGCTTCGAGTCTCCCATCGTCGCATCAATTACTTCAGGCCAACAGTTATTTTGATTGGCTGGGGCCATGGTTGACCCAACAAGCCGGCTCGCCAAATTGGACCGGGCAAGACGAAGGCGAAGAGGAACATTGGCGCTGGAAGATTCACCACGATCGGGGTCTTGAATCGGAGCGCGAACAGCTTGTCCGCGCGGCCCCAGAGGAATCAACTCGCGAACAAACTGTCAGCGCTCGAGTTGATGGTGACAAGACGCGGGCTCTCATGGAACGCCTAGCGTGGTCCTACTCTCACGCCTCCGCTACTCTCGAACCAGCTAAAACGTCTGTCACCGCCATTCGCCGCAAGTTTGCCGATGAAGCCGATCAGGAATCCTTCCGGCCACCGCATCTCGCCGCTGAACGATTCACCGCGCGCGACCCTCGCGACGGCGGCTTCAGCGCCGAAGAGATCGGTGACGCCCACCACCGTTTTCTCCAGTGGGTTTCCCTGGAACGTGTGACCTCACGTGCCAACCTGGAAGCGGAAGCTGCGCGGCTGGCCGCCGGAGGTTTGATAACGGATGCGGAAGCAAGCGCTCTAAATCTCGCGGCTCTGGAAGATTTCTGGGCGTCCGAACTTGGGCAGCGCATCCGTTTGCACGCTCGGGAGGTTCGGCGTGAGTGGCCGTTCACCGTGCGAATGACTTCGAGCGATCTGACGGCGAACGGCCTCCAGGGCGTGGTTCCGCAGGAAGAATTTGTCGTCGTGCAGGGCGTGGTCGATCTCGCAGTGGTTCTGCCGGACGAAATCTGGATCGTCGATTTCAAGACCGACCAGCTCACGGATGCCGAATTACCTTCCCGCGTCCAGAAGTATGCTCCCCAGCTTCGTCTCTACGGATTCGCCCTTGAGCGGATTTGCCAAAAGAGAATCACCGAACGCTGGCTGCACTTTCTAAGCCTGCGCCGCTCAATCTCCATTTAAGCCGCAGATTCCTCAACGCGCGCGCGGCAAACCCGCCTTTTGCACAAACTCAAAACCGGATGGGCGACAGCGCGGCGAGCAAAGGATCGAGCAACAGAGCGGGCGCGCATCCCAGCACGAGCACGGCCGCCGCCAGCGCCAGCACGACGAAGCGAGTGCCCAAGCTTTCCGCGACGTCCGGTCTATCCGGCGGCAGCGGCGCCACGAACACCTGCTTGAGCACTTGCAAATAGTAGTAGAGCGATACTGCGCTCATGGCGATAGCCAGGATTACCAGCCACAGCAGACCTAGGCTTTGCGTGGCTCCAGACGCGAAAAGACCCGCCTTGAACAAATAAAATTTCCCGAAGAACCCGGCGAGCGGTGGAATTCCGGCCAGAGACAGCAGGAAGATCATCAGACAAATTGCGAGCACGGGCGAACGCCGGCTCAACCCTGCGAAAGCCTCGAATCGGTCGGTGCCCGTCTTTTCCTGCACCACGGCGACGACCGCAAATGCGCCCACCGTGGTGAGTGCGTAAGTGGCGACGTAGAAAATAACGGAAGCGAAAGCGTCGGATTTCTGGCTAGCGAGCACACCGATCAGGGCGTAGCCCGCGTGCGCCACGGCGGAGTAGGCCAGCAGGCGCTTCACGCTGCTCTGAGCGATCGCGGCTAGATTGCCGAGCACGACCGAGAGCGCGGCTAACACCGCTACCACAGGCATCCAGCCTTGCGCGAACTGGCGCCAGGCACCGCTGCCCTCCGCGCCCGCGAAGCCGATCACCATCACCTTCGCCAGAATGAAAAAGCTGGCGACCTTCGAGCCGCTGGCGATGAACGCTGCGCTCGGTGTGGGCGCGCCTTGATAAGCATCCGGCGCCCAGAGATGGAATGGCACGGCGGCAACTTTGAAACCGAAGCCGGTCACGATCATCAACAGCGCAACGAGAAGAAGGGGATCAAGTTTCGTGCCTCCTACTTTCGCGGCGATGCGGCCTAAGTTGAGTTCACCCGAAAGTCCGTAAAGCAGGCTCAAACCGAACAGCATGAAAGCCGCGCTCATGCCACCGAAAAGGAAATACTTCAAGGCCGCTTCGGCCGACTGAAGGCTGCGCTTGTTAAACGCCGTGATCACGTAGAGGCACAGGCTTAGGAGTTCCAGCGACACAAAGATGAGCAGAATGTTGTCCGTGCTCACGAGAAACATCATTCCCACCGTGGCCAACAATAGGAGCGCGAAGTATTCGCCCGCGTGTTCGGTGAATTTCGTCTCCAGCGAAATCAGCGCGGTACAGAGTGTGAGCAGCAGCATGACGCCTTTGACTATCTGCGACAGCGGAGTGATTACGAGCATCCCACCGAGATAACCGGCGGGCGTCACTCGCGGTCCGAGCCACAAAGCGGCTCCCGCCGCCAGGCAACCCAGCACGACAAGCCACGCGCCCCAGCGCATCCGGGTTTCGCAAGGCTCGCCTTGCCCCGTGGTGAGATCGATGAACAACGCTCCGAACGCGGCCAGAACCAGGAGTGTTTCAGGCGCAATGAAGCTGAGAAGTTCCGTGTAATTCACTGACGCCCTCCCTTCAGAACGTTTTCCATCAGCGGCGAGTTCAGGGCCGGCACGATTAAGTCCAGTAGCAAGCTGGGATAAAGACCAATGAGGAGCGTGGTGGCGATGAGCAAGACCGTCCCGATTCGCTCAGGGATCGAAATGGGTTCCAACCCGTTGTCGCCCGCCGCCGGATGGCCATTGCCACCCGCCGATGGAAACGAAGCGTGACCCGCTTCCCCGAACGGCGTGTTGACGACCGGGGGTGAGGGTTCGGCAAAGAACGCTTTCTGAATCGCTCGCAAAGTATAAGCCACCCCGAGCAGCACCCCCAAACCGCCAAGCACAGCGAACGTTGGAAACGCCTTCCATGCGCCGATCAGCACCTGCAATTCCGCCACAAACCCGCTGAATCCCGGCATGCCCATGGACGCCAATCCCGCGATTACGAACGTCACTGCGGCGAAGGGGATTGCTCTGCTCAAATGCATTGCTTCCAACTCGTCGAGCACGCGTGTGTGGGCGCGATCATAGACCATTCGGCCCACCACCGCGAAGAGCAGACCGGCGATGATGCCATGAGAGAACATTTGCAGCACCGCACCGCTCAGACCAATTGTCGTCAGCGTCATCAACCCCAGCAGCACAAAGCCCATGTGGCTCACGCTGGAGTAGCCGATGACAAACTTAAAATCCTTCTGCACCAGCGCGACCATCGCGCCATAGACAATGCCGATCACCGCGAGCAACCCGAACACATCACGCCACGAATGCATGCCGAGTACACCAAAACCCCACTCCGCCAGTCCTTCGGGAAAAAGCACCATCGCCACGCGCAGGCAACCGTAAGCGCCCAGTTTCATAATCACGCCTGCGAGTAGCATCGACGCGGCCGTCGGCGCGGCCACGTGGCCTGTTGGCGCCCAGGTGTGAAATGGCCACAAGCCGGCCAGAATGGCGAAGCCGACGAACACCACTGGGAACGCCCACATCTGGAACGCGCGCGGGAACGGAAACTTCGCCAGCTCGACCAGATTGAACGTATTTGCCCCCGCCACTACATAAGCCGCCAGCAATCCGATGAGCACCATCGCGCTGCCCACCAACGAATAGAGTGCCAGTTTCATCGCGCCGTATTCGCGGTTGGTCGAACCCCAGATGGCGATCAGGAAGTATTTCGGCACGATGGCCAGTTCGTAGAATACGAAGAGCAGAAATAAATCGAAGCTTAGGAACACGCCATATACGCCGCCGATCAGCGCCAGGTAGAATGCGAAGAACTCCTTGGCCCGATGCTCGATGTTCCAGGAGAACAGCACGCCCACCACCGCCGCAAGGCCCGTCAGCACCAGCAGAGTGATGCTGATGCCATCCACCGCGAGCTGGTAACGGATGCCGAGGGACGGCACCCACGCTTGATCGGCCACGCTCATCAGACCTGCCTCGGCGTGGTATTGTGCCGCGCCCACCAAGGCGACAAGCAATCCCGCTACACTCGCCATCATTGCCAGGATGCGCGCCGCGCGGGCATTTCCTGGTTTGACAACAAGCAACCCGGCCGCGCCGAGGAAGGAAATGTAAATGGTCCAGGCGAGCATGATTATGGACCGATGAGTTTGACTCCCTTTCCGCACCGTTTGGAAACACGGCACCCAGCGAGCGAACCCGAACGTTCAAAGTTGATTCCGTTCATGCGCGGAAGATTGCGGGCGTTTGTACCGATCAATCCAACGGACATCAAGCGGAGACCTCGATTGGCTAACTTCGCTGGGAGCAATTCATCTGAAAGGCGGGGGCTTCCACGGTAAGCTCGGATCACGAAGCTCTATGACATGCTGTGCCGACCAATACTTCAGCCCAGCACTCCGCTGCTTAACGGTTTAGTGCATGCTCCAAGTCGGCAGTTGCCGCGGCTAAGTCCCACGGACATAACCACGCTCCAGCGCCGGAAAAAGAAAGCCCTCCTGCCTTTGGTGGGATAGAGCGGCAGGAGGGCGGGGTATGTGCAGGAAAGGTTTTAACCAGCGTCGGTTTCGTCCACGACCAGGTAGCGTGTGCCACCTCGGCTCCAGATGCGCAGAAGCGTGTTTTTATCTTTGCCCTTCTGGGTGAGGGCAACAGCGTCTTCGGCCCCTGAGACAGGTGTGCGATTGATTTCAAGAATTACGTCGCCTTCGCGCAATCCCGCGGCAGCCGCAGCCGAACTTTCATCGACTTGTGTCACTAGCGCGCCTTTGAGATGCGCGGGCAATTTGAGCTGACTGCGCGCAGCGGAATCGAGATCGGATACGGCCACGCCTTTCAGACGCTCTTCGGATGTAATTCCATCTTCTCGCTCCAGAGCCGAAGCCATTTCGTCGCGCGGAAATTCCTTCAACGTGACTTCCAATGTCTTCGTATCGCCATCACGCAGGACTTTCACGGGCACGCGAGTTCCGGGCTGAACCTGGGCCACTTGCAATTTGAAATGCCGGCTATCGCGGACGGTTTTGCCGTTGAACTCAATCACCACGTCGCCGGACTTCAGCCCCGCTTTGTCGGCTGGGCTTTTGGCCGTTACTTCGGCGATCAGAGCGCCGGTATTTTCCTTCAGCTTGAACTCACGAGCGAGCGCAGGCGTGACGTTCTGAATATTTACGCCCATGAAGCCGCGCACCACCCGTCCGTCTTTGACGAGGCTCTCCATCACGCCGCGCGCAAGGTTTACGGGCACGGCAAAACCGATGCCCTGATTACCTCCGGTGCGCGAGAGAATCGCGGTATTGATTCCAACCAAGCGGCCCTCGGCGTCCACCAGCGCACCGCCGGAATTGCCCGGATTGATGGCGGCATCGGTCTGGATGAAGTCCTCGTAGTCCAAACCGATGTTACCCCGCCCAGTGGCGCTCACCATGCCCATCGTCACCGTCTGGCCAACCCCAAACGGATTGCCGATGGCGAGGACTAGGTCGCCGACTTCCATATTGTCGCTGTTAGCCACTTCGATGCGCGGCAAATCTTCCGCGTCGATCTTGAGCACCGCGATATCGGTCTTCGGATCTTTGCCGACGACTTTGGCGGTGAATTCCCGTCCGTCCGTGAAAGCTACTTTGATCTCGTCGGCGTTCTCAACGACGTGATTGTTCGTCAGAATGTAACCGTCCTCCGTTACTACGACGCCGGAACCCAGGCCGGTTTGCTTTGGCGTTTGATAACCGCGGCCGGGCATGTCTTCACCGAAGAAGCGGCGGAAGAAAGGGTCTTCCATCATCGGCGAGCGTGGCATCGAAACCTTCTTGGGCTTGGTGGTGGTGAACACGTTGACCACGCTGGGAGCGACCTTTTTCACGACCGGCGCGAAACTGGTGGTGAACTTGCCATCGCGCGGCAAGGGCCGCTCGCTAACGCTGAGGTGGACGGGCGGGTTTTTGTCTGTCTTTGCCTTGCTGTCTTCCCTGGCTTCAACCAGGCGAGTGTAGGCAAGGGTGGAAATGATTAGCGCGGCGGCGCTTCCCAGGGCTAATGCCTTCGCGAAGCGCGTGCGAATTTGATTCGTAGCATTCATAGTGTATTTCGATTTCAAGTTTTACGGTCGGCTTTCTCCGCCGAATCGGAATGAACTTGGCACAGCCACTTCGCGGGAACCTTTCCCCAGAATTACAAGTATGTAAGAAAGCGTAGCGCAAAAGAAACCCAATAGACCGCTAACGCCTCATTTATTGCCGGAATGGGCGAAGACTCGGCGATTCGAGTTTCTTTTGGGTTTTACACTTCGTCAGGCCCCGTCGCTGAAACCTTCAGCCTGTCGCCGGTGTAACCTTAGCAGCCTGTTCTCCGTCGAGGAGAGCGTCGGTAATGACAGAAACAAAAACAGAAAGGTTCAGTATGGTTAAGTTAACACTTCTGGCTGTGGGAATGAGCAGCGCGCTCGTTTTGACGGCCGCCGCAGACGACAAAGAAGAGAAAAAGCCAGAACGCCCGCGCCCGCCCCTCACGGAAGAACAAAAGGCGCTGCGCAAGGAGATCGTCGCGAAGTACGACACCAATAAGGATGGCAAACTCGACGCCGAAGAGCGCAAGGCCATCAGCGCCGAGGATCGCGAGAAGCTGGCCAAGACGCGACCGGCGCCGCGCCCGAAGAAGGAAGAGGTGAACTAAGTTTCTCTTCGCCGTCAGAAACTCCACGGTTGGCGTTGAAACGCTCGGCTGTGGAGTTTTTTTTGCTGCCCTGCAGATTGAAGCAAGGTCTCGCTCAAGCATCGTCATTGGCTGCTCAAGTTACGAGCAGAGCTGCAATGGGACCCTGCTTTGCGGGTTTCGTTTTTTAGCTGTGTCACGCTGTGAGCTTGACCAGGCCTGAGAAAAATCTTCACTTGGGCCATTCAATTGAAAACTTTGTCCAAACAACTCTTCGTTCTCTCTTTGGCGCTCGCAATTGTTCGGAACGCTGAACTTCCCAGTTTTGCCCAAGCCCCGACAAACTCACTTCCCGCCCCCACTCCGAGCCTGGACGCCTATCGCAAGCACGCCACGACCCGCGAAGGCGATGTTACGCGCGGTGCCGAACTGTTTGCTGACGAGCAACGCCTCGCCTGCTCGAAATGCCATTCAGTGGATGGCAGCGCTAGCAAAGCAGGGCCAGACCTGTTCGCAGTCGGCGACAAGTTTGGTCGGCGCGATCTGGTGGATGCCGTCCTGATGCCTTCGGCGACGATATCTCCTGGGTACGGTACGGTCATCGTGGAGACAAAAGCAGGGGAGGAATTTCAAGGAACCCTCAAGCAGGCGACGGGCACGGGCCTGCAATTGATGGGAGCGGACGGCAAGCTGGTGTCCATCGCCAAAGCGGACATCCGCGAACAACGCGGCAGTACGTTGTCCCTCATGCCGGAAGGATTGCAGGCTGGTCTATCGTTGCAGGAGTTTACCGACCTCATCGAATACCTCGCGAAATTGCAGCAGCCTGAATCCACGCTGGCCAGCGACCACGGCATGCCCAGCGTCATTCCTGAGCTTGCCAAGCCGGTAGTCGCGCGACCGTTTTTTTCGCAGGAACTCAAGCTGCCGCTCGGGAAGGTGCAAACCGGCTTGACCTCGTTCCATCAAGTGCCCGGCTTCAGCAGCGTCTACCTGGTGCTGCACCAGAAGGGAATGATTTGGCGGATGGAGAAGACCGCGACCGGCGAAGAGAAATCCGTGTTCGCGGATCTTGTTGGCCAGGTATTCTACGAACGCGGACCAAACGGACTGCTAGACGTAGCATTTCATCCGAAGTTTCGCGCGAACCGGAAGTATTACCTGAAGCATCAGGTGTTTGAAGAAGGTACTGTCGCTACCGTTATCGTTGAAAAAACGTTCGCGGTGGACTTCAAGAGTGACTCCGGCCAACCGGCGCGCCGGATAATCAAATTTGTCAGCGTGGCGGAGGACCACAGTGGCGGTTGTCTGCAATTCGGACCGGACGGTTACCTCTACATCGTGATGGGCGACACCGGCCCGCACCACGATCCGAACGGTCACGCCCAGAACTTGCAACTACTTCTCGGCAAATTGCTGCGTATCGACGTGGATCGTACGGAGGGCGATCTCGCCTACGCGATTCCCCCGGACAATCCGTTCCGTGGTCGGGCCGATGCGCGGCCGGAAATCTGGGCCTACGGTTTCCGCAACCCATGGCGTTTTTGCTTCGATCCGATCAACGGCGATCTCTGGCTCGCAGACATCGGACAGGATCGCGTGGAAGAAGTGGACATCGTCCATCGCGGCGAAAACCACGGTTGGAACGTGTATGAAGGATTTGAGCCATTCTCGAATCAGTATCGCAAGGAAGGCCGGACCTTCACTCCGCCTGTCTTCGCCTACAAACGGAAATATGGCGTCTCGATTACGGGCGGATATGTTTATCGCGCCGACAAGCAGTCTTCGTTCTATGGCGTGTATGTGTTCGGTGACTACGCTTCCAAGCGCATCTTCGGAATGACTCAGGAAAAGGGTTTACTGAAAGCAGTCCGGCAGATCGGCACCCTGCCGCAAGGCTTGGTCTCTTTCGGCACCGATGAAGCGGGGCGCATTTACGCCGTGGGCTACGAAGGAGTGATCTACCTGCTGGATTTCAGCGAAACGCGCTTCGACCAAATCAAAATGGATTAGCCACTTCAGTCGTCCGGCTTCAACGCAAGTTTCCTGGCACGTCATCTGGCGAGAGTTGAGAACGGGTTTGCATGAAAGCTTCTTTCTTCGTATTCGAAGAAATCGAAGTCCGCCGGCTTCGCCGCGCCGGACATGTCCTGACACGCCATGCCGACGAAAGCGCCGGTGAAATGGGCCTGGCCGGGCGCGAGGCATTCGTCCGAGAGAGTGCTGGCGTCGAATTGTTGCGGCAGCCAGCGCCAGTCGGCATCCACGCTTTCGACACGATAGGCAAAGTAAAGCCGCTCATAATCAACTTCCACACGCAGATGCACAGGCTCACCGGTCGAGATGGCGAGGGGCGGCGTGAAGGAATCAGCCTGCATGGAGTCCGGCGCGCAGGACATCACGCGGAGATGTTTGCCCAGGCGTTCGTCATGGGAAATGTAGAGGTAGTGGAATTTCGTGCTGTTGTAGTAGCAGATGAGTCCGGCCATCTGTTGAAAGTGTTCGGGGTCGAACTGGATGACGGTGGATGCGCTGAAGCAATGGGACTGTTGGCGGCGTGCGACGAGTGATTGGCGGAAGAGACTGCCAAGGGTTTCTCGCCCGAAAAGACGCAGGAATCCGGGGCGCGCGGTCAGGCTGAAGATTTCTTCGAGCCACGGCGTTCGCAGCCATTGGAAATCGAGAGGGAGCTGCGGCGAATCGAAATCTTCGCGTGTCGGCGTGGGTGGAAACGTGTGAGCGGGCAATGAAGGCGGAGGCGTTTCGAGAGTTGGAATTCCCTCACCATCCAACGTACGCAGCCAGCCGTCCTCGCCCCAAACCATTTTCTGAATCGCCGTCTCACGGCCCAGCGTGCAGCGGCCTCGATTGCGGAGCGGACGGCCGCAGAGGTAGGCCATGTACGTTTCACCGCTTTGCGTTTCGACGAGACTCGCATGACCAGCGCGTTGCAACTCGGCATCGGGCCGTTGCCGCGCGCTCATGATGTAGGTGTCGGGATGCAGCTCGTAGGGGCCGGTGAGATTGCGGAATCGGGCCATCGTGACGGCATGATTCCAATTGGTTCCGCCTTCCGCGGTGAGCAGGTAATACCAGCCGTTGCGTTTGTAGAGATGCGGCGCTTCGGTGAAGCCCAGTGGAGTGCCTTGGAAAATGTTCACGCGTTCACCGATGAGCCGGCGCTCCTTGACCGAGTATTCCTGCAAAACAATTCCGGCGAAGCGATTGTGTCCGGGGCGATGATCCCACAGCATGTTCAACAAATATTTCCGGCCATCGTCATCGTGAAACAGCGAAGGATCGAAACCGCTGCTGTTGAGATAAACCGGATCGGACCAGTCGCCGTCGATGCGCGGACTGGTCACGAGATAGTTGTGGAAGTCGCGCATCGAAGAACCGCTTGCCCCGGCGACACTCGCGCGGCCAAAGCGTTTCACGTCGGTGTAGATCAGCCAGAACAGTCCATCCGCGTAGCTCAGGCACGGCGCCCAGACGCCGCATGAATCCGCGTCGCCGAGCATGTTGAGCTGGCTAGCGCGGCGCAACGGGCGGGTTAGCAGGCGCCAGTTCACGAGGTCGCGCGAATGATGGATCTGCACGCCGGGAAACCACTCGAAGGTGGAGGTGACGATGTAGTAATCGTCGCCAGCCCGCACGATGGAAGGATCGGGATTGAAGCCGGGGAGGATCGGATTCTTGATGGTCATGGGCATTTCTTCTCGCCTGATGGAAACACAGGAGCGGTTCGGCTGGAAGTTAAGCCTGCCTGGTGGATTCATTACCGGGACCGACGTTGTCCAGCTTCTGCTCCCAGCCTTTCTTCAGCTTGTAGAACTGCAAGATGACGACGACGCAGACCGCCGCCACGACGGGAGCACCGGCGAAGGCGATCTTGATGCCCAGCAGGGAGGTTTCCGTCTGTTCT
>Ga0187894_10004965_pt1 | contig 13908 bp, 12 predicted proteins | sample GBC1701081metaG_FD_136650 | JGI IMG/M metagenome (GOLD analysis project Ga0187894, IMG submission 136650) | White microbial mat communities from a lava cave in the Kipuka Kanohina Cave System on the Island of Hawaii, USA - GBC170108-1 metaG ...
CTTGCGCAGGTTGAAGAACAGCTTCTTCTGCGCCGCCGTGGTGCCCATCTTCACCAGCGACCAGCTGTGCAGGATGTATTCCTGGATCGAGGCGCGGATCCACCACATGGCATAGGTCGCCAGCCGGAAGCCGCGCTCCGGATCGAAGCGCTTCACCGCCTGCATCATGCCGACGTTGCCTTCGGAGATCAGCTCGCCGATCGGCAAGCCGTAGCCGCGATAGCCCATGGCGATCTTGGCCACCAGCCGCAGGTGCGAGGTGACCAGCTTGTGGGCCGCGTCGCTGTCGTTGTGCTCGCGCCAGCGCTTGGCGAGGACGTACTCCTCGTCGGCGGCGAGCATCGGGAATTTCCGGATCTCCTGCAGGTACCGTGTGAGGTTGCCGTCCGGCGACAGGCTGACGATAGCAGGCAAAGCGACAGCGGTGGCCATGATCTCCCCTCCGATGGCGTGCGGGATCCCGGGGGCATCCCGTACGTAGCGGAAACGCGTGAACGACGCGGCGGCTCCGAGCCCAGCCTTGGCACTCAAAGTCCACGAGTGCCAAAATATGCTGCGCTGCGGCGCAACGCAAGCAGGATACCCGAGTAATCGTGTCGGAAATGTGTTCAGGGCATGCCTCGGAGGGATTGAATTAATTCATTGATATCATGAGGAAAACTTGTCTCGAATGCCATCCTGCGACGATTTCGCGGATGGTCGAAAGCGAGCAGCCGGGCATGCAAGGCCTGCCGTGGGAAGGCCTTGGCGGCGGCCGGCAGCGCGGCCGAGCGGGCAGCCCGGCCCGTGGCGTAGAGCGGATCGCCCAGCAACGGATGGCCGCGATGGGCGAGGTGGACCCGGACCTGGTGGGTGCGGCCGGTCATCAGCTCGCACTGGACCAGGCTGGCGACGGGCTTGATCGGCGGGCCGAAGGTCTGCAGCACCTGGTACCGCGTTGCCGCCGGCTTGCCGCCAGCCGCCACCACGGCCATGCGCTGGCGATCGCGGGGATGGCGGCCGATGTTGCCCTCGATCAGCCCGGCGCGCGGCAGGGGGGCGCCATGGGTGATGGCGGCATAGGCGCGGTCGATGGTGTGGGCGGCGAACTGCTCTGTCAGGGAATGATGGGCCAGGTCATTCCTGGCCACGACCATGACGCCGCTGGTGTCCTTGTCGAGGCGGTGCACGATGCCTGGCCGCCGCACCCCGCCAATGCCCGACAGGCGCGGGCCGCAATGCGCCAGCAGGGCGTTGACCAGCGTGCCGTCGGGGTTGCCGGGCGCGGGGTGCACGACCAGCCCGGCCGGCTTGTCGAGCACCAGCAGGTCGTCGTCCTCGTGCAGGATGCTGAGCGGTATCGCCTGGGGCAGAGGTGCCGCCGCGACGGCCTCGGGCACGCCAATCTCGTAGACCTCGCCCGCCTTGACCTTGCGGGAGGCGTCGGCCATCGTCGCGCGCGCCGCGTCGGGGGCGACCATGGCGACGCAGCCGGCTTCGATCAACGCCTTGCCGCGGCTGCGCGACAGGCCCGGCAGCCAGGCCGCGATGCGGCGGTCGAGCCGGTCGCCTGCCACGCCGCCGTCGACGGTGAAGACATGCGGGCCGGGGGCGGGCGAGTCGACGGCTGCCGGCGGCAGCATGTCGTCGTCGAGGTCGACGATGTCGGTCGGGGGCGGGCGGCGTGCCATCCTGGTGTCAGGCAAGGGGCGGAGGTCGACAAGAGCGGATGCAGCAGGAACCGGAGTCGCGCGGCGGCCGCCTGATGGTGTGGCTCGTCGGCGTCATGGGCGTGCTGATCGTCGTCGGCTTCGCGGTCCTGGTGATCGAGATCGGGCGCCGCATGTTTACGCCGAAACCGGAGGGGCCGGAACCGGCTTCGCGCCCGGCGCCCGCGGCGGCGCCACGCAGCTTCGGGCAGGTCGAGGTGCGCATCCCCGAGGGGTCGAAGATCGAGGGCCTGGTTGCCGCCGGCGACCGGCTGATCGCCCATGTGCGCACGCGCGAGGGCCAGTCGCTGGGCTACGTCATCGATCCCGCCACCGGTGCGTTGCTGGGCGTCATCCAGTTCCCGCCGACGAAATAGCCGGAAGGCGGGCGATGCTCGACCATCTCTCGATCAGCCCGGCCTGCTATGCCGCCTTCGTCCTCGACCCCGACGGCAACCGCATCGAGGCGGTGTGCCGCGAACCCGAAGAGTAGCCCCGACATGGATGCACGCAGCGACAGTGAAACCGTCCTGGACTTCCGCAGCGACAATACGGCGGGCGCGCATCCGGCGATCATCGACGCCGTCGCCGAGGCGTATCGCGCCGGGCCGATGTCGTCCTATGGCGATGATCCGCTCACCACGCGCGTGGTGCGGCGCCTGCGCGCGGTCTTCGAGCATGACTCGCTGGTTGCCTGGCCGGTGGCGACCGGCACGGCGGCCAACGCCCTGGCGTTGTCGTGCCTGACGCCGCCGTGGGGCGTGATCTACTGCCATCCCCAGGCGCACATCCAGGTCGACGAGGCCGGCGCACCCGAGCTGTTCAGCGGCGGCGCCAAGCTGGTGACGATCGATGGTCCCGCCGGCAGGATCAATCCGGCGGGGCTGGCCGCCGCCCTGGCGCAGGACGTGAAGGGCGTGGTGCATCACCCGCAGCCGGCGGCGGTGTCGATAACCCAGGCGACGGAATGCGGCGCCAGCTACACGCCTGATGAGGTGAAGGCGCTGTCGGCGCTGGCGCGGCAACAGGGCCTGGCGCTGCACATGGACGGCGCACGGCTGGCCAATGCCGTGGCGCATCTCGGCTGCACGCCGGCCGCGGTCACCTGGCAGGCCGGCGTCGACGTGCTGAGCTTCGGCGCCACGAAGAACGGCGCACTGGGGGCCGAGGCGGTGGTGTTCTTTGATCCGGCGAAGGCGGCCGAGTTCGAGTACCGGCGCAAGCGCGGTGGGCACCTGTTCTCCAAGATGCGGCTGTTGTCGGCGCAGCTCGACGCCTACCTCGATGGCGACCTGTGGCTCGCCAACGCGCGTCACGCCAACGCGATGGCGGAGAGGCTGGAGAAGGGCCTGTCCCGGCTCAACAGCGTGCGGCTGCTCTATCCGCGCCAGGCCAACGAGCTGTTCGTGGCGCTGCCCGACACGATCGCCGAGCGCCTGCAGGCAGCCGGCGCGCTGTTCTATCCCTGGCCCAGCGACCGGCCGGGCGAGAAGGCGTATCGGTTCGTGACATCGTTCGAGACCCGGGCCGAGCAGGTGGCGAAAGCCGTGGCCATTGCCGGCGGCGGGTGATCATTGTGGCCCCGCCGGGAGAGCGCCACTGGAGTGGCGCGCTCCCTGCGGTTGACGCCAAAGAGCCAACGTGAGACATGCTGCGCCATGTACCTCGACCGGATCTCTGTCGACCGACGTCGACGCCGTGGAACTCGCGCCGGGTCTGGCGTGCCTGTCGGGGTCCGGTTGCGGCCGGTGATGGAGTTCCTCATCACCTAGCCCGGTCTTCCCCGAGCAGATGCTTCCACCCCGCAGCGGCCGTTGCGGGGTTTTTCGTTTTGGAGAACCGGCATGGACGTCAACTAACCCACGATCGAATCCGGCCTGTCTGCGCAAGACACAACCGCTGATCACTGGAGCGCCACATGAAAGTCGCCGACCTCAAGGGAAAAACCATCGGCCTGCTGGCCTCGGGCGGGCTCGACACCTGCACGATCGCGCATTGGCTCAAGGAGCACGACGTCAAGGTCATCTGTTTCACCGCCGATCTGGGTCAGCCGGACGAGACCGACTTCGGCGCCATCGAAACCCGGATGCGGGCCTGCGGCGCGGCCGATTTCGTCGGCGTCGATTTGCGGCGCGAAGTGGCGGCGCTCGGCCTGGAGGGCATCCAGGCGCAGGCCTGCTACGAAAGCCGATATTGGAACGTGACGGCCCTGGGGCGGCAGGCGACGACGGCCGGCATCCTGCCGCATGTCCGCAAGAAGGGCCTGTCCGTCCTGGCGCACGGCTCCACGGGACGCGGCAACGATCAGGTCCGCTTCCAGCTGACGGCCAACATGCTCGATCCGTCCGTGCAGATCTACGCGCCGTGGCGCGACGAGGATTTCCTCAACCGCTTCGGCGGCCGGGCCCAGATGATCGACTACTGCGAGCAGCATGGCCTGCCGATCAAGGCGTCGCGCGACAAGCCCTATTCGACCGACGCCAACCTGCTGGGCCTGACGCATGAGGGCGGCAAGCTGGAGTCGCTCGACACGCCGGCGCAGCTGGTCACGCCGGAAATGGGCGTCTGGGCCAAAGATGCGCCGGCGCAGGGCGAGATCTTTTCCGTCCGCTTCGAGCAGGGCAGGCCGGTGCGGGTCAACGGGCAGCCGGTCGATACGCTCGGCGCCTTCCTGCAAGCCAACGCGGTCGGCGGCAGGCATGGCATCGGTATCGGCCTGCACATGGTCGAAAACCGCTTCGTGGGCGTCAAGTCGCGCGGCGTCTACGAGCAGCCCGGCATCGAGTTGCTCGGCAGCTGCTACGGATTGCTGCTGCAGCTGGTGCTGGACCGCCGCGCGCGCGAGCTGTTCGATGGCCTGTCGCTCCAGTTCGCCAGGCAGCTCTACCAGGGTTACTACAACGACCTGGCCTCGCAGATGATTCGCGGCGCGGTGGCGCGCGTGAGCGCGCTCGTGACCGGCACGGTCACGGTGCAGCTCCACAAGGGTCTGCTCTCCTACGTTAGCAGCGCGGCCGCGCCGCACTCGCTCTACACGCTTGACGGCTCGATGGAGCGCGAGGGCAGTTTCGACCATCGCGACTCCGAGGGCTTCCTGCGCGTCCTCGCCGTTCATGCCAAGGCGCTGGCGGCGACCGGGCAGGTGAAGGCTTGAGGCCTACCCGCTGTCACTCCGGGGCAAAAGTCGTCAAATTCGGCGGCCATGGCCGGGCGCTGGTGGGTCACGACGACTGCCCGCTCGAGTGAGGCGCTTCCAGGCGGCTTCTCCGCGTAACGTCGTGTTATCGCCGGGCGAAGTCTTGGTATTTGACGTTGTCGCGACGACGACGGAGACTCGTGCAAAAGCAATCCAACCGCGGGGGAAACGATGCCTCGATACGCAATCCAGGCGCTTTTTGTCTGCCTCGCGGCGCTCGCAGGTTCGCCGGCGACGGCTGAACCGAAACCGACCGCTCCGGTGCAAGTCGAGGGCGGTGTCGTCATCGGCCTGAACGACGGCTCGGTCGCCAGCTTCAAGGGCATTCCCTTCACCGCGCCGCCGGTGCGGGAGCTGCGCTGGCGTGCGCCGCAGCCGGTCGTTCCCTGGCAGGGCGTTCGCGCGGCGGACCGCTATTCGCCGATGTGCCTGCAGCCGCTGCGGGCCAAGCACTCCGTCTTCTACATCGGCGAGGAGCCGATGAGCGAAGACTGCCTCTATCGGAACGTCTGGACGCCGGCGGCCGGCGATGCGAAGCGGCCCGTCATGGTCTTCGTCTACGGCGGCGGCTGGGTGGTCGGGTCGGGCTCGATGCCGCTCTATGCCGGCGATGGCCTGGCGCGCAAGGGGGCGGTGGTCGTCACGTTCAACTACCGCCTCGGAGCCCTCGGCTTCTTCGCGCATCCCGAGCTCTCGGCCGAATCCGGCAACGCCGCCTCCGGGAATTTCGGCCTCATGGATATCGTCGCGGCCCTGAAGTGGGTGCGCGCCAACATCGCGCGCTTCGGCGGCGATCCCGACAACGTCACGCTCTACGGCCAGTCGGCGGGCGCCGTGGCGATTTCGCTGCTTCAGGTCTCGCCGATGGCCGAGGGGTTGTTCCATCGCGTGATCGGCCAGAGCGGCGGCTATACGCTGGGCGGGCCGCTGCCGACATTGGCGGCGATCGAACGCAAGGGCGTTGCCGCCGCCGAGAAGCTGAAGGCGCCATCGTTGCAGGCGCTGCGCAACCTCGGTGGCGATGCGGTGATGGCGGCGGACAACGCCTACGCTCCAAACGTCGACGGCTACGTCTTGCGCGCACAACCGGCCGAGACCTTCGGCGCCGGGCGGCAGATGCGCGTGCCGGCACTGGTCGGTGCCAACGCCGACGAGGGAACGCCTTATCCCGTGGCGATGACCGCCGCGGCCTTTGCCGATCATGCGCGCACCCGCTACGGCCAGCGCGCCGATGCGCTGCTCGCGCTCTATCCGGCACGCACCGACGACGAAGCGAGGGCGGCGAGCTATGCGCTGCATCGCGATCGCACGTTCGCCGTTCCCGTGCGCGAGTGGGCGACGGCGCAGGCGCGCGTCGCACCGGTCTTCGTCTACCACTTCGCCCGGGTCCCGCCCTTCGTAGCCGACCTGAACTACCAGCAGCAAAGCCCGGCCTCGCACCTCGGCGCCTATCACGGCGCCGAGATGGCCTACGCCTACGGTGTCCTCGACTCCCTGAACTGGAATGGCCGCGTCCGCGACTGGACCGACGCCGACCGCAAGCTGTCCGACGTGATGATGACCTACTGGGTCAATTTCGCGCGCACCGGCGATCCGAACGGCCCCGGGCTGCCGGCATGGCCGAAATACGCGGTGGATGCGGAGCGCGTCATGCGGTTCGCGGACGATGCGCGCGCCGGCGACCTGCCGAACAAGCCGCAGCTCGACTTCTTCAGGGACCACTGAGATTTTCTTGAGCGAAGAACCGCCGGGAGCGCGCCACTCCACTGGCGCACCGGCCCGCTGGGGGCGCGCGACTCCAGTCGCGCGTCTTCACGGTTCGACACACATGACGCGTCACTGGAGTGACGCGCCCCCAGCCGGTGCAACACTGGAGTGGCGCGCTAGTGGCGCGCTCCCGGCGGGCCCGCCTATTCCAACGTGCCGATGATCTTGATCTTGCCGTCGACGGCCTGGCCCATGAAGCTCGGACGGCGCAGGTCGCCCTTCGCATCCCAGGTGGAGTTGAGCAGGATGTTAGGCTCCTGCTGGGTGGTGATCGTCAGCCCATGCAGCACCGCGGCGACAGACTTGCCGTCGAGCTTGCCGGCTTTCTCCGCCGCGAACTTCAATGCATAAAGCGCCGTGTAGCTCGAGATGGCATTGTGATCCGGCGTGCGCTTGAAGCGGGCCTCGAATCTCTGCCGGAAGGCGCGCACCGCCTCGACGGGTGCGTCGGCCGACAGGCTGAGATGCGCCCGTGCTCCGTCCGCCGCGGTCCCGACGATGTCCAGGACATTCTGCTGCAGCAGAGTCGTCTCGCCGATCAGGGGCTGTGGCATGCCGCTCCGCCTGGCTTCAAGCACGAACCGCGCCGTATCCTCGGCGGTCATGTACGGAAAGACGACGTCGACATCGCCTGCCTTGATCTTGCCGAGCTCCACCGCATAGCTGACCTGGCCGAGCTCGATGGGGATATCGAGGGCAAGCTCCACGCCGCGCACGGCGAGCATCCTGGTCAACGCGTCGCGACCACCCTTGCCGAAGTCGTTGTTGACCCAGATGAGGGCCACGCGCTTCGCCTGCATCTCGCGCTGGATGTAGTCCGCGACCTTGGCCATGCCGACAAGCTGCGAGATGTTGGCGCGGAAGAGATAGCCACTGCCGAGCTCGGTGATTTCACCGGCCTGGGCGCCGACGAACTGCGGAACTTCCGCCTCCCTGGAAAGGTTCGCGCTGACCTTGACCGGCCCGGAATAGATCGGTCCGAAGATGGCAAAGGGACTCTCGTCCAGCGCCTTCTGGATGACGGCCCGGGTGACGCCGGGGTTCGTCTGGGTGTCGAAATGGACGAGCTTGATCCTGCGTCCGAGGATGCCGCCCCGCTTGTTCAGCTCGTCGGCGGCGAGTTCCAGGCCTTGCCTCCAGTTGATACCGTTGCTGGCGCCACCGCCCGACAGCTCGACGACGTCGGCGATCAGCAATTCCTGGGCTTGCGCCGCCGCGATCGAGGTCAGGCCCAGCGTCGACGCCAGGACGAGGATGGCGCGGCGGCGGTTCATGATTCTCTCCCACTTCGTCTTGATGTTGAGCGCCGCGTTTGCAGGTCGCCGCGGATCGACACAAGGTCGACTCGCACCGGGCAAAGTCAAATATCAAGACGTTGTGGTCACCTGACATGATGTTAACGGCAGGCGTCTGTTGGCATGGTGCAGCGGTCCGTTCCATCACCAGCTTGACCAGGCCGCTTGACCACGTGCACCGCGGCGGCAGCCACGGAAATCGTCTGGCGTTTCCGGGCCCCAGTGACCATGATCCGCCGAACGAGCGGGGAGGGAAGTCGCTACGTTGATCCTCATGTCGACGCGGCGCGGGGCCGGTGCCATGCCGGATCGCGAACCGGGCGTGTCCGATGGGCGACACATGCCAGGCACGGCGCGTCAATTCAGTGATGCGGACGTACCATGTTGACGCTGCGGCAGATCGAGGTCATTCGCGCCATCATGGTGACCGGCACCGTCGGCAACGCCGCACGCCTGCTCAACGTCTCCTCGCCGGGCGTCAGCCGTGTGATGAAGCATGCCGAGAGTGCGCTGGGCATGCGCCTGTTCAGCCGCCGCAACGGCCGCTACGCGCCGACCCCGGAAGCGCGCGACATTTTCACCCAGATCAACGGCGTCTACGACAAGGTCGAGGACCTGCAGTACGTCATCAAGCGGCTGGCGCGCGGTGCCGACTCGGAGCTGAAGATCGGCTCGGTGCCCAGCATCGCCAACGTCATGGTGCCGCGCGCCATATCAGGCGTGCGCCGCCGGTTCCCCAACCTGCTGATCGACTTTGACGTGCTCAAGATCGAGGAGGCCATCGACTACCTGCTGCTGGGCAAGGGCGAGATCGTGGCGATGAGCTATCGCTACGAGCATCCCATGCTGGCGTTCGAGCCGCTGGCCAGGGGACGCCTGCGCTGCATCGTGCCGGAGCAGCATCCGCTGGCCGCCCGCACCTCGATCCCGGCGCGGGAGATCGTCAAGCATCCCCTGATCGGGATCGACCCCAACGATCCCTACGGGCGGGTCATGGCGGGAATCTTCGCGCGCCATTCGCTCGACTACAACGTGACCATCCGCGCCCGGTTCGGCTCGACGGTGTGCGCGCTGGTGACCAATGGGCTGGGCATCGCGATCGTCGACGAGTTCACCGTCGCCGGCGACAACTGGCCTCGGGTCAAGCAGCTCGCCATCGAGGAGGACACGGAGTTCCAGACCTACGTCGCGCTGCGCAAGGACACGACGCTGTCGAGCTACTGCGAACATTTCATCGTCGCGTTGCGCGGCGAGATGGAGCGCCTCGCCAGAGGCGGCTCCGACCGGCGCAAGGACGCAGCCGCCAAACCGCGGCTCCGCTCCAAAAAGTAACACTATGTTACCGCTAGCGCCAATAATGGTAATTGCCCTTACATAACGCCCGGCACATTTTGCACGCGCTCACACCGGTCGCCGGTTCGCCGGCCGACATTCGAGAACAATCCGTGAGCCGGAGCCGCGACGCCGAGTACGTCACGGGAGGAAAAAGTCGATGAAGCGCATTGCATCGTTGGGACTGGCGCTTGCGCTGGGATTCGCTTCGCCCGCCATCGCCCAGGAAGTCAAGATTCCGAACATCATCGAGCTGTCCGGGGCCGGGGCCACGGTCGGCAACAACTGGAAGAACGGCTCGACGCTGGCCGTCGAGGAGATCAATGCCTCAGGCGGCATCCTCGGCAAGAAGATCCGGCTGGAGTTCGTCGACACCGCCAGCGACCCCGGCAAGGCGCGCGCCGCCATGCAACGCGCGCTCGACGACGAGCCGGTCGCCATCTTCGGGCCGATCTATTCCGGCAGCGTCAGCGCCACGCTGAAGCTGACCAATGACGCCGGCGTGCCGCAGATCATCGGCGGCGAGGCCGCGAACCTGACGGCGCAGGGCTCGAAGTACCTGTTCCGCACCTCGTTCGGCCAGAACGTGTCGATGCCCAAGATCGCCAACTACCTGCGCGACGAGGTCAAGGCGAAGTCGGTGGCCGTGGTCTATGTCAACAACGACTTCGGCAAGGGCGGCCGCGATGCCATCATCAAGGAGCTGAAAGCGCGCGACATCGCCGTCGCCGCCGACCTGTCGACCGAGGCGGGACAGGCTGATTTCGCCGCCGACGTCATCAAGCTCAAGGGCGCCAACGCCGACGCCATCTTCGTCTACCTCAACGAGGAAGAGAGCGCGCGCTTCCTGCGCGAGGCCAGGAAGCAGGGCCTCAACAAGCCGCTGATCGGCGAGACCACGCTGCTGGGCCAGAAGGTGATCGACCTCGCCGGCGATGCCGCCAACGGCGTGAAGGGCCATGTCGGCCTCACGGTCGACGCGCCGATCCCCGCCATCCAGGAGTTCGGCAAGAAGTTCCAGGCCCGCTACAACTACAAGCCGGACCACAACGGCGTGAAGGGCTACATCGCCGTCTACATGGTGAAGGCCGCGGCCGAGAAGGCCGGTAAGCTGGAGCCCAAGGCGATCGCCGCCGCGCTGCACGGCCTCACCATCACGCCCGACAAGACGCCCGGCATCCTGATCGAGGCGACCTGGGACGAGACCGGCGAAATCGACCGCATCAGCTTCCTGGGTGAGGTCAAGGACGGCAAGCAGGTGATCACCCAGACCTTGCCCAAGCTGAAGAAGTAGGGATGTGCCGAACCTTCCCCCGGAGGGGGAAGGTGGCGCGAAGCGCCGGAAGGGGGATGCGGGGGAAACATCCGGTGTCCGCCGGGCAGACACCGAACCTGATCGTGCATCCCCCATCTGCCCTTCGGGCACCTTCCCCCTCCGGGGGAAGGGACAAGAGTCGCCACGGTTTCTCCGGAATTGAGGACAGGCGTTTCAACCGCGCGCAGCCGTTCTCCGGCGCGCGACCAGGGATACGCACCATGGCAGATTTCCTTCAGCTCGTGATCGCCGGCCTGGCCACGGGTGCGATCTATGCGCTGGCTGCCATCGGCTTCACCCTGTTGTGGCAGACGTCGCAGACCATCAACTTCGCCCAGGGCGAGTTCGTGATGCTGCCGGCCTTCTTCGCCCTGGCGGCCATGACCTGGCTTGGGCTGCCGTTCCCGGTGGCCGTGATCATCGCCATCGCCGCCGCGATGCTGGTGCTCGGCCTGGTGTTCAAGTTCGTGGTCGTGCAGCCGCTGATCAAGCAGGGCGTGCTGCCGCTGGTCATCTCCACCATAGCGCTCGCCATCCTGCTGAAGGAAGGCGCCAAGGACGCCTACAGCGCCGAGGCGCAACCGTTCCCGACGCTGTTCCCCGACGTCATCCTGCCGATCCCCGGGATTGCCGTGTCGCTGACCCAGGTCGGCATCCTGATCGTGGCCTTCGCCACCATCTTCGCGCTGCAGTGGTTCCTGGGCAGCACGCGCACCGGGCGGCAGATGCAGGCGACGGCGCAGAACCCGACGGTCGCGCGCATTCTCGGCGTGCCGGTCGAGCGCATGATCCTGTTCACATTCCTCATCAACGCAGCGCTGGCCGCCATGGCGTCGATCCTGATCTCGCCGATCTACCTGGCCAAGTTCTCGAACGGCGAGACCCTGGGCCTGGCGGCGTTCGTCGCCGCCATCGTCGGCGGCTTCAACCAGGTGCGCGGCGCCATCCTCGGCGGCCTGCTCGTGGGTCTCGTCGACAACTTTGCCGCCGCCTATGTCTCGGCCTCCTACCGCCAGGCGGTGCCGCTGATCCTGCTGGTGCTGATCATCCTGTTCCGCCCGCAGGGCCTGCTGGGCCGCAAGGAGGAGCGCGCCGTATGACGATCGAGGCCCCTCGGAACGATCGCTTCATGGTGAGCCTGTCGAACCATGAAGCAATCCGCACCGCCGCCCGTGCAAGAGCCTTCATGGTTCGACAGGCTCACCATGAAGGCTGGTGGTCAGCATGATCCCCGCGCGCTTCGCCTTGCCCCTCCTGATCCTCGGCGCACTGTTCCTGATCCTGGCGCCCGTCAATTTGACGGACCTCGGGATCCCGTATCCCGGCCTCAGGCGCTACGGCACCTACATCATGACGCTGTGGCTGGTGACCGCGATCGCGGCCATGGGCGTCAACCTGATCGTCGGCTACGCCGGCCAGGAGACGCTGGCGCAGGCCGCCTTCCTGGGCATCGGTGCCTACACCACCGCGATCATGACCAAGGCCGGGCTGCCGTTCGGGCTGGCGTTCGTGATCTCCGGCCTGGCCGCCTTCGTGATTGGCATCGTGCTGGGCTTCCCGGCGCTGCGCGTGCAGAAGCACTACCTGGCGTTCGTGACGCTGGCCTTCTCGGTGCTGGCCTGGCTGGTCTTCCGCAACGAGCAGTGGCTGACCGGCGGCGTCATGGGCCTGACCGACATCAACCGCCCGTCGCTGGTCGGCCTCTCGCTGCGCCACCACCACAATTTCTACTGGTTCGTGCTCGCCATCGCGGCGGTGCTGACCTTCATCCTGTGGTGGATCGTGCGCTCGCCCTGGGGCCGGGCCTTCACGGCGCTGCGCGAGAACCCGATCCGGGCCGAGAGCCTCGGCATCGATGTGCGCCTCTATACCTTGCTGGCGTTTGCCATCGGCTCGGCCTATGGCGGCCTTGCCGGCAGCCTCTATGCGCCGCTGGTCGAGTTCATCGACCCCAGCCCGTTTGCATTGGGCCCTTCGCTGCTGTTCATGCTGATGGTCGTGGTCGGCGGCGCCGGACGCTTCGGTGGCCCGTTCGTCGGCGCGGCGGTGGCGGTGCTGCTGCCGGAGTGGCTGCGCTTTGCCGAAGGCTTCTACCTGCTGATCTACGCCGTGCTGGTGATGGTCATGATGGCCTTCTGCCCAACCGGCATCGTCGGCCTGGTGGAGCGCCTGCTGACGGCGGTGCGCCGCCCGCATGCCGACGAGAAAGTCCCCGTGCTGGGGGAGGCCAAGCCATGACCGCCGTCCTGGAAGTCCGCGACGTCGCCAAGTCGTTCGGCGGCGTGCATGCCGTGCAGGGCGTTTCCTTCGACGTGGAGGAGGGCGAGATTCTGGGCATCATCGGGCCCAACGGATCGGGCAAGTCGACGCTGTTCAACTGCATCCTCGGCCAGCTGACGCCGACGCGCGGCGCCGTGCGGCTCGACGGCAGGGCCGTCACCGGACTGCGGCCATCGGAGCTGAACCGGCTGGGCATCAGCCGCACCTTCCAGCTGCTGCAGGTCTTCCCGCAGCTGACGGTGCGCGAGAACCTGATCCTCGCCGGCCAGGAGCACAAGGGTTCGCGCCTGGGCCGGCTGTTCGGCGCGCGCGATGCCGGTCTCGGCGCCGCGGCCGACCGCATGATCGACTTCTTCCGCCTGGGCCACCTCGCCGGCGAGAAGGCGGGCGGCCTGTCCTATGGCCAGCAGAAGCTGCTCGACGCGGCGATGGCCTTCATGGCCGGGCCGCGGCTGGTGCTGCTTGACGAGCCGGCCGGGGGCGTCAACCTGACCATGCTGGCCAGCCTCAAGGAGCGGCTGCAGGCCATCAACCGCGAGACGCGCGCCACCTTCGTCGTGATCGAGCACAACATGGAGTTCGTGATGTCGCTGTGCAGCCGCATCATCGTGCTGGCGGAAGGCCAGATCATCGCCGAGGGAACGCCCGAGGCGGTGCGCCGCGACGCCAAGGTCATCGAAGCCTACCTGGGGCACTAGCATGTTCCGACTGGATGAAGGCGTACCATCAGGCCTTCTCCCCGCGAAGGCGGGGAGAAGGTGGCGCGAAGCGCCGGATGAGGGGCTTCGCGACTCAACGAACCGCAAGATTGACTGCCAGCGAGCACTTCCAACAATGGCACGCGTGCGCTTGAGCACCGCGAAGCCCCTCATCCGCCCTTCGGGCACCTTCTCCCCGCCTTCGCGGGGAGAAGGCTGTGATGGCACGTCATGACCCATGACACCATCCTCACACTTGAGGGCGTGTTTGCCGGGTACGGCAAGATGACGATCCTCAACGGCACGACGGCCGCCGTGCGCCGGGCGGCGATCACCA
>Ga0187894_10004966_pt1 | contig 13908 bp, 9 predicted proteins | sample GBC1701081metaG_FD_136650 | JGI IMG/M metagenome (GOLD analysis project Ga0187894, IMG submission 136650) | White microbial mat communities from a lava cave in the Kipuka Kanohina Cave System on the Island of Hawaii, USA - GBC170108-1 metaG ...
AGAGACCTGTTCGGGTGGTTGGTAGATCGTCTTGACGTGCCGGCGCGCCCTGCGGCAAAGCGTTCAAAAAACGGACGCAAAGCCGCTTGAAGGAAGGTCATGGCCGAAACGATGATCAAGGCCTGATCTTCTTTAAGGATCGATTGGCGATTTGTCTAATGAATTCGCTCTTGTCGGATAATCTTCGATTGAAAGCTTGCCTGATTAACTTCATTCCATTGTCAGAGACTCGATTTCGGTGCTCCGTGGCTAACACCTCAAGCGTCAGGATTGCTTCCGATCGTTTGACGCTAAGATCATGATCGCAAATCTCCGCCAAAATCGAGATGACCGCGTCACCTTCATTCAGCAATTTTCTCGCAAAACGAGATGTGGGGTGATAAGGGGCGTGTAGCAAGATAGATAGCGTTCGTTTATCGCTAAGGTCTGCTTGATCTAAAACAGCGCCGGCTAGAAAACCTACGTACTCGGAATATCCTTCGCCGTATTTCGCGGAAACGCCGGTCTGTTCGTTTGATTCCCTGAGTGTGGCGTCTATTATTTGGTTTTCTTTGTCTAACAGGTCAATCAGAATCTTTCTCAATTCCGGATCATCTGACTTGATGGCGCCAATTGCTTGGAGCTTAAAAAACGCCTCTGATCTTCGACCAGGATCGTTTGAGAATAACTGTTGAATTAGCTCGCTTCGTTGATCTTGATTGGAAGGGCGAGCCGCAAAGCTTAAGCCGGCTATTAAGCCTATCGTGACCAGTAATGTTATTAGTGTAACGGTTTTCATTGCTATTTCTCCTTTTCAAAGGTTATGCAGTTCGAGTGCTCTTTTGCGCCGAACTTATCACTGGCTCCAAGTAGACGGACACGCGGGCCTGAAAAACGGATTAGCGCTCCTCCGATCGGCGTGGACATGGCTGTAACCGGATTCAGTGAGCGGCTCACAACAGGCGCCCGCTTGCAAGGCCGCTTGTCGAAGAGGACCCCATGCCGCTTGAGTCCAGTTAGTGACGGTTTGCAAATCAACGCCGAATCCATAAATGTGCTGGCTGTCGCGCGCTTGACCGGTACAGGCGAGGTTGTATCCACACTGGCGAGCGGGGTTTCTGTATCCGCTGGTAATGCGTAACGGGACATTACCATTGTTAGCCCGTGTTTGCTCTAACATTGTCGGCATAGCGCCGAAGCCAATAACCGCCCAGGTATAATCATTAGTCCGGTTGAATTCGGCTATAGTAAAGTTTGCGCTTAAATTACCTCCAAGTGATGTATTGGTAAATTGGGGGCAGCGGGGTACGCCGGTATTTCGATAATCAACGTACTCTTGTATGATCAGGTCACGTTCATCGCCGCAGGCCTGCACATTACAAAACGCCTCACAAGCCAGCGCCGCGGCGGCGGCCACGCATACCCATGTCCCTATCTGATCATCCGAAAGCCGAGCCTCATACGCCGTTTCGTGAATTAAAGCCCTGAGATACGTTTGCCCCGGCGATTTCGCTGTTCCTTTGGCGGGATACTCAAAGGTTGCCACACTCGAATTATCGGATGAATAATCTACCGAGCCGAAGTCCAAGAAGTTTGAATATCCGGTTAAATTCCCGTGGCAATCCCGATCTCTGGTCTGAAGCGTAAAATTTGTTATATCCCCGGGAAATCCTGAAACGGGGGCTGGTACTATTCGAGCGTCAGATGGGTTCCACCCACAAATACATTGGCATTCATAGGTCGATGCCAGACCATTACTCAGGTCGACGGTTTGCGCGCGACCAATCAATATTTTATCAACCAGCGCGCGGTCACCCAAATCTTTGCTTGGTTTACGGCGGAAGCTCCAAGAAACATGCCCCGAAGATGTGGTCAATGGAATGGTATTGCCTTCGGCTCCCTTTTCCTGCGTGTCCCGCAATTTTCGCATATCCAGCGCTATGGTTTGATTGGCGGCGATGGACTTGATACCGGTTCCCCAACGACCTCCGGGATAGATAACCTCCAATTTAAACTGCTGGGGGTCATCTGTGACGTTTTTGATCAACACGGTTGTTGAAGACGATCTGGTAATGAACCAAGGATACCCTCCCGTGCTGCTCAACCCGCCCTGCGGGTCTTTCATCGGTAACGAAAAGACATGGTCGCCCCTCTGGGAAACAGTGGTTGCGGAAGTGATCACGCTGCCCGGCGCGCCCGTATATTCGATCTCAAGCCCGGCGGCGCCGAAATCGTTCCGTTTCAGTTGCGGATTCGATGTATCGAGCAATTTGATGGCGCCCGGCGCTAGCGAAATTTGCGGCAGTGCAATTTTTCCAGTATCGCCGTTCTGCTTCGAGTAAGGGATGGTCGCGGTCACAGTGGTCGCGTTATTACCGAGGTTGCGGACAGCGATCATGGGGTTGAGCGGGTCGTTGTTGACGCCGCCAAGCCGGAGGCCCGCGCCGTGCAACTCGGCGGTTTTCCCTCCCGGATTAGTGAAGTTGACCGCTTCGGAATAGCCTTTGCTGGCATCCTCAAGATGAATCATAGCAAGCAACGCCCCTTTCGGGCCGTTATGATTGATCGAGACCGCGCCTGCGTTGACGTTTCTGATCAGGCCCGGCGGCAGACCAACGACACTCGTTTCGCGGGGCTTGAGAATTCTGATGATTGGGAAACGAACGATCGAATCGGCGAAGGTCGCCTGCCCCTGGACGGCCAGCAGTTGTGAGGTGGTGTTAGTTACGATCACATTGACACGAGCGGAATCGAACGGCAGAGCGTAGATGGCCTCGAGTTGCGAGGATGGGAACTTCATTCCCGGCTCGAGCATCTGCTCGTCGAAGATCAAGCTCTTTTCGGAGTCAACGATCCTCAATCCGCCGCCCACTTCCAACAATCGCCCTTCGTAGGTAAATTCAAAACTGCCGGCGCGGAATTGCGGTCCCGCGATTGACGCCAGCGAGTTCAGATCAACTTCCTGCGATGATTGGCCGCCGACGGCGACGGACGAGGCGGTGAATTTCTGCCCGTTCCGCCCGTGCAGAATGGGAGTAACCATGATCTGGTTCGGACCTTTGTTATTCAAAACAAGAATCGATTTGAAGTTATTCTCCGTCGTGTAGTATGTGCCAATCATCCGGCGCTGGATTACAGGCTGATCCGCACAGCATCCTTGCTGTTTCTTTTTGACAGGGTTGACGCCGTGCGCCGAAGAACGTTTAACGACAAAAATCGAAGCTGTCAGTAAGATCACCACCACGCCTACAGCCACCGGTATGAGAAACGGAGACTGCTTCGATCTGATTGAAAACTTGACGAAGTTTGCCGGCAAATCTACTATCCGCATGACATTCCTCCATATTGGTAAGGGATTGTTATGAAAGCGGGCGAATTCTCTGGCGTCCAAACCGAGAGCGAATTTGCCTGCTTTTGTTTTAACGACACTTCAAAGATCGGTGATTGAATCGCAGGGTGAGATCCCTTCACCTTTCGGCATCATACTTATGTGCGCTACCAGCGCTCCGTTCGTTTTCCGGACTTTTGGTTTTGGTCTTTCGCCGTCTACCTTGGGTGGCCTGATTGGTTCGAGCTTTACATCTTGGACAACGGTTGAGCGGGTCTTTCCGAATCTCACTTTCAACTTTAAGACATCACCCGATTGTACTTTGAGCGGTTCTGACCGCCAGGTTGCCCATTGTTCCTTTGTGTCTGCGCTGATTCCGACCTCTATTCTCAGAGGCGCATCTGGTGGAATCAGATATTCCTTGTAGCCCGATAGATCATGTCCCACGGTCATGCTTCCTAAGCGGGCATTATCCAGTCTGATGAATTTAACCGATGCGCCTGTTGGTCTACCGGCCGGGTCTTCAATCGTAAGCTGAAGAGTTGCGCATTTGGGGCCTAGTTGAAGGCTAACTTGCGTGGGTTTTCCCGGAAGCGCCTTAACGATCTGCCATACCCGCCTGTCTGTCTCATAAATACGAGAAAAATGTATCGGGTATCTTTCGCTTTCTTTATAGGCGTCGACGAAGTACTCGCCTTCAGGCAGATTTTTGATCACAAACCGCCCTTCCTTATCAGTATCGCCGCCGACGCGCCGTCTAAAATCGGTCTGACTACGGGCGTAAACCGAAGCTTCGGAAATTGGGTTCCCTTGTGAGTCAATTACTTTTACTTCGATCACTCCCGTCGCTTGTTGTAAATTAGGTATTAACAGCGCAAACAGAAAACCTGCGATCACTGGATTGAATTTCATATTGTCTCCTATGGACACGATACTCCGGTTGGACACATCTGTTTCCCCGTGTTCCATGCGGCCGCTCTTCCATCCACTTTCACGCCGTTACTCTTGGTTTCACCGTTATATGTCCAGACGTTGATTGTTGTTCCGCTACACATTCTCCAGGTAGGAGTGAGAGTAAAACCGCAGCCACTACTCGGCGTAATTGTCGTGCTTCCGCATGGAGGATTTCGCACGGTCATTGAATCCCGGAATTGTCCGGCGGATACCCCTTGATAACTACCGGGGCCTAACGACGCGCAAGAAGCCGGCGTCGGGGCGGCGCTGCTGGGACAGTTATTCGTGGAAAGATTGGCGAAAGCCTCTTCCGTTGAGCCGGATGTTATATTCCTATTTTTCCTGTTCACGACCTGTTGCGTGATCTCACGAACATACACGCAATTCTGCGCGGGGGTGCCGCTGTCCTGATAATCCGCATGCACGTCGGAAATAACTCTCACGTGATGCGGTACAGGCTGGTTCGTCTGAAAATACGCTATGCCATCACCGGTCCTCTGGTATTGATCGCAATACTCGTTGTTAGAGTTCCATTGCTGATTATACGCCGTCCACGTCGCTACTACAGATGTAGTCCCCGGCTGGTCCTGAGCGGTCACCGTTCCGGCGGCGTTGACCGTTGCAATGTTTGGATTGCCAGTACTCCATTGTATCGAAGCAGGCGCCGGAAACCACGAACCGGGACCGCCATAGCAATTGACGTCTTGCTGCATGGCCCTGTAATCGCGCGTACCGCCCGGCTCCTCGTTATCCTGACCTATCGGCTCTACCTTTCCACTGTAATATCCGGTGGAAAAACCCGAGGTGGCTGCCGAACATGAGCATGTTTGGCATTCATAGGTCGACGCCATTCCGCCTGTAGGATCGACCGTTTCCGCTCTTCCGATCAACGCTTTCTCATTGCTGCCGAAGATCGTCCAGTAGACATGGCCACTCTCCGCGTCGGGAGGGATGGTATTCCCTTCGGAGCCTTTTACTCGGGCGTCACGGATCTGCTTGATGTCAAAAGCGTATGTCTCGTGCGGGGCCAGTTTCTTTATGTCCGACCCCCAGATGCCCTGCCGGTACACGATATCGAGACGGAATGTTTGCTCTTTCTCGCTGGTGTTCTTGATGTAAACAGTGGTCGCGTATTCGTCCTCGGCGAACCAGGCGTAACCGCCCGTACTCGACAGGATCGACTGCGGATCGCGCATCAAAAGCGGAAAAACCTTATCGCCGCTTGGCGTGACGCTCATCGCGGAGACGACCACGCTCCCCGGCGCTCCCTTGTGTTCAATTTCAAGACCGGCCGTGACGCCGACGTCAACCTTCCGCCGTCGAACGCTCGACGCGTCGAACAACTTCATTTCACCCGGCGCGAGTGAAAGCCGTGGTAACACAATTTTATCGACTCTGCCGTCACGACCCAGGGGAATGGTTGCGGAAACTGAAGTTTCTGTATCGCTGACATTGCGAACCGCGATCACGGGTGTCAAGGGGGCCCCATCGAGTTTGCCCAACCGCAAGCCGGCGCCCTGTATTTGATTCGTTTTCGCCTTTAGAGGGTCACTGAAAGGAACGGCTATAGAGAATCCCTTGTTCGGCTCCGAAACGTGAACCGTGGCCAACAGGGCGCTGTTACCGCCGCCTGTCTGCGTGAGGGATACAGCGCCGGCTCCCTTCGCGCTCTCCTTTAAGTCGATGATCCGTGTCTGATGAGCGCGTAGATTCACGTCAATCGATTGATCCCCCGCATTGCCGCTGACGGAAAACGGCTTCTCAGTGGTGTTCGTCAAAATCAAAACGGCCTTCGCTGACTTGTAAGGAACCGCGTAGACGGCTTCCGCCCGCGGCGAGGAGAATCTGACGCCAGGCTCGGTCAGTTGTTCGTCGAAGATCAACCCTTTCTCTTCATCGACGATCAGCAAACCGGCGCCCATTTCCAACTGGCGGCCGGTATAGGTGAACTCGTAACTGCCTTCCGTGAACTTCGGTCCCGCGTTCGCCGCGAGCTGGTTTAAGTAAAGTTCATAGGCCGACTCTCCGGCGATGCTGATCAGGGGGCCGACAAACTTCTCTCCCTCCATGCTGTACAAGATAGGGGTGACGACAATCGGATTCGGCCCTTTATTATTGAGAACGAGCGCGGATTTCCAGGCGCCTTTAGTGTTGTAGTAAGCGCCGATCATCCGGCGGGGAACATTCCCGCCGCAACAACCTTGCTTTGACGCGGCCTTGTTGACAGGCTTGTTGCTCGGGTAAACGGAAAATCCGAAGACCGAGAGTAAAAATACGGCCCCGGCCAGCGATACCGCAAGCAACGCGCTTAGCCTGGAGTTGACAGCCTTCTTGACGATCGATGGCGACAGATGTAAGTTCCGCATGACAGTTTCCTCCGTAATGGAATGGGAATTGTTTGGAAGCAGGCGGACTCTTCTGGCGATCAACCTGAAATAGAGTCCGCCTGCTTTGCTATTGTTCCGACTCGATTCTTTCAGCCGGCGTCCGTTTAGATCGTAGCGGACTACCTTGGGACAAATGTACAAACCACGAAGAGCGCGAAGAAGGAGAAGGCGTCAGCCTGTTCTTCTCTTCGTAATCTTCGTTGCTCCGTGGTTTGTGTCTATCTTTCCGCTGCCAATTGAAGCGCCTGCGGCGACATCACCGCCATAAGGTCGTTTGACCACCCAGGCGACGAGCTTTCTGGAGGAAACGTTTTTGAGGGTTAAGATATACGACTTTTCCTTCGCGTCTGACGAAGCATCGGCGCTTTTCAGGCTTTCGACTTTGAGAGCTTCAGTCTGATTGATCACAGTGGGAACTGTAACAGATTGATCCTGACTGGCTTGTGGGTTGGTGATTTTCGATGAAATCAGCGCGATAGCTGCCGCGATCAAGACCGCCAAGACCACGCTGAGTATGGAACGCGACAAAAATGAGTGTTTCATACGGGGTTCTCCTATGTTGAGTCAGTTTGTCAGACAAATCATAATTCTGCCTCGGATAGCCTGACCAAAACTACACATAAGCTTCACGTAACTAAAGAGACGCAAAAGAGAGCGAGTTTTGCCTACTTCGAGAAAATTTCTAACTCACTACTAATCGTAGAGGCCAGAGAACATCCGATCAAATACCTGAGATCATCCGAGTTTTGCCATCGCTTTTTGACACTATCCGTTTTCAGGGACAAAAAGCGGTGGCAGGAATTCACGATCTCCGGCAGAAATCGGATGATCTCAGGTATTTGCGCCCTATAGGGATAAATAGCAGCGGCGCGAAATCGCGTTGTTCTCAATCATGCGCTCGGATATTCTCTGGCTTCTACATGTATTCCTTGCCCATCGCTTCGATGAAGATAAAACAGTGAACTCAGACAAACACATTGCGTATGTGCATCGAAGTTGTGATGAAAGCTTCGTGAAGAGCGTCAAACTCCCCTGCCAACTCGCGCGTGCGGCCACTTTCGACACTTATCTTGCGGTAGTAGCTTTTTATCGAGGGCGCCGCGGGCTAGCATTCATGTATAGTTGGGGGTGGCGACTCTCTCGATCCCTATTCAATGGGAGGACGTGTGCGCTCTGCAAGCGCCTCCATGACACTCACAATCATAACAACCCTGAACTTCCGGCACATGGGGAATCTGTAATTCCATCCGCTGCCCCAGCTCCTAGATCGGCAGATCCGCAAATAGATCGTCATTAAACGATTGAATCTAATTCGCCTTCTCAATCGTGGATTCACCTCCTGTTGTGGTGGCGATTCCTAGCTTGAGTGACTTTAAACCGCCTACGCCTTCACCATGGCCGCTGCCTTTTTAAATCGAGTCAAAACCAGAGTCACCGCTGTTATGCCGGACAGTAACAATTCATCTATCAAGCCTCGACATCCTAGCTGTTAACCACAATAACACGGCATTATTAGCGTCTCAAGGAAAAAGTAACAACTATCCAAGAAAACAATTACCTTCATCTTACGCGAAAAGTAAGTGTGATTATGCATAGTTCCGTCCTATGTGAAGTACCTTTTAGCTATAAGCTATAAGCTCCGTTCTTTCATTTTTATTCCGTCTTTCAGTGTTTATTTGCTGCGCATAATAACAACTATGTGAACTCGGAGTTATGTGAAGTAAAGTTGGCGAACATGCTGGTGATCTTACTCACATGGATATTTACAGGGCGCAATCATAGCGTGGCCAGAAATGCCAACACTTCGTCCTTGATATTTAATCGCGGCGCTTCGATTCTGGCGGGCGCAAGCTTACTCAGAGATCGTTCTTTCGTGGCTGAATCAGCTTCGAGACGGATATGCGCGGTTTCAATGCTTTCGCACCCGAGCCAGAGAGAGATCACGGAAATATCCACACCTGACTGCAGCAGGTGAGTCGCAGTCGTGCGCCGCACTGAGCGTGGTGTGATGTTCTTCTCACGCAGCGACGGGCGCCTAGCCGCGGCTCGATCAACAGCCTGCTGCAGGATGTAATTAACGCCATTGCGGGTTAGTCTTCCGCCTCGCGCGTTTGGAAAAGCTATATCGGTCCGCTGAGGCGTTGGCTCGCGAAACCACAATTGCAGAGCGCAAGCGGTTTTCGTCCACAATGGGACAGCGCGTTCCTTTCTACCTTTACCGTGAAGATGCAGGGAACTGTCGGCGCCAAAGCAAAACTGCGACTTCTCCAGCGCCGTGATTTCAGAAACACGGGCTCCGCTGTTGTACAAGGTCAACAGCAGGGAGTGGTCGCGGCGTCCGCTCCATTGCTTCAGATCAGGCGCGGCCAGGATCGCTCCCATCTCCGCGTGAGAGAGGGCTTCGACGATCTGACGATCGGCTCGCTCGATCGGAATGGCCAGCACCCGGGCAGCCTGATTGACGCTGGTTGGATCGTGTAGCGTGACCACTCTAAAGAATGACCGGATCGCGGTCAGGCGCAGGTTGCGCGAGTGAATAGAGTTGTGACGAGTCTGTTCTAAATGATCGAGAAAGGAGAGAATTCTCGGAACATCCAGGTCGACAACGCAGGCGGCGGAAGGCTCGATCCCATGCTTGTCCCGGACGAACTCCAGCAGGAGACGAAAAGTGTCACGGTAACTGGCAATGGTCTGTGAGCTGGCCTGTTTTTGGGTACGGAGGTAATCAACGAAGAAATTTTGCAATAACGGGCCGAGCCGGCCGGCCGGTTCTTTCACGATTGCTTTCCTCCTTCCGCATAATTTTCAAAAAACTGCGAGGCGGCGGGCAGCGTCTCCAGAGTGGCGGTCAGATACCAGCAGGTAGAAGTTGGATTAAGACGCCCCGGATAAACTGATAGATTCGGCGACAGCTTCAAAGCATCATCCGAATACGCTTGAGCGACTCCGACCACCAAGTGGCGACAGGTGAGGCTGTGAAGGTTCGACCGTCTTGACTATGTAGAATGGGCGTGACGACGATCTGGTTCGGGCCTTTGTTGTTGAGAACCAGGGAGGATTTGAAATTGTCCTCGGTTGTGTAATACGTTCCGATCATCCGGCGCGAGGTCGCCGGCTCGTTGGCGCAACAGCCGCGCGGCTTTGGCGCGGAGGAGGCGGCTGGCGCGGCGGAAACTTTGAGATGACGGATGGCCCTTCGATAAAGAGTTTGTGGTGAGACATTGGGTAACAATATGATCCCAGCCAATAAGACTGCAAGTAATCCGCCGGCCCAGGAGTAACTGACCTTCTTGACGATCAATGGCGACAGATGTAATTTCCGCATGACAGTTTCCTCCATAATGGAATGGGAATTGTCTGGAAACTGGCAGACTCTCTGGCGATCAACCTGAGATAGAGTCCGCCTGCTTTGCTGTTGATCCGACTCGATTATTCCAGCCGGCGTCCGTTTAAATCGCAGCGGACTACCTTGGGACAAATGTACAAACCACGAAGAGCGCTAAGAAGGAGAAGGAGTCAGCTTGTTCTTCTCTTCGTAATCTTCGTTGCTCCGTGGTTTGTACCTATCTTTTCCGCGTCGATTTAGCGGCTGGTTCGCCCGCTTAACCGCCACAATCATTTGGGGCTACTGAGATACGAGCTGGTGTCAGAGTGATTTCTGTCTATATCAAAGTATGCCGGTGTTTTCGTTCCCGGCCGGATCGACGATGACACCAGGACGCGCGATCAGGCGTCGCGCTACAAGGCGACTGCCGCTATCCGCCCCGCCGAGAACGGCGATTCGGACGGCGAAATTTTCTCGTCGCAGATTGATACTTCCATCCCTGACCGATGGCGGGCGATTCTTGCGGCTTCCATGCCGATTGGATATAGTTGGGCTAACGCCTTCCCTTCTTCCTCGTCAGTAGGAGAAGGCGCTCGGCGCAGAACGAGCGCCAGCGTGGACCGACACTCGTCGCAAGAGAGGCAATGGGTCTCGAATTCGTCTCTCTCCTCTCTTGAACACGACCCGATCGCGTAAGCGACCATCAGGTCTCTTGCGGCTTCTTCGTCCGCCTGTTTACAGGGGGGCGGGACGTGCAATATATTCCTCGCTTTCCGGTTATTGACGACCGGGTAAAAGCGTAGAAATTGTCGCCACCCCACTGAATGACGCTGGTTCCTAGAGGAAATGACGTTGGACCCTTGTCGCTCAGGATTGTCGGGAGTGTGCCTGCGTGAGATCGACGCAGACCCCCTTTTCTACGCTTTCACCCGCTCGCCGACGCCAGTCTCTCGGCATGTTGCCAGCCGCGAAAATGTCTTCCGCGGTTGCCAGCTGCAGGGCTTCACGTTGACGGTGTTAACAACAAGCGCGCGGTCTGAAGGACGCTAGTGAGAATAAAAGCGACCTTCTGATGGCGCGGCGACGCGTTTAGGCGTATATAGTACGCCTGCGTGGGATATATTAGGCGTATATAGTACTGATGGCAAGAGGAAAATTGCGGTTTGCGGAAAGACCATTGACAGGGAGGGCCGGCTAATGGGGAGGCGCGCGCGCCGCAGGCCGAAATATCTGGCGATGAAATTGCGAGAGATACGCAACGGCCTTGGCAATTTATCGCAAGGCGAGCTGATCGAGCGTCTTGGCCTTACCGAGCATGTAGATCGGTCGGAGATATCGGCCTTCGAGCAGGGAGTCCGCGAACCAGACCTTCTCACTCTGAAAGCGTACGCGTATGGAGCCGGGATCTCAACCGACTATCTGATCGATGATGATCTTAAACTACCCGAGCGACTGCCAGCCGCCAATCTCACAGGGGATTCGAGGGCGAAACCGCAAAAGGGGCGACCGAAAGCGACTATGAATACGACTACGGTCCTGCTCCGGCTTGTTATCGAGAGCGACGAGGGCGACGCGCGCGAAGAGAATCGCACGCGCGGGAATATCGAGAAGACTCACCTGAAGCGGCATGGAATGAAGAAGCTGAAGGACGGCGAGTACGAGTTGACGTTTTCCCACCGAGATGAGGCGGACCTCGACGAGCAGATATACACTTTGCTCGGAGCGATTACAATCGAGGGCAGGAGGCGCGGGTGTTCCCTGAAAGTCAGCGTGCGCGAGAGGGTCACGGAGCGCCATTGGTAATCGTTGACGCAGGGGCGCAACGACAGCCAGCGCTAACCGCCGCCACCCAGTCGGTGGCTCTTGCCGAACCCAAGCCCGCCGCAATCACCAACCTGGCTCCCTCCATTGGGCTCGATAAGAATTTTGGACTCCCCTGGATTCAAATCGATCGCGTCATAGTAAAACCCAAAGTGATTACCAGGATATAAGGGTGGAGAAAGACCGTTGTCGCCATTGTCAATGGTGACTTCATAAGTGACTCCCTCTTCATTGCCAAGTCTGAACAGTTCCGCACCTTCTTGCCCACCAGTTCTGAGGACTATCGCCTGGCTTGGATGATCGAGGTAGATATTGGCTCCGATATCCTTGGCAATCCGCCCTATGCGGCGACCTGAGACGTGCCCATGGTCGTTAGCCTCTGTGGTCGGATGAGCGTGATAATGTTGATCATTGACCGCCGGCGCCAACACAGTTTTATATCCGTGCGACGTTAACGCCGCTGTGTAAAATAGCCCCTTGCCTATAAAAAGGCTCGGCGTCAGAACCCCGTCTTTTATTTTCAATGGGCGGTCATAGAAATTCTCCCCCTCCAGATCCACGACATGCCGGAAATCCTGATCGTCGACCACCGCCGCACCCTGATCGTTCACAATATAGGGCGCGGCAGTCTGCTGTTTCGGAGGGGCTTCGCCTTCCACGTCCAGCCATAAATCAGAGGAGCGACGAATCATTTCATGGCTGAACGTCAACACCGGAACCGCGCCTACGATCCGATTCTCCCATTTCTTATAGACGCTGACCTTCACTTCATGGCCGTTCGCTTTTGTGTGAATACCGACCTGGCAATATTTGAATTCTTCGCCGAAGCAGAAAGCGAGAAGCCCTTTAAAGTAAATCGTGATAGTAGGGCTTGGGGGAATTGGCATAACACTATCCTTCAGGCGACCTAGTCGCCGCATCGGGAAATCCATGCAGGGATGATGACATTAGGGCTGCTCCTAGAAATCGGCGCGGCCCCCGACAACCACATGCGCGGCCCAATGGTACGGGCTACGAGCTTGAAGATCAACGCTCGTGATCTGATCCAATTGCGCCCTCCTAAGCGCTTGAGCCGTCGTGAGTCTGCCTTGTTTGCGATACTTATGGAACGCGACCATCAGATCTTTTGCCTGATAGTCTCGCACACTCCACAAACTCGCTACAACGAGAGGGACGCCGGCGGCTTGAAATGCTCGCGCCAAGCCAACAGCTCCCTCGCCCTTATAAAATGCCTCGATGCCGGTCTGACAGCCTGAGAGGACCGCCAAGCGCAGCCGCGAAAGGTTCATCTTGTACAACTCATGGGCATAGAGCATCCCGTCCTGAGCCTTCGACGCCGGAGCCTTCTCCCTAGCCAGCGGAAGGATCGACAGAAGTGGCGTCCTTTCGTCCGCAACATAGTGCATGGCAAAATCCACCACGTCCGATTTCTCGATCTCTTGCTTGATATATGCTTCCTTAGCCTCGCCATTGAGAACGACGAGTTTCGCGTCATAGAAGACCGCTTCTTCCCATGCCTGAGAAGCCGCGTTTGGCAGATCTACAAGCCTTGGAAATTTGTTTCTGTCGACTCGTGGATTACCGATGGCCAGCAGCCGCTCGGTCCTGACGCCCGCTTTCCGTCCGGCGATCTCCGTCGCGATCAGGAACATATTCGCGCTCGGCGCAAGGTACACCGTGCGCTCTTCGATGAGATATTTGCCGGTCTTGGGCGAGATTAAAGCCGCGAACGGAAGCCGATGGAGAATCTTATCGGGAATAATGCAGATCTCAAAGTCTTTCTCCAACCGGTTCTCTATCGGTTCGATCAACATTTTATACAACTCGATGGCCTGCGGTCTGGGATCGCCTTCGCGACGCTTCCACTCGGTTTCGAGCGACTTCAGGTAAGCGGTCACCTTGGCGCTGAGTTGCTCTTGTCCGATCGAGACAACTTGGCTCTTGATACCGGTCTGTGAAATCGCCCAGATGATCAATTTGTCGTCGAGGGCGGCGTATTGCAAGAGGTAGGTCCGATCAGGAATTCGCGGTTGTACCTGATCCAGATTGAGCGGCTTGGTCGAGGATGGAAAGCGGACGTCAGGAAGAGGACCTTCTAGCAATTTTCTTTCCGG
>Ga0187894_10004967_pt1 | contig 13907 bp, 14 predicted proteins | sample GBC1701081metaG_FD_136650 | JGI IMG/M metagenome (GOLD analysis project Ga0187894, IMG submission 136650) | White microbial mat communities from a lava cave in the Kipuka Kanohina Cave System on the Island of Hawaii, USA - GBC170108-1 metaG ...
CCGTAGCGCCATTGCTTGATTTCGCGTAGCTTTGCGACGTGCTTTCGCCCTTGCGCAACTCCGCATACCGGCTGCTGTTCGGCGCCCAGGTCTCCGCCCTGCTCGGCACTGGTTTGGCGACAGTGGCGCTGGGATTGCTCGCGCATGAACTCGCGGGCGCGAATGCCGGTGAGGTTTTGGGCGCGATCTTTGCGATCAAGATGATCACTTACGTGGGCGTAGCGCCACTGGCCAGCGCTGCGGCGGCGCACGCGCCGCGCAAGGCTCTTCTGATCGCGCTCGACGTTGTGCGCGCCTGTGTCGCCGGAGCGCTGCCCTTCGTCAGTGAGCCTTGGCACATCTACGCGTTGATGACCGTGCTCTATGCGGCATCGGCCGCCTTTACGCCCGCCTTCCAAGCCATGATCCCCGACATTCTTCCTGACGAGGCCGAATACACCAAAGCGCTGTCGCTCTCGCGATTGGCTTCCGATCTGGAAAGCGTCGCCAGTCCAGTAATAGCGGCGCTGCTGCTGACGGTACTGAATTTTCACGCCCTCTTTGCCGGCACCGCGCTGGGTTTCGCCCTGTCCGCAGCGCTCGTTCTGGCTGCTATATTGCCAGCGGCCCGGAAAGCCTCTGCGCGCCCGTTCCTGCGGCGGTTGACGGCAGGGCTCAATCTCTTTGCGCACACGCCGCGCCTGCGCGCATTGTTCGCCGCTTCGCTTGCAACCAGCGCCGCCGGCGCCATGGCGTTCGTCAACACCGTCGTCCTGGTGCAGTCGAACTTTCACCTGACGGAGCAACACACCGCGTTTGCGCTGGCCGCATTCGGCCTGGGCTCGATGATGGCGGCCCTGACGCTTCCGCCGCTGCTCGATCGATTTGCGGACCGCAGCGTCATCATCGCGGGCGGAGCGAGTTCGGCGATCGTGCTCGCTTCCGGTGCGCTGTGGGTTAGTAGCTACACAGCTCTGCTCGTTGTCTGGCTGGTGCTGGGTATCGGCTACTCGCTGACGCTTACACCAGTCGGGCGCGTGCTGCGCCGGTCGGCGCATGCCGACGAGCGGCCCGCCTTGTTCGCCGCACAGTTTGCGCTGTCGCATGCGTGCTGGCTGATAGCTTATCCACTGGCGGGATTTGTGAGCGCTCGGTTCGGCGTCGACGCTGCTTTCACCACGCTGGCCGTACTTTGCTTCGCTGGCGTGGCCTTGACCGCGATGTTGTGGCCCCGGCAGGAGCCAGGGGCGATCGCGCACACACACGATGAGCTGGAGAGCTGTCATCCGCATTTGGTCGCTTCTTCCGCTCGCCATGAGCACGAATACATTATCGATGATCTCCATCCTCGCTGGCCGCGTTGATCATTCGGCTGGCGTTGGAATGAGGGGCGCTTTCTCCCAAGACTCGTCATCTCGCTCGGCTTCGCGATGAACGAGCCGATAAAGGGCTGGCAGCACCAGCAGCGTTAGCAGTGTCGACGAGATGACGCCGCCGATCACAACCGTCGCCAGCGGGCGCTGCACTTCCGCGCCGGCGCCGACATTGAACGCCATCGGGATGAAACCGAGGCTCGCGACAAGCGCCGTCATCAGCACGGGTCTCAGACGCGTCAGCGCCCCTTCCCGGATGGCTTGCTCAAGCGGCAGTCCTTCAGCCCGCAAGCTGCGGATGAAGGAAAGCATAACGACGCCGTTGAGCACAGCAACACCTGAGAGCGCGATGAAGCCGACGCCGGCGGAGATGGATAGCGGCAGACCACGTAAGAGCAGTGCGAGTACGCCCCCCGTCAGCGCGAGCGGGACGCCCGAGAACACAATCGCGGCGTCCTTCGCCGAGCGGAAGAGTGCATAGAGCAAACCGAAGATGAGCAGCAGCGCCATCGGCACAACAAGCGCAAGGCGCTGCGCGCCCGATATGAGCTGTTCAAACGTGCCGCCATATTCAACCCAATAGCCGGCCGGCAATTCCACGTCGCTGCCTACGCGCCGCTGCACGTCTTGCACAAACGAGCCGAGATCACGTCCACGGACATTGGCTGTGACGACCACGCGCCGTTTGCCGTTCTCGCGGCTGATCTGGTTTGACCCGACCGAGAGTTCGATCGTTGCGATCTCCTGCAACGGCACGAAGCCGCGGACGCCATCGGCTGCGCCTGGGAGCGGAATGCGGAGCCTGCCGATCTCGTCGACGTCTTGCCGAATCTGCTCCGGCAGACGAACAACGATGTCGAAGCGGCGGTCGCCTTCAAAAATTTGGCCAGCGACTGCACCGCCCAGCGAAGCCTGTAACGTGTCCTGAAGATCGGAAACGTTGAGGCCAAAGCGCGCCAACGCCGCCCGATCCGGCGTGACCTGAAGCACCGGCAGTCCCGTGATCTGCTCGACCTTTACGTCCTGAGCGCCTGGAATGGCGGCGACGATGTCTTCGATCTCTGCACCTGTTGCGAGCAACGCATCGAGATCGTCGCCGAATACTTTGACGGCCACGTCAGCGCGAACACCGGAGAGCAATTCGTTAAACCGCATTTGGATGGGCTGCGTGAACTCGTAATTGTTGCCGGGGATCTCCTGAACCGCCGCCTGCATCTCAGCCAGCAGATCGGCGCGAGAACGCCAGCCGTTGGGCCATTCGCTGCGCGGCCTCAGAAATATGAAGGTGTCGGCGACGCTGGGCGGCATCGGATCGGTGGCCACTTCGGCGGTGCCGATTTTGGAGACGACGCGTTCCACTTCCGGAAACTGGCGAAGCCGCGCCTCAAGCTGCGTTTGCATCTCGATGGCTTGGCTCAAGCTGGTGCCTGGAATGCGCAAGGCATGTAGCGCTATGTCGCCCTCGTCGAGAGACGGAATGAACTCCGAGCCCATGCGTGAGGCGATGAGGCCGAACACGAGGACGAGGCCAACAGCGCCGGCGACAACGAGGTTGCGCGCCTTCAGCGCCCAATCGAGCGCCGGTTCATACCAGCCACGCGCGACCCGCATGACGCGGCTTTCTTTCTCGTCGATCTTGCCGGTGACAAACATGGCCACCGCGGCCGGTACAAAGGTGAGCGACAGGATGAGCGCCGCCGTCAGGGCGAACACCACCGTGAAGGCCATCGGGTGGAACATCTTACCTTCAACGCCCGAGAGCGCAAAAATCGGCACATAAACGAGCGCAATGATCAGCACGCCGAAAATTGAAGGCTTGATCACTTCCAGCGTTGCGCCTTCCGCGAGTTGGAAGCGTTCATCACGGGTCAGCAACCGGCCGAGCCGATGCTGCTCCATGCCAAAGCGCCTGAGACAGTTTTCGACGATGATGACCGCGCCATCGACGATAAGACCGAAGTCTAGCGCGCCAAGGCTCATCAGATTGCCGGATACTTCGTTCTGCACCATACCGGTGATGGTGAGCAGCATGGAGAGCGGGATGACCGCCGCTGTGATCAGCGCTGCCCGAATGTTGCCGAGCAAGAGGAAGAGCACCACAATGACGAGGAGCGCTCCTTCAAGAAGGTTTTTCTCAACCGTCTCGATCGTGCGATCGACGAGTTCGGTTCGGTCATAGACCGGGGAAGCAATTACCCCCTCCGGCAATGCGCGCGCCGCCACTTCAAGGCGCTCGGCAACCGCTTGGGCAACGCGCCGGCTATTCTCCCCCATCAGCATGAAGACGGTGCCGAGGACGACTTCGCGCCCGTTCTCGGTGGCAGCCCCCGTGCGCAACTCCTCACCCATGATGACGTCGGCGACATCGACGATGCGCACCGGCACGCCATTGCGGTTGGCGACGATGATACGTTGCAAGTCTTCGATGCCCTGCGCTTGGCCCTGCGATCGCACCAGCAATTGCTCGCCGTAACGCTCCACATAGCCAGCGCCGACATTGGAGTTGTTCTCGGCCAGCGCTTCGATCACGTCATTCATGGTGAGACCGGCCGCAGCAAGCCGGTCCGGCCATGGGGTCACGTGATATTGGCGCTGATAACCGCCAATCGTATTGACCTCAGTGACGCCGGGCGTGTTGCGGAGCTGGGGACGTATCACCCAATCTTGCAGCGTGCGGAGGTCCTCAGGCGTCCATTCGGAGCCATCGGGCTTGAGCGCGCCCTCTTCGGCTTCGATCGTGTACATGAATATCTCGCCCAAGCCGCTGGCGATCGGACCGAGCTCTGGCTCAACCCCTTCCGGCAATTGGCTTCGCACCGCGAGCAGCCGCTCGTTTACGAGCTGACGCGCGAAATAGATGTCGGTGCCATCCTCGAAGACGACGGTCACTTGGCTCAAGCCATAGCGCGAGATTGAGCGCGTATATTCCAGACCCGGAAGCCCCGCGAGTGCGGTCTCGATCGGGAACGTCAAGCGCTGCTCGGTTTCCAAAGGTGAATAACCTTCGGCCTCCGAATTGATCTGCACCTGGACGTTTGTGATGTCTGGCGTTGCGTCGATCGGCAGACGTTGAAAGCTCCAAACGCCAACGCCAGCGAACAACAGAACAAGTGCGAGCACCACCCATCGGTGGCGGATCGACAAGTGAACGATGCGGTCAAGCATGATCAAATCGCTCCCTTAGTGATCGTGACTCGCGCCGGACTTTTCGATGTCGGCGCGAATGAGGAAGGCGTTCTCGCTCACATAGATTTCGCCGGGTTCGAGGCCGCCTAGCACTTCTGTCCATTCGGGCGTCTGGCGGCCAAGTTCGAGCATCCTGACTTCATAGGTTTCACCCACCTGCGCGAACACGACGGTGAAATCTCGAAACCGCTGCAGCGCGCGCGTGCGCACCGCGAGCGGCGCTTCGTGACGTTCAACTACCGCCGCTCCCTCTACCGCCTGTCCTGGCCGCCACCCGCCGTCCGCGTTCGGCAGGTCAACGTGCGCGATGATCGTTTGCGTCATCATGTCGGCGGTCGGCAGGATCGCCTCGATGTCGGCGCGCACGCTGCGCTCGCCACTCAGGCTGCGGACAATGACCGGTTGGCCTGCGCGGAGCCGCTCGGCGTCGCGTGGATAGACGTAGAATTCGGCGTGAACCCGAGTTGAGTCAGCGATGACATAGATCGGCGTCGTTCCGGCCACGTCACCGACATTGGCGTTTCGCGCCATCACCACGCCGGAGATCGGCGAAGGGATGGCGTATGTTTGCAGGCTTTCGCTGGACGTGACGCTCGCCAACGTCTCGCCGAGGCGAACGCTATCACCTATGGATCGGTTCATCCGCACGATGCGTCCTGGATACCAAGCGGTTATGTCGGCGCGGCCTTGCGGCTGCAGCTCAACACGACCCGAAAGAGCGACCGTCTCTTCTAGTGTCGCAGGGCCGGCCGCTTCCACGCGAATGCCCGCGGCCTCGGCTTGCGCCGCGCCAATCGTGGTGCGGCCTTCATACGACTCGTAGCTCCACTCGTGCGTATCGCCGCCATGTATAGCGCGCAAGGCGACGTCGAACGAGTGTGGCTCCGTGACGACGGCGTTGCCTTTGAGGTAGTCCGCTTCCGGCGCGAATTGGAATTGATCAACACGTCCGCCCAGCCGCGTCAGCGCTACACTGAGTTGAACTTCTCTCGGATCGATGGGCTGATCGTTGCGATAGGCGTAGATGTGAAACTCGGGCGGCACGCCATCCTCAAAGATCGTCATCTCGATCGCGAAATCGCCATCACGAAGCATGCGGCCGCGGCGGGGACCGCGCTCGTAGTCGGCGGCGGCGGCTTCGTGCTCGCCTTCGGCGTTGCTGCCTCCGCCGCAGGCCGCGCCCAACGACAGCATCAGCGCGACTGCGGCGGCGCGCATCCAGGAATGGGAGAGGCTCATTGGGAAATCTCCTCGGCGTTGACGCCGGCAAGGCGCTTAAGCGAAGCGAGCGCGCGATGGTACGAACGGAGTGATGCTATGCGCCGAAGGCGCGCCTCGGTGAGCGCGCGCTGTGCTTCAAGCACATCGATGTAAGAGAACGCGCCGCGGGCGTAGCCGTCCCGCGCAAAGCGGAGCGCTTCCTCGCTGCTTGGAATGACCCTGGCGTCGAGGCCTTCGACTTCGAGGCGCGCCGTGTCCAACTGGTTCATCAAAGTCGCGCGCTGACGAGCGGCAGCTCTTGCGAATGCTTCACGTTGATGCCCAGCACGATCGCGTTCGGCGCGGGCGCGGGCGATGTTGTCGCTGTTGCGGTCCCAAATTTGGAGCGGCACGGCGACGCCAAGCACAAAAGCTGTCTCGTCGGTCTCGCTAAATTCGCGCAGGCCCGCTTGCAGGTCGACGTTCGGGATCTGCCGGGCGCGCTCTAGGCGAAGCTGCGCTTCCGCCCGTCCCTGCTGCGCCTCGGCAAGTTGGGCGTCGGGAATAGCGCCTTGGAGTGCGTCTGGCGAAACCTCGCTCAGCTGTTCGAAAGACGCCAACTCAACACCAAAATCGCCAGCTCCGCTCCAATAGGTGGCGAGCCGGTTGCGCGCGCTGATCGCTGAGCGCCGTGCGCTCTCTGCCTCGATCTCGGCTTCGGCGAGACGCGCTTGGGCCCTGGACCCGGCCATGAATGGATCGCGCGCGGCCTGAACGCGGCGGTTGACCGCAGCCGCCAGTTCGCGAGCCACCGCGAGCCGCTCTTCGGCCACTACGCGCGCGGCTTCGGCCGCCTGCGCATCAACGAAGGCGTGCTCGACTTCCTCGACGACGTCGAGGCGCCGCAAGCCCGCGCCGACGCGTGCGAGATCGCGATCGCTTTCGGCTATGTCGCGGCGCGCGCCGCGGTCGCCGCCGAGTGCAAGCGGCTGACGGAGCGCGTAGGTGGTCTCAGCCCGGTCGCTACCCGCATAGATCCCCGAGCCCTCGAAATTCTCGCGCGTGACTTCGAGCGTTGGATTGCTCCAACGCCCAGCCTGGCGAACACTGGCCTCAGCCGCGCGCTCGGTCGCGTCGGCCGCGGCGACGTTCGGGTCGTCGGCGAGCGCGCGTTCAAGCGCAGCCTCCCGCGTCAGAGGCGCATCTTGCGCTTGCGCGGCAGCTTCGCAGACGAAGCCCGCGAGGTTCACGGCCCCGATGAGGGCCGCAACATTCTGGATAGACAAGGAAAGCTCTCCTCTGTCGCAAACAGGCGCGCATCGTCCTTCAGGGACGGCGCAACGTTTCGATCAGAGGCTGGTGCGCGGCGGTCGAAGCGGCGGTGAACTCGAATAGGTCACGGCGGCCACCGATAGGCCGGGCCAGGTCATTTCACGCAGCATGGTTGGCGCAATCACCGTGACCTGGCCGCTGATAGGCGCGAATTGGGGACACGCATGGACATGGACATGCTCGCCCCGCCCGCCGTCTTCGGTCGGTGGGACAGAATCGATGTCGTCCGAAAGGTCCAGAACCGTGTCTTGATGATCAGCATGATGATCGTCGTGGTCGTGATGGTGGGCGGCCGGCTCTTGGTGCGATAGCACGATCTCACGAACACCGTGACCATTGCCGCTCTCGTGCGCGTGCGCCGGCGCGATCGCGATGACGCCAAACTGCGTCACGGCAAACACCAGGAGCCCGGTCAGGAGGCGGCGAAGCGAGACCATCGGGGAATTCTTAACGCCCGTTTCTTACCGCTCTTTGAAGATAGCGGTCCTTGCGAATATTTGCGCAGCCGAAACAGCGCAAGGGGGTTCGCTCAGCGCTATTGGTCGCGGGGGCCAGGGGGCCCCGCCGCGCTCAACCAGCAAACAACCACCCGCCGACCGCCTTGGGGCTGGGGGCTGATGGAAAAGGCGGCGGCGGGTGTCGAGACGCGGGCCGCGTACGATGCCATCGCCTCTGGCCTATGATAGCCAGGCGATGGCGCGGGCAAAGCGATGTCGGCGCACCCGCGCGACAAAGTTCGCGCGCAAGGCAATCAGCTCTCTCTGTCGCCCCCGTCATTGCCGAAGCGATCGTCGAGTGCAGATTCGGATCACGGGCGGGCGCCGGCCCTGTCGCTGGGAGAAACGCGCGAACGCCTTCCAAAATGACAGGGTCAACCTTCAATAGGCACGCTGCTTCGTCTCCAGGCCAATTCAGCCTCACGAGACCAAAAGTTCAGCCGCCGCTTTGCCGCGGCGGCGGGATGAAAGCCTGCGCTAGAGAATCCGCAACGATTGCCAGTGCATCCACGTTCGTGCCGCCCTTGTTCATCATCAACGAAACAACCATGCGATACTCGGGAAAGACAACAAACACCGAGCTGCTGCCAACGGCGGTTCCGGCATGATGATAAGACTGCGTTGAGAGCGCGCCATTGTAGAGTGTCCACGCCCCTGTTCTCCAGCCGAGCGCATAGATGCTGGCGCCGCGCGCATCTCCTCCCGCTCCTGGCACAGTGACGAGCGTCGTGCGCGTGGCTGACGACAACAGACGATCATCGAGCATCGCGCCGCCAAGGCGGACCATGTCGGACGGCGTCGAAAGAATGCCACCTGAGGGCCAGCGGATGCTGTTATCGACCGGATAGGCGCGCTTGTACGAGCCATTCTCGACTTCATAGAATGACGCCGCGCCGGTTTCGGCGCCCGCGACGGCGTCAAGTCCAGTATGGTCCATGCCGAGTGGTGCAAAGACGGCTTGTTGCAGATAAGCTCCGAACTCCTGCCCGCTCGCACGCTCGATCGCCGCGCCGGCAAGATTGTAGCCAAGGCTCGTATAGGCAAAGCTTGTGTCAGGCTCGAACAGGAGCGGTGAACCGGCGATGAGGTCCACCTCGGCATCGACATTGGCGAACCGGCGCTGATTGAGGTGCTCCCAAGCGGGAAAGCACAAGCAAAGGCCGTAATCGCGCAAGCCAGCGCGATGGCTCATCACTTGACGCAATGTGACCGGCCAGCGCTGTTCCGGAAATCGCGGGACATAGGCTTGAATTGGCGCGTCAAGGTCGATGCGCCCGTCATCGAGAAGCGTTCCAACGGCGACCGAGGTTGCCGCCTTCGACGTGCTGCCAAGCCGAAACCGCGTGTCGAGGTTCGCCCGTCGAAGCGTTTCGAGATCGGCATAGCCAGTCACCGACCGCCACACGATCTCACCGTCGATGGCGATCGCCGCGGAGAGCGCCGGCGCCTCCAGTTCGGCGCGCGCGGCTCTCAATGCGCGCTGCGCAGCCTCAGCCTGCAACGCAAAGGCATCATTCGCCTCGCTTTCTTCGGGATACTCGCCTGCCGGAAGCGCCGCCCAGTCCAAGCGATACACAAAAACCGGCTCGAACAGTTTGAATGCGACAAGGCCAGCCGACGTGAGCACCGCCGCAATAAGCACGGGCGCCAAAAGACTGCGTTTGCGCTTCATCGTGTTCATTCCAACTCTTTCCTTAGCTGCGCCCGCAGCAGAGCGATTCAGTCCGGCAGAAAACACCGTCGACGCGGCGCTTGAGAACCGCGGCGAGCCGGACGGCGAGTTCGAGCGATGGCGCGTAGCGGCGGTTTCCAGTGCGTTGTTACGCCCACGGCTCAGGCAAACGCTTCATGCGTCATCTGGTCAGTTTTGAAAGTGCAATCGCCGCGAGCGATCGCCGAGGGGACATCAGCCTAGCCCCATGTCGACTAGTCGCTGAGGTGCGTACTGCATGATGATCGCCTCGTTTCCCTCAGTGTCGGCAAACTGAGTAAGTTCACCGATGGTCGGGATTGCGTGCCTCGTCCCGATCAGATGACCGCCAGCCTGTTCGATCAATATACAGGTCGCGTTGATATCATTCACAGCGAACGTGCATTCGAATCCCTTCCGCCCGGCCGGTGACGGCTCGCGCCGCTGCTGCAAAGCGCCGTGTACGCCGGCGCCTTCAATCAAATAGAAGCCCGGCGGCCCCCAAGGCAAAAAGCGCCAGCTGAAAACAGTCTCGTAGAACTTCAGCGCGCGATCAACATCATCGGCCTCGATCGCGAAGTGAGCGAGTTTGTTCGGCATCTTTGACCCCTTTGGACGGCCAGATATCCCGCGGCGCGCTTGTCGCATACTCCGAAATCCGACAAACTCGTCGGCAAATGCGACACTCGATTGCGAGAGCGGATGAACCGCACCTGCTGGTTCGGTCGCTCGCGGTGGACTACAACGCTGGCGGTCGTGAAGACGCGCACGCACATCCTTGGCCGCAATTCCTCTACGCACGAAGCGGCGCCGTGCGCGCGGAGATCGGAGGCCAATTCTGGACATTGCCGCCGCGGCGAGGATTGTGGATCCCGGCGCGAACGCCGCACCGGTTGCGCATGTCCTCAAAGCTCCAGCTGCGCACGCTCTATTTGCATCCAGACAAGGCGTCGTGGCCTGAGTGCGTGAGAGTGGCGAGGGTCAGCGGTCTCCTGCACGAGGCGATCCTGCGGGTGTGCGAGCTAGGGTGTCTTGACGAACGCGTCGATCGGGATCGCTGCTTGCAGGTGATCATCATGGCCGAATTGGACTGGTGCGATCGCGGGAGCTTCGTCCTTGTTCAGCCCCAAGATACTCGCGCTCAGAAGCTCGCGGACCTCTTCTTCGATCCAGGGCTGCAGGGTCATCCTCTGGAGACGCTGTGTATCCGCGCGGGGCTAACGCGCCGTACCGCAGAACGCATATTTCAGCGAGAGTGCGGATTGCCCCCTGCTCAGTGGAGACGTTTTGCGGCGCTGTCGGAAAGTCTCGTCAAAATCGCCGGCGGGGCGACGATCGAGCAAGCGGCCATCGCGGCCGGTTACGAAAGCCGTAGCGCGTTCAGCGAAGCCTTCTCCCTAGCTTTCGGATTTCCACCCAGCGACGCGCGAAAACACTAACGAACCTGAACAGCATCAGCGCAACCAAACCAGCCGGCGCCGCCAGTTCGTCGCGCGTCGGCGTCGACTGCTGCGGCGCGCGGGCGCGCCAGCGCGTAGGAAGCCGGGTATCCATAGCTTTGCATTTACTCACGCGCGTGTTCGATCGATTGGGCTCGTTGGCCTATAAACTCGTTGTCGATGCAAGTCTTGCGGCTGCGAATTTGCTCGCGGCCACCGCGATTGCCGGCGTCGCGCTCTTCGTCATCATGCACATGACGGGATTGACGGCTGCGCATCAATGAGTGGCGTCAGAACCTGGCGCGAACTCCCAACACAAGACGCGTGTCACTCTCGTCTTCGCCTGCGGAGTTCGCATAATCGGCGGTGTCGCCAAGCTTGGTCTCGTAAGTGACGCCGACATAAGGCGCGAAGGTGCGGGTGATGTCGTAGCGAAGGCGCAAGCCCAGTTCGACATCAGTCGCGCCAGCGTCAATGCCGAATTCGGGAATGTCATCGGCCGAGAGGTTGATCTCCGCGCGCGGCTGCAGAATTAAGCGCTGTGTCAGCCGTGCATCGTAGGAGCCTTCCAAGCGCGCGCTCAATTCGCCTTCATCGGAGACGAAGAGTGCCCCAGTGGTCTCAACCAATAAGGCGCGACGCCTTCAAAGCCAAGCACTGCGTAAGCGCGATTGGGGCTGGGCTCTATGTCGTAGCGCAGGCCAGCTTGCAGATCGAAATAAGGCCCGACCGCACGCGAATAGAGCGCCTGTACCTCAGCGCGTTCGACATCGTCTTCGCTGGCCTCGCCTTCGCTCTTGACTACGAAGCGGTTGATGTCACCGCCAATCCAACCCTCGCCTTCCCAATGAAGAGCGGTCTCATCGTCGTTGAACTGAATCTCGGCCATATCCAGCATCACGTTGGGGACGATGGCGCCGCCGTGCTCGCGCCGCAGCTGGCGGCGCGCCGCCGCCATCTGCTCGGCGCTATAGAAGCGCTCGGCCGCGTGATCCGTCGGCGCCGCCGGCGCGGGCTCGTCGCCGACAGCATCATCAGCCTCCGCACCGTGGCCCATCTGCGAGTGATCCATCTGCGAATGATCGGCTTGCGTGTCCTCAGTCGCGTCCGGCGCTTGGGTCTGCGGCGGCGAAGTCGGCCATGGCATCTGCATTGCCGGTGGATCGGACTGCGCCAGAACCGGCGTCGCCAGTACAAGCGGCGTCGCCGCCGCGATGATCAAGCTCCATCTCATGAGCGCGTCTCATCGAGCGGGCGCACCGCGACGACGCGAAACATGCCGGCGTGCATGTGATACAAGAGATGGCAGTGAAACGCCCAATCGCCTGGCGCATCGGCGGTGAGGTCTACCGCCAGCCGCTGCTGCTTCCGCCTTGGGCGCCAAGCGCCACACGATCAGCACCAGGAATGGCAGCGCGGCGCCGATCCAGCGGTGCAGCGTCAGCGACGCCTCATCATCGGGCGCGGGAAGTCCCGCATTCACCCAGCCAAGCGGCGCGGCGACGAAAGCGCCAAGCGTTGCGATCGCCAACAGCAGCTTGTTGCTCGCTGCGTAGATCGGCTTGCGGCGCACAATCGCCATCAGTTCGAGAAACGCGGCGGTCAGCAGGAGCGCGATCGGAAAGTGCACTGCCGCCGGATGCCAGCCGCCAAGCCAACGCAGCAAGCGTCCCGAAAACGTTGTTGGCCGTTCATCGTGCTCGGTCGCAATCGGCGCGGTCGGCCATGGCATCAGTCATGACCGGCTCTTCGCCTGGCGCTGCTTCAGGCGGCGCCGTTTCGGTCTGCTGTTGTTGCCGCGTATGCGGCTCGTGCTGGTGCGCGATCGCCGGCGTCAGCGCGAAGAGCGCCAAGACGACGCCCAACACCCCCAAACGTCGCAGCCATAATGCCAGGCGTGTCATATGCCCCTCCGCGCGCGCCGCCGCTTAACGCTGCACTTGCTGCGCAGAGACCATCGGCTGGCCGTTGTGGTTCACCAAAGTGAAGTTGACGCGATTGCCGACGGCGACGCCGGTCAAAAGTTCGGCTGAGTGCAGTGGAAACGCCATCGTCATGGCTGGCCAGCCGAGCGCCGGCATCGGCTCGTGCGCAATCGTAATGCGATTGTTGCGCGTGTCGATGGCTCGGACGACGCCGACGCCTTCAGCACTTTGCGGCACTGCGGCTTGAGCGGCGTGGTCATGGCCCTGATGCGCGAACGCCGGCGCGGCGGCGCCGAGGCTGAGCGCGGCGGCCAATGCGAGGATCAGTTGCTTGGTCATGAATGTCTCCTGTTCGTTGGTATTTACGCGAAAGGGTGAGCAATCCCGCGCCGCGGCGCGGAAAAATGCAGTGAAGAAGGCAGCGCCGAGGCAAGACGACGCAGGCTGGGGCCTCGTCTTGGCGGCCGCCGGTTCAGGCGCGCCTGCGCGCCAGGCACATGATGGTCCAGCCCAAACCGAGCCGCTCCTTCATGCGCTCGAACCGCTCGCCGACGATCGCTCGCATCGCCTTGCGCACTGGGCGCGCGTTGATGAGGCGCAACGGCCCCTGCGAGGCGCGCGGCGTCTTCGTGAAGCGTTCGGCGATCTCGAACTGGGCTCGATCAGCGCGCGCAATTCGGCGGCGTCGGTCCAGTGGCGGAGTTGGCCGGGCGCTGCGGGCTGGATCGAGTTCATGTTGTGGCGCTCGAGCACCGACCGGTTTTGCGTCGCGAGCATCAGCCACCCGCCTGGACGCAATAGCGAATGTATCTTGCCAACGAAGGCGGCTTGATCGGCGACGTGCGCCAACACTTCCAAACTCACCGCCACGTCGAAGCTCGCCGGCTCGAACGGCAACGTCATGAAGTCGCCAGCGATACAATTCACTTGCGGGATGCGCGTGCGGATGCGGGCCAGCACGTCCGCCGACAGATCGGTCGCGGTGACGACGCCGAATTGTTTGAGTGACGGATCGAGCCAGCCCGCCCCGCATCCCACATCGAGTATATCGAGATCGGTGCGGCCGATATCCGTGAGCCAGGCGAGCACAACCTGCTTCTGGTCGCTCGACACCTCGCCCACGCTCGTTTCCCGATGCTGGGTGTTCCAATTGTCCCAAAACGATTGCTGCAGCTCGATCGGCTGCGCGTCTCGATCTGCCGACAAGCCCGCGTCCTCCGGCGACGAAATTCGTCTTTCCAAAGGTTACGCAGCGAGCGCTTCTATCCCTCACCGTTCGGCGAGCA
>Ga0187894_10004968_pt1 | contig 13904 bp, 12 predicted proteins | sample GBC1701081metaG_FD_136650 | JGI IMG/M metagenome (GOLD analysis project Ga0187894, IMG submission 136650) | White microbial mat communities from a lava cave in the Kipuka Kanohina Cave System on the Island of Hawaii, USA - GBC170108-1 metaG ...
AAGCAGCAGGCGCCTAAACTCACTCTCTTTTTTATTATTACGGCCTAAACAAGCCATTCGGTTAAACTCTCTTAATCTGATATTTTTAAAACGACGGTAGTAAAAACCATCTATGAAGATCCAAAACAAGCTCCTTTTTGGGTTCTTGGTGATAATTGCAATCACAGCGCCAAACGGAATAATTGGCTTTTTGAAGGTGGAAAGCACCATCAACCAGATTGAGACAAACACCGCAGCAAGCATCCAAGAACTAAAAACCGTCTCACGCCTCAACGATTTGGCATTGCTCACAAGATACTATGACGAGGTTTTGACCCAGTCCGCGAGAAACTATGCATTCACCGAGAACACTAGATGGCGCGACATCTACTATGACTCAGAGCCAAAACTGGACAATGTGATCAAAGAAGCAATCATGATTGGCACGGATGAAGAAAAATCGTTCTTTCAAAAAATAAACATAGCAAATCTCCGACTTGTTGATCTAGAGCACAGTTCGATTGATCTTGTCGGATCAGGAAAGATGTCAGAGGCAATTTCAATTCTTGAGGGGCAGGAATACTGGGAAAACAAGCGAATTTACAGAACAGCGCTTGAAGACTATGCCGGTAGCAAGGGCCTTGACTATGATCATATGTTTGACGTGTCCACTACAAAGCTTGACGAGTCAGTATCAACTGTGAAAAACGTCCTTGTGGAGGCAGAATCCCTACTGTATTTCGGAATTCCAGCAGTACTTGTAATAGTTGCAGTGCTCAGCTACGTGATTGCCAGATCAATTTCACGGCCAATATCAGTACTAAAAGACGCGACAGAACAAATATCAAAAGGGAACTATGACGTGACCCTTCCCACAAACCGCAGTGACGAGATAGGCGAACTATCTAAAAGGTTCCAAGTCATGATAAACTCTTTCAAGTCATCGCTTGAAACTGAGAGGAAGCTTATGATGGCGCAAGAACAGATAAAGACAGAAAAACTAGCTGCAATAGGCCAACTTGCGGCAAGAATTGCGCACGATCTTAGAAACCCTCTCTCAGTCATCAAAAACATCTGCCAAGTCATGAAGCTACAGTATCCTACAACTGACGAAAAGATATTGAATAATTTCACCAGGATGGAAAACTCGATCCAGCGCATGTCGCACCAAATAGACGACGTGCTCAACTTTATCAGGATGACGCCGCTTGACAAGCAGGTCGTCTCAATCAGGGACATGATATCAAAATCCCTTGAGGATCTAAACGTTCCGCCAAACATACTAATCAAGATGCCTACAAATGACGAAAAAGCCAACTTTGATGAGCAAAAAATCCGAACCGTTTTTACAAACATCATACTAAATGCGATTCAGGCCATGGAGGGGTACGGCACAATCACATTCAAAATTGCAGGCCATACGAAATTTGTCAACATTGAAATCTCGGATTCCGGCCCAGGGATTCACGAAGAAGACATACAGAAAATCTTTGATCCGTTGTTCACAACAAGGCAGACGGGGACGGGTCTGGGCCTTTCAACATGCAAGAACATAGTGGAACAGCACAAGGGTTCGATCTCTGTAAAAAATAGGCCGACCACCTTTACCATAACGCTTCCACGACTGTGATGAAATCTTATATTGGGAATGTCCTATGGCCAGTTTGTGTGCGTAAAAGATCACGAGTACTCTAGACGCGGAAGCAAAAAGCTAGTACCTGAAAGACAAGACGAGTTCGAGTCTCACTTTAAGACGTCGATGCTTTTCACAAAATCAATGAAGTCACTTTAGACTGCAAACTTCTGGCGTTTGCCAACTGAAAGACTATCTCAATGTATATTACAAGTATCCTGTGTGTCTGATCTAGCCGATGAACGACACGATGCTTCTCTGGACTGTATTCTCTTTGTTTGTGGGAGTATCGCTTGCAGTTGATCTGGGGGTTTTCTCGAGGCTAAGAAAGACAGAACATGAGGCCCCGCCGTTTAAGATTGCCCTGAGGTGGACGTTAGTCTGGATCTCGCTTGCAGGTATCTTTGCAGGAATCGTCTACGTGGACATGGGCCAAGAAAAGCTAGCGGAGTTTGTCACAGGGTATGCGCTTGAAAAATCCCTGAGCGTTGATAACATGTTCGTGTTTTTGCTAATTTTTACGTCATTGAACATCCCGCACAAGTTCCAGCATAGGGTCCTTTCCATGGGAATCCTTGGCGCAATAGCTATGAGGGTGCCCCTAATCCTCGTAGGAGCCACACTCCTTGAAAGCTTTCACTGGATGATATACCTATTTGGTGCCTTTCTCATATTTACGGCAATTCGCATGTTGGTCCAAAGAAAGGAGAAGAAAATCGAGATCGAAAAAAACATCGCCATACGCGCACTGCGCAAGTTTATGCCAATAGACTTTGAGCTAAAAGACACAAAGTTCTTTCTAAGAAAAGAAGGGATTCTTTATGCGACGCCACTCATCGTGGCGCTGGTGATAATCGAGTTCACCGACTTGCTCTTTGCACTGGACTCGATTCCGGCGATTCTGGCAATCACGACAGACCCGTTCATCGTGATTACGTCAAACATTTTTGCAATACTTGGTCTGAGAAGCTTGTATTTTCTTTTAGCAGGAGTAATGGAAAAATTCTACTATCTAAAACCTGGGCTGATTGCAATCTTGCTGTTCATAGGCGTAAAAATGATGGTTTCAGAAAAAATAGAGATACCGACAGCGATTTCACTAGTGGTAGTACTTGGAATACTGGGCGTCGCACTCGCGCTTTCCTTTGTGAGAGCAAAAAAGAACGGCGAACCGGCGCACAATTCAAATGACTAAAATACAATAAACCACCACTATATGCGATGACTGACTTTACAAAGCTCTGCTCAAGCTGCAAAACCCAAGGGTGTTGCACAGATTCTGCAGTCCCGCTTGTGTTTTCTGCAGACCTTGACGATCTAAAGTCGATAAACAAGGCAACAGACGAATTCTTGCACGACAGGAACGTAAATGGCAATATAATAAAGGCGGTAAACAAAAAGAAAAACTCGAACAGCTGCGTTTTCTGGGATGAAGAAAACAAAAACTGCTCGATATACCAGTATAGGCCTTTTGACTGCAGAGCATACCCATTTGACATTCTAAAAATCGACGGAAAATACCGCTGGATAGTGTATTCTTGCAATCCGCAAAGCGACTGGACATGGACCGAGTCGCATCTTCAGATGTTAGAAAGTGACAAAGCATTCCGCGAAGTCATGGAAAAAATCGAGATATTCTCAGGCAACACGGGCCTGATTCTTCCAGAAGAATCCAAGAAAACACCATACGCTGTGCTGCGCCAAGTAAAGTACTAGCTACTTTTTGGCACCAAGAGTTCTGTTCTTTAGTCTCAAAAAGCCACCACGGCACTTTCTGCATCTTGATGCTGCCATGGAATTTCTGACCCCGCAGTTCAGACAAATCTTCATGTGAAGCCTGGCTGCTTGCGCTATTCTTTTCTTTTCTGGGTCTGTGATTGGCATATTTTTAAAACCCCTTTCGCTGTCCTTTTTAATCTTTGGATTCCATCTTGCCTGCCAAGAGCATCGCAACCTCGTTTGGCCTCTTGGCAACTGGAATGTTTGCTTTGTTGAACATCGAAATCTTGGATTCGGCAGAACCATACGTTCCCATCACTATTGCGCCGGCATGGCCCATTCTTTTTTCTTTTGGAGCACACCTTCCAGCAACGTAGGCAACTACGGGTTTTTTGAAATTAATGTCGATTATGTGCTGGGCAAGTATCTCCTCAGAGTCCCCACCAATCTCACCAACTACGACCATTCCCTCAAGTGTCGGATCGTCTTTTATCACATCAAACGCGTCAATGAGTCTTGTCCCGTTTATCGGATCGCCACCTACACCGATAGTTATGCTTTGCCCAAACCCTGCCTGGCTTAGCGTGTTTGATATCTCATAGAGGAGCGTGCCGCTTTTTGAGAGCACCGCCACATTTCCCTGCTTGAAAGGACTTGCCGGCATGATTCCTATTTTGATTAGGCCTGGAATCATGACGCCTGGTGTGTTTGGACCGATTATTATCGCATCCTTTGCCTTTGCGATTTCTAATAGTTCCATGGTGTCGCGCACCGGTACGTGTTCCGGTATTGCCACTAGGAGCTTTATTCCGGCCTCGAGTGCTTCCTTAGCAGCGCCCAAAAAGAACTTGGCTGGAACAAACACGATTGAAATTCTGGAGCCTGTGGAGTCTACGGCTTCTTTTACAGTGTTGTAGATTGGTACCTTGTTTTCAAATTTCTGCCCGCCCTTACCTGGCGTGACACCTGCAGCAATGTTTGTTCCATAGTCCATCATTTGTTTTGCGTGCAGCGAGCCAAACGTGCCAGTTATTCCCTGTACTATTACTGGTACCTTTTGATAGTTTCCTGACGCGTCTTTGTTGCCCCTTAGTATTTCATAAATGTCAGCCACGTTTGCTTACCTCCATTACAACTCCATTTATTGCATCCTCGACAGAATCAAACATTTTCGTCTTTGTGTTTTTGAGCATTTCTTTTGACCTCTCAGATTCCGCGCCCATCAGTCTTGAATAAACAGGAAGATCAATCAGCTTGTCGTCGTATGCCTTGATGAATGCCGATGCAACTGTTGTAGTTTTTACGATTCCCCCGTACAGGTTCACCAAAATCGCTTTTACTTTTTTCATTTTGCTAATCAAAGTAAGCGCTTCATAGACTGATTCTGTGGTTGCACCGCCGCCCACATCTAAAAAACACGCCGGCTTTCCGCCGTTGTCTGCAAGCATATCAAGCGTAGACATAACAAGGCCTGCACCGTTTCCAACCACTGCAATGTTTCCATCAAGCTCAACAAGTGTAAACCCACTTTTTTCCGCGCGCTCTTCTAGCTCTGATTTTTCCTGATACTTTACCATTTCTGGATGTCTAAAGTTCGAGTTGTCGTCAGTGACAACTTTGCCGTCAAGAGCAAGAAGTGATCCGTCCTTTAGAAGTGCGACTGGATTTATCTCTGCAAGCTCTGCTTCTTTTTCAACTGTAAGTTTTGAAAGTCTCTGAAGCATGTATACAAAATCTAATATGGTCTTTCCCTCAAGGCCCATCTGCTTTGCCACCTCTTCTGCGGTCTTGGCATCTACGTGGCCTAGGCCCACCTCGCGGATTATCTGGTTTTTCACAGACTCTATTTCGACTCCTCCCTCGGCTGAGGCAATGATGGTGTAGCATCTTTTTGAGCGGTTCAAAAACAATGACAGGTAGAGTTCTTTTTCGTATTCTGCCATCTTTTCAAGCAGGATTGCGCGCGTCTTTTCCCCCTTGATTGACATTGAGAGCACCTGGGGGTACTTTAGCTCAAATTCGTCTTGGTTGTGGCATTTCTGGATTCCGCCGGCTTTTCCTCTTCCGCCAACTGGAACCTGTGCTTTGATTACAAATGGAAAACCTAATTCTTTTGCGTCCTCTCTAGCTTTACCGATGTCTTTGGAGGCAATGCCCTTCGGTGTCTTGATTCCAAACTGCGAAAACAACTCCTTTGCCTGATATTCTAAAAGGCGCACGCAGAATTTTTTTTCACGGTCTTTATATTCTGTTACTTCATCTGGTCTTCAAGCATCTCAATTGTCAGCAAAAACAGGTCCTTGCTTTTCCTGATGAGCCTTTGCGGAAACTCTTCTAGTGTGTACACCATCTGCTGCCGGAATGTGGGTGGCAGTATGCCGCCGGAAATCACAAGCTGCTCGATTACGTGCTTGTCAGTTACAGTGCAGACTATTTCCTCGTAGGAGCTCTCCTCTTCTTCAAGTGTCTGGCGATACAGAACTATTGGCATTCCAGTCTTTGCCGATATGCTTGCTGCCTTTTTTAGCAGATCTTCTAGGTGCTGTACTTGCCATGCGTCAAGGCTGATCTGCTTTACCATGGGTATAATATGCATTTTTTCATATTTAACCGCCATCATTTGTCAAAAGTTAGCTTGTCACTCGATCGCAATCCGAATTTTCTGGCCGTCAATGTCGTCGTCTTTGTAGTTGGCGCTCTTCCCAACAAAATCGATCTGTCTTACGCGAACCAAAAACGCAAGCTCAGAGGACCTTTCTTTTACCATTTCCAAGGATTCATCGTCAAGCTCAAGAATAGACGCAGTTTGCAGGATATCAGTTGGATTGTAGCCGCGTTCTTTTCTGAGTGTCTGGAGCCTCCGTGCCAGGTCTTTTATCAACCCCTTTGCCATCATTTCCCTGTTTCTAGCCGTGGTGATGAACACGATAAACGAGTCCCTCTGGGCAAAGGCATACCCGTCCTTGGCATCAAAACCTGTCACAAAGTCCCCGCTGTCCAGCGTGATTTTTGTATCGTCAACATCGAACACATGCGTTCCGTTTTTTAGCAGATCTGACGCAATCTCTTCAGGATTTGTAGACGCGAACTTCTCTAAAAACGTGCCCATGTGTTGTTTTACTTTTGGCCCGATTTTTTTCCTGTCAATCTCTAAGACGGGCTTTACGGGGAGGTTTTTCTTTTGCATCTCGTCTAGCAACTCCAGCCCAGAATTTGCGTCAAGCTCGATTATTTTTTGGGATTCTACGTTTAGTTGCGCCAAGAGAAGATTCGACAGTTTTTCAAGCTTGGGCTTTTGGCCTTTTTTGAGACAGATTATTGCCTCAGTCAGAGGCCACCGGCGTTTCAGCTTCGCTTTCATCCTTGCGGCAGCAGAAACCGAGACTGATTCTTTCATCAAGTCAAACGATTCCTCGATTTGCTCGTCGATTAATTCTGATTGGGATTTTGGCCAGCTAGAAAGCAGGACGCTGTCCGTGCCGAACGTGGAAAGGTATAGGTATTCACTGGTGTAGGGGCACAGCGGGTGAATCAGCACATCGAGTGTCTTTAGCACCTCGTGCAAAACCGAGTAAATTGCGAGCCTCCTGTCAGCGTTGGAACTCTCATCGTCCCACAGCTCTGCTTTTGTAATGGGGATGTAGACTTGGCTTAGAGAGTTTATGATGAAATCCTCAAGCGCCCTTGCAGCCTCGTGGAATCTGCAGCCGTCGTTTTCTTTCTGCACCAAGGTGATCATTTTTTGTAGCTTTGATAGGATCCAAATGTCAGGAGGCAAAAGCAGGCTCTCACTTTTTGCCCATCCGAGCGTTGCTTTTTGAGGCTCGAATTTGTCATACTCGCTGTTTTGCCTAAAGTACAGGTGTATGTGGTACAGCGTGTTTAGGATCTGGTAAGGCCTCGACATCATCTCATCAGTGCTAAAATTGACTGGCTCTATCGGGCTTGACTTCCAAACAAAGTAAAACCTGACTAGGTCCACTGGGTACTTTGTCAGCAGCTCTTCGGCGTCAAGTACGTTTCCAAGGCTCTTGCTCATCTTGTTTCCGTTTTTATCAAGAACATGTCCCTGGAACAAGAATGACTTGAATGGCGAGACCGGCTTGTTGTTCAGTATGACGTTTTCAATCAAAAGAGTATAGGCCCAGCCCCTTGTCTGGTCGATTCCCTCAGTAAGAAACGGCGCTGGGATACCTGACTGGTACTGTTCGTCTGTTAATGACGAATACGGCGCAGAGCCACTATTGTGCCATGTGTCCAGGACAAATTTTTCTCGCTCCATCTGCGCGCCACATTTCTTGCATTTTATTATAATTTTGTCAATCCATGGCCTATGCAGCTCAAAATTGGGTCCGTCTGGAAGCTCCGAAGCCTTTTCCACTATTTCTTTTCTTGAAAACAGCCTTTCGACGTGGCCGCACCCCTTACAGTTCCATATGGGGAGTGGACATCCCCAAAACCTCTCCCTTGAAATGCACCACGGGTGCTTTTCCTTGATTATCCCAAGGAACCTGTTTTTTGGCTGGTCAAAAAAATACTCGACATTTTCTGCAGCCTCTATTGCCTTGTCCCCGAGCCTGTCCAAGAGATAAAAGAATTCTCGCCTTGCCAGCCAGACGATTGGGTGCTTTGAGCGCCAGCAAAGCGGATACTTGTGCTTGATCCTGCCGATTCGAACCAGCGCACCTGAGGATTTGATGTCGTCCACAATTTGCCTGTCGGCATCGCGCACAAACATGCCTGAGTACTTGCCTGCATCCTGTGTGAATTTTACCTCGTCATTAATAGGGCTAAAAATCGGCACCTTTCTTTTTTGGGCGATGTCATAGTCTTCTTCTCCATTGGCAGGGGACAAGTGCACAATCCCACTTCCGGTGTTTGCGTCAACAAACGATTCTGCCACTGCTACATGCATGACAGAATTTCTTGACAGCTCCTTTAGCTTTGGGATTTGCTCCAACAATGGGTGGGTGTATTTTTTTCCTTCGAGATCGGATCCCTTGACTGTCTTTATTATTTCATAGTGTTCGATTTTGACTTCTTTCATGAACTCATCTAGCCGCTTTTCCCCGACAACCCACGTTTCATCTTGCACTCTGACGTGGTGATATCTCTCGTCCGGGTGTAGGCCTACCATCGCGTCAGTGACCAGAGTAAACGGCATCGTAGTCCACACTATCATGTATGCGTCTTCAGACTCTAGCTTGACTTTGTAGTATAGTGATGGATCCTGAACCATGTCGTACCCTTGGTTGACTTCGGCATGCGACAGCGAGGTTTGGCAGCTTGGGCAGTACGCGACCACTCGGTACCCCTCTGACAGCACCCCCGTCTCGTGTGCCTTTTTTAGAAACTGCCATTCCCGCTCGATGAATCCGTCCTTGTAGGTATAATATGCGTCTTTTTGGTTAAACGACATCCCAAGAAGCTTGTCAACTGCAACCCATTTCTCGTTATATTTTTGGACCAGCCTCTTACATTCGGAAACCAACCTTTCGATTCCAAATGATCTTAGAATCTCTGTTTTTCCACCCGTGATTCCAAGCTCTTTTTCAGCCTGTAGCTCTACTGGCAGTCCTTGTGTGTCCCAACCGGCGTTAAAGACTATCTTGTGGCCCTTTAGGGTCATGTAGCGGTACCAGAGATCCTTGATTATGCGTCCCCGGAGGTGTCCGGCATGCGGGATCCCGTTCATTGTTGGCGGGCCTTCAATGAAGAATAGTTTTTCACCGCTTTTGGTGTCAAAAAGAATTTTCCACAAATCTATTTTATCAAGATGACTTCTTACTTCATTTTCAATTTTCTTTGAATCAAAGTCCTTGGCCAGTTGCAACGAAATGAGGTGCCTATCCTGATTTTATAAAGTTAGACTAGTTACGGATCTTTTGTTTTGCTAAACTTGGAATATATACGAGACTGCAAAACTGTTATTGTTGGTAAATGTTCTAGTGGTCGGCTCTGGCGGCCGGGAGCATGCCCTCGGATGGAAGATTTCCAAATCGCCACACGTTGACATTGTCTTTTACGCCCCAGGAAACGGCGGGACAAAAAATAACGTGCCAATACAGGCAGACCAAATCGACAAACTCTTGGAGTTTGCATCTAAAAACAACTGTTTTACCGTAGTGGGCCCAGAAGTGCCACTCTCGCTTGGAATTGTGGACAGATTCAAAGAGAAAAACCTCAAAATCTTTGGTCCGACAAAAAATGCAGCACAATTAGAATCAAGCAAAATCTGGGCAAAGATGTTCATGAAAAAATACGACATTCCGACAGCGCCGTTTGAGGTGTTCACGGACGCAAAATCTGCAAAACGATACGTCGAATCTCTGGACTATGATGTGGTGGTAAAAGCAGACGGCCTTGCAGCAGGAAAGGGCGTGATTGTCTGCGACTCAAAACAAGAAGCCCTTGACGCCATCGACCTTATCCTTGTAAAGCAGTCGTTTGGCAATGCGGGAAATCGGATAATAATTGAAAAACGAATCGACGGAATTGAGGCGTCATACATTGCGCTATCTGACGGAAATGTTGCAATTCCGATGGCCACAAGCCAGGATCACAAGCGAATCTACGATGATGACAAGGGACCAAACACTGGAGGCATGGGCGCGTATTCTCCTACTGGCGTTATCACTGAGAGTCTTGCAAGGACAATACAAAAAGAGGTAATTGACAAGACCATCTCATCAATCAAAAAAGAGGGAACCATGTTTTCTGGATTCCTGTATGCTGGAATAATGGTAAGGGATGGGCAGCCGTATGTCTTGGAGTTTAACGCAAGGATGGGTGACCCTGAGTGCCAGCCAATTCTAATGAGGATGGATTCTGACCTGTACGAGTATCTAGTCGCATCATCAGAAGGGACGCTATCTGAAAAGCCGCCAATCTCTTGGAAAAATCAAAGCGCAGTATGTGTAGTCTTGGCATCAAAGGGCTACCCAGAGTCTTATCCAAAAAACGACGAAATCACGGGGCTTGAATCTGCAAACTCTGACAAGGTGACAGTGTTTCATGCAGGGACAAAATCGGAAAACGGAAAAATTCTCTCAAGCGGCGGGAGAGTGCTTGGCGTCACCGCACTCGGGGACTCTCTGCAGGACTCTATATCCAACGCATACTCTGCAGTTGAAAAAATCTCTTGGAAAAATAAATTCTACAGAAAAGACATTGGCAAAAAAGGGCTAAAATACCTATGATGTCTTTATGGGGCCGTCTTCTGTCACGATCCACTGGATCCTGACATCGTTTTTCGAGCTCGGTATGTGTTTCAAAACTGTTTTAGAATATGCAAGTGCAATGGTGTATGAGTTTTTGTCTGCTAGGAACCTGTCGTAGAACCCCCTGCCGTAGCCCAGCCTCTGGCCGGTCCTTGTCATGGCTATTGCGGGAACAAGTATTGCGTCAAATTCCGTTAGCGGCTTGCAGTACTGCTTTGGCTCCATTATGCCAAATTCGCCCTTTTCAAGATCTTCAAGCCTCTTTATGTTGTAAAAGACAAGGCCCTCACCATCGACTCTTGGTAACGCGAGCATCTTGCCGTCACTGAGCACTTCCTGCATGATTCCGTGGGTTTTCACCTCACTGCCTATAGAATAATAACACGCGACAGTGTCTGCTGCGCGATACTTGGGGATTTTTTTCAGGTTTTTCTGGATTTTCTTGCTTGCTATTTCAATAAAGTCTGCCGAAAGGCTGTCGCGTTTTTCAAGCCACAGTCTACGGAGGCTTGATTTTTCACTATCTTTTGCCAAAACTTTTGCTCAACGATGCTGCAGTTACTGTATTTTTTAAAAGCATTGCTATTGTCATTGGGCCTACACCGCCTGGGACCGGCGACGCATATGACGCCTTTTGTATTATCTTCTCAAAATCAGAATCACCAACAAGCTTGCCGTCGAGGCGCGATGTTGCAACATCGATTACAACCGCACCTTCCTTTATCATGTCTGGACTCAGAACAAATTTGGTTCTGTCGCCAACACCTGTGATTATGATGTCTGCATCTCCACAGAATTTTTCTAGGTTCTTGGTTCTGGAATGGCATGTGGTGACAGTCGCGTTTTGTTCAAGCAATAGATGGTACAGCGGCTTTCCGATCAGATTGCTTCGATTAATTATTACGACATTTTTTCCCTCAAGATTTATCTGGTAATGATCAAGTAGCTCGATTATCCCAGACGGCGTGCATGCCTTTAGGACTGCCTTTTTCATAGCAAGGAGCCCGACATTGTGGGGGGTGAGGCCGTCGATATCTTTTAGCGGCGATATTCTTGACGTGGTTTCAAACTCGTCAATCTGCTTTGGCAGCGGAAGCTGGACCAAAATTCCATGAACCGCATCGTCGTTGTTCAACGAATCAATCATCTTGTTTAGTTCTGTTTGTGTTACATTGGATGGAATCTTGTAATCCTTGGTAAGTATCCCTACCTCGGCGCAGGCCTTTTGCTTGTTTTTCACATATGTGGCAGAGGCCTGATCGTCGCCGACAAGAACCGTCGCAAGGCAAGGCTGGACTCCCTGTGACTTTAACTCGTCGACTGCTTTTTTGACTCTCTGCCTTACCGCTGATGCAACTGCGAGTCCGTCAATTTTTGTTCCAGCCAACACAAGCCTTTCAAAACAATTCTAATTTAACTTTACAAAAAATCAATAAATTATGGAACAATGATAAGTAACGGTTATAGGCAATATTTTGCCACTTAACACAATCACACCGAGTGAAAAAAATGAACAGCCGTGAAAAAGTTTTGTTTTCAGTAATAGGAGTCATGACGATCCTTCTTGTTGCGGGAGTCACGACAAATTTTGGCTACGGCTACAATGCAAAAACCTACATCCTGACACCAAGTCAGGAAACAAACACAATCGCTTCTCAGGACCAGACCAAGGAGATCAAATCCGCAGTACTTACAACAACACCCTCATCTGCCAGCCCGCTCACCGAAATATTCAAAAAGACGGAAAACTCTGTTGTCCAAATAACTAGTAAGGTATCTACAGTAAACCCGTACGTGATCATAAACGGAAGCCCGCTTGAAAGCCAGTCAACAAGGCTCGGATCAGGATTTGTCTATGACAGCTCAGGACACATCATAACAAACAACCATGTGGTGGACGGGGCAGAAAACGTTGATGTGAGGTTTGTGGACGGTAACATCTACGCTGCCAAAGTGATAGGCACTGACCCGTACAACGACATTGCGGTGCTGGAAATAACCGACGACTTTACAGAAGAGACCATAACACCACTGATGATCGCAGACTCGTCAACACTTGAGGTGGGCCAGCAGATAATTGCAATAGGAAACCCATTCGGACTTAGCGATACCATGACTACTGGTATAGTAAGCCAAGTGGGCAGGCTGTTGCCAAACAAAGAGTCCGGGTTCTCGATACCAAATGTGATCCAGACTGACGCAGCAATCAATCCTGGGAACTCTGGCGGGCCGATGCTAAACCTCCAGGGGCAGGTAATCGGAATAAACACCGCAATCCAGTCAACTACTGGAGAGTTTTCTGGAATCGGGTTTGCAGTACCGTCAAACACGATAAAAAGAATCGTTCCGACCCTGATTGAAAAGGGTGCATTTGAGCATCCGTGGCTCGGAGTCGCCGGCACCAGCGTAACGCCTGAAATTGCAAAACAGCTTGGGCTGCCAAAGAACTACAAGGGAGTTTTTGTAACCACAATAGTAAAGGATGGGCCAGCGTCCAAGTCTGGCCTGCAGGAGGCTACCTACAACGCAGACCGACAGATAAAGGGCGGCGACATCATAGTTGCACTTGACGGCCACTCGATAAGGGACATCGACGATCTGATCATCTATCTTGCAGACAACAAAAGCGTCGGGGACAAAGTGGTAATGGATGTGATCCGCGACAACCAGACAATCAAGCTAACTGCGACGCTGCAGGCGCGCCATGCAAATTAATTTAAATTCGAGGCGTTGCCATCAAAATTTGAATGAAAAAAGATACCAGCCCTATAGATAAAAACGGATTTTCAACCAAGTTTTTCGAGGAGCTTTCAAAAGAACACGACAAGTCAAAGGAGCTTGCCGACAAACAAAAGGCACTAAGACAAAAACACAACCAGTCAGCGCAGCGGTAATGGACTAGGCCTCTAAATGAGAAAAATACCTGTGTTGTTCGCATTGGCAGCATTTTTCATAATCGTGATTCAGGGCGCTGACGCGGCGACAATCAAGCAGACGATGGAGGGGGGAGTAGATGTCATAATAGGGCATCCGGATTCTGTCATCGCAGGGAGGGGCTTTACAGTCTCAGTCCTTGTACAAAATAACGGATGGGAGGACAAGCAGGACGTGACAGTATTCATGGCAGCGCAAAGCGATTCGATCCAGGCCAAAAACCAAACACTCCGAGTAGAGAGGCTATCAAAAGGCGGCTCTTTTGGTGGCGTACTTGAATTTACTACCTCGAATGATTCCAAAATTGGAACGCATTACCTAAACGCAGTATACTCACAAATCCTGCTTAGCAACAACGAGACCCCGACGCCGCTCTTGCAGAAAAACATCGCAATACCAATTGAGATTAAGGGAACCCC
>Ga0187894_10004969_pt1 | contig 13901 bp, 13 predicted proteins | sample GBC1701081metaG_FD_136650 | JGI IMG/M metagenome (GOLD analysis project Ga0187894, IMG submission 136650) | White microbial mat communities from a lava cave in the Kipuka Kanohina Cave System on the Island of Hawaii, USA - GBC170108-1 metaG ...
TCGCAGCGCTTCGTTCCGCTTTACCTATTCCCTGGGGCGAAAAGCTTTTCGATCAAGAAAGAAGTTCAATATGAAGGCGAGAAACAGGTCTTCGAAAGGAATGAGTACAGTTGGAAAAGATAGAGCTTGGAAGTAGTCCTGACAATGAATCCCGTTACCTCCTTGTAACTCTGTCTAAAAGCACACTCCTTCGTGGATTTGGTGCCAAAGGCAGAGAGACACGATCTTACCGAGCGGCATGGCGATCAGCTGATTCCGAAGATGTCGGAGACTTTCTTCATTAGGTCTTCGGGCAGGTCGTCCTTTGAAATCAGTCCCTGAGCTCCAACCTCTACAATTTGTCTCTGGGCTAAGGCGTGGGGACTAGCCAGAACCAGAATCGGAGTAAATTCATCAACTGCCGAATCAGCGCGGCAAGCTCAAGGCTGTTACGATCCGTCGCAGAGTAATCGAGTAGATAAACTTAACTCTCGACTATAACTCGAAGCGAGGGCCCCTCGTCCCACTGGCACAAGCGAGCACAGATGGTTTAAGATGCGTTCAGATTAATTCGTTTTACAGCGAACCGACTGGTCCAATTATAGCTGTAACTTATTGACTTATCGCCCGCTTAGCTCAGTGGTAGAGTTCTCGTTTCACACACGATCTGAAAGCTCGCAAAATTCCTAAGAGAATCGCAAACGGTCAATAAAAACGGCGATTTTTTGTGTCCCTCGGTGTCACGTAGTGCCCTGCTGTGTCCCGAAACCTCGAAAAAAGGGGTAAACGAACACTGGCCGCTGGGCCATAAAAACGGAGAGAGACCGGATGAAAATGACGAACAAACTTAAACAAGTCGGCGATCCCGATGGCTTCGATGAGGGCACCTACAGGATCAATCCACCGACAAAAGTGATTCAAAATTCGTCTTGTGGTCCAAACGCGGAAAAAACTTCGCGCGTATTTGACCCACAAGCGATTTGTTTGACTGCGCCCGATGCATTGGATGGACCAGAATCGCATGCAACCGGTGAAATTCAGCCGGTCGCTACACTAAATTCGATCGTCCAGTTGTCTCAAAATCGTTGACACGCTCCGCAGGAGTTCCGAAGGGTACACGCCTCTTCTACTCCGTGCGTCACAACTTCGGCACTGAAATGGCTAATGAAGGCATGCCGTTACCAGCGCTTGCTAATCTGTTAGGCCACAGGGCCGTGAAGATGACGATGAGATACTACAACATGAATAAGAAGACCATTGACAAGCCTCGCGACATTCTCAACAGGAGGGCCGTGGTCAATACCTAAAGACGATCCTCGCGAGGCGCTAATTAACAGCCTAATGATCCCACTGGTGCAACTCGTATCACTGTCGCCTGTTATTAGGGCCTTGTACTGAAGCACCTTACTTATTCGCGCGTCACCACTCCCTCGTGGATCCGTGCTGCTGCGGAAGTTAGTAACCGTAAGGTTTGCTCGCGCAGGGCCGCGCAATAGCAACGAGCCAGTGTTAGGTGCGGCGATCAGGTTGTGGCCACGCAAAGTGACATCAGTCTGGGGACCTTCAATAACTGCTCGCGTTGCGTTTGAGCCGTCGTGATTGACGAGCGAGACATTCATGCTTCCGGTTCACTGCCGCGTCACTAAGCTCGGCTTCCCGAGTGAAGCTAGTCACCATGGCGGGATTAAAACCAGCCGTCAGGAAAGAAGCATTCACTTGGTTGTTTCGTTGTCGCAACTGCCGTTCTACCACCTGCTGCTGGCGCAGGTTTTCGTTGATCAGGACTGTTTCACGCTGATTGGGAAGCACGACGTCGAAACTGTGCTGCACGGTGTGCGTTGCTTCCGTGCCGGGATTATCGGTCTCGATGATCAGGAGATTTCGTTGGGCAAGGTTGTCGGAAGTAAACGGGTTCTCATTCGGCTCAGTCGGATCGCCGGCGTAGAAGATCTCGGCCACCATGCACTGGTGTTGCCCGCGCAGGATGTTGCGGATGGAAACGCACTGCGCCGCTGGAAACGGACCATTGCCCGAAGGAGCCTGCGGAAAGCGGTGGGTATCGGAGTTGATGTCCAGGTACGCTCCGAAATAACGAATGGCCTCCTGTCCTGCTGGCGAAATGCTGAACGATTGCACGTTCTTGGGATCACTCTGGTCCGCCATCGATTCCGTTCCAGCCGTATCCCTGCGCGCAGCCGCGAAGAAAGGAATCGAAACAATCTCAGCGCCGGGACTGGTCCGAGCGAGCAGTGCTATCGGAGCCGCGCCACCAGTCGGGTAGTTAACTCCATTGAAGCTGAGATTGCTAAGCGCGGTGGTGAAGAGCCGGAAGAACACGCGCACATCGGCTACTGCGACTTGGGTCTTCATGCGCACCCGCGCGAGGGCAAAGTTGTAGACGGGCGTGCCACTCACCTGTGGCGCGAGCTCGAGCGCCGATTGTCCCTGGTCCCCCGGGACCGCGTCGAAGTTTTGCGTCCCGGAATTGAATTCGTCGATGACATCCGAGATGTACTGGTTAGGATTACCCGCACCCGCCACGGAATGGTTGAATTTCAGGTCGCCGTGTTTGACGGAAAACACTCGCGTGTCGATGCTCAGCCAGGCAGGGATCTCGTTCCGGACGTCAATCATGTAGGGGTTTGCTTCACGGAAGAATTTTATGGGCGGGCTGAGAACATTCTGCACCATGTTGCCCGAGCGATCACGAGCCGTGATTCGCAGCCGGGCGAACTCCGGCGCAGCGCCGGGAGCAGGCAGGATGCCATTGATGGCTGCAACATTGACGATCACCATGTAACGGTAGAGGACGCGCTGTGAGACGTTGTCAGGAAGCGAGGGCTGCTCTTTGAATGAGTCGGTTTTGAAAACCGAAAACCAGTTGACCGGGTTGGTCCCGGCCTGGTCCACCACCTGCACAATCGGCTCCACGGTGTCATCGCCGAATATCCCCGAGACGGCAGTGTGCGCCGGGTCTGCGTTTTGCGGCAGGATACTCGCCGAGGCGAACCCGGTAGGCGGCTCCGGCGGATCCTGCAACATTACGAGAACTATAGGAGGCCGGTTTTCCTTAACCAAAATGATATCGATGTGCTGTGTGTGATCGAATTGATCGTTGGGCGCGTCGGTGGCTGTGCTGCCGGGAACATTCCCTACCGGCACCAGATGTCCGGCTATACGAATGCGGCCGTTCTTGAAACCGATACCTCCTCCCGCCAGGTTCTGGCGCGCGAAAGCGCCTTCGCCGGCATCAAGCCCGGTGAACTGGATTGCAACCGCCGCGGAATCGGCTCCCTGGACCACCGGATTAACCGGGATGGGAGTCGCCGCCAGGGATGCCACTGGTGTCGTATCTGAACTGTTGCGAAAAACTTCGGCCGTGATCGTTAGATTAATAGGACGACCATATGTTTCAGCTCTGACGTTGTACTTGATGAAGATTGTTCCGCGACCCTGGGCGTCCACGCCGCTCAAAGCGTTATTCGGCTGGATCTGGTCCGCACCTGCTGCGGGCCGAACGATTGTCAAAACACCCGGATAGTCGGTGCCATCGCTGGCGACCGGCCGGAAGCTGGTGAAGCGTGGCTGCCGCTTCTCCCAGAGATAATCCATCCAGCGGTGCCAGGCGAAAAAGCGTGGACTGTAATTGTTGGTGTTTACATCACCGATTTCTGGGCTCAGTACTGCTATGCCCACTGCCGTGCAGTGCTCCCTCCTGATGTGCGGCCATACCGTCAAGCGTATTGAAGCGCTTACCGTATTCGGCAATTTCCGCTTCCTGGGTGGCAGGATCCTCGCTGACGTCCGGGCCGCCATGATCGAAGTGAACGCCACCCGGTTTCCACCGTGCCACCGGCGGCATTCCGGCCCCGCGTCTCCAGTCGTCATACGTGTTCAGGATGTCACGGTGAAATAAAAAGAAACTCTCTGGCTGCACCGAACCGTCCGCAGAATTGGCCCATCGAACTGCTCAATCCGGGAGTGTTTGCGCTACATGGCGCGCCCCCCATGCCAGATACCGTGCCAGCGGTTAGCGGTGTCCATGTATTCGATGTCGGAGATGGGCACGCCATCGGCATCGTACTCGATGGGAATATTAAAAACCGGGATGCTGAGAAAGCACGACAGCCTGGCGCCCAGTGAACTGACAGTGCGACGGCGAGGACTTCATCGAATACAGCAACAACCGTGCCGCTTACCTTGCAGTCAATTGCCTTGGGGGTTTCTTTCGGGCCGGTCAGGGTTAACACGGGACTGTCTATTCCGTACGCCAGCACGAGTCGGAGGTGTGCGCGCTTGTAGACACTACGCGGGATGGTTTCTCATGGCAGAGGTTGTTTGGCTTTCAGCCATTCCGCCCGCAACATAAAGCTTCCTTCGCTAACGATGCGATCACTGACGGCTAAACCTTCAATCACTGGATATTGACCATTGACCTCAGGACCAAGCTTCACGGGGCGCATTGCATATGTATACGCAATCCTGGTTTCCACGAATACGACCTGCTGATTGTTGATGTTTTGCACCGCACTCTTCGGTATCACCGGAGTCGTCGCTTCTGCTCCCCCAAGTGCCGCGAACGCCACGTTCACAAACATACCGATCTTCAAAGCCTGGCGGGGATTAGCCAGCTCAATTCTCGCCTGCGTGGTGCGTGTAGCCGGATCGAGAGTCGGATCGACGTAAGACACGCGCCCCCGAAAAACGCGCCCCGGATAAGCATCAGTCGTGATGCTCGCGCCACTGCCAACAACTACTTTCCCAAGATCCTTTTCATAAACCTGGCCCAACACCCAGACGCTCGATAGATCGGCGATGCGCAGGATCTCTTTATCCGCCTGAATCACCTCACCAGGATTTGCTGCTCGGCTTATTACTGTACCCGACACCGGAGCCGGCAGACTTACTTCTGAACTCACTTGCGCAGGTGTTTTGAGTTGAGCAATTCGTCTCTCGCCAAGACCCAGCAACACCAGTCGCTGCCGTTGGGACGCGACTTCCGATTCCGCTGTCCGCAGCTTGGTAGTGGCCTGCTCCAGTTCCTCCCGGCTGGCGGCGCCGATTTCGACTAACCGAATCGTACGCGCATGGTGTTTGTGGTGCTCATCCAATTCCGCCAAAGCGTTCAGGTAACGAGACTGGGCCAGGGCCAGTTCATCGCTGAATACTACCGCGATCGTCTCACCCTGACTTACGCTCTGGCCCAACTCGGCCGTCACGCGTCGCACGATACCGCCTACGATAGATACTACCGGAGTGGTCCGATAAGCATTGGCTTGCACTATCCCGGTCGTAACCTGCCCGGTCACAGTGCTTCCTGCAAGCATCGCTTCGCCAACCGGTTCCGTTTTAATCCCGGCGCGCCTCGCAGCTTCCGCATCGATGGATATGGTCGCTTCTGACGTTGGTGTTGAAGCCGGCTGTTGGGCGCCGACATTGCGCGGCGTCGGTACCAGTCGACCGGCACCACTTGAGCTGGATCGCAGCAGCAACCAAAGGAGAATTCCAACCCCGGCTATTGCTACAACACCGATGATGGCCACAATCGCGGTTCGGTTTCTCCTGCGATTGTTGGAGCGTTTACCGACCTTTGCCGAGTCTGCTTTTTCTTCAGGGTTATTGCTCATCTTTTGATTAAGTTCGGCGAAGCCGTTGTACGTTCGATTTCAACCCGCGCCTGATAGGTGTTAACCAGTGCTTCGATATAGCCGGTCTGCGTTTCAATGAACCGTCTCTGCTCGGCGATGACATCGAGCAGAGTCTTTGAGCCAAGCTCGTAGGTTTGTCGTACCACGTCGAGATTAGCGTTTGCTTGTCCCTGAACACCGACTCGATATATCTCAGCAGCTCTTGCTGCGCTTTGATAACGCGCGAGAGCCGAGGCGACTTCTCGTTGCACCGTCAACTCTGCGAACTCGCGACGCTGTGTGGCGGCTGCTTTTTCGGCGACGGCTGCGGCAATCGCGCCTTGATTACGATTCCGAACCGGCAGATCTAGAGTGACGCCTACTGCCAGAGAATGAAATCTGCCCTGAATCGGAACCAACTGTCCGTTGGCATTGAATCCCTGCTGCGGAAAACCAAAATTCATCAGTTCATATTTGCCGGTCAAACTTGCATCGAGTCGTCCTTCACTGCGCGCCTGCGAGATCCGCGCTTCGGCCACGGCCTCCAAAGCACGCGCTGCTCGAAGATCGGGCCGCTCGCGAAGGGCCGCCTCTTTCGCAACGACAACCGAAGGTACGGGCTCAATCAAATGGTCCAGGTCTCCGCGCAACCGCAAGGGCTCTTCCGGACGCATGCCCATCAGATTGCGCAGCTCGAGCATTGCCACTTCGACTTTGCCTTGATTGCTTTCTCGGATCGAACGGATGCGATTCACCTCGACGAGGACCAGGTTCTGTTCCAGCGGCGCGGTGCGACCTTCGGTAACGCGAGCAGCTACGAGCCGGTATCCCTGGTCGGTCGTTTCCAGCAGGTCTTCGGTAAATCCCAACTTCAACAACTCACCCAGAGCTTCACCGAACTTTGCGCGTACTTCAGCAGCGAGAAGTCGCTCCCGATCGGCGAACAGACTTTGCTTCAACTCCAATTCTCGTTGTGCCACCAGAACTCGAGCAGAGCGCCGTCCGCCCAACTCGAGCGGTAACATGGCGCCAACCATCGTGTCATTGTCCGAACCGTCGATTTGTTCCTTCCGTTCGATTTCGAGTCGCGGATTAGGGCGAAGAGCGGCCTGCCGGACCAGACCCCGCGCAGCTTCGACCTCGTCGCGAAAGGCCGCCAGTTCGCCGTTATGGGCGAGTGCATAAACAACGGCCGTATCGGCAGATAATCCGTTAGTCGAATCGTAGTAGCGAGAGATTGACGATTGCGGATGCTGCTGCTCAGGCAGCGCTGACGTTCCCTGTCCCCACGCCGAGTCGGGAGGGCGCAACGCGTGAACCGTCAGGATCAACAAAGCAATTAATAACTTCCTAATCATCAGAAACCTCATTTCACTCAATTCCGTTTTCAGCCCACGCCCGGAGGGGTGTGTCGGGAACTCGTGATCTTTCTTCCCTGCTGAGGTCACGCGCGCGCAGTGAATAAAAGATTGCGGGCGTGACAATCAGCACGTGCAGCAGACTCGAAACCATTCCTCCCAACACCGGAGTTGCGAGCGGCTTCATGATTTCCGACCCCGCACTCGTGCTCCACATGATTGGCAGGAGGCCGGCGACCACTGTTGACACCGTCATCACCTTCGGACGCAGCCGTAATAGAGCCCCCTCTGTGACTGCCTCTTTCAATGTTCGGCGCGTGAGTATCCCTACCTCGCGCTTCTTTCGTTCTACCGCTTCGTTCAGGTAGATGACCATCACCACACCGGTCTGCACCGCTGTACCAAACAACGCGATGAATCCCACCCACACCGCAACGGAAAAGTTGTAACCAAGGAGCCAGAGCAGATATACGCCGCCGGTCAGCGCAAACGGGACGGCCATTAATACGTGAGCAGCTTCGAGTACTGAGTGATAAGTGATATAGAGCAGGCCGAAAATAACAAGCAAAACGATAGGAATGACAATCATCAGGCGTTGTCGCGCGCGCTGCTGGTTTTCATACTGGCCGCTCCACGAAATGTAATAACCAGTGGGAAGCTGCACCTGACGGGCAATAGTTTCTTTGGCCTGGTCGACAAAGCCACCAACGTCGCGCCCGCGCACATTCAGGAGCACGGTGCCTCGCAACAGGCCGTTCTCACTGGAGATCATCGTTGGACCTTCAACGGTGCGAATCTCCGCCAACTGAGCGAGTGGAATCGGCGCCCCGGTCGCTGCGGAGATAGGTATCTCGCCAATAGTTTGAGCACTGCCACGAAACTGCGGCGCATAACGCACGCGAACCGGAAAACGTCTCCGCCCTTCGATCGTCACCGTCAGGTTCGTCTCACCAATTCCTTTTTCGATCGCATCCTGGATCATACGGACGTCTATTCCGTATCGCGCCGCCGCGGTGCGGTTAATCTTTATATCGACATATGGAGCGCCGCTGATCTGTTCCGGATAGACGTCAACCGCGCCAGGCACGGTCCTGACCACTTCCGCAATGCGACGGGAGGTCACTTCGAGAGCCTTCAGATCGTTACCAAAGATTTTTATTCCGACTTGCGAGCGAATGCCGGTGGTCAGCATGTCGATCCGGTTGATGATTGGCTGCGTCCAGATGTTCGTTACACCCGGCATTCGTAATTTCTCATCCATCTCAGCGACCAACTTCTCGCGTGTCATACCCGGTCGCCATTGCTCCGGCGGTTTCAGATGGACAATCGTCTCATTCATATTTACCGGCGCCGGATCAGTCGAAGTCTCTGCCCGGCCCGATTTGCCAACGGCCCATTCGACCTCCGGGAAACTTTTCAGGATCTCATCTTGTTTGCTGGTTATCCTGAGCGCTTCGTCGACTGAGATCGCCGGATCGGTAACTGGCATGTACATCAGATCGCCTTCATTCAACGGCGGCATGAACTCTTTGCCAATACCGAGACTAAGCAGTAATGCGCCAACAAAAAGCAGCGCCGCAATCGAAATCGTTATGGCGCGATGATTCAGCGCAAAGGAAAGCGCAGGTCGATAAAGCGCCTGGAGAAAGCGCATCACGGGATTGGCTTGTTCCGAGTGAAACTTACCGCCCAGAAGAAAGGTGCAGAGCACGGGAACGAGTGTCACGGCAATGATTGTCGCCGCCGCCATAGCGAACGTCTTGGTGAAGGCCAGCGGATGAAACAGCTTTCCTTCCTGACCCGTCAAAGCAAAAACGGGTATGAAGGCCAGAATGATTATCGCCATCGAGAAGAAGACGGGACGGCCGACGAGCTTTGTAGACTCCAGCACGGTCTGCCAGACACGACGCCTGTCTTTCGGTTCAACTTTGTTCTTCTCGAGAAACCGAAATGCATTTTCTGTAACAACAATGCCCGCATCCACCAGCACGCCGATCGCGATCGCGATTCCCGACAGCGACATGAGATTGGAGCTGATTCCCATGTACTTCATAAAGAGGAAAGAGATCAGCACCGCGAGCGGCAATGGGATCGTGACGATGAGGATGGAGCGAAAGTGAAGCAGGAAAATTATATGGGCCAGTGTTACGAGCAATAACTCTTCAATCAAGGCGCGCTTCAGCGTGCTGGTGGCGCGATTGATGAGTTGAGTCCGATCATAAAAAGGAACCAGTTGCACGCCCTGCGGTAAGCCGGAATGCAGCTCAGCGATCTTCTGCTTCACCGCGTCGATTACTTCGAGCGTGTTGACACCGTAACGCGCAATGACGACGCCTCCGACAGCTTCCTTGCCGTTCTTATCGAGAACGCCGGTACGAAACGCATTGCCGAGTTTCACCTCAGCCACGTTGCGCACGTAAATTGGAACACCGTTCGGAGCGCCAATCACGATGTTCTCGACGTCCGCTACTGACTCGATCAGGCCCACGCCGCGCACTACTGCCCACTCACCGGCTTGTTCGATCACATTGCCGCCGACGTTGTTGTTCGAGCGCTGCACGGCTTCAACTACGATTGATAAGGGAACGGCATACGCCCGCAGCTTGTTTGGATCCACGTCCACCTGATACTGCTGCACGTAGCCACCCACTGATGCGACTTCAGCCACACCCGGAACGGAATTGAGTTGATAACGAACAAACCAGTCCTGCAATGTGCGCAGATCGCGCAGGTTCATCTGATCGCTTTCGACCGTGTACCAGAAGATCTGCCCTACACCCGTCGCATCGGGACCCAGTGTGGGAACCACTCCTTCGGGTAGTTGCTTCGTAACCAGATTCAATCGCTCGAGCACTCGCGTGCGAGCCCAATAGAGGTCCACATCGTCTTCAAAGATGACGTTGATCATTGAGAAGCTGAACGCCGAGCTCGCGCGCACCACTCGCACCCCGGCCAGTCCCTGAAGGTTCGTAACCAGTGGATAGGTCACCTGATCCTCAACCTCCTGAGGCGAACGCCCGGGCCAGTCGGTAAAGACAATCACCTGGTTGTCCGAGAGGTCAGGGATGGCATCGATCGGCGTACGCAACAGGGCCCAGTAACCCCAAACGGCAAGGCCGAGGTAGAGCACGGTTACCAGGCCCCGGTGGCGTAAGCAGATTTCGATCAGGCGATGAATCATGTCCGTTGCGATTAGCGATGGTGGTCCTTAGGTCGCAGCCTCAATCGCAGTCACACGAATCGTCTTGCCGCTGACGCGGCCGGTGATCTTGACCTTCTGACCGGCGAACTCGCGCGCCTTTTCCTGGCCCACGCTGTCGAGCTGGTAAACAACCTTGTGATCGCGATCGGCAAGCACGAACTTGCCGTTCTTTGCACACATGACCGTGCAGTCCTTTTCATTCATGCCCGCCATGTGTTGAAGACCACAGGAACTGTCGCTTATGTAGCCGGTGACGGTTTTTGGCTCAGAGGTCTTTGCCTTTGTTTTCTGAGCAGTTGCTGTCGTCCCTAAAACAGGGGCCAAGCTCAACGAAAGTGCCGCTACGACCGCGAGATTCATAAAGACTCTTTTCATTTCTTTTACTCCATTAGTTGAGAGAGGTTTTGCCTCTCGGTTGTTATTCCCAGTCATTGTGCGGTTACCGGAAAAGTTGCCTGCCCGCGTCCTTCTGGCCCCTCATAGGTGATCCTGACTTGCCATTCACCGGCGACTTCGATATTCGCCTTCCCACGATAGACCCCAGGTGTCTCCGTCGTAGTGAACGTGGCGGTATCGTTCATCTCCGCCATCGATCCCATCTGCGGCATGTGAAAGGTCAAAGCCACTGCGCCGACGTCAACAGGCTTTCCCGACGAGTCGCTGAACGTGAGCGTGAACTCGCTGTTGCCGTGCTTGAGCACGCCATCACTGGTCGCCAGCGCGACTGTCAGATTGTTTCCGGCCGGCGCGGTCTTAATCACTCTTCCTGCATCGGTGGGCTTTGAACCACAGGCGGCGATGAAGATGGCGAGACTTGTCAGGCTCAACGCGAACACAAATTTCTTCATTTCTCATCCTCCAAAAGGAACACGGGTTACGGAATCCGAGCACCATAATGGGAGTATTGCCACAGCGCTCAGCGTGCAGACAAAAACCGCAGCGGACTTCTGCTTTGGCTGATCGCTTCTGCGACATGAGAAGTGCAATGCAGTCTGCTTACACAGACCTACACATGCCTCCATCGCTGAACGTTCAGCGGCAAGAAGACACACTGCGTTACCGGAGCTAGATCAGGAGTGCGAGATTTCGAATGTATGCAGGGTGGGAATTGCCGGGTGGGCCATGCGACGAGCCGAATTGCTGACTCATTAAGCGTGAGGGCAGTAACGTTTGCGGAATGGGCGGATACGCTATAACCGTTAGCTGTAGTTGCGGAGAAAACCGCACTCCGTTTGTTGGAGCTGTTCCCTCCTTCGCGCAATTCAGCGCGCAACATAGCCGCGCCGTCGCAGCTTGAGTATTTCTACTGGCCATGAGCGCGGCTTTGCAGCAGTCCATGTCGCCCATGGCATGATCCATGTTGCAAGCATGCTCGCCAAACTGCACCGAAACGCCACCAAACGCGCTACCGCCGAGCATCAGAACAAGTATCAGGGATGTCAGCTTTATCCGCATGACTGTTGGCAAACTTTATAAACGGATCCTTTACCTGTCAAGGCGAGTTGGGCCAGTTACGCGCGGCCGATTCACACTTGTCTGGGCACCCAGAATGAATCGGCCGAGAAAATGAGTTGCGGTTACTGAAGCAACTCATGTGGTTCCTGCCCAGCGCCCGATTTAGTGAGCCGTCGTGCCGGTGCCCCCGCCGCAGTCCTGCGGGCAGGTTTGCGCGTTCTCACACGACTTAGCGCAATATCCGTCGCCGCATCTTTGGCAAAACGAGGCGCCTTTTTGTTCGCTGTTGTTGTCTACCGCACTAGCCGCTCCAAATCCGATTGAGACCGCAGCAAGTGCTACTGCAATAGCTGTCAATCTGAGGTATTTCATATCCCTTCATCTCCTTTGAAGTAGTTGAAGTTAGTTGAACTTGAGTTACGTGTCGGGAAAGCGCAGAGGAATTGTAGTCCGGCGGTATACGGGCGGCAATACTTGACCATGCGGATCGAAATCTTCATGACTAAAGCGATCCTTTTGCGTCTTTCAATCAGTCGCCGCACGAATGGGCGAAACTACAGGTTGGCCCACGGCACGCTGTGCTCGCTGCTTACGTCGCCCATACCTGGTCATCCCTTTCGGCTTGTACACGGACAAGGTTGTGTTAACCAGCAACGCCAGCACTGCCAAGCCGGCGTGCAGAACGGGAGAGGGATTTCGCAGCTCGTTGAGCGACAAGGCAGGGTCGCGCGCCAGCGCACCCAGTTGTTCGAGCGTTTGCGTGTACATGAACAAGATGATGGCGGCCAGAATGGTGATCACGAATTTCACCAGCACCCAGTAGTGTCGGAACAAGCCCCACGGCGTGCCCAGTGACATAAAGAGTCCGGTTAAGAGCGATGCGACGCACAAGGGCACAAGCACGTACCAGCCAGTCAACTCCATGGCGAGATAGGCGCCACGCACAAGCTGAACATCCTGACTGGTCATCGCCGCGACGGCGAGCGCCAGAAAGCCAACGATTGCGCCGAGCCACCCGACTGTCGACGTTACGTGCGCGATAAGCGCAAGCCTGCGGAGACGGGGTGACATGATCATAGTTATCGCAGGCCGTGGCCCATGGGACCACCAAAGCTGAAGTGCAAAATGACAAATAGCAAGATCACGGCAAGCGCGATAATCCCAACCCCATAGACCCAGCGCGGGACTCCAGCGTTATCTTCGTTTGAGTCAGTGATTAGTGGATCGTCAGCCATATTGGTTTCCTTCCTCTTTCGTCAGCGATTCTCACAAACTGGCGCGGCGCAGACGCAACGCATTGCTGATCACGGATACCATCGTTGATGCGTTCGCTTTTCCGTTTTGTCGTTCTAATTGCGGTTTCATCTGCTTCGTCCCGCTCTTTCCAGCTATGACATTTGAATGTGTCGCCGGTTCTGTCTCAGGGTGCTGATTAATAGCGGTACCGTTATAGACAATATTGCCAGGGCGGTCAGTTGAGCATTCTTCAATCCGAACGCAACAGGCTCGACGCTGCCGCGCACAAAAAAGATGACAAACCTGAGCACGCTAAATGAGATCAAGTAAGTTAGGAACAGACCACCAGCCGGCAGTCTACCTCTCAGTTTGATCAGAACTGCGGCAATTAAAAGATCGCCGAGCAGCTCGTAATACTGGTCCGGATGGCGAGGTACTCCATCCATTGGCGCATAGCTCTTTGGGTTCGTATAAACCACGCCCCAGGGAAGTGTCGTCCCGGTACCATAATCCATTCCCGCGAGGCCACAGGTTATGCGACCCACAGCTGCTCCAATCGGGATCGCGGGCGCGAAGAGATCGGCTAGGCGCGAAAAAGCGAGCCCGTGACGGCGAGTGTACAGATATGCGGCGAGAGTGCCGCCAAACAAACCGCCGAAGAACGCCAGGCCGCCTTCCCAGACAGCCAGCATGCGCCAGGGCTCGCGCAGATATGAGCCAAAATCGTTTTGGACCACATAGTAGGCTCGAGCCCCGAACACTGTTCCGATAATGATCCAAACCAGCAGCCCTTCTATCTTCTCTCGCGGTACCTGATGTCTCGGCGCCCACCGCCAGGTCAGATATCCGCCGAGGAGAAAGCCGATCGCCATGGTGAGGCCATACCAGTTGAGCGGCACCGGACCAAGATGCCCGATCGGATTCCAGTTAATTTCGATGCTCGTCACTTCGCGGCCCGTCCTCTTATGCTCTTTTGGTGCGCGGATCCCGAAGGTTAGGCTTTTGTAGCTGATGCTTCAGGTTCGACCCTTCGATCAGGCCGCA
>Ga0187894_10004971_pt1 | contig 13900 bp, 4 predicted proteins | sample GBC1701081metaG_FD_136650 | JGI IMG/M metagenome (GOLD analysis project Ga0187894, IMG submission 136650) | White microbial mat communities from a lava cave in the Kipuka Kanohina Cave System on the Island of Hawaii, USA - GBC170108-1 metaG ...
CAGGGCGCGATGAGGCAAGGCGATGCCTTTGGGACGGCCCGTCGAGCCGGAGGTGTAAATGATGTAAGCGAGATTGTCGCCGGAGGCCCTGTTGACGGGGTTGTGATCGCCGAGCAGGCTCAGGTGATGAGCGAGCTGATCGGGGAACAGAGCCTTGATGGAAAGGCCCGGCAGCGAGTCGAGAGATTCGGGTTGACAGATCAACAACCCGGCGGAGCTGTCGTCGAGGATCAAGCGCAAACGGTCTGGAGGAAGAGAAGAGTCCAGGGGAACGTAACAGGCGCCGGCCTTGAGGACGGCGAGAACGGAGACGATCATCTGAACGGAGCGGGGCAGACAGATGGCGACGCGGGATTCGGGCCCGACGCCGAGAGAAATCAGGAGATGAGCCAGCCTGTTGGCCAGGGAATTGAGCTCGAGATAAGAGAGCCGCTGTCGCTCGAAGATGAGCGCGGCCAGATGCGGGGCGGCCGCGGCCTGGCGCTCGAACAGATGATGGCAGCAAACGGATGCGTCTCGCTCCTCGGCGGTTTCGTTCCACTCTTTGAGGCTTCGGCGATTATCCGCGCTCAGCGCGGGCAGATCGCGTATGCGCCCGCCGGGATTCGCAACGACGCTTTCGATCAGGGTTACGAAGGTCGCGGCCAGCCGCCTGATCGTTTCGGCTTCGAATATGTCGGTGTTGTACTCTATGCCTCCGAAGACTCCCTGCTCCGTCTCGGTTAGCGCCAGCGACAGATCGAATTTCGAGACGCCCGTATACACGTCCTGCGCGACCAACCTGACTCCGGACAAGTCCAATCCCGCGCTGGGAACGTTCTGGAGAATGAACATCACCTGAAACAACGGCGTCTGACTGAGGTTCCGCTCCGGTTGAACCTCTTCAACCAGCCGCTCGAACGGAAGATCCTGGTTGGCGTAGGCGCCGAGCGTCGTCTCCCGGGCCTGCTTGAGAAGATCACGAAACGTCATGTCGTCCGACAGTTTGGCGCGGAGCACGAGCGTGTTGACGAAAAAGCCGATCAACCCTTCGATCTCTTCCCGGTTGCGGTTGGCGATCGGAGTCCCAACCAGGATGTCCGCCTGACCGGTGTATCTGTAAAGCAGCGCGTTGAACGCCGCAAGCAGCGTCATAAACAGCGTCGCGCCTTCCTCCTTGCCCAGCGGCTTGAGAGCCTGCAACGCCTCTTTCGTGATCGCGACGGGTTCAATCGCGCCCCGGTGGCTTTGTTCCGGTGGGCGCGGGTAATCGGCCGGCATTTCGAGCGTGGCCGGGCAGCCGGCGAGCTGTTTCTTCCAATAATCGAGCTGCCGGTCGAGGACGTCTCCCTTGAGCCATTGTCTCTGCCAGTAAGCGAAATCGGCGTACTGGATCGGCATTTCCTTCAGCGGCGACGTTCTTCCCCGCGAGAAAGCTTCATAGATCTCGCTGATCTCGCGCACGAGCACGCCCATCGACCATCCGTCCGTGATGATGTGGTGCATCGTGAACAGCACGAGATGATCATCCGCGCTGATGCGCGCCACTTTCATTCGGAGCAGCGGGCCGTTGGCCAGATCGAATCCGAGCTGCGCTTCCAGCGCGGCCAGCTTGCGCGCCTCGAATTCAATCGCCTCTTCGGGAAGGCCGCTCAGGTCGATCACCGGGGCCGGCGCGCGGGTCGCTTCGGGAGGGTGAATCAGTTGCGCCGGCAAGCCGTCCTCGCTCGGAAAGGTCGTTCGCAGAGACTCGTGCCGGCGGACGATCTCGGCCAGGCTCTTCTCCAACACCGCCAGGTCGAGGTCTCCCCTGAAGCGAAGCGCGCGCGGCACGTTGTAGAAGCAATCGCCCGGCTCCCACTGGTTCAGAAACCAGAGCCGTTGTTGCGCGAACGAAAGCGGAGGATTGCTGTCCTTGGGACGGCGGCCTATCGCCTCGCTCGCTTTCGACGTGGAGGATTGTCCGCGAAGGCGGCTTTCGAGCTTTGCCCGTTGCTGTGGCGTCAACTTTGAGCGCCGCGCCAGAATATCAGTTGATGTCGACATTATTGATTCGCCTCTCCGGGGCTTTTGCAAGGCTGGTTGTGGGTTGTAGGTCCTGGGTTTTAGGCTCTTCCCGACGGCTTTGCGAAAGCTTTGTTCATCTCTATATGTTGATTAATCGCCGGCTCCATTTCCGGCTCGTCCATCCGCTCGATCTCTTCGATGATCAGCGTCTCCACGAATTCCGCGAGCCGGGCGACGGTTCGCGTCTCGAACACCGCCGACAGCGGGACTTCGAGCTGAAATTTCTTCTTGAGCCTCGACGCCACCTGGGTCGCCAACAACGAATAGCCTCCGAGATCGAAGAAATCGTCTTCCACTCCTATCCGCCTTTTACCCAGCACCTCCCGCCATATTTCGATCAGCGCTTCTTCCACGGACGTTCTCGGCGTTTCGTCTTCCGGTTCGTCCGTCTCGCTCAGGTCGGGCGAGGGCAGGGCCGACTTGTCCACTTTGCCGTTCGATGTCAGAGGTATCTTCTCCAACTTCACGTAGACCGACGGCGCCATATACTCAGGCAGCCTTTCCGTCAGGAAATGTCTGAGATGGCTCGCTTCCGCCGCTTCCCTCATCACCACGTAACAAACCAGGATCTTCTCTCCGCCGCTTTCTCCTCTCGCCACAACCACCGATTCCTTGACCGCCGGGTGTTTCTCGATCGCCGCCTCGATCTCTCCCAACTCCACCCGATACCCTCTCACCTTCACCTGGTCGTCCATGCGGCCCAGGTATTCCACATTCCCGTCCGCTCTCCATCTCCCCAGGTCTCCGGTGCGATATATCCGGCTTCCGCTCTCTCCGCTGAAGCGATCCGGGATGAACACTTCCGCCGTCTTCCCCGCCTCATTCCTGTATCCTCTCCCGACGCCTTCCCCGCCGACGCAGATCTCTCCCATCGCTCCCGCGGGCGCCAGCTCATCGCGCTCATCGACTATGTAGATCCTGGTATTCAACACCGGCTGCCCGATCGGCGCTTCGACCTCTCCTTCCTCCGGCGCCCGGCTCATCACGTAATGAGTCACGTCGTCCGAACACTCCGTCGGCCCGTAGGCGTTGATCAATTTCGTTTCCCCTCTCAACCTCATCCAGCGCCGGCACAACTCCGCGCTCAACGCCTCTCCGGTCACCATCAGCCATCTCAGTTCCTTCAGCTCCGCGTTTCCGGCGTCTCCTTCTTCCAAGCTCCCGATCATTCCCCTGAGCATCGCCGGCACCGTCTCCAAAACGCTCACGCCTCTCGTCTCCACCTGCTCCAATAACCTCACCGGGTCGCGCGCGTCCTCGTTTCGCACGATCTCTATTCGCCCGCCAACCATCAGCCCGGCCAGGAACTGCCATACCGAGATGTCGAAACACTGCGACGCCGTTTGCGCTATTCGGTCGTTCTCGCTCAAGCCCAGCTCTTCGATCTTCGCGTGGAGGTGATTGATCATTCCTCGCTGCTCGATCATCACTCCCTTCGGCTTGCCGGTGGACCCCGACGTGTAGATTACATAGGCGAGGTTGCTCGCGTCCGCGCCGGCCGGCAGGTTGCTCGCGGGTTGCCGCCATATCGCTTCTCTTTCATGTTCGAGCCACACCCACCGGACCGCTCCCGTTATTCCCCACCGGCTTCCATCTTCGTCGCCGACCGCCACGACCGCGCCCGACTCCTCGACTATCATTCTGATTCGCCGCGCCGGATAGTTCGGGTCGATGGGCAAATAAGCCGCTCCCGCCTTGAAACACGCCAGTATCGTTACCAGCATCCACGCCGATCTTTCCATGATCAGCGCCACCGGGGTTTCGCTTCCCGCTCCGCGCCCGCTCAGATAACGCGCGAGCTGGTTCGACCACTCATTCAACTCCCTGTAGGTCAGCTCCGCCCGCCCGTCGGCCACCGCCACGGCGTCAGGCGTTAGTTCCGCCTGACGATGAATCCGGCGGATCAACTCCGTCTGGCTTTCAATCTCTCTCTTCATAGGTCACCCCAAGACTCCCTCTATCGAATTCGGCGCCGCCACAGGCTCCAGCCAGTTCTTGCCGTTTTTACCGGTCTCCTCCGACGCCCATTTGGGAGTGATCTTGACTGGTGGAGACGAAAGACGGCCGATGGGCGAAAAGTCATGTTTCTCGATCAGGTCGCGGCGCGGGTTCTCTATTCGCGTGTTGGTTTCCAAAATCCGGCCGCGTATTTCATCGCTGGCGAACAACGTCCCGATCCCGTCCGCCAACAGACCGCCTTCCTTGTTGAGACGTATATGCTCCGCCGTCTCATCGATCAGGTTGAAGCGCCTGAGCGTGGCGAACTGGCCGTGAAACTTGTCGGCCGGATCGATTCCGAACCGATTCTTGAACTCGACGCGCGACACCCCGTTCGCCCTGAGCGAGAACATGACCGTCCGGCGCATCTGCTCCTCGACCGAAAGCGTGTGGCCGAGCCAAACCGGAATCCGCCCCGATTGCGTCGTTCGCATATAAGACGTCAGGTCGCAGATGTTGAAATACTGGGTGTGGCCGATATACCCGAACCCGCTTACGCCGAAGGGCAGCAGATTGATGTCGGCGATCTTTTCGAATTTGCTCTCCTGCTGCGATGAGTGGACCTGGTGTTTGGAGTAATAGAGCACCGGGCCGCGCCCGAAGCCCTGGCTTTCGAGTATGCTCTCCATCATAAAGTGCATCAGCAGCCGCGTCCGCCCGTCGGGAAAGATCTGAGGCTCTTTCTGGTAATGAAGGGTGATGGGGTCCGAGGCCTTGAACATGAGGGGGAAGATGTTGAACTTCTCCACTCCGGCCCGCAGCAGCGAGATTATCGTGGCGTACCAGTTCTCCAACGTCTGGTAAGGCAAGCCGTAGATCAGGTCGAGCGACAGGTTGTCGCATCCGTTTCGTCTGAGGATCTCCAGCAGCCCGTACACTTCTTTGTCGGTGTGCCCTCGGTTGAGCTTTTTCAGCACGGCGTTGTCCATCGACTGGACGCCGAACACCCAGCGGTTATTCCCGAACTCTTTTATCGTCTTTATCCGGTCTTCGTAATCGTGATGGCGAATCACTCCGGGGTGCAACTCGAAGCTGATCTCGGTCTGCTCGGCGATTTGCAGGCGGCTCCGGAGCTTTGTAAACAGACGTTCGAGTTCATGCGGGCGCAGGTAAGACGGCGTGCCGCCGCCGAAATAGACGGTGTGGGCCTTGATGCGGCCGTCGAGCTTGCGGTGCGACAGGTCTATCTCCGTCAACAACGCGTCGAGGTAAGATGTGACTCTCTCCGCTTTCGGATTGATCTCCTTTGTGAAGTGGCAGAAGCTGCAAAACTGCTCGCAGAAAGGAAGGTGAACGTAGATGTTGTAGTTGCCGGTCGCGTTCGAGAAGACCTCTTCCACGCCGACCGGGTACATGGCCTTGATCGGCGGATATGTGCCCATCAGGTAATACTCGAACGGCCGCTGATATATCCCCGCTTTGGCCAATCCTTGGAGATCGAGTTTGGAAACCTCGGCGCGCGCGACATCAAGCGCCTCCTGAAAAGTCGGAATCTGTGTCATGTTCTGGGCTCCTTTTGGCAGGCGGGATCATCAGCCGCCCTCGATAAATCTCGCGGTGGCGAACCCGGCGCGTGTCAGTTGTTTAATGTGGTGATCCGTGGGATGGACTTCTCCGCGGGAATCGTTCTCACGCCGACATCCGGCGAGTAGCTAGCTCTTCGAGCAGAATTGCGGGGCCGTCGATCCGGCGCAGCAAGCCCGCGTCGGTGAGGCTTGCGATTTGCTCCGGATCGTTCATTACGACGCGCTGAGTGTAGAACCGCTTGGCGAGATCGCGGTCGCCGGTCGCGACCACATCGCGGCTTTCAATCGTAAACGAGCCGATGCTGGAGGCGATATCGACCTTGCCGAACCAATTGTCGGCGAACCGGCCATAATTGACGTATTTGTTCCAGAAGTTCTCAAATCCGCAGCAGGGGTAGTGCAGGATCATAGGGTCTTTGCTGAAGGCCTGCTGGATGGGATAGAGCCGCCGCCTGAGTTCCTGCGTGAGCCTGGGAGCGACTTTTCCCGCGAGTTTGGCCGCCTTGCTTTTGAAGACCTTCGTATGCAGGCGGGCGCGCAGGCCGCGGTCTTCCGGCAGGCTGAACGCGTGCGGCCCGTTTGGAATCGTCCCCTCCCGCGCTCTGACGGCGGACTTCCCGTTCCTGTAAAAGAAATAGAATCGTTCGGGCAACTGCGGACATTCGTCGATCAGCCGCTGCTGTTCCGGCGTGATCCCGCGGCCGTCGAGGGTTTTGGGATGCTTCTTGAAAAGAGTGGCCTCTATGAACGGGTCTCGGATGTCCGGCGATTCGGGAACCGCCTCGTAATTCAAATATGTCGCGCGGGAGATGCCGTGATCGGCCAACGCCTGGAAGTGCTCGTGGACCGATTGCGACGGCGAGTAAAACAGCTCATCCACGTCGATGTGCAGCAGCCAGTCGATCCCCTTCTCGACCGCCAGTCCCAGGGCCACTTCCATATTGAGGATCTGCCGCGCCATGACCAGCGAATCGGCGTAATCGCGCACCTCTTCATCCGTGGTGAAGCTGATCGTCTTTTCCCATCTCTTCCTCAACTCCTCGTCGTTCCGGATGACCGTCACGTTGCGGTAACTCTGCGCCTCCGGAATCGCCGGGTCATGCGGGTCGTCGAAGAACAGGAAGATGTGATCGAAGCCGGTTGAAAGATGGTATGTGAGATACGACCCCAGCAGCGGCCCAGGGTTCTTCAACATCGTGGTGATCGCGATTGTCTGTCGTTTGCCCGTTTTCGATTGCGTCATATTGTCTCCTCGGAAAAATGTCCGACAAACTTAAGTTTGTCGTTTGCTCGATAAGACGTTACCTCCGGGCGCCTCCGACAAACTTAAGTTTGTCGGACATCGGCGCGCAGCGCTTTTCATCGTTTCAGGGCGCCGCAACGCGGCATGAAGGCTCCTCGGAAAATGTCGAGCAAACTTTCCAGTTTGCTCATGACTTAGCGAGTCGTCTATCGCGGGAGCATGAGCAAACTGGAAAGTTTGCTCGACATCTTGCCCCGCGTTTCTCATTGTTTCAGGACGTCGCCGACGAAGGGATCAGGTCCCGCTCTTCCTCCGCCCTTTCGATTTCATCGATGACCAGCGCCTCGACCAGTTCGGCCATCTCCGCGACGGTCGGGCGCTCGAAGATGGCGCGCAAAGGTATCTCGACATGGAACGCGCCGCGCAGCCGGGCCGCCAGCCGTGTGGCGGTGATCGAATGGCCTCCCAGATCGAAGAAATCGCTGTGAACGCCGATTGGGGCCACCGCGAGGAGTTGCGACCAGATGTCGGCGATGGCTTGCTCGGCCGAAGTCCGCGGGGCGACGAAATCCTCGTTGTCCGCGGAGTCGCGAATGGCGGGCGGCGGCAGAGCGCCTTGATCGACCTTGCCGTTTTCGTTGAGCGGCAACGCTTCGAGAATGACGAAAGACCGCGGCGTCATATAATCCGGGAGCCTCTTTTTCAGGAAGCCGCGCAACTCGCTCGCGGTCACGTCCGGCCCGGCCGCCACGTAGGCTATCAGCCGCGCCTCGCCGCCCTGTTCCGTGACGACGGTGACTATCGCATCCCGGGTCGCGGGATGTTCCTTGAGCCGGTGTTCGATCTCTCCAAGCTCTACCCTGAAGCCGCGGATCTTCACCTGGCGGTCGGCACGCCCTAAAAACTCCACGCTCCCGTCAGGCAGATAGCGGCACAGATCGCCCGTCTTGTAGATTCGTTGTCCCGGCGCCTGCGCGAACGGATCGGGCAGATACCGCTCAGCGGTCAATTCGGGGCAATTGGCGTAACCTCGGGCCAGCCCCGCGCCGGCGACGTGAAGCTCGCCCGCGACCCCGACCGGCGTGGGTTGAAGGAAGGCGTCGAGCACGTAGGCGCGGACGTTCGCGATGGGCTTGCCAATCGGCATCTTGTCGGCGCCGGCGGGACGCTCCGCGCCCGGACTCGCTTTCCGGACGAGGCAGGTGATCGTCGCCTCGGTCGGCCCGTAGGCGTTGAAGAAATCCGAAGGCGCGCTCAACAGATCGTTCCAGGCGTCCACTCGTTGGTATGACGGGCTGTTCCCGCCGACCACCACCATCTCCAGAACGGCCGGGACTCGCCGTCCCGTCTCCGCCAACTCTTCCTGGAGCTGCTGCCAGTACGCCGCCGGAAGATGCAAGGCCGTGACCCCGAGTTTTTCGCATTGACTGAGCAATTCCGCCGGCGAAAGCGCGGTCGGGTCGGAATGCATGACGACGGCGCCGCCGGCGGCGAGGAACGGATAAATCTCCTCCATCGAGGCGTCGAAATTCAGCCCGATGAATTGAAGCGCGCGGTGGCCGCTCTTTATCCCGTAGGCTTCTTTCACGGCGAGCGCGTGGTTGACGAGCGCGCCGTGTTCGATCATCACTCCCTTGGGGACGCCGGTGGAGCCCGATGTGTGAATGATGTAAGCGAGGTTCTTCGCCGAAGCCCGGTTCCTGGCCATGGGAGAATCGCCGGAAGCCCGCTCGATGTCCCCCGCCTCTTCAAACAGCCGTTCATCGTAGGTGACGACCGGGACCTTGTCGTTCGTAAGCGCGGAGGCGAACGCCTCTTCCGATAAGATCAGCGAAACTCCCGCGTCGCCGATGACGAATTCGAATCTCTCGCGGGGATAGTTGGGATCGAGCGGCGCGTAGGCGGCGCCGGATTTGAGTATGCCGAGCAGACCCACGATCATCTCCGGAGACCGGCTCATGCAAACGCCTATCCGGTCTTCCGGCCCTTTGCCGAGGCCGCGCAGGTAAGCGGCCAGGTTTTCGGCCTTGCGCTCCAATTCCGCATAGGTCAATCGCCGATGCTCGCACACGACGGCGACGGCGTTGGGCGTCTTCGCGCTCCGCGCTTCGATGAGTTGATCGACGCGCTCGACGCCGGCGTAGTCCCTGGCCGTGTCGTTCCAGGTCACTATGGCCCGGCGGTATTCGTCCTCGGCCAGCAGCGAGCGCGCGTCGTGACGCCCGCTCGGATCGGCCGCCATGGCTTCGAGCGCTCTCCGGTAACATCCGGCGATGATCTCGACCATCGGGTCGCCCAGATCCGCGGCGTTGCAATGCAATGAGAGCTGCGCGTCCGAGGTCGCGAGGTTCAGGCTGAAGTTTGCGCCCAGCGTGAAGTTCGTCGTCGCGAAACCGTCGGCGCCGAGCAGTTCCACTCCCTCGAAACTCCGCAGGCCGTCGTAGACATGGAAGTGCGTGAAGTTGAACGCCGTCTCGAACAATTGCCCGCCGCCCCTGGCCTTTAGCAGCTCGATCATCGGATACCGCCGATAGGGCATCATCTCCAACTCGGTCTCGAAAGCGTCTCGCGCCAGGTCGAGCCATGTCCCGCCCCTGAGCTTGCTTCTCAACGGCGCCGTGTTGAGGAAAAGCCCCAACGCGCGTTCCCCGTCATCTCCCTCGGGTCTTCCGTTGGACACCATGCCGGTCATCACGTCGGCCTGTCCCGTGAGCGCGCTCATGACTTTGAGGTGAGCGCCCAGGAGGGCGCTTTTCACCGGCGCGCCGGCCATCTGCGCGAGCCGCTTGATCCCCTGCGAGACCTCGGGCGAGATCGGCACATCGATTGTCCGAATCCGCGCGGGAGAGCCCGCCGCGTCCGCGTAAGCTCGCGGGAGCGGCGTTGGCGAACTCCCGGCCAGCTTGCCGGCCCAATACTTCCTGCATTCTTCCGAAGCGATGGCTTCCCGCTCCAACGCCACGAAGTCGCGGAAGCGCGTCTTGGGCGGAGGCTCGGGCGAGCCGCCCGTGCCGGAGACCAGCGACAGGTAGACGCTAAAAAGCTCCGTCAGCAGGCTGGCCACGCTCCAACCGTCGAGTATCGCGTGGTGCTCAGTCAGCGTGAATTGAAACGACTCGTCGCTTCTCAAATGCGCCTGGAACCGCAGCAGCGGCGCGTGGCTCCAATCGAAATGGCGCGCGCGCTCTTCCCGCATCCATTGGCCGAGCAATTCCTCCTGCCGGCCGGGATCGAGATCGCGTATGTCGTGGACGGCGAGCGGCGGCTCCACTTCTTTACGCACGAGCTGAAGCGGTTCGCTGTAGCCGCTCAGATCGAACGACGTGCGCAGTATGTCGTGGCGTTTGACGAGCCGTCTGACGGCTTCTTCCAGGCAGGCCGCGTCGAACGGCGCGCGGATGTGGAAACTGCTCACATTGTGGTAGACGCCGGCGGCGCGGTTGTACTCGGTGTGAAAGAGCATTCCCGCCTGAAGCATCGCGAGCGGGTACGCGTCCTCGGCCCAATCCGGGAGCTTCGCGCGGTCCTGCTCCGGCGCGAGATCGAACGGAAGGGCTTCGGCCTTTGGCTCCGGCGGCGCCGCCCGGCGCGAGTTCCGCGCAAGCCGCCGAACGGTCTGATGCTGAAACAGCTCCTGCAAAGTGAAATCCAGCCCGCGGCGCGACGCGAGCGAGCGAACCTGAATGCTCTTGATCGAGTCTCCGCCCAGCGCGAAGTAGTTGTCGTCTATTCCCACCCTATCGACGCCGAGCGCCTCGCTCCAAACAGAGGCCAGGATCGACTCTTCTTCCGTTTCCGGCTGAGCGTATTCCTCGCTCAGATCGGGCCGCGCGCCTTCCGGGGCGGGCAATGCGAGACGGTTGATCTTGCCGTTGACCGTCAGCGGAAGCTCTTCCAGGAAGACGAACGCCGACGGCGTCATATAGGCCGGCAGCCTGCTTTCCAGATGCGTCCTCAACTCGCTCACGATCCCCTTGGCGCCGTTCTTCGCGACGACGTAAGCCACGAGCTGCTTCTGTTCGCCCTGGTCCTGGCGCGCGATGACGACGGCCTCTCTTACGCCAGGGTGCGCGCTCAGCGCCGACTCTATCTCTCCAAGCTCGATCCGGAATCCGCGAATCTTCACCTGCTCGTCGCCGCGCCCCATATATTCCAGGTCGCCGTCGGCGAGCCGCCGCGCCAGGTCTCCCGACCTGTAAAGACGCGCTCCGGGTTCGGCGCTCAGCGGATCGGGAATGAACCGCTCCGCCGTCAGATCGGGGCGATGGAAATAACCGCGCGCCAGTCCGTCCCCGCCCACGCAGATCTCTCCCGCCACGCCCGTGGGCGTGGGGTTCAAGTGTCTATCCAGCAAGTGAATCTTCAGATCGGGGATCGGCTCGCCGATCAAACTGCCCGCGCCGCTATCCAAATCGACCGCGCCCACCGGCCTGTAAGTCACGTGGACGGTGGTTTCGGTTATGCCGTACATGTTGATGAGCCGCGCGTCGCGCCGCCGTTCGAGCCACGGCTTCAGGCTCCGGAACTCCAACGCCTCTCCGCCAAAGATCACATAGCGCAGTTTGAGTTCGCCGCCCTTCTCGCCCGCGCCTTCATCGGCTTTGATCAACTGCCTGAAGGCGGAAGGAGTCTGGTTCAGGACGGTGACGGCTTCGCCGCGCAGCAGTTCGTGGAAGGCCTCGGGCGAGCGCGTGACCCAGTAGGGAACGATCACCAGCCGGCCGCCCTTGAGCAGCGCGCCCCAGATTTCCCAGACCGAGAAATCGAACGCGTAGGAATGGAACAACGTCCAGACGTCCTGCTCCCCGAAGCCGAACCAGTGATCGGAGCCGGCGAATAACCGGAGCACGTTCGCATGAGTGACCGCGACGCCTTTGGGTTTTCCGGTGGAGCCGGAGGTGTAAATGACATAAGCGAGGTTTTCGGGGACGCCGCCGGACGCGGGGTTCGAATCGCTCTCGCGGGCGATCTCTTCCCGGTCGCGGTCGAGGTCTACAACCTGAGCGCGCGTTTCCCCGAGCGTTTCGAGAAACCGCCGCTGGCCGACGATCACCGGCGCCGCCGAATCTTCCAACAAATAAGCCAGCCGCTCGGGCGGATGTGACGGATCGAGCGGGACATAAAAGCCGCCCGCCTTGAGGATGCCGAGCAGGCTGACGATCATCTCGATTGAAGGCTCGACGATCATCGCCACCGGCGTCTCGGCGCCCACTCCGAGGCGTTTCAAACGGGCCGCCAACTGGTTGGCGCGCCGGTTCAACTCTCCATAGGCCAACTCTTCTCCATCGAAGCTCACGGCCGTCCGGCCGGCGTTCTGAAGCGCCTGCCGCTCGAACCCCTCGTGGATGCGGCTTTCCGCCGCGTAGGCTTTCCGAAGCCGTCCGGCTTCAGCCACGGTTTGCAGTTCGGCGGGGGTGAGCATCGGTAACGCCCAAATGGGCGAGTCCGGCTGGGCGACCGCGGCCTTCAATATCCGCAACAGGTGGCCGGTCATCCTCCGTATCGTGTCGGCGTCGAAAAGGTCGGTGTTGTATTCGATGACGCCCGCCACTCCGCGCGGCGTTTCTCCGAGGTTCAGCGTCAGATCGAATTTCGCCGTGCCCCTGCGCATATCGAACGGCGCCCACCTGAGCCGGCTTTCCGGCGCGTCCTGCGGCGCCGTCATCCGGCCCGCGTTCTGAAGCGTGAACGCAACCTGGAAGAGCGGAGTGTGACTCAGGTTTCGCTCGGGCTGGAGGCTCTCGACGATCTGTTCGAACGGGAGGTCTTGATGCGCGTAGGCCCCGAGCGTCACCTCTCTCACGCGTCGAAGGACTTCCCGGAACGTGGGATTTCCCGAAAGGTCGGTTCTCAGCGCCAGCGTGTTGACGAAGAAGCCGATGATCCCTTCGATCTCGGCGCGGTTGCGGTTGGCGATGGGCGAGCCCACGACTATGTCGTCCTGCCCGGTGTGCCGGCTCAGCAAGACCTGAAACGCCGCGAGCAGCGTCATAAAGAGCGTCGCGCCCTCTTCGAGGCCGAGCGATTTGAGCGCGTCGCAGAGTTCCTTCGGCGCGAACATCGGCTCGCTGGCGCCTCGATGGCTCTGGATCGCGGGCCTCGGCCTGTCGGTTGGAAGGTCGAGCGTGGCCGGGACGCCTTCAAGTTGCCGCTTCCAATATCCGAGTTGCTTTTCAAGCTCTTCGCCGCTGAGCCATTCCCGTTGCCACTGCGCGTAGTCGGCGTACTGAATCTCCAGCTCGGCGAGCGGCGAAGGCCGATCTTCCGAATACGCTTCGTAAAGGGCGGCGACCTCGCGCGCGAGCACGCCGATCGACCAGTCGTCACTGATGATGTGGCTCATGGCGCAGCAGAGGACGTGATCATGCTCGTCCAGCCGTATGAGCGACGCGCGGAACAGCGGGCCGTTTTCAAAATCGAACGGCTTGCTGAAATCCTCCGTCGCCAATCGGCGCGCGGCTTCTTCCCGGCTGTCGGCCGGAAGATGATCGAGGCCGGCGACGGCCAGCGTGACCGGAGAGGGAGGGGAAATCCGCTGACAAGGCCTTTCCTCGTCGATCGCGAACGTCGTCCGCAATGACTCATGCCGGCGCGCGACCTCGGTCAACGCCTTCTCCAGCGCGCCGGTATCGAGCGGCCCTTGCAGCCGCGTGTACAGCGGTATGTTATAGACGGCGCTGCCGGGTTGAAGCTCGTTTATGAACCACAGCCGTTGCTGCGCGAATGACAGCGGCAGGAAATGGGATTCCCGCGCCCGAGGGGCGATGCGCGATTTTCCGGCCGCCTCCCGGCGCTTGCGTTTGAGCAGAAGCTCGTACATTTCCCGTTGCCTGGGCGTAAGCTTGTCAATGCGCTCGTCGGAGCCGCTCACCGCGGGCGTCTGCGCCGGATTTATCTGAAGACTGGTCATAAAATTGTCCACACTGCCTGAAGAGTCAGCGATGCGCCGCGCGGCGCGTTCCCTTAGTACAGGACGCCATAAATACGTTGAGGGATCATTTAAGCTTGAGCCGAAGGGAACACAAAAAGCACAAAGTCAGACACAAAAAGCACAGAAACCTTCTTTGCGCTTTAGCCTTCTTTGCGC
>Ga0187894_10004972_pt1 | contig 13899 bp, 9 predicted proteins | sample GBC1701081metaG_FD_136650 | JGI IMG/M metagenome (GOLD analysis project Ga0187894, IMG submission 136650) | White microbial mat communities from a lava cave in the Kipuka Kanohina Cave System on the Island of Hawaii, USA - GBC170108-1 metaG ...
CAATCCGCACCGAATGGAAATTTGAGCCGCAGCCCGCGAGCAAGGACATCTTCGACTATTTCAAGAAGAATCAGGAAGAATCCCGCGGCGGGGGCGGCGAACGCGGCGGGCGCAGCGAAACCGGCTCGATCGAGAAGGGCCTCGCCGAAGCCGAGCACAAACTCGAGCAAACCTACCGCGTCGCATACATCGCGCATGTGCCCCTGGAACCTCGTGCCGCCCTGGCCCGGTGGAACGGGGACAAGCTCACCGTATGGACCGGAACGCAGCGTCCCTTCGGCGTGCGCAGCGAACTGGCGCAGGCCTTTCGGATTCCGGAATCGCAGGTGCGCGTGCTGATGCCGGATACCGGCTCCGGCTACGGCGGCAAACACACCGGCGAAGCCGCCGTGGAAGCCGCGCGCCTGGCAAAGGCCGCAGGCCAACCGGTGAAACTTGTCTGGACGCGCGAAGAAGAGTTCATGTGGGCGTACGTGCGGCCGGCCGGCGTGATGGAAGTGCGCAGCGGGGTGCGCGCGGACGGCGCCGTGACCGCCTGGGAGTTTCACAATTACAACTCCGGTTCATCCGCCATCCGGCCCATGTATGCCTTCCCCAATCAACACATCGAATTCCATCGCACGCGCTCGCCGCTGCGGCAGGGGTCGTATCGCGGGCTGGCGGCTACGGCCAATCACTTTGCGCGCGAAGTTCACATGGATGAGCTGGCCCATGCCGTGAAGATGGAACCGTTGCAGTTTCGCCTGAAGAATTTGAAAGATGAGAGGTTTCGCGATGTATTGCAGGCCGCCGCCGAACGATTCGGCTGGGGCAGCCGCAAGCCTGCCAGCGACCACGGATTCGGAGTCGCCGGCGGGTTCGAGAAGGGGAGCTACGTCGCTTCTGCGGCAGAGGTGAGTGTTGACGCCGAAAGCCGCGCCGTTCGCGTGCTGCGCGTGGTGACCGCGTTCGAGTGCGGGGCCATTGTGAATCCGGATGGGTTGCGCAACCAGGTGGAAGGCTCGGTGATTATGGGCCTGGGCGGCGCGCTGTTTGAGTCGCTTGAATTTGCAGGCGGCAAACTACTGAACGGCAGGCTCTCCGCCTACCGGGTGCCGCGATTCGATGACCTGCCGGTGCTGGAAACCGTTCTGCTGGACCGCAAGGATCTGCCTTCGGCGGGCGCCGGTGAGACACCGATCGTCGCCGTGGCTCCGGCCATCGCCAATGCCATCTTCGATGCCAGTGGAGTGCGCCTTCGCTCCATGCCGCTAGTTCCTCAGGGTCAGTTGCCCGCGCAGGGCTGAGCGACTCGACGCGAAAACAGGCTGCTCAGCAGAGGGTGGAAGCCACCCGCGCCGGGAAAACCCCGCACACTATTGAGAATTCCGCTGCACGCTAAGTGCAAGAGTTTTCACCAGCATAGCGGTGTACGCTTGCGGTCTAGGCATTTCGTACCATTGCCGCCCTGTACAAAAGCCAAATACTTTATTACCTTTCGCTTAGAAGGGGATCGCGCCGCCAGCCGGAGCCACTTCGAGCGGCGCTGCTGCAGGGTGGCTAGGCAAGTGCACTGCAAACCACCGGCTAAGAGTTGGTCGCCCATTGAAGTGAGGGCCTGTCGCAAGCCATAACGAGAGGATAAGTTGTCACCATCGTCTTCCCACCCAGCAGGAAGCAAGAAAGTGATGGCCGTTTTCGGCACGCGCCCGGAGACGATCAAGCTGGCGCCGGTGCTGGGCGCCATCCGCAAGCGCGAGCCGCGCTTGCACAGCGTCGCGGTGCTCTCCGGGCAGCACAACGAGCTGCTCTACCCCTTCGTCCGCTTCTTCGGAATTCCCGTCAAGTACGACCTGGCGGTGATGGTGCCGCAGCAGACGCTCACGCAGGTCTGCGCAAGAGTCATCGAGCATCTGGAAGTCGTTCTCACCCAGGAGAAGCCGGACCTGCTGCTGGTGCAAGGTGACACCGCCACCGCCCTGGCCGCCGCACTTGCCGCGTTTTACCACAAGGTTCCGGTCGGCCACGTGGAGGCCGGGCTGCGCACCGACGACCGTCACAATCCGTTCCCGGAGGAAATGAACCGGCGGCTGATTACCCAGCTTGCCACGTATCATTTCGCCGCGACCGAGTTTAACCGCAGCACGCTCCGCGGCGAGGGTGTGCCCGGCGAGAACATCTTTGTAACCGGCAACCCGGTGGTGGACGCCGTGCTGCAGATCCAGCGCGGAAAGAAGTGCAGTCCGGCGACCGAAGAAGTCATCGCGGCAACCCGTGGCATGAAGCGCGTGGTGCTCACCACGCATCGCCGCGAGAGTTTCGGCGAAACCATGGCGGGACATCTGCAGGCGCTGCGGCGCTTTGTCGAGGGCGATGAAAACACGTGCCTGCTCTTCCCGGTGCACCCCAATCCGAACGTGGTGCGTGTGGCACAGGAGATTCTGGCGGGCCATCCGCGTGTCCACCTGCTCGCGCCGCTGGATTATCCTGACTTTATCCGCCTGCTCAGTGAATCGTGGCTCATCGTCTCCGATTCCGGAGGCGTGCAGGAAGAGGCGCCCACACTGGGACGGCCGGTGCTGGTCATCCGTGAGACCACCGAGCGCCCGGAAGCCGTTGCCGCGGGCGTTGCGCGGCTCATCCACGGAGGGCCGGAGCATCTGGCCGCCGCGCTCGCAGACCTTCGCCGCGACGACTCCTGGATTCAACGCGTGAAGGAAGTCGAGAACCCGTTTGGCAGGGGAAACAGCGGCGAGCTGATTGCGGCCGCAATCGAAAAGGTACTCCTGAAGGGAAGCGAAGACGATGAGCACCTCCCAGCCGGTCGCTCGCATCAAGCCGCGATCCACTGAATCGCGCCACCAGGCGGCCAGGACGGAAGAACCGCCTCTGCTGGCGGTCGTGCTTCCGGCTTACAACGAAGCGGCGATCGTGGAAAAGAGCCTGGCCCTGATGCACGCCTACCTGGGAACCCTGGCGGGAGGCCTGCGCTGGGAGATCATCCTGGTCAACGATGGCAGCAAGGACGACACCGGCGCCATCGCCGAAGCGTTTGCCCGCACCCACGAGCACGTCCGCGTGCTTCACCACTCCACAAATTTCGGCATGGGCCAGGCCCTGATTACGGCATTCAACAGTTGCAAGGCGGAATACATTGTCACCATGGACCTGGATTTGAGCTACGGCCCCGCGCACATTCCCGCGCTGCTGGAGCGGATTCAAAAGACCGGCGCAAAGATCGTGGTGGCTTCACCGTACGGCAAGCAGGGCCGCCTGGCCAACATCCCGTGGCATCGCAAGACCATGAGCGTATGGGCCAACCGCCTGCTGGCCAGCGTGGCGCAGAAGAACATCTCCTCACTCACCGGGCTGATGCGCATCTACGATGGGCGCTTCCTGCGCTCGCTGGACCTGCGCTCGACCGGCATGGGCGTGAACCCGGAGATTATCTACAAGGCCACCCTGCTCGACGCAAAAATAGACGAGATTCCGGGAGTCCTGGACTGGAGCTTCGACCAACTGGGCGGCATCCAGCGCAAGTCCAGCATGAGAATCCTGCGGCAGATTGGCTCGGTCTCGGTTTCCGGATTCCTCTTTCGGCCTTTGATATTTTTCGTGGTCCCCGGCCTGGGACTGCTGTTGTTCGCCGGGTACGTGCTCACCTGGATGTTCATTCACTTCTGGGATGAATATCAGAAGCTGGGGCAGTACACGTGGTTCCTGGACCGCGCGTCGCACGCCGTGGCGCAGGCTTATCAGCTCTTTCCGCACACCTTTATCGTCGGCGGATTGTCGCTGATGCTGGCCATTCAGCTTCTGAGCCTGGGGCTGCTGGCGCTGCAAAACAAAAAGTACTTCGAGGACCTTTTCCACCTCGGCAGCAGCATCTACCAGAACATTCGCGAACGGCAGTAGCTCGCAAATGAGACGCTCACCGTAATGACGCAACCGGCGGAAAAATGGGCAGTGGTCGGCGGCGGAATGCTGGGCATGCTGCTCGCGCACCGGCTGGCCCAGGCCGGGCGCAACGTCACGCTGATTGAAGCGGCGCCGCACCTGGGCGGCCTGGCCAGCGCCTGGAGACTGGGCGACATCACCTGGGATCGCCATTATCACGTCATCCTGGGCACGGACGCGGTGTTGCGCGGCGTGCTGGCCGAACTCGGCATCGAGCAGGAAATCCGGTGGGCCAAAACCCGCACCGGTTTCTACGTGGATGGCGGCCACTACTCGATGTCCGACTCGTGGGAGTATCTGCGCTTTCCTCCGCTGAATCTGGTGGACAAGGCCCGCCTGGCGGCCACGATTCTCTACGCCTCCCGTGTGAACGCCTGGAAGAAACTGGAGAGCGTGCTGGCCGAAGACTGGCTGCGCCAATGGTCCGGCGACCGCCTGACGGAAAAGATTTGGCTGCCCCTGCTGCGCGCCAAACTCGGTGAAAACTACCGCAAGACGTCAGCCGCGTTCATCTGGGCCACCATCAAGCGCTATTACGGCGCGCGAAGCTCCGGCAGCTCGAAGACCGAGAAATTCGGCTGCGTGGCCGGCGGCTACGCGCGAATTCTGCAGCGATTCCGCGAAGTGCTTGAACAGGAAGGCGTCCGCCTTCGCCTGGGAACCCCGGCGCGGCGCATTGCGGCCGATGCCGGAGGCGGCGTCGCGGTGGACCTTGCCGGCGGCGATTCGGAGATGTTTGATCAGGTCGCCGTCACCGTCGCTTCGCCGGTGGCCGCGCGGCTCTGTCCGGGACTCGCGCCGCAGGAAAAATCCATGCACGAGCGCATCGAGTACATGGGCATTGTGTGCGCTTCCCTGCTGCTGAAGAAGCCGCTGCAAGGCTTCTACGTTACCAATATCTGTGACGCAACGATTCCCTTCACCGGCGTGATTGAAATGAGCGCCGCGGTTGACCCGGTGTACTTCGGCGGCCACACGCTTGCCTATCTTCCGAAGTACGTGGATTCGAACGACCCGGCGCTCACCCTTACCGACCGCGAGGTGGAACAGAAGTTCCTTCCGCCGTTCCTGCAGATGTATCCGCAGATTTCGCGGCAGGACATTCTGAGTTTTCAAATCTCGCGGGAAAAGTACGTGATGGCCCTGCCCGTTCTGAACTACTCGGATCACCTGCCGCCGATTACCACTTCCCTGCCCGGCGTGCACATCGTCAACTCCGCGCATATCATCAATGGCACGCTGAACGTGAACCAGACGCTGCAGCTCGCCGAGCGTGAGGTGGCCAGGCTGCTGGCCCTGCCGTCGCGGGCCGGCCTGGCCGAAGATCGCGTCGCGCAAAAGCTGTGAACCGCACTCACCCACCGGCAACGCTCTCGCTGGATCTCGACAACCTGTGGGCCTACCTGCGCGTGCGCGGCGATTCCGCGTGGGAGTCGTTTCCCTCTTACTTCGACCGCGCTGTGCCGCGCATTCTCTCTTTCCTCCGGGCACGCCGGCTGGAGATCACGTTCTTTGTGGTCGGTCAGGATGCGGCGCGCGAAGAAAGCGGCGAGGCCATCGCCGGCGTCGCCGCCGCCGGCCACGAGATCGCCAATCACTCGTTCCACCATCTGCCGTGGATGCATATGAACTCCGGGCAGGAGATCGAGGAAGAGCTGTCGCGCAGCGAAGAGGCCATCGAGCGCGTCACCGGCAAGCACACTACGGGCTTCCGCGGCCCGGGATTCAGCCTCTCCCTGCCGATGCTGGAGGCGCTCAAGCGCCGCGGATACCTGTACGATGCATCCACGTTTCCAACCTTCATCGGGCCGCTGGCCCGGGCCTATTACTTCGCCAGAGCCAAATTCGGCGCGGCGCAGGCCCAGCACTTGCGCGGATTGTACGGGAATCTGCGCGACGGCCTGCGGCCGCTGCGGCCCTATCGCTGGGAGTTAGGCGAGGGAGGGTTGCTGGAGATTCCGGTGACCACGTTCCCCGGAGTGCGCTTACCCGTGCATCTGAGCTATCTACTGTTCCTGGCGCAGCGCTCGCCGGCCGCAGCGCGCAGCTATTTTCGCGCGGCGCTGCGTGCGTGCCGCATCACGCGAACACCGATGTCACTTCTCCTGCATCCCACGGACTTTCTGGGACGCGAGGACGTTCCACAGATGTCCTTTTTCCCCGGGATGACCATGCCGGCGGAGGCCAAGCTGGAACTGCTGAGCGACGTGCTCGCCGCATTGTGCAAGGAATTCTCCGTCCTGCCGATGGGGCAGTTCGCCAGGCAACTGCTGGACAGCAAGACGCTGCCCGCTGCCACGCCGGATTTCGCGGTTACCGGGCGCCCGGCCTGCTGATTCCCGAGTCGAGGATTCCTGCAAATCAGGCCAGGCGCGGAGCCGGCTGCGGCGACGCATAGGGGTTCTGCGGAAGGGCCTGCAACAACCGGCGCGTGTAGGGATGCGCGGGACGCTCGAAGATCTGCCGGACGCTTCCTGACTCGACGATGACGCCCTCGTGCAGAATGGCCAGCCGGTGACACAGGGTCGCCACCGAGAGCAGGTCGTGCGAGATAAACAGAATGGCCATGCCCAGTTCGCGATTGAGCCGGGCGAACAGCTCCAGAATCTCCGCCTGGGTAATCACATCCAGCGCGCTGGTCGGCTCATCGGCGATCAGCAGCAGCGGGCGATGCAGGATGGCCATGGCGATGAGCACGCGCTGTGCCTGGCCGACGCTGAGCTGCGCGGGGTAACGCCGCAGGAACTCCCGGCCCGCCGGCAGGCTGACGCTGGCCAGCGATGCGGAAATCTGCGCGCTGGCTGCGTCGCCGTCGCGGGCATGCGCGCGCCATGCCTCGCTGAGCTGGGCGCCGATGCGCAGCGCCGGGTTCAGCGAAGAGTGCGGGCTCTGCAGCACCAGGGAAATCTGACGTCCGCGAATGTCGCGCATTTCCCGCTCGGGGAGCTTCATCAGGTCGCGGCCGGCGAACTGCACTTCGCCTCTTGCCGATCCGCCCTTCATTTCCAGCAGGCGCAGCACGGCCAGGCTGAGTGTGCTCTTGCCGGAGCCGCTTTGACCCACCAGCCCGCAGATTTCACCCCCGCTGACTTCCAGTTGCACGTCGCGCAGCACATCGCGCTTGTTGCCGTAGTCCACCGAAACGCGAAGGGACAGCAACGGCGGGCGATTTCCAGCAGCGAGGCTCACGGCTGGCCCGCCGCGGGCGTGAGGGCCAGGTACTCGATGTTCCAGTAGGTCTGCGGGCGCAGCGTAACCGGCGCGGCGTTTCTCAGCGCGGGCGAAACGGCCACCATGGTGTTCTTGTGAACCAGGTAGATGAATGGAACCTGCTCCCAGACGATTTGTTGCACGCGGTCAAATGCCGCCTTGCGGGCTTTCGCGTCGTTGGTGGAGGCCTGGGCGCGCATCAACGAGTCGAGTTCAGCCTCCCACGGCGTGGCCGGCGACTTCTGCCCCGGATTCCACGCGTGCATCGGACCGTTGCTCGGCCAGATGTTCATCTGGCCCATGGGGTCCACGTCCACATTCACGAATCCGAAGAGACACATTTCGTAGTCGCGGCTTTGCGTAATGCGCTCGATCACCGAGGGCGTATCCAGCGTCACCACGTTCAACTTGATGCCGACCTTGGCCAGATCCTGCTGGATCATGGCGGCCATGCGCTCCCGGGCGCGGTTGCCGGCGTTGGTAATCAGTGAAAACTCCACAGCGTTGCCGCCTTTGTCGTAGAGGCTGCCGTCCCTGAGCTGGAATCCGTCCTGCTGCAGCAGCCGCAATGACGATTGCGGATCGTACGGATGCGCCGTGAGCTTCTTGTTGAACCAGAAGTGGTTGGCCGGCGAAACCGGGCCCACGGCCGGGCTGGCATGCCGGTTGTACACCACGCGGCAGATATCGTTGCGATTGATGGCCTCGGAAACGGCGCGGCGGAAATTGCGCGACGCAAACCACAGCTTCTTCGGGCCGGCCACAGGTGAAGCCTCGGAGAGGTTGAACCAGGCAAAGTCCACGTCGAAGGAGACACCCACTTCGCGCACCCAGCTTGCATTTTCCTGCTGCAGGCGGTCGAAGTTCTCCGCGTCGAGCGAGTTGATGAGGTGAATTTCTCCGCGGCGGAAACGAAGAAGTTCAAGGTCGCGGTTTTGCGCAATGTCAAAGCGCACCGAGTCCAGATAGGGAAGCTGCCTGCCCGCACCGTCCTTCTTCCAGTAATAGGGGTTGCGCTTCAGCAGCACGTAGTTGCCCGCCTTGTGCTCGGCCAGGAAGAAGGGGCCGAGCGCGGCCAGCTCCTTCTGCGGCGAGCGCGAGGAGAGCATGGCCACGACGTCAAATTGCCGTTCCAGGCTGGCCACAATCGCCGGAAAAGTGACGGTCACTTCATTTTTGCCGGTGACTTCCACCGTCACGTCGCCGGGACCGGACCGGAAGGAATCGGCGTGCGGCGACTCATTCTTCGGATCCATCAGGACCTGCATCGAGTACTTCACGTCTTCGGGAGTGAACGGCGTGCCGTCGGAGAATTTCACGTTTTCCCGGAGCTTGAAGCGGATGCGCTTGCCGTTCTCCAGTGCTTTCCATGACGAAGCCAGCTCCGGTTTCAGTTCCTGCGTCTGCCGGTCGAAGCGGATCAGGCGGCCGCCGGTCAGGTAGCCCACCGTCTCGGAGGCGTCATCGCCGGCAAGCAGCGCGTTGAACGTCTTCGGGTCCGAACGCAGGAACAGCCGCAACTCTCCGCCGGACTGCGCTGCGGCGCTTCCGCAACACACCGCCAGCAGCACGACAACCGCCAGCACGTGACGCACAAATCTCATGACGCGAATTCCTCTCGCGGAAGGAGCAATTGAAACGAGCTGACCACCAGCACCAGCAGGACCAGCGGCGCCAGCCGCCATGGATTCTGCACGATGTGCGGCCCGCTCTCCAGGCTGCGCAGGAGATTGCCCCACGACGGCAGCGGTTCGGCCACACCCAGGCCCAGCATCCCCAGATTGGCCTCCGTCAAAATGAATATCGGAATCGAAATCAAAAACTGCGCGGCCAGCACCGGCTTCAGGTTCGGAAGGATCTGCCGGAAGAACAGCCGCGCGCCGAACGCGCCTGACGCCCTGGCGTGCAGCACGAACTCCGAGTGGCGCAACGAACGGGCCCCGGCGCACAGCACGCGAGCCGCCTGCGACCAGCCCAGCACGCCCAGCAGCGCAAACGTGATCAGCACCGAGCTCCATGCCGGAACGTTCAGCGGCAGGATGGCGCGCACGGTCAGCAGCAGGAACAGCCAGGGCAGGGACAGCGACAAATCCGTTGCCGCCAGCGCCAGGCGCTCCCACCATCCGCCGAGCCAGCCGGCCACTCCGCCAATCACCGCTGCCAGCAGCGTCGCAATCAGAGCCGCCGCCGGAGCAAGCCACAGCGAAACCTGGCTGCCATACAGAATGCGGGACAGCAGATCCCGCCCCAGTTCATCGGTACCCAGGGGATGCGCCGCCGAGGGCGCCGCGTTGGGCGCTTCACGAAACTGCACCTCATAGGACACCGGCGCGAGCCAGGCGGCAAAGAGGCTGGCGGCAAATACCAGCGCCAGGAAGCCCCGTGCGAAATTGCGGGCGCGGCTCATGCCGGCTGCCTCTCGAAGACGCCACCCGCTGCATCCGCCAGAGAATTTGCCAGCAGCGTAACCAGCGCGACAAACAGTGTGACGTTCACCAGCACCAGCAGGTCGCGGCTCTGCGCGGCGTGCCAGGCGAGCTGTCCGATGCCCGGCGAATCGCAAATCACTTCTATGGGGATGGATGCGCCCAGCGCCATGCTCACGGAGACACCGGCCAGCGCCAGCAGTTGCGGCGCTGCCACCGGCAAGAGGTGCCGCCAGACGATTCCCGCCCGTGAGACGCCTTTGGCAGAAGCGCACAACACGTGGGGCATTGCGCCGGTTTCCGTAATCAGGTTTCTGGCAAATCGAAACACTCGAGGCAGGATGACCACAGCCATGGCCAGCGCCACCGGCCCATCCATGTACAGAAAGAAAAGGGCGAGGACGGCAGACGGCAGGCACAGCAGCGCGCCGCTGGCCAGCGTGGTGACAAGCTCATACGTATGGTTGCGCCCGCCGCTCCACAGCAAGGCCAGGCCGAGTCCGGCGGGCCAGGCAATCAGCAGGGCCACGCCCATGGACTTCAGCGTCACCGGAACGCGCTCGGAAAATAGCTGGCTGACCGGACGGCGATAGGCTCGCGATTCGCCCAGGTTCCCGGAGAAGAGGTTGCGCAGGTATCCGGCGTAGAAGGCGAGCACGCTGCGCCGTTCCGCTCCGCCGGCGGCGCGCATGCGCTCGATGCTCTCCCGGCTGTAGCGGGGGTCCAGCTCGCGTTCATCGAATGAAAATCCGGGAGCGAGGCGCACCAGCGTGGCGCCCAGGAATCCGCCCAGCAGGGCGGTCAGCAACAGGCGCGCGCAAAGCCGGAGCAGGCGGCGGGGCCAGGTCATAGTTCACCAGTCGCGCCACTAGCATACGCGGGCGGGCACGGCCTCCGCGGTGACGAAGTGCATGTCCGTGTACAAACCGTTATGGTGAAGCTGCTTTTCCGCGTACATGCGGCGGTCCGCCTCGGCCAGGAGCTGTTCGGCGTCCGTGCCGTGGTCCGGATAGGTGGCGAAGCCGACGCTCATGGAGAGGATGCGCGCGCCGCAGACCTCCTGTCCCGCTTCGACGGCCAGGCGGCGGAACCGATCCATGGCTTCGCGCAGCGCTTCATTGCGCAGGCCGGGCATGACCACAACGAACTCATCTCCGCCCATGCGCGCCACGTAGTCATATTCGCGGCAGGCAATCTTGAGCTTTGCCGAGACCAGGCGCAGCACGCGATTGCCTTCCAGGTGGCCGAAGCGATCGTTCACCTGCTTGAAGCCGTCCAGGTCGCAGACCAGCACGGTGACCGGCTGGCCGGCGCGGCGGCAGCGGGAAATCTCGCTGTCCAGGTGCAGGAACAGCGACCGCGCATTGGGCAGGCCGGTGAGGTAATCGGTGGTGGCGGAGTTTTCCGCGATGCGGTAGCGCAGCGCGTTTTCGATGCTGAGCGCGACCTTGGAGGAAATCGCCAGCAGCACGCGCAGGTGGTCACGGGTGAATGCGTCGCCCGCGCCGGCGTAAAGCGCGAGCACGCCCACCACGCCGTTGGCGGTTTCCAGCGGAACGGCCAGCGCCGAGCGCAGCGTGCTGAACTTGGCGGGATCGTCCAGATAGCCCGGCTCTACGCTGGGGTTGCCATTCAGAATCGGTTTGCGGTTCTGCGCCACCCACCCGGAGACCCCTTCGCCCATCGGAATTTGCAACGATGAGAACAGGCGGAAGTCGTCGCCGTTCACGTACTCCGGCACCAGCTTTTCGTCCTTGCAGTTGTAGATGGCGATGCAGTCGTGAGGGATGAGGCGCTTCAAACGAACGCTGAGCACGCTGAGCGTGTCGTCCAGGCTGAGCGATGTGCCCAGGCTCTGCGTCAATTCGTAGAGCGTCTGCACTTCCTGGCGCGCGGCGGCAATCATGCCCAGGAAGTCCATGGTCGGACTCTGCAAGGTGGCGTCGCCGGAGATCTCAAACCCGGCTGCCGGCGCTTTGCCGTTTTCAATCTTCACTTCGGTGGAAAGGCGCGCGACCGGCGGCTGCTTGGCGGCGTGGTCCTGGGCCATGGACTCCAGGTCCTCAAAGCGGCGGACCAGGGCCTGCACCACGCGGGGGTCAAAATGCTTGCCGGAATCGTCACGCACCTTCTGCAGCGCCTGCTCCAGTGAGAGCGCGCGCCGGTACTGGCGATTGGAAGCGAGAGCATCGAGGCAATCCACCACGGCCAGAATGCGCGCGCCGATGGGAATCTGCTCGCCCTGCAAGCCGTAGGGGTAACCGGTGCCGTCCCACTTCTCGTGGTGAGCGCGAACGATCGGCACCACCGCGTAGGGGAATTTCACGCGTTCCAGAATCTCCGCGCCGACCACCGGGTGAATCTTCATCTTCTCGAATTCTTCCGGCGTCAGCTTGCCGGGCTTGGAAATGATGTGCTCCGGCACGGCCAGCTTGCCGATATCGTGGAGCACGGCAGCGGCGCGCAGCGCGTTCAGTTCGCCCTCGTTCAGGCCGAGTTCCTTTCCAATCTCCACGGCATAGATTTGCACGCGGCGCAGATGGGTGTGCGTGGTGTGGTCTTTGGCCTCGATGGCCAGGGCCAGCGCCTCAATGGTGCGCAAGTGCAGGGCGGCCACTTCTTCCGCGTGCTCCTTTTCCCCTTCCAGGCGGTCCAGGTACAGGCGATAGGAGCGGTAAATGAAATAGACGATGGGCAGCACGAAGAGCGAAGTCTGCCAGCCAAAGAAACGCTCGACCACGCTCACCAGTCCGGCAACCGCTGCGCCGATCAGGTAGTAGGGGAACGACCAGAAATAGCATTCCGACCAGACCCTGGCGATCGGCTTGTTCTCCGTGAGCGAGATCACGATGGCCACGGGAATCGTGTTCACCGCAAAGAAAATCGTGGCTGTCGCGGCCAGCATCATCGGCATGCTGCCGCTCATGAAGCGCGGCAGAACCTGGTGGAACGCCAATTCCGCCACATAGACCGCCGTGGACATGCTGGCCAGATTGAACGCCACCTGCAGCGACTGCGGCCGGTTGCGCACCCGCCAGAAACACTGCATCAGCGTGCCCGCGCAGCTCAGCACCATCACTTCCGGCAGGCGCAGCATCAGAATTCCCACCAGGATGAACAGGAACACCACGGACATGGTTCCGTTCACGCCGGGCAGCTTCACTTTCAAGCAGGACGCCAGCATGGCCACCGCAAGGAAGCACAGAAAGCGCGCGGGATCGCCCCAGGTGGCTTGAAACAGCGCGGACGCAATGCTCAACCCGCCCAAGGTGATCATTGCGCCGATAAAGAGCCGGGCCCGATTGGATAGTGCTTTCATACCGCCCCCCTCATTGGGGCACGGTTGAGGGAGCAACCCGCCTGCCACACTGCGGCCTCCCAGTCGCCATGTGTAAGGTACTGACAATAAATAGCTTGCTGGAGAACGGCACCAACCGGGGCGGGATCTCGGGCGGTGACCGAGGGGACAGAATGTCCCCGTCAGCCCTGACCTAGACAAACTGGCCGCAGGGCCAGTTTTCGGGGATGCGTGGGAGTGGTACCGTCGTCCTATCCGGTAATCTCTTCTGTACCATAGACCGATGCCGGCACACCCCGTACTATTACTGCCAGACCTGGGAAGCCTCGGTGAGGAAGGTGCAGTAAGCGATGCTTTCGTTCCTCGGCATGCAGGCGGTTGTTCATAGCGAAAAGATGAAGCAGGCCATGCTGCTCGTCGAGCGCATGGCCAAGGTCAACGCTTCGGTCCTGATCCTGGGCGAAAGCGGAGTGGGCAAGGAGCTGATTGCGCGCGCGTTGCACCATTTTTCGTTGCGCTGCTCCCGGCCGTGGGTGGATGTGAACTGCGCCGCGCTTCCGGACAATCTTGTGGAAAGCGAGCTGTTCGGCTACGAAAAGGGCGCGTTCAGCGGCGCCGACCAGTGCAAGCCCGGACTGTTCGAGCTGGCCAACACCGGAACGCTCTTCCTGGACGAAATCGGCGAGCTCGAGTCCCGCGTGCAGGTGAAGCTGCTGCGCGTGCTGGACGGCGTGCCGCACGCCCGCCTCGGCGGCGTGAAAAAAGTCTCGGTGGACGTGCGCATCATCGCCGCCACCAACCAGGACCTTCCGCAGTGTGTGCAGCACGGCAAGTTCCGAAGTGACTTGTTCCATCGGCTCAATCAGATGCACATCTACGTGCCGGCGCTGCGTGAGCGTGCGGAGGACATCCTGCCGCTGGCTCAGCACTTTTTGACGCTGGTGGATCCGGAAATCCGCCTGAGCGACGAAGTCATGGCCGCGCTCTGCTCCTACAACTGGCCGGGCAACATCCGCGAACTGCGCAATA
>Ga0187894_10004973_pt1 | contig 13897 bp, 11 predicted proteins | sample GBC1701081metaG_FD_136650 | JGI IMG/M metagenome (GOLD analysis project Ga0187894, IMG submission 136650) | White microbial mat communities from a lava cave in the Kipuka Kanohina Cave System on the Island of Hawaii, USA - GBC170108-1 metaG ...
GACGAACCAGCGCGGCCAGACGACGAGATGCGCCAGGCGCATGCGCTGGCCGACCGGGATGATCTGCTTGCCGAGCTCGAGCGCGCGACGATAGTTGCCGCTCCACTCGGCCATCAACATCATCCAGAAGCGGAACAGCGCCAGCGCGTCCTCGCGGCCGGAGTTGATGAGAATGCCCTCCGCCTTCTCGAGCAGCGGCACCGCGTCCGCGACGCGACCTCCACCGCCAGCTGCAGAAACACCTGGTGTCCGTGCGCGATCTGCGCGAGGGCAGTCAGGCCGTTTGCGCGCGCCGTCTCCACCGCCAGTGCCGCCGCCTCGCGCGCCGCGTCGTAGGCGTGGCCCCAGGTGAAGCTCTGGGCCGCGTTGCCGAGGTCGAGCGCGCGCACCTCCGCGTCGCCGCTCAGCTCGGCCGCGCGCGCGAACGCTTCGCCGGAGGCGATGAAGTCGCTCACATAGAAGCACGCGAGCGCGAGACGCTCTTCGAGTTGCTGGCGGCGCTCCGGCGCGACCGCCGTGCCGAGGCGATCGGCGATCGCCAGTGCCTGGCGGCAGTGCTCGGTGACCGCGTGCGTCGCGTACGCCTCGGCCGACTTCTCCGCGGCGCGCTCGTGATAGTGCAGCGCGCGCTCCCATTCCTCGGCGCGCGAGAAGTGATGCGCCAGGGTCTCGTAGTGCTCGGCGACGCGGTCGGCGTAGAGCTCCTCGATGGCGCGGCCGATGGTGTTGTGCAGCGACTTGCGCCGCTGCATCAGGATGCTCGAGTAGGCGACGTCGTGCGTGAGCGCGTGCTTGAACATGTACGCCAGCTCGGGGTGCACCGTCTTCTCGTAGATCAGCTCGAGTGAGCGCAGCTCGTCGACGAGCTCCGGCGCCCGCGCCCCCGCCTCGGTGATCTGCCCGAGCAGGCGCAGCGCGAACTCGCGGCCGATCACGGACGCGACCTGGAGCGCGTGTTTGCGATCGTCGGGGAGGCGGTCGATGCGCGCCATGATCACGTCATGGATGCGGTCGGGCACGATCACGTCGGCGAGGACGCGGCCGAGCTCGATGCGGCCGTCGACGCGCTGGAGCACGCCTTCCTCGAGCAGCGACTTGGTCACCTCCTCGACGAAGAACGGATTGCCCTCGGCCTTGCCGGCGATGAGCTCGCGCAGCTCCTCCGGCAGTTTGTCAGTGCCGAGGAGGGCGCCGGTCATCGCCGTCATCTGCGGCTCCGACAGCGCGCCGAGATTGATGCGGGTGTGAAAACTGCGGTCGCCGAAGGGATGGCGATAGCCCGGGCGATGCGAGCAGATCAGCAGCGCCGGCATGTTGGCGACGGCATCGGCGAGGAAGGCGAGGAACTCTTCCGACGCCGGATCGATCCAGTGCAGATCCTCGATGACGACGACCAGCGGTGCGGTCTGTGTCGCGCGCAGGGTCGCCGCCCTCAGGGCCCGGAAGGTCTCGCTGCGTCGCGTCGCGGCGTCGAGGGCGGCGACGTCGGGATTGCGCGCCGGGAGCGAGAGCAGGAGACACAGGAAGGGTACGGTCCAGGCGAGCTCGGGGCCAGCGGCGGCGACGCTGCGCTCGACCTTGGCGACGGCGCTGCTCTCGTCATCGTGATCCTCGATCGAGTAGAGGCGGCGCAGCGCGTCGACGACGGGGAGGAACGCGGTGGCGGTGCCGTAGGCGGCGCAGCGTCCTTCCATCCAGCGGTGCTCCTCGCCGAGCGCGTGACGGAACTCGTAGAGCAGGCGCGACTTGCCGATGCCGGCCTCGCCGACGAGGAAGACGACCTGGCCGCGCCCCTCGCGCACGCCGGCGAACGCCTCGCGCAGGGCGTCGAGCTCACGCGTGCGTCCGATCAGCGGCGTGAGACCCGTCTCCGCCACCGCCTCGATGCGGCCGCGCACGGCGCGCTCGCCGAGCACCTCGTAGGCGCGCACCGGCTGCGCCTTGCCCTTCACCTCGAGGAGGCCGATGTCGCGCGTCTCGAAGAGTCCGGCGACGAGGCGGTGCGTGTTCTCCGACATCAGCACCGAGCCGGGCGGGGCGAGCGCCTGCAGCCGCGCCGCGAGGTTGGTCGTGTCACCGACGGCGGTGTAGTCCATGCGCAGGTCGTTGCCGATCTTGCCGACGACGACGAGGCCGGAGTTGCGCCAGCGGCGCGGCGCACTCCTCGCAGAACCTCGCCTGCTCGCGGTTCGCATGTCCGCACGCGGCGCACTTCATGCGCCTACATATATGGAACCGGAAGAAGACCGCCAAACAGGTTACCTTCCCTGTGCCGCGGGGAAGGCCAGGAGGGGCTCGCGCCGAGCGCGTCGCTTGCAATCCCGGCGCGAGACCAAGCGACACCGAGGCGCGGCAGTTCGACGGTTCGAGCGCGCTGGAGATCAGCGGCAAGCCGGACGGAACAAGGTGGCGGCGGCGGTGAAATCGTGAGACATACGATCATCGGCATGTCGACGCTGCTGAAACATACCGAATCCTTGGTGGTGCTGCTCGCGATCGTCGCCGCCATCTTCGCCACCCTGGGGTCACTTACCTGTCCTGGCTCCTGACCGGATCATGCGCCGGATGGGCCCGCAAGGGATCGACGCCGCCACTCGTCTCGTGGGCTTCTTCGTCTCCGCCATGGGGATGGGGCTGATCTTCCACGGCCTGACGGACTTCCCGCACAGCTATGGAATCAGGCCAGGTTGAGTCGCTCAAGCACGCCATGCGCACGTCCGCCCTCCTCCTCGCCGCCCTCTCGCTAGCCGTCGCCGCCTGCGCGCCGAAGAACCCGCCGCGCGCCGCCGCACCGGTGGCGAAGACACCCGCCTCGCTCGACCCGATCCTGCAACCGTACCTGGCGAAGTACCGCCTGCCGGCGCTCGCCGCGGCGATCGTGCAGAACGGCGAGCTCGTCGCCGTCGGCGCCGTCGGCACCCGGCGGGCAGGCGCCGACATCCCGGTGACCGTGAACGACCGCTTTCACATCGGCTCCGACACCAAGGCGATGACCGCGCTCGTGGCGGCGCAGTTCGTCGACGAGGGCAAGCTGCGCTGGGACATCACCGTCGTCGAGGTCTTCCCCGAGCTCGCGCCCAAGATGGACAAGCGACTGCGCCAGGTGACGCTCGAGCAGTTGCTGTCGCACACCAGCGGCATCCCGAGCGACAACGACGCGCTCGACACGCTCATCGAGCAAGGCAACGAGCAGCCCGGCAATCTCGACGAGATGCGCTACTGCGTGGTCGAGCGACTGGTGAAGATGCCGCTCGACTCGCAGCCGGGCACGCGCTTCGCGTACGCCAACCTCGGCTACGTGCTGGTCGGCGCGATCCTCGAGCGCAAGAGCGGCAAGACCTGGGAGGAGCTGGTGCAGGAGCGAGTGTTCACGCCGCTGCAGCTCGACACCGCGGGCTTCGGCCCGCAGGCAAGCCTCGGGAAGATCGATGCGCCGCTGGCGCACCGGCCGCAGAAGGATGGCGCTTTGAAGGCGATGCTCGCCGGCCCGAACGGCGACAATCCGCCCGTGCTCGGGCCGGCGGGTACGGCCCATCTGTCGGTCATCGACTTCGCCACGTGGGCGGCTTGGAATACAGGCGAGGGCAAACGCGGCCCGGCGCTGGTGAAGCCGGAGACGATGCACAAGATGCACACGCCGATCATCGAGATGGCACCGAAGAAGGACGCTGCGCCCGGCACGCCGGCGAGCGGCAAGTACGGTCTCGGCTGGGGCGAGATCACGATCCCGCCGCTGTCGCCCGAGCCCTTCGTCTTCCACGGCGGCTCGAACCAGATGAACCTCGCCTACATCATGCTCCAGCCCAAGTACGACTTCGGCATGGTGCTGATGACCAACGCCGGCGGCACCGAGGCGGATGCGGGGCTGAAGGCGCTATCGGCTGAGTTGTATGGGAAGTACGGGAACCGAGATTCACAGTGATGCAGGACCAGAGGAAGCAGAGACACATCTCAGCCTCACGCGGATCGAGTTCTAGGTTCGTCTCTGTCGAATGAGAATCCTGCACCAGATTCGCAAAGAGCTGGCGGCGATGATCGCGGCCGCCGCGCCCGACGTCGAGCTGATCGCGGTGCCGGCGGACGGCGAGCTGGCGGCGGAGATCCGCGCCGAGGTGCTGGTCGTGTATCCGTGGGCGAGTGCGAACATCGCCGCATTGCTCGAGCGCGGCGTGAAGTGGGTGCACGCGATCGGCACCGGTGTCGACGCCTTTCCGCTGCGGCTCATCACGACGCAGACGCTCACCTGCTCGCGCGGCGCGAGCGCGATTCCGATCTCGGAGTGGACGCTCGCGGTCATGCTCGCCTTCGAGAAGCACCTACCCGAGGTGTGGATCCACGCCGCGCCGGAGAGGAAGCGGAATCTCGGCGTTGCGCTCGGCGGCTTGCATGGCAAGGCGCTGGGTCTCGTCGGCATCGGCGGCATCGGCACGGCGGTGGCGGAGCGCGCCCTCCCCTTCGGCATGCACGTGCGCGGCTTTCGCCGTTCGGGTGCGCCGGCGGAGATCGCCGGCGTCGAAGTGGTGCGCTCGCTGCACGAGCTGGTGGCGGCGAGCGATCACATCGTCATCGCCGCGCCGGCGACGGCGGCGACGCGGCACATGTTCGACCGCGACGCCTTCGCCGCGGTGAAGCCGGGCGTGCACCTGGTCAACATCGCGCGCGGTTCGCTGATCGATCAGGAAGCGCTGCGGGCAGCGCTCGATGACGGACGAGTCGCGATGGCGTCGCTGGATGCGGTCGAGCCCGAGCCGCTGCCGGCGGAGCACTGGATGTACACCCATCCGCGCGTACGCCTGAGCCCGCACATCTCGTGGAGCATGCCGGGTGCGGCCGAGCTCCTGATCGAGCCGTTCCTCGAGAACCTGCGCCGCTACCGGCGCGGCGAGGCGCTGCTCGGCGTCGTCGACGTCGCCGCAGGGTATTGAGGCGCGAGGAGAGAAGCGATGAAGACTGGTGCCCCGGAGAACAAGGAGACCGCAGAGAGGAAAATGGGCGACATCGGCACGCGCGTCGTCTTCGAGAACGAGCGTGTGCGGGTGTGGGAGCTCGAGCTGGCGCCGGGGGAGAGGTCGGCGGTGCATCGCCACGAGCTCGACTATCTGCTGATCCAGATCGAGGGCGACCGGATCGCGGCGCAGCCCGAGCCCGACAGTGGGGGCAAGTACAAGCAGTACATCGAGGTCGCGGCCACGCCCGGCAAGGTCACATACATCGAGCGCGGCGGCATCGAGACCGCGATCAACCCCGGCACGCGGCGATACCGGGAGATCATCGTGGAGCTCAAGGGATAAGCTGTTGGGCTGTTGGCCCAACGACCTAACAGCCCGCATTCATGCTCGACACCCACGTCCACCTCGTCAGTTCCGATCACGAGCGCTACCCGTTGAAGGCGTCGCCGGCGGCGTGGGTGTGCGAAGCGCCGGTCGACGCGGAGAGGTTCGTCGCCGAGATGGCGGAGGCCGGCGTCGAGCGCGCCGTGCTGGTGCAGCCTCTGGGCGCATACGGCGGCGACAACTCCTACGCCGCCGACAGCGCCGCGCGCTGGCCCCGGAGGTTTGCTTCCGTCTGCGCCGTTGATCACACCGGAGCCGGCGCCGCCGAGAGGGTATCCGAGTGGATCGAGCAGCGCGGCATGAACGGCGTGCGCCTGATGGCGATCCCCGACGCGAGCGTGCTCGACGAAGCCCACGCCACGCCGCTCGCGCAGCGCGCCGAGCGACTCGGCATTCCGGTCGTCGTCGCGGTGATGCACGCTGCGCTGCCGCGGTTGCTCGCTTTCCTCACGCGCCATCCGAACCTGCCGGTCGCGCTCGACCACTGCGGCTTCCCCGACCTCACCGGTGGCCCACCCTACTCCGCGGCCAGGAACGTCTTCGAGCTCGCGTGCTTCCCCAACCTCACGCTCGAGCTCACCAGCCTCGTCCTCGAGACAGCGAGTCACCACGGCGACTCCCGCCGTTTCGTGTCGTGCCTGGTCGACTACTTCGGCCCGCAGCGAATCATGTAGGGCTCCGACTACTCCCAGACTCACGACCGACCCTACGCCGCGTTGGTAAAGCTCGCCCGCGACGCCGTCGCGCATCTGACTGCGGCCGACCAAGACGCACTTCACGGAAACGGGCGTGCGCCTCTTCCCGCGCCTCGGCCAGCGGGTCCGACATCTAGACTCAGGGCTGAAGTTCCGTTATCCCCTGCCCTGCCGCGAATTCCCGCGGCAAGTCCCCAGCGGGCTGGCGTAGCTCAGTCGGTAGAGCAGCTGATTCGTAATCAGCAGGTCCGCGGTTCGAATCCGCGCGCCAGCTTTTGTTTTCCCTGATGTTCTGCGTGTTTGCGAGCGCGTCGGTTTCGCCTCACTCGCAGGCTCAGGTTTGGTGCCGGTTGTGGTGCCGGTTTTTTTCGGCCGGTTGAGTTTCTGCACCGCGTCGAGCTGGTGCGCCGGCGAGAGGTGCGAGTAGCGGAGCGTCATGGTGATCGTCTTGTGCCCCATGAGCTCCTGCACGGTGCGCAGATCGACGCCCGCCATGATGAGGCGGCTCGCAAACGTGTGGCGGAGGTCGTGCCAGTGGAAGTTCTCGACGCCGGCGGCCTTGAGCGCGGGAACGAAGATGCGGCGCATGTAGTTGCATGCGTCGATCGGCGTGGTGTCGGTCCCGCTCGGGAAGACGTACTCGCTCTTCAACCGGCTCTGGCGCGTGCAGAAGATCTCCCGAACGGTGTCGTTCATCGGCACCCGACGGGTCTCGCCGTGCTTCGAGCGCGGCACGGTGATGATGCCGGTGGTGAAGTCGACGTTCTCCCAGCGGAGCTGGAACTGCTCCGCCTGCCGGAGGCCCGTGTGCATGGCTACCAATACCATCGGCCACTCCACGTCGCCGATCGCCTTGCAAAGAGCCACTTCCTCCTCTTCCGTCAGCAGGCGGACGCGAGCGTTGTTCTCCTTGCGCAGCTTCACGAGGCGAACGGGATTTCGCTCCGTCTGCCCGTCCGCGATGGCCACGTTGAAGACCCGCTTCAGGAAGGCCAGCTCGCGGTTTGATGTCGCGGGCTTCACCTTGGTGAGCCGCTTCGCGACATACCGCTCGATGTCCCCCGGTATGATCTGCGCGAGCGTCTTGTTGCCCAGGACGTCCTTCCAGGTCTCGCCGTAGCGCTCGTAGTCGCGGTAGCTGCGAAGCTGGCCTTCAACGCGCTTGAGGTAGTCATCGATCACGTCGCCGAGCATCGGATCTCGCCGGCGGATCGCTTCCGGGAAGAAGCGCCGCTCGCGCACCTCGTTCTTACGCTTCTGGTAGACGGCGATCGCCAGACGCTTCGGTCCTACGCGCTCGCGGTGCTCGCGCCCGTTCTGGTCGGCGTAGCGCACCCACCAGATGCCCGAACCTCGCGGTCGCTCGAACAACCCGCGGGTGGTTTTGCTCAACCCGGCGCCCATGAAGTCTCGCACCATACCACCGTCGCGAAGCTCAGTCGCGCCGCTCGTCGAGCGAGCGAAGGGGTGGGCGTTCTGAATCCTTGATGAGCTTCTCGATCGTGCTCAGCCGAAACCGCAGCGCTCGACCGAAGAGCTTGACGATCGGAATCCGCCGCTCGTATGCCCATTGATAGAGGGTCGACGGCCTGAGCCCCAGCATAGCCGCGGCTTCGCCAACGTTGAGCAGACGTTCCCCCATCGCGCTCTCACTCTTTGAATCCTTCTGCTTCATTGCGATCCTCGTCCTCAATTGCTATCTTCGAATCACCGTGATTGCATGACCGCAGGTCGATTGCAAGAGTGAAATTAGACGGAGGAGCCGTTGTGGACAAGGAGCATTTCGACACTGAGGGCTTCTTTGCGGCGCTGGACGCTGTCCGGGCCAGCAAGGGACGAACGTGGAAAGAGGTTGCGGCCGATTCTGGCGTAAGCGCCTCGACCCTCACGCGGATGGCCCAAGGGAAGCGGCCCGACGTCGACGGCCTCGCCGCGCTCCTCAAGTGGTCAGGCTTGAAGGCCGAGGACTACCTCAAGGGCAAGGTCGTCCCTGGAAAGCCCGAGACCCTCGCCGTCATCTCCAAGCTGCTGCGAGCCGACCGTAAACTCGGCAAGGAGAGCGCCGCGGCTCTCGAGGACATTATCCGCGTCACTTACAAGCGTCTCATCGACAAGAGCTGACGCCCGTCCGATGAAACTGCGGTGGGGCTTCAAAGCCGAAGCGAACGCGATCGCCCGCGACCTTCGTCCCGAGCTCGGCCTTGCCCCAGCAGATCCGCTCGACCCGCGACGCTTAGCGGAACACCTCGCCATTCCCATCATCAATCTGACGTCGCTTCGATCAGAGGCGCCGGGCGCCGTAGCGCGCTTCACCACCCAGGCCGATCGCGAAGCGTTCTCGGCCGTCACGGTGTTTCGCGGTCCGCAGCAGATCATTGTCGTCAACGACGCACACAGTCCCGCGCGGCAAGCCAGCAGCCTTGCGCACGAGCTCGCCCACTCGCTCCTTTGGCATGAGCCGTCGTCAGCCTCCGCGGCAGATGGCATTCCGGAATGGAACGCGGAGCAGGAAGAAGAAGCGCAGTGGTTAGCGGGCGCGCTGCTCATCTCCGACGAGGCGGCCTTGCGCATCGCGCAGCAGCGTCTCTCCCTCGAAGAGGCAGCGCGAGCCTACGGAACCAGCATTGAGATGATGCGGGGTCGAATCAACGTGACCGCGGCACGCAGGCGCGTGCGACTTGCTCGTGGCGCGTCTACTGTCGCCTCGAAACGCAACTCAGAAACAAAATAGACGCGTCGTTCAATTCTCTACGAGAGCGGCGAATACTGAATAGTGCGTAGGTTTAAATATCTCGAGCCCCGCCCACCATTCGAGGCGAGTACGCGACAGAACGCTGCACCCCGACAGGATCGCACGTTCCCAGTCGTGCATAGACCGAGTTCGAACTTCTAGATGGTCCGTTCTAGCTTTGATTTCCCGAAGCAGATCGCTAGGAGAGAGGTCGCCGTGCTCGCCGCCGTATTGCAAACAGTGCGCAAAACACGCAGACGGGCACGAGCAATCCAGTATTGCAGTCAGCGGAAGCAGCCCTTTCGGCACTGGCGCACCCGCCCGACTTCGGAGCCCCTGGACTCGCGGTTTCGCTCGCCGTCGGCACCGGTGTCTCACTCTTAGGCGCGGCGGTCGGAGTAGGCGTCTCGGTCTGCACTGGACGGCTCGTCGGGGTCCCGTCATCGAACACATCCGGCCCTATGAAGCGGCCATGCGAAGACGGATGGCGTCCGACCTCGATGGTCGACCGCACGCGAAGCGTGGCCAAATCGATCACTGAGACTGAGTTCGAACCCGAATTGAGCACGTAAGCGGTTGAACCATCCATCGCAACACTGATCCCGGCGGGTGCGACACCTACCGCGATCGTATCAGAGAGAGTATTCGTGACGGTGTCGATAACGGACACTGTGCCGTCGCAGCTTGAACACGACAATACTCGACTTCTGTCCGCGTCGAGGGCAAGGCCACGAGAACACTGAACACCGACGCCTCTCCCGCTCGCATCGCCTAACAGGATGGGATCACCACCACTCGAAGACACGCTCCGTTCCAGATAAACACCAAGATTTGGCGGAGCAAACGATACGTCCCCGGGAGAAGACACGATGTCTGGCAAGAAAAAGGTATTCACCAAGCGCTTTGCGGCTGTGTCAATGTACTGCAAGTGAACTCTGCATCCTAACGGGGTGATTAGACATGGATACATTTCGCTGTCGACTAGCAAGGGAACGACGATAAGTGCACCGTCGGGTGACACCGCGCCCAGAAACGCCTGTAGTCCTACGAGACTATCCCCGAGTGACACCTGTGCACTCACCTCTTGGCGTTCCGCATCGACCACAACCAATTGGACGGGCTGCGTGCCAATTACCACATAGATCGCGCCCATTTTGTCCGCTAAAACACCGAACGGTGGACCCGGCATCGGGATTACCTTACTAATCGCGTTTGTCGATGCATCCACGACGCCAAGGGATGCGGATTGCGTCTGACTAAAGTATGCCGTGTGACCATCTGCGGAGACAGCAATAGCGGCTGGCGCCTCATCTACTGATACGGTCGCGACTACGCGCTCGGTCGTTGTGTTGATAACCGAGATAGTACGATCGTCGCGATTTACGATGTATGCTCGCGCCGACGCTAGGGCCATGGTCGGCACCAAAGCCATCTCAATTGTCGCAGCCAGTATACAGGCACTACGCATCATTCTTCTCCGCTGCGCGCTTATCGGCCCTTAGGACTTCGCAAATAAATTTCATACTTCCCGGAACGATTATCATTCCATCCAAATGCGAAGCGACGCCACGAACATGTACTCCCGGGGCAGTTCGGATCCGAAGTACACACTCCGCCCACATTCGTCCCGCCAAGGCATTCGAGCCGCACGCGTGCCGCGCGAGGGTCAACGGCGTATTGTGCGAGACCGGTCAAGTTGCCCAACTCCACGTGAAAGTCTCTCTTGATGACCAGGTTACTTGAGGAGAATGTCTTTCCGTAGACGTTGAGCGGAAAATCAGAACTCGATCCCTTCATGGCGTTCCCTACCCAGGTGACCACATAGTCATTATTCGGTGGCGGCGCGATTGCAACCGCAGGAAGCGACGAAAAGTACGAACCAGAAGGTAGAGCGGGCGGATTAGCTACGACAGCAGGGCTTTCGCCGCTGAGATAGGACAGATTATTCGCCAGGCGACGTCGATACACCTTGGGGACACCACCGAAGGACTCGGTCCACACGACGACCACTCGTGGAGGCGATTGGTTGTCCAGGGCAATATCCACATCGACGCCGCCGGACGAACCGGGAATTGGAGTACTGACCGGCACCGGCGTGCCGACGGGGGTCCCTTGAAGATTGTATTTCCGAATCAGCGGCGGGGAGTTGGGTTCTTGCCATGCCACGAATACCTGATCCGCAGAAGCTGCGACAGCGGGTACACGCGCGTCTACCGCCGAAGCAGAATTGACTTTGAACGACGTCCCGATCGCCGCGCCCATCGACGAGAACAATCGCATGTAGACATCACGGGCCCCACCGGGCGTGCGAGCGGCATCCCACGCAACCGCAAAGTTGGAGCCAGACAAACTCCATCCTATCGAAGGATCATCCGTGATGCCGGCTGCTCCATCATCGGCCTGCATGTCGCTTACGAACAACTTGGTTTGGTCACTGCAGCCCTTCTGGTAAAAGATGTGGCCTCCTCCCCTGCTGTCCGTCCATGCCATCCATGCGCAAAATGGAAGCCCCGTGGCGGTCGGCGAGCCAGCGGCAGCAACGCGTCCAACCGTGTGACTGGAACTATCGTCCACTCGGAAGTCTCCAGCCCCCGACGGGGTGGGTGCCGGCGCTGGATTTCCAGACCCATCGTATGTGTATCCGCGAAAATAGACGTGAGTGTTGTTTGCGCCCAGAGGGTCCGCGACGTAAGCCAGGCCCGTCAAAGTTCCTTGAACATTGGTCGCAATCTGCGGCGACTGGATTCCGACACCCGTCGATGGCGCTGACTGGTTTACCCGAACATCCGCGTTAGGTATCGGGAAGGCAGGCGCATCCCAGATACTGCGACCAAAGGTGAACGCTCGCAAAAGCCCAGCTTCAGGAACGACCGACAGGTCCTTGACAAGCGCGGTAATTGGAAATCCCGTGCCGAACGGGCACCAAGACCAGTTGCCCGTGTTTGTTGTGGCGCACGTACCGTCGTTGAAGGTTCCCTGGTAAATGCCCATATCCGTGCCAACATAAACAATATTATGGCAGGTCGGATGAATTACGATCTTGTTCACAGGCACATCGGGCAACCCACCCGTACAGACTCCAGTCCCGGTGGCGTTCATCACACACGTCCCGACCGCACAGGGGTGGCACGGATCGCAACCGCCACTGATGTCCGTCCACGTGACGCCCGCATCCTGGCTCCTGAACACGTGCCCGGGAGGTGTGCCGCTAAAGTGATATATTGTAGTATACAATGTGCACGAAGTCGAAGTGCATGCCTGAGACCGATCGATCGTCAGATCGCTAATCGGCTTTCCCGGCAGTCTTGGGTCCGGTTGCGAGCACCCGGGCGGAGTTTGATTATCAACTCTTTGAAACGTCACGGCGTCCGTGGTCTTCCAGACTCCCGTTGAGTCCGTACCGGCAAAGATGAGGTTTGTCGCGTCACCGAACGCGAAAGCATTAACCGGCCCTGCCCCGAGAGAGGGCAGGTCTTGGCTAATCGGATTCCAGGCGTGCACGCCTGGCAGTGGAGCTTCCGCACCGGTCGTGGTGCGGTAGATCCGTCCTCCTCCGTATACAAGCAGTGTCTGACTGTCAATAGGACTCATACTTAGTGTCTGTACCGTTGCAGGCAGGTTGTCGATCTTTGGGGTAAAGTACCCTCCATCGTAGCTCTTACAGACGCTAGAGGCACACGGGGCACCACCCCCGTAGAGCTGATAAATGACGTTCGAGTTTCTCGGGTCGATTAGCAGCGTACCCCCATCACCTCCAAAGAGGCGGGTCCAATTTCTGCCGAACCCGCCCCGCATGCCGCCGTTGTCCTGCGTCCCACCGGCCGAAAGCCCCACCGCCTGCTGGTCCGCCGAGCCGCCATAGAATTCCACATTCGCTAAGTCTCCATTGAGGCTAGTCACGCTTGGTGATGTGCTGAACGACGTGGCATGGAACAAGCCTCCATCGGTCCCAACATAGAGATCATCGTGTTGGCGAAACGTCAGATCGTTCACATCGGGGTGATAGCTTCCCGTGACAAGCTTGAACCCAGCAATCCCTCCACCCTGCAATTTGACGGACTTGTAGAGAAGGATGTTTCCGATCGCCACGACGTCGCGGTCTGTTGGATCAATACCTAACGACAAGCTACCACCACAGTCGGGATCGGGGTCGCACTTGCATACTGAACCTTGAGGGCACGTTGTAACTGGTGTAGGCGTAGGAGCGCTCGTGTTAAAGCAACGGCAGGCGTTGCCTCCGCCGTCGCAACAATCAGAAGAGGTCACACAGGTTCGTGTCGCATTTATTAGTTGCCAAGTAATTGAGCTTCCAGTGGAGGTACCCGCGAATATTCGTTCCCGCTTCCCGCTCCCGTCGATCAGCGTGCAAGTCGTGTCTATCCCCTCGCCGGGGAATGGTTGCATTAGGCTCCAGAGTGTATCAGGTGTTCCAGGCGCCATAACGGCTGGTCCGGGATCTGCGCCAGATGGGAAACCGGTTGGGTTAGGCAACTTGACCCAGCTGCCGCCAGTGAATTTGTACCATCCATTATGGCTCAGCGTCGTGCTGGTGGCGACGCTTGCGTAGAGGTCTTGGCTATTGCTGGGACTGAGGAGGACGTGTGTGACCGGATCTGGTGTGGCACCAGAAGTCCAGAAGGACGAAGTGACCCGTCCCCAGCTAACATCCTGCGCCGAGACCGACCGATTAAGGGCATTCAGTGAAGACCACAGGCCCATAGACGTAGCGACCCACACCTTGCCTGATGGATCGATCGTGATTTGTTTTATCGAGAAATTGCTCTTCGTTGGATCTGTGCTTGCACAGAATGAACCTTGAGAAGCCAGGCACGTTCCGCCGAAACCGCAGGAGGGTTGCTCATTGAGATCGCACCACGCGGGACCGATTTGTTCCCAGTGCTCCCCCGAATCCACGCTGCGCAGCACTCCGATGCCCTTCAGAAGGGGCGTGCGGTCGAAGTCGATTCGACTGGTATGCCTGCCTGTTCCAGCAAGCACGATTGTCTGGTCCGCAGGATTGATCGCTATAACCTCTATCTGGAGGCTTGTCTTATTGGGCGAGGGCGTCGGCGTTCCTGCTTGAAGCGATAAATTGTCAGTTTTGGGAAGCCAGTTTTGTCCCGAATTGGAACTCTTCC
>Ga0187894_10004974_pt1 | contig 13895 bp, 4 predicted proteins | sample GBC1701081metaG_FD_136650 | JGI IMG/M metagenome (GOLD analysis project Ga0187894, IMG submission 136650) | White microbial mat communities from a lava cave in the Kipuka Kanohina Cave System on the Island of Hawaii, USA - GBC170108-1 metaG ...
AAACAATTCACGGGCGCCGTGGGTTGAAACCCACGGCTAAATTCAAGGCGCCGCTAACGCGGCAGGGGAGATGAGCAGTTACGAAAAAATTAGCCACTTTATTTTGACGGGGCGCCTTAGTGTGTGAGTCATCGGGAGACATTAGTCGACAAGTCATATTAAAACCTCTACGCGCGTTGAATCTCGCCACCTCTTTTTTTGCTTTTTACAACCGATCCATCCAAAAATCTTGCAGGCGATCCGGCTTTCGTTATACTATCCCGCCGCTTTCCAATCGAAGCAGATCAATCGTTACTCTTACTAACAACGAATCGTCAACGAATAAGCGCGCTTTGCCGGGAACTCACAGACTGCCGAAGTCAATCGTGGTTGAAGAGGTTATTCCTCAACCCAATTCCAGAGGAGGCATTTGCGATGCGTTACCGTTCGATTGTTTCATTACCTTTAGGCTCGGTGTTTCTGGCGTTACTGATCGCCCTCTCGGTTTTCGCGCAAACAGCTACGACCGGCGCGATTGTCGGTTCCGTTACTGACAAGACCGGCGCGGTGCTGTCGGGCGCGGAGATTGAGTTGACCAGCGCGGCCACCAACGTCACGATCAAGATGGTGGCCAACGACGAAGGCCAATTCACCTTCCCGTCGGTTGCGCCGGGCGTGTACACCATCAACATCAGCAAACAGGGATTCCGCAAGGCAAGCGTCAACAATTTCAAAGTGGACGTGGCCAAATCCTACTCAATTCCCATCACGCTGGAGGTCGGCGACGTGCAGCAGGTGGTCGAGGTGACGGCCTCGGCGGGCGTCGAGTTGCAGACCACTGATTCGACCGTCGGCAATGTGATCGCCGGACGGGAGATGCCGCTGTTGCCGGCGCTGACGCGGCAGGCCAACGACCTGCTGCGCATCCAACCGCTCTCGACGCCCGGCGGCGAAGTCGCAGGTTCGCGCAACGACCAGACGACGATCACGCTCGACGGCATTGACATCACCAACCAGTCCATCGGCGGGCTGGGCACGGTCATTCCCATTCCGATTGACAGCATAGAAGAGTTTCGCGTCGGCGTGGCCAATCCGAACGCGGCCTTCGGACGCGGCGCGGGCGGCCAGGCTTCGGTCATCAGCCGCCGCGGCACCAACGATTATCACGGGCTGCTCTTCTGGTATCACCAGAACGACAATCTGAACGCAGCCACCTGGACGGCCAAACGAACCATCGCGCAGAACGTCACCGACCCGGTTCAGCGCGCCAAGCTGCAGGAGCCGGAATTGAAGGACAACCGCTTCGGCTTCCGCGTCGGCGGGCCGGTCATTCCGTGGAGCGACGACTGGAGCAAGAAGCTCTTCTTCTTCGCCAACTACGAGGGACGCCGCTTCCCGCGTACGACACAGGTCCTGCGCATCGTGCCGACCGACAGCTTGCGGCAGGGCGTCCTGCGCTTCCGCGACGCTTCGGGCACGGTCAACTCCTACGATCTGAGGACCTCGCAGTTGTGCGGGCCGGATGGCAATCTGTCCTGCGATCCGCGCGGGATCGGCATTAGCCCGGTGGTCAACAATCTCTTTCGCAATCTTCCCGCGGGCAACGACCCGAGCGCGGGCGACGGCTTCAACACGGTCGGCTTCCGCGGCATCGTCACCAACCCGCTCAACAACGATTTCTACAACACGCGCTTCGATTACAACGTGACCGAGCGCTGGCGCGCCGACGTCGCCTTCCGCTATTTCGGCGAAGTGGCGACCGGCGCGGGGCTGCTCGACATCCGCGGCGGCAATGTGCGTAGCCGCGAAACTTTACCGGCTCGTCAAAATATGATCAGCGCGGGCGTCAGCGGTTTGATCACACAAAATCTGTCGGGCGAATTCCGCTTCGGCTGGGTGCGCACGCGCACGGCGCTTGACCGCACGCGCCCGAACGCGTCGGCGGGCGAATTGGCGTTGGCCGGAACCGAGACTGGCATCACAAGCGGCCAGTCGCACGTCGCTCTCGACCTGGGCGCGCGCGGCGGCGCCCAAAGCATCCTCTCGGAACCGATTGACGTGGACACGCAACTCGCGCGCAAACAATCGAACGACAACAAGAACATCCAATGGAACGCCGATCTGAACTGGCTGCGCGGCAATCACACCTGGCAATTCGGAACGCACGTGCGTTACCTGCCGACATTGCACCGCCGCGACGATAAAGTTCTGGGCGCGCTGGGCGCGCTGGTCGCCCAGATTGACTCCGATTTAGGCCCGTTCTCGATGCCCAACACCGTCCGCCCGCCGACCTGCACCGCGACGGTGACGCGCAACTGCATCCCGGCCGCCGACGTGCAGACCTGGAACCGTACGCTCGCCTCCGTGCTCGGCATCGTTGACAACGTCAGCGTGCTGGCCGTGCGCGACGGCGAATTGAAGCCGCTGCCTTTCGGCGAGACGCTCGAAGCAGACACCAAGCTCTGGGCGCCCGAAGTGTATTGGCAGGACATCTGGCGCATCAAACCGTCGCTGACGCTGACTTACGGCGTCAACTACGGCTGGCAGACCGCGCCGACCGAACGTTTGCAACGGCAGAGCGTGCAGATTGACACGACGACCGGCCAGTTGCAGACCTCGCGCGAATACCTGACGCAACGCGACGCCATCTCGCGCGAAGGCGGCATCTACAATCCGGGCATCGGCTTCCTGCCGGTGGGCAGCGCCGGGCGCGGCGTCTTCGACGTGGACTGGAACAACATCGGCCCGCGCGTAGCGGTCGCGTGGACTCCCGCTATTTCCAGTGGCTTCCTCGGCAAATTGCTGGGCGAGCGCAAGACCGTGGTGCGCGGCGGTTATAGCCTGATTTACGACCGGCAGAACACCGTGCAGAGCGTAATCATTCCGACCTTGGGCGTAGCTTTCGCCCAAACTATCAACGTCACGGCGCCACTCTGCGCTGCGAGCGGCGCGGGAGGCTCCAATTGCCAGGCTGCCAGCGCCAACCCGGCCGCCAGCCTTTTCCGTGTCGGAGTGGATGGCAGGATTCCGCTGCCGACGGTGCCGACGCTGAGCATTCCGATCTCGCCCTTCTGGGGACGCAACCCCAACGGGACTCTGTCGCTCTTCCCCGAAGTGCTCTCGTTCCAGATTGACCCGCGCATCCGGGTGGCCGAAAACCACGCGGTCAACCTGACGGTGCAGCGCGAATTGCGCGGCAATATGTTGCTCGAAGTCGGCTACTCGAGCCGCTACGCCGACAAGCTGACCCAGAGCATGAGCTTCGGCCAGGCGCTCTACCGCCACGTGGACCGCGCTTCCGGGCAGACCTTCGCGCAAGCTTTCGACGCCGTGGCGCGCCAACTGCGCGGCGGCGCGGCGGCGGCCAGCGTCACGACGCAACCCTGGTTTGAAAACCAGGCGCCGGGCGGCACGCGCGTGTTGGCGGCCGCTCAAACCAGCAACTTCATCAACGGCAACATCAATCAAATCTTCCTCAACATTGACCAGCGGCGGCTGTCCGCCGGGTTGCAACCCTTCAACAACTACCTGGCGCAGACGCTCTTCCTGCGTTCGAGCACGGGCGAGTCGAATTACAACGCGTTGTTTGTGACGTTGAACAAACGCTTCTCGAAAGGCCTGCTGGCGACGGTCAATTACACCTTCGCCCGCTCGCTCGATCAACTGGGCGCCAACCAGAATGCGGCCAACGTCATGCCCAACAGCTTCGACCTGAACGCCGAGTACGGCCCCTCGCCCTTCGACATCACGCACGCCATCAACAGCACCTTCCGTTACGAACTGCCCTTCGGCAAAGGCCGGTTCTTCAGCACGGGCAACGCGCTGGATAAGATCGTCGGCGGTTGGTATGTCTCGGGAATCTACACCGCCCGCAGCGGCGACGCGTTGACGGTTAACCAGGGCGCGGGCGTCTGGGGCGGCAGCCTCTTCCTGGGCTTCACCTCCGGCGCGATCCCGACCTCTGATCCGAACTCTTTCGGCAACGACATCAATCGCGGCGTCAACGGCTCGAACAACATCGGCACCAACGGCGACCCTGCCAACCGCGGCACGGGCTTGAACCTGTTCGGCAATCCCGAACAGGTCTTCAACGGCTTCCGCCGCGTCGAGATCAGCCGGGATGGGCGCGCGGGCCGCTCCAATCCGCTGCGTGGGCCGTCACGCTGGAACGTGGACTTATCGCTCGGTAAGACCACGACGGTTACCGAGTCGTTCAAGGTCACCTTCCTGTTCGACATGTTCAACGCCTTCAACAACGTCCTGTTCGTCAACCCGACGCTTGATCTGAACAACTCGCGCGCATTCGGCGTGTTGACCACTCAGTTCATCGCGCCGGAACGAGCCGGAACGGCGGGCAGCAGGTGGATTCAGTTTGGTACACGAATCGAGTTCTAGCTCCACCCCGCCCACCCCTGTCAAAAAGCCGCAGCCTTGGGTAAATGCCCGAGGCTGCGGCTTTTTGACGCAAGGTTCGCATGGAATTCAAGTCCGACAAAGTGACAATCAATAATGTGGCGGGTTGTTAAGGTCTGCTATTGCCGATTTGGATTGGTATTGTCGTTGAGCGGCTGTTCGCCAAGTTTTATTCAATAGCCTTGAAGCGCTTTATGCGCTGTTGTAATATTCGCCCGTCTTCAAGAGGCAAACCACCAATTGCCCGATCATTTATCCATCATACTTAAAGAAACTCTGCGCCATGAGAGGCTTTGCTAGCGCATAGAAAAGACCAGGTTGGAACGGCCTTCGGCTCATTTTCCGGTGCGCGTCTGTGTATCCGCCTCGAAAGAAGAGAGCGACTCATCCACTGCCCTTTTTGCTGTTTCTTGTTGTCGGGACCATGCGTGGCGTTGATTCACGCCTGGCTCCGTACTGAATCCTTCCCCAATCAACTGAAATTCAGGAGGCAATATGTCAGAAACTCTCAGACTTAAATCAGGCGTCGCCGCCGCGGTATTGATCGGCGCGGCGATGCTCTTTTGTTTTTCGTCAGCGGCAATGGCGCAAAGTGCGACCGGAGGTATTCGCGGCGTGGTGACTGACGCCAGCGACGCCGCGTTGCCTGGAGCGACTGTTGTGGCGAGGAGCGCCGCCACTGGGCTCGAAATCAAGACGACCACGACCAGTGAAGGCTTCTATTCGGTTCCGAGGATTCTGCCGGGCAAGTATTCGGTAGTAGTCGAGGCCCAGGGGTTCAAGAAAGCCGAAATCACCGACATTGAGGTATCGGTCGGTAAAGATACGGTGGTAGATACCAAACTCGAAGCTGGCGCCATCACGGAAGTCGTCACCGTCGCCGGCGGAGCTGAGGCGCTAGTCGAAAAAGACACGGTTCAGATCTCGACCACTTTCGAGCAACGGAAAGTGCAGGAGCTGCCGGTTAATGTGCCCGGTCAGGGGCTGGATCGGATTGCGCTGCTGGCGCCTGGTGTGACGGTCGGGTTCGGAAACGTCAACGGCAACGGTGTGACGCTTTCGGCCAACGGCCAGCGCGCCCGCTCGAACAATTTCACGATTGACGGCGTTGACAACAACGACCTATCCATCGGCGGCCCGAATTATTTCGTCCGCAACCCTGACGTAGTCGGTGAATATCAGATCATCACCAACAACTTCTCGGCGGAATACGGGCGCAACCAGGGCGCCATCATCAATATTGTCAGCCGCTCTGGGACGAACCGCTATCACGGTTCAGCCGGTTGGGATCACCTCGATAGAAAGAATTTCGATTCGTTGACCAACCTCGAGCGGCGCAGGGGCGATAAAAACCCGGCGCCCAGTCTAGATAACATCTTCACCTACGCGGTCGGCGGGCCGGTAATCAAGAACAAAATCTTCTTCTTCACAACTGGTTATTTCCGCCGCAATCCGTTGCTGGTGGATTTGCCGTCGACCACGCTTGCGCCGACTCCGGCAGGCGTCCAGGCTTTGAAGGCGGCCTTCCCGAACAACGCGGCGGTGCAATATTACGCCGATTTCTCCGCCTTCAGTCTGCCGTTAGGCAATCCTTTCATCCGCCCCGAATTTCTGACGGCCAATCCGATACTACCTACGATCACGGTCGGAAGTACGGTGGTGCCAATGGCTCAGGTGCAACGCCTGGTGCCGCGCAACAATATACAAAACGAATACACCGGGCGCGGCGACGCAAACCTGACTGATAAACATCGTTTGTGGGGACGTTACTTCTGGCAGGATACGCCTGGCGTCGACGCGCTCGTCGGCGCTGACGGCTTTTCGGGTGATCAGCCGGCGCAATCGAAGCAGATCGGTGGCGGCTGGAATTGGACGATCAGCGCCCGCATCAACAACGAATTCCGCTTCAACTACTCGAAGCTGTTCGTGCTCTTTGGTGGCGGTTCCACCGGCGGCAAAGGGCAAATACCGCACCCCGACGAGATTGACTTGGCCTTGGCCAACTTCGTGCCGAACTTCACGGCGTCGAATGGCTTGGGGCTGCTGGCCGTCGGCCCGGCCACGAACCTGCCGCAAGGCCGCTCGGTCGAAGCCTTTCAATACACCGACAACGTGACGATGACCTACGGCAACCACCAGTTGAAGACGGGCTTTGATTTGCGCAAGCTGGAAAACACAGCTCCCTTCCTGCCCTTCGTCAACGGTCAATTCGTCTATAACACCCCGGCGCTGTTGGCCGCCAACACTCCTACAGGCACGAATGTGGCGTTTGGGCCGGCTACGCTGGTTTATGGCGAATATGACAAATTCGCCTACTTCCAGGACGACTGGCGCATCAAGCCGAATCTGACGTTGAATTTGGGTCTGCGCTACGAACACACCGGGCAGCCGATCAATCTGCTGAACGACGTCACTGTCGCGCGCGAGAGCAATAACTCAACGGCCTTCTGGCGGCAGAACCTGGCGATTGAAGCGCGCACCAATCCGCGTATCCCGGTGGATACCAACAACTGGGCGCCCCGTATTGGCTTCGTCTACTCGCCTCGCTTTGAAAATGGATGGATGGGCAAACTGCTCGGCAGGGACAGAACGACGGTACGCGGCGGCTTCGGTACGGCCTACGACGCAACCTTCTACAACCTCATGCTCAACATCTCGACCGCTTCACCGACCGTCTTCCTGACCAGCGCGGTGCTGCCTGTCCCCAATGCCGCGCCGACCGGCGACAAGGTGCGTGGCGCGGCGCAAAGCAGCGGGTTGATTCGGTTCAACACCTTCGATCCGCGGTTCCTGAACCGCACGACCATTAATCCGAAGATGCGCTCGCCGTATGCCCAGCAATGGTCGCTCGGCATCCAGCGGGAGTTGCCCGGCAACAATGTCTTCGAAGCGCGCTACGTCGGCACGCACGGTGTCGGTCTGTTCCAGACGATCAACGCCAATCCGCTCGTCGGCCCGTTGCTCACCGGTTTCAACCGTACCTTCTACGACCCGACTAGCAACACGAGTCCGACGATGACTTTCCCTGGCTTCCCGAACGCGCTGGGGCGGAGCGTCACTGCGCAAACTTGCGTCGACGATCCGGCGACGCCGGACAACGAAGGCATCTGTAATGGGCGCCTCTTCCGGACGGGGCTGGCGCGCGAACGCATCAACGGCGCGCAGAATATCTATCACTCGTTGCAATTGCGCTACGACGGGCGCTTCCGCAGTCAGTGGAATTACGGGTTCACCTACACGTTCAGCAAGAACCTGGATAATTCCAGCGAGGTCTTTAGCTTTGCCGGCGGTAATTCGGTCACCGTGGCGCAAAATCCGCTCCAGTTGACCGGGGTCGAGCGCGCGCGGTCAGGCTTCGACGTGCCGCATTCGTTCACGGCCAACTTTATCTGGACGCTGCCTTTCATGAGCGAACAAAAGGGCATCTTGGGACGGGTCGTGGGTGGCTGGCAGCTAAACGGCACCATGCGTGTGCAGAATGGCATTCGCTGGACCCCGACACAGTTGTTGGGGCGCAATCCCTACGAGGATGCGGCCTATATGTCGCCTTTCATCTCCACCACTGTCTCGCACCTCCGTCCGTTTGCGGGTAATCCCAACGCGGCGCCGAACCGTGTGGCGATCTCCGATGTTGACGCCTGCATTTTCTATGGGCTCTGCAACAATGACCCTGCAACCGGTAGACCCTACGCAAATTTGCCGACAGGACAAAACGCTTTCAGGCCAAGTTCGACCGGCTACTATCTGATGTCCGATCTGAACCTGGCCACGCGCACCTTCACGCCGGTCAACCCGAATGACGTGCGGTTCATCATCAACGGCCCTGGCTCCGCGGTGAAGTTCGGCACGCCGTTTGGCTCATTGTCGCGCAACACTGAGGCGGGCGACCGGATTGAGACTGTGGACCTGAGCGTTTTCAAGACCTTCAGGATCACCGAGAGCAAGAATCTGCAGTACCGCCTGCAGATGATCAACGCGCTCAACCATCCGATCTTCGCCCTAAACGCCGCCAACAATTTCCTCGGCGCGCCGGCCAGCATCTCGCTCGACAACCGCCTCTTCTACAACTTCCAGGAGAATAGCGGTGGTCGCCGCGTCATTTCGATGTCGCTGCGCTTCCAGTTCTAAGGATTGCGGCAATCCGGAACTGTAAATTGCAAAACCCGCCTGATTCCTACCCGAAGGTAGGAATCAGGCGGGTTTTTGTTTCTAAGGCGCTCAATAGTTTGCTTTTTCAGCCGCTTGACGACCAAAGAGCGGTAGTCATTGTTGCGCCTCCCATCTGTTCAGTTCAGCTTTTTAACAGTCAGATCGTCGAACGTTCCCGCCTCGCCCGAGAAGACCAAACTGATCGAACCTCGCTTGTGCGAGTCGTCTTTAAGTGTGTCGAGGCGAAGGTTGTTGACGTAAATCTCCAGCTTCGATTCGGCGCAGCGCAGTTTGACCTGATTGCGCATCGCGATCGCCGCGTCCCTGCGCCAACTGGTGATTTCCGTTTGTTGGCCGTTGGCGACTTTGAGCAATTTGTAAAACCCACCGCTTCCGCCGCTCGCGGGAGAGAGCAACAACGTGTAGTAGCCGTTCTCGTTGATCCGAAATTGAACCCCGATCGTTGGCAGACTGACGGAGGTTGGCAAGCTGATGGAGCCGGAGGCTGAACTGGCGCCGCTGTTCGTTGGCCGCTGCGGGCGGAGGATAAACGTGGCGGTGACGGACGCTTCAAAGTCATCGTAGATGAAGGCTCCGACCGGGATGACGCACTCTTCAGCCACATGGAGCTTGCCTTTGCTCACGGAACATTTTCCGCTCTGCGGCCATTTGATCATCGCCTCGGACGGGGTATCAAAATTCTCGCGAAAGACGGGCGGCGCGAGTTCTTCGGCTGGTTGAATCTCTTTGCGCGGCGTGATGACGACGGTTAACGTCTGTCGCGCTCCTGGTTGAGCCTCGGCCGTTTCCGTCGCCGCGCCGCTGAGAGGCTCCGGCGTACGATATCCCTGGCGGGTTTTGATTTCTCCGTGGTCGCCTTTCAATTTGACGGTGATCCTGCGGTAGTTGTCATCGGAGCTTTGGTTCGTTGGGTAATAAGCCAGCGTGTATTGGCGACGCAGGCTCGCGGCGATTCGCGCGATGGCGTCGGCCAACTCCTTAGCCGATTTTGGAAAGAAGGTCTCGGCGCCGGTCTCAGCCGCCAGCGTTTTGAAAACGAAGCGCGGGTTGTCAACTTCCTTACCGTCGGCCAGCTTCACTGTTTGGACTTCGTTTTTGTAAGCCTCGGACTCGACCGGGCTGAAGAAACCGACAGTGTAAATCTGCGCGTCGGATTGCTGCGCGCGCCTGACGAGGTCAGTGAGCGAATGTTTGCTGTGTTGATCGCGCCCGTCCGTGATCACAACCAGCGCGCGGCGGCGATGTTTCGCTCGCGCCAGTTTTTCCAGCCCTTCGATGATGGCGTCGTAAAGCGCCGTGCCGCCTCCAATCCGAAGCCCGGCGAGGCTCGATTCGATCTTCCGGTAGTCCGAGGTGAAATCGGCGACGATCGACGGCGATTCGTTGAAGGCCAGGCAAAACGCCTCGTTCCGTGGATTACCAGCGCGCAAGAATGAGACTGCTACGGCCTTCGTGTTTTCGATCTTGTCCGATTCGTTCATGCTTTGGCTGCGGTCGAGCAACAGGCCGAAGCTAATCGGCTGATCCTCCTGTCCGAAAAACTCAATTGATTGGAGTTTGCCATCCTCGTAGATGTCGAAGCTCTCTTTCGTGAGATTGGCGACGGGACGCCCTTTTTTATCGGTGACGCCTGCGCTCAATGTCACCAGGGCGGTATCGATGCGCAGCGTCTCTTGTTCCTCGGGACTCGCTTTGGATGGGTTTTGTGATTTTGTTTGAGCAATCAACGGCTCACCGCGATCCGAAGAGGCAAGCAGCATGGTTGAGATAACAAGGATGCGAAGCAGCCGTCCAGTCATTCAGGCCTCCTGTCAATCGACCTTGTTGGCCGATGTGTTTCGATCCGGCGCCAAAGCGCTGAGATTTCCTCTCAGGGTTCATTTGATAACGAAGATCAGGTCGTCAATCTTCGAGTTGTGCGCAATCTGTTTGACCGTGAACGTCCAATCGTGGAGCGACGACGCGGGATTGTTGGGCAGCCCTTGAGCGGTCGGCGGCGCGCCTGCCACGGCCGCCGCCGAGGTTCCTTGAACGCTCAACTGCAACCTGTATTTGTGCGGCAGGGTCAGTCCGTCAACGGCGCGGAAGTCGTCGAATTCTTCGGTCAGCGAATAGTAGCTTTCGGCGTTCTGGTTCGGGTTTTCGCGCGTTCCGATGGTCGCGCCGATCTCGTAGCTGTATCTGGTTCGCACGTGGCGGAAGGTTTCGGGGTCGAAGAAGAGAGCGACTTTCAGATCGGCGGAGCCTTTTCTTGGGCGGTAGCCGAGTTCGTGCAACTGGCGTCCGTCAACCTTCTTCAGCCCGCGGTAATCGAGCTTCGGTTGGGCCTGATCCAGGCGCAGCAGCGGCCAGGCGGTTGAAAGCGTTCCGCCCATCAATCCTTCTCTCAGCGGCAGGTTTTGCGAGCTGAGAAACGCGCTGAGGTTGGAGCGGCGGCCTTGCGGGAGAAGCCCCGTGGCGGCCTTGGCGCCGTCGAACGCCATGTCCTCGCCCGGATAGTCGGTCAGCGGGAGTTTCAAGCCGAAGCGCAGCTTCGCGCCTGTCGAAACCATCATCGCCTGCCCGTCAATATTCGCCGATCCGCCCAGGCGGGCAATGAATTTTACCTCGCCGCTGGTGACGCGGGTTGAAGCCTTGGTCCGGGCTTCGCCATTCCCGATTGATTCGAGGTGGCGCGCGATTAACTCTTCGGCGGTGAGTTTCTTGTCCTGAGCCGACGCTGAGCAGGAGGGGCCGGATAAGATTGAAGAGAGGGAGCAGAAGATCGACAACGACCACAACGCGACGATTGAGAGACGGAGATGAAACACAGCTCCCCGTCTCTGAGCGCGACCGGAATATGTTCCGTCAGATAGTGTCTCCCTCATTTTTTTGTCCTCGCTGAGAAATGTTTGTGACGCCGCCTTCGGGCGGAAAGTTTCTCAACCCAAGATATGCCGCCTGAAGGCCGATGGCGTTAACTTTAGGGGTCTGGGAACACAAAAAGCACAAGAGAAGAAACGCAGAAAGCACAACCTGGACAGTATTTTCCTTTGTGCTTTCTGCGTTTCTTCTCTTGTGCTTTTTGTGTTCCCAAACAGCGCCATGGTTCACATCAACTTGTCACGCACGTAGGAATAGACCCGAGCGTACGCCCGGCGAAATACGTCCGGCCAGTTGTTGGTCGGCAGCATCGCGGGGAAGTTCTTCACGCCCGATTGCTCGAACGAATTGTCCCAGCCGCTGCCGTCCCAGAGGACGTCGACGTTCACCGCGCCCAGTTCTTTCACCAGGCCTCCGGGGTTGCGGCCGTTTTCGGCGAATGTGTTGTTGAAGATTCTGTTGCCCTCGGGAATGGCGCCTACGTCGAATGTCTTGCCTTTCGGAAACGCGATGGCCAGACCGACTACCGCGACGCCGAATGAATTGTTGCCGCGAATCTCGTTCTCGGTCACCGTCGTGCGGTCGGCGGCCATAATCAACAATCCGGTGCCCGGCTGCACTTTGCCGACAGTCGAGGTGGGATCGCCGAAGTTCTCATGGTTGTTGTTGATGATCCGATTGTTTTTGACCGTCGTGTCGCTGCCGACTTTCGACGGATTGTTCGGCAACAGGAAAACCAGAATGCCGCCCGTGTTGTCGTGAACGTAGTTGTTTTCGACCAGCGCATTGACGGAGTTTTCGATCTCGATGCCGGTGACGTTGCTGTGGGCTTCGCAATCCCTGACGATGATGTCGCGCGATTGGCCGACGTAGATGGCGGCGTCTTTGACGCCCGTGGCCAGCACGCGCTCGATCAGCACGCCTTTGCATTCGACCGGATAGACGCCGTAGAGGCCCGAGTTGTGAACCTCCAGATCGCGGAACGTCGCATTCTGGCCCCCGTGAACGGTGATGCCGTTGTTGATGTAGTCCTTGACGATCAGGTTCTCGATCGTGAAGTTGTGGCTGGACGTGATGACGGCGTCTGTCAGTTTATTCCGACCGTCGAGGGTCGGGCGCTGATCGTTCTCCTTCAATCCGCGGATCGTGATGTTGTCCACGTCCACGAGCAGCGTTTCGTTGTACACGCCCGGGCGGATTTCAATCGTGTCGCCGGGAATCGAGCGGTCGAGCGCGGCCTGGATTGATTCGCCGGGGTTGATTCGCCAGACGGCCATCTGGCGTTGAGGCTGGCGTTGCGGTTCGTTTGTTCGAGCCGCGGCGGTGGGAGGAGGCGGCGCGGAACCGCGAGCTTTCGGCGTTAGGCTCGGCGCGACGGGCAATCCCGAAGGAACTTTTTCGGGAATCTCAGGCTTCGTTGACTCGTCTGTCAACGCGCGCAGGAACGCGACCATGTCTTTCTTCTCCTGGTCGGTCAGTTTGAACCGGCGGATCTTGTCGTCGAGGTTCGGCAAATCCAACCCCTGTCCCAGGCCGCCGCCGTTCGCGTAAAAATCAATGACTTGTTCGAGCGTCTGGAATCTGCCGTTGTGCATATAGGGCGCGGTCAGCGCCACGTTGCGCAGCGTCGGGACCTTGAACGCGTTCTTGTACGGTTCGCCGCCTTCGATCTCCGAACGTCCGAGATCATCGGGCTGGCCGGGTATATTGGGCACGCCGATGACTTTGAAATCCGGGTTGGCGAACGTGGGGAAGCCATGGCATTCAAAACAGCGAGTCTTCAGCGAACGGAACAACGTCAGGCCTCGCCGCTGTTCCGCGGTCAACGCCGCCGCGTCGCCCGCCGCGTAACGGTCGAAAGGAGAATTGTTGCTGACCAGCGTTCGCTCGAACGCCGCGATTGCGAATGTGACATTGTCCATTGTCACCGATGAGCCGCCCGCGCCGCCGAACGCTTTGTCGAACGACTGAACGTATTCGGGGATGGCCTTCAGCTCCTTGACCAGTTCGTCGGGGTTCTGATTCATCTCGTCGGCTGAAGTGATGGGAAATCGCGCCTGATCTTCAAGGTCGTTTGCGCGGCCGTCCCAAAACTGTTTGTGATTGAACGCCGCGTTCCAGATCGTGGGGGCGGAGCGCCGTACCTGATGGCCGCCCTTACGATCAGGTCCCAGGCCCTTGCCGCCGAAGCCCATTGAGAGATTGCGCCCGTCGCTGAAACCCAGGTCGGGGTGATGGCATGTGGCGCAGGATTGCTCGTTGTCGCCTGAAAGCACGGGATCGAAGTAGAGCAATCGGCCCAGCTCGACCTTCTCCCGCGTCGTTTGGTTGTTGGCGCGCAACTTCATTTCAGGAAACGCGCGCCGCACGCCGCCGCTGCCCGGATTGCCGTTGGTCAACCCGGCGGGCGGAATGTCGGGAGCAAACGGGATCGTGCCGATGACGATGATCGCCGCTGTAATCAGGCCGAG
>Ga0187894_10004975_pt1 | contig 13891 bp, 10 predicted proteins | sample GBC1701081metaG_FD_136650 | JGI IMG/M metagenome (GOLD analysis project Ga0187894, IMG submission 136650) | White microbial mat communities from a lava cave in the Kipuka Kanohina Cave System on the Island of Hawaii, USA - GBC170108-1 metaG ...
AACTTCACCGCGTTGGGGTTTGGTGTGTATTCAATGTCTGCAATCTTTGGCATCGCTCTCCTCCTACAATAATGTGTCTGTCGCAATAATTATAACGACGCCGGGCTATCAAGCAAACTCGGCAAACTCGGCAAACTCGGCAAACTCGGCAAACTCGGCAAAATCGGCCCGGACGATGGTTACTACTCGATTTCTACTGCGGTTCTCTTGCTCTGATCTCCACCGGCAGACCGGCTTCCCGCCATGCCATCCAGCCTCCCGTGAGGGCGCGCGTTTTCTTCCATCCGGCCTGTTTGAGTTCTTGCGCCACACGGGCGCTGGTCGCTTCGTTCGTTCAAGCGCAATAGGCGACGAGCCACTCCTCCTGCTTGAGACCGATCTCCCTGGCGCGTTCGGCCACATGGTCGGGCGGCATTCGCACTGCTCCCGTCGCTTGAAGGTCGTCCTCTTCGAAGCTGCGCTCGGTGCGCGCGTCGAGGATCGTAACCGGCTCTTTCGCTTGCCACAGACGGCGTAATTCATCGAGCGAGATTCTTTCATCACCACCGACAATCCCGGCGCTCTCTCTGCGTGTCCTCTTTCGCGCGGCTTGCGCCAGCAGCATGGGGGCTCCGCCGTACGCGCAAAGCCGCGGATCTGAGCGAGATATCGAGTACGCGGAGACCAAAGGGGCCGAGCGCCGCGCCGAGCGCGAGAAACACCGCGACCTGCGGTAGCCCGCTGCGCTCAATCAACCCCGAAAGCAGAGCGGACACGATAATGACGATGCCTATAATCGCGAGCGCGGCGGCTAACGACTCGGCGCTAAATGTATTCATCCCGAAGCTACCTCCATATGCGCAAGCCAAAGCTGTCTTGGTTTAAGAAGGGTAGCATCATAAATTCATCATTTCTATTCACCCTCCAGAAGATAAAAAAATCACGTGGTGAGTGATAGATCCGCCTATCGAATGGCGCGTTACTGGTTGTAGGATGACGCGCCACACTTTTCGCCACTTCACGCCATTACCAGAAGGGCGAGAAGCGAAGAACGCTATCGCTTTTCCAACGCCGCCGGGCAAAGATACAAACAAGGAGAAAATGATGCCACGCATCTCCCACGGTCAAACTGAGCCACTCGAAGCAGTGAACCTGACGCCGGAAACCGCGCACGATCCAAACGCGGGGTTGAACCTCGCTGATGCTTTACCAGGCGCCCCGCCGCCTTCACATTTCGATTACATGTTCCCGACGTTACAGAGTGAGCCGGGCGCGTTGCTGCCGGAGACGGAGCAGACGGTCGCTAATCTGAAGCGGCTTGGCCGGGCGATGAGCGAGTCCAGCGACGCTCCGCAATCGGATTCGGCGACCCCGGCGGCTTACACCTATTATGGTTTGTCGCCGCATGGCAATCCCGAGTTCCGAGACGGAGATCGGATGCGGCTCGGCAGGGTTAGCGCGACGGGCAATCGCCCGCCGGGAAAAGATGATCTCAACGACCTCAATCGGAGGCCGCCTTCAAGCGACCCGAAGATTGACCGCGAGGCCATCATCGGCGACCCGCGGAACGACGAAAACCTGATCGTCGCCCAGTTGCACGTCGCCTTCCTGCGCGCCCACAACGCGCTTATCGCCAACGGGCATTCCTTCGCTGAGGCGAGCCTGCTGCTGCGCCAGCATTTCCAATGGCTGGTCATTCACGATTTCCTGAAGCGGATCGCGGACCCGGAGACCGTCAACAAAATCCTGACGCGCGGCCACAACCTCTTTTACACGCCGCCCGCCGGGGAATTGTTTATGCCGCTCGAATTCAGCGTCGCGGCCTATCGCTTTGGCCATAGCATGGTGCGCGGCGTTTACCGCTACAACCTCAATTTCCCGCAGGCGACGCTCGGCGAACTGTTCACTCTCACGGCCTTCAGCGGCAACATCAATCCAATCCCGGGGCAAGGCTTTGCCACACTGCCTGAGAATTGGATCATTGAGTGGGAAGACTTTCTCGACGGCGGCCGCAACCCGGCGCGGCGGATCGATCCCCACCTCACTGAACCACTTTCAGCGCTGCGCGATTTCGCGGGCAACCCGCTGCCCGATGAAGCGATGTTATCCGTGCGAAACCTGTTGCGCGGTTACCAACTGCGCATCCCAACGGGGCAGGCGGTAGCTAAAAAATTGGGACTGCAACCGATGACCGCCGCGCAGATTGAGGCGGCGGCGGGCGAGGCGCAAGCGCAAATATTGCGCGAAACCGGGCTCTCGACCCGCACCCCGCTCTGGTATTACATCCTGGCCGAGAGCGCCAATCATCTACCGGATCATCTCGGCCCCGTCGGCAGCACGATCGTTGCCGAGGTTTTGATCGAGTTGGCGCGCCGGAGTGAAGACTCGATTTTGAGCCAAGCTAATTGGCCACCTACGCTCGGCGCTGCGCCGGGACGCTTTACCCTCCACGACCTGCTTCGACTCGCTGGCGCGCTAAGTTAGCCGAACCCCAGCGCTGGCCTGGCGCGGTAGGTTACACAATCTAAACTGTAAGGAGCACAACCTATGTCAATCATCGCAAAAGTCAAAGAAATCAAGGATCAACTGCTGAGAGACCCCATTAAGGGCGAAGCAAACGCGAGGATGGCTATCGCAGCCATCCACGCGGGCATTCATTCCGCCGCCTGGGAGACCTACATGACGCAGTTCGCAGAAAATCCCGATCAGCTCAGGCGGCTGAAGGCGACGGATGGCACATTAGGCGATCCGACCTTGGATAGGAGAAGGGCCTACCTCGTCGCCAATGGAGTTTGCGGCACGCCTACTACGGATGGATTCGACTTCGAGGTCAATACCATCGACGAAGGTTTGGGCGAGGGATGTCAATAACAACGATGAAAGCAGATTCAGCCAGCGGCGTCCCCGCTGGGATCAATTATTCCCATCAACTGAGTCGAGCCTGGCAAGGGCTTTGTGATCGTTACCTGCCTGTGGCGCCTGCAAGCTCGGCATGGCGATACAGCCGCGCGCCGAACCCAGGCGACCCAGAGCAGGGTTGGAAACTGCATGTGTCCGCGACTCTGCTAAACGCCAATACTGTCCTCGAACGGGTGGCTCCGTTTTTGGCCGGTTGCGGTGTTCGGTTTAAGGCGCCTGCCTCGCTTCAAGAACTTGGCAGGATCAACTCCGGATTGCGCCATGGTTATAGCCAAGTGGGGAAGGTCATCACCGTCTATCCAGGTACGACCGAAGAGGCCGTAGCCTTGGCGCACAATCTGCACGAATTGACCCGCTCAATGCCCGCTCCCATAATTCCTTTTGACTTGCGGTTCAGGCCCGACAGTAATGTTTACTATCGTTATGGCGCTTTTAAACGCCTAGAGATGGAAACCCCCGATGGCCTGCGCATTCCCGCCATCCGCGATCCGCAAGGGAATTTGGTCCCTGACCTGCGAGAGTCGGCCGTGGCCAGACCCGCCTGGGTTGAAAATCCCTTCATTGGTCAGTCCCAGCAACAGAACGCCCCATCCTCCGAAAGCCCGCTCAGCGCAACTTACCGTGTCTTCCGCGCCCTGACACAACGGGGCAAGGGAGGTGTCTACCAAGCTGTTGACCTCAGCGCGCAACCGCCGCGCCTTTGTCTCTTGAAAGAAGGGCGGCGGCACGGCGAACTCAGTTGGGACGGACGTGACGGCTATTGGCGAATTCAACAAGAGGAGTGGGCGCTCGAACATTTACAAGCCAGCGGCGTCGCAGTACCGCGCGTATATGCGTCGTTCGACCTGGATGACAATCGCTATCTCGTGATCGAATTCATCGAAGGGGAGAGTTTGCAGGCTTTGCTTAACCGGCGTCGCCGACGGATGTCTATCTCGAGCGCGCTGCGGTACGGTATCGAAATCGCCTCTATCATCTCCTGTATTCATTCCGCCGGGTGGGTTTGGCGGGACTGCAAGCCTTCAAACCTGATGCTCACCGCCAACGGTCGCTTGAGGCCGGTAGATTTTGAAGGAGCTTGCCCTATTGATCAGCCTGACCCGCCGGCGTGGGTGACGCCCGCCTTCACCCCGCCCAAAGGCCGCGCCGAGAGTGAGGCCGGATCCACCGTTGATGATGATCTCTATGCGCTAGGCGCGGTCATCTACCTATTACTTGCCGGAAGATTGCCGGAAGGCTCAGGGCCAACACCGCTCGAGAGACTGAGACGACGTGTGCCCGCAACAGCGCGGGAGGTCGTCACGGAACTTCTTACGGCGCCGCCCCGGCAAAAACCCGGCGCGCGGACGGTGGCGCGGCGACTGAAAGCGGCCCTATCACTCTTGGAGACATCCCCGAAGAAGTAATTCCGGCGTGGGCTTTTGCAAGGCTTATGCTGACTAAGGGGTGAGCTTGAGGCGCTTTACTAGGCTGGCGAACCTGGCGTCGGCGCGGAGGAGATTGAATAGAGGTTCGATGTTCAAATAAGGGAGGTATGCGAATCGTTCGTCGTAGGCCTTATCCAGCCACACAAACGCCTTGTCATAATCTCCGAGACCGATATAAACGATGGCGAACTCTTGGGGCGGCAGGTAAGTCTGTTTCGACCGCTCTTCCATTTCAGCCAGGATCTCCAACGCTTCAGTTCTCTTGCCTACCCGGCCGTAAGCGTGCCCAAGCCCGGTCGCCGCCAGAGAGGGGGTCGCCTCGTGTAACTTCTTAAATATCCTGATCGCCTCTTCAGACTTCCCATTCTCCAGGTATACGAAGCCGAGTACGTAGCGGGCGTTCACATTGTCAGGATCTTCCTCGAGGATTTTGTTGAGGCAGTCAGTGGCGCTATCGTATTGGCGCGTCTGAAATCTGGCCCGACAACGATGCAAGCGCACCGACGAAGAGAAGGGGTCGAGTTCTCTGGCGGTCTCGCTCTCCGTGACCGCCAGGCTTGTGCGGCCAGTGATGAGGAGGAGGTGCGAATACCAGTAATGCGCCGGGGCGTGGTCCGGGTTGAGCGCGATGGCTCGGCTAAACTCGTTTTCAGCTCCCTCCCAGTCCCATTCGTATTTCAGTTTAATGACGCCGAGGGAAGTGTACGCCTCGGGCAGAGCGGCATCAATCGCGAGGGCTTGCTTTGCGGCGGCCTTTGCGCTGCTCATGGCCTCTTTCGTCGACATTTGTCCGTCACCGTGGGCGACGGACGGGAGCAAGGCGTAAGAATCCGCCAGTCCGGTGTAGGCGAGGGCGTAAGCCGGGTCGAGGTCTATCGCCTGCTTGAAGTAGTTGATGGCCCGCTTGATGTTCTCTTTTCCGCGCCGGTTCCAATAGTAGCGCCCGCGCAGGTATTCGTAATACGCCTCGGATTTCGACGTTTGCCCGGCGCCCAGCAGTTTCCGCTCCACGCCGCTCAGCCGCAACTGTAAATTAGCGGCCACCTCGGCCGCCGCCGCCGCCTGAAGCGCCAGGGCGTCAGTGCTCTTCAGGTCGTAGCTCGCAGCCCACAATTGTTTGCCGTCCGCCGTGGCGACGAGCCTGACTTGCAAGATGATCCCAGCGCCTTGCCGTATGGCCGCGCCAGCGAGCACAGCGTCTACGTCGAGTTCTCGGCCAACACGTTGCAGATCATCTTCTCGACCTTTGTAACGGGCGACGGCGGTGGACCCTTTTACCTTTAGCTGCGGTAGGCGAGACAACTGGTTAGCTAGGCTATCGGTCAAGCCATAGATCAAATAGTCAATTTCCGGATCGGCGCTCGCGTTCACGAATGGAAGGACGGCCAGGGCTGGCGCTTTAGTCAACCGCAGGTAAGCGAATAACGCGCCGGCGAAGAGCAACACCAAAACGGTCAGGATAAGAAACTGGTTAAGGCGGCCGCGCGGCCGCCGCGGCGCGACCCCCGCGTCCAGGTTTTGCAAATCTAAAAGTAATTCACTGGCCGATTGGTAACGCCTCTCTTTGTCCTTCTCAAGGCATCGCCTAATAACAGGGTCTAGCCCGCGCGCGGAGCCGTTCGCGCTGTGTGGCAGCGCTGGCGGCTGGCTGTTCAGAATCGCCGCAATGGTTACGGCGTCATTCCCTTGCGCGAAGGGATGCTTCCCGCTCACCACTTCGTAGAGCACCGTGCCCACGCTGAAAACGTCGCTGCGGAAATCCAATCGCTCGCCGCGCAACTGCTCTGGCGACATGTAGGCCACCGTCCCCAAGATCAGTCCGGCTTGTGAAGCTTGGCTCGGAGCGTCTCCGACCACGTTCTGCTTAGCTTGAATGACCTTGGCCAGTCCGAAATCGAGCACCTTCAATTGCCCGCCCGCAGTCAGCATGAGGTTGCGCGGTTTGATGTCGCGGTGAATGATGCCATGCGCATGGGCTTCGGCGAGCGCTCCGACCATTTGCAGCGCCAGGGGCAGCGCCTGCTGCGCGCCTGATCGTCCTTCGCAGATGAAGTCGGCCAGTACCTCGCCTTCCAGGTACTGCATGACAATGAAGCTGTGGCCGTCAGCTTCTTCAAGGCCATGGACGGTACAGATGTTGGGATGGTCAAGCATGGCGACCGCCCGGGCTTCTTTGATCAACTGCCTTTTGGCCCAGTTGTCGGCTGCCAGGCGGCGCGCGAGGAACTTGAGCGCGACCTGGCGTCCGAGCCGCGTATCCTCGGCCAGGTAAACCTCTCCCATCCCGCCTTTGCCGAGCAGCCGCACTACCTTGTATGAGCCGATGGTCTTCCCTGCGAGCGACTCGGACGTGTCCGCCGCGAGCGCCTTCAACCCCGCGTTAAAGGCCGGCTTTTCCAGGAAATCAGCCCGTCTCTCAAAGACCGCGACCAGCGACTCGACTTCGGCGCGCAACCCCTCATCGCCCGCGCATTCGCGCGCCAGATAGGCGGAGCGCTCGGCCGCGTCCAGCATTAAGGCGTCGTGAAACAGTCGCTCAATGCGTGGCAGATCCTTGGTTTCCATACTCGATCTCTCGCGCCAGCCAGGCCTTGGCCAGATTCCAATCACGCATGACGGTGATCGGCGCTACTTTCAGCGCCTCAGCGGTCTCCTCCACGCTCAGCCCACCGAAATAGCGGAGTTCGACCACCAGACTCTTGCGCGGGTCCAGGGCCGCCAACTTATTCAGCGCGTCGTCCAGGGCCAATAGTTCGATGGAGGTCTCCGCCTCCTGAGCATCGGCCTCGGAGAGCGAAACGTGAATGTTTTTGCCTCCACGCTTGAGACGGCGCTGATCCCGCGCGTAGTTGAGCAGCACGCGTCGCATGATCTGCGCCGCGATGCCGAAGAAATGCGCGCGGTTCTGCCAGCGCACGCGCTTCTGGTCCACGAGTCGGATGAACGTTTCGTTGATCAAGGCGGTGGTTTGCAGCAGATGGCCAGCCTGCTCCTGTCGCATGTAGTTGTGCGCGATGCGGTGCAACTCGCGTTCGACCAGCGGCAGCAGCGCCTCCAACGCCGCCGCGTCTCCCTCACTCCAACTTATCAACAGCTCCGTGATCTCCGTGGACGAAGGCATCAGCACCACCCCTTACGTAGGCCGCTCCAGCGCGCTGAAGCGGTTTCCAAAATACAGCGCCTGTACCGTGATGGAAGATTATTTCAGTTCGGATGAGAGGTTTTCCCATCGCGCGGGGCGTTACCCCATGAAGGCCGATGGCGGGTTGGTTATCAGATGTTCCGCAATGGCCTTCGCCGCGCCGGGACTCTCGTGAATATGGCGGGCTATATATATAACGCCCGCCCCCGGTTTGGCAATGATTTCACATATTCGACACGCCAATTCTCCGGAAAACGCCTATGAAACCTAAGCCAGAACACGACGCCACTCCAGGATCAGAATCAACAACCGCTCTCCGCAACTGGGTCATGACCGCGCTGACCGTGGCCTTCGTGCTGCTCTACGGCGCGGCGCTGCTGGGCTGGCTCAAGCCGCTGCCCGACGAGCGGGTGGTCGCCCGGCTGGAGCCGATCATCTTCGTCATCATCGGTTACTACTTCGGCCGGTTGCCCTCGCAGCAGAACGAACAGACGCTCAAGGGCGAACTGGGCCGCCAGACGCAGCGGGCCGACGCCGCCCAGCACGCCAAGGAACAAGCGCAGCAGACCCGCGAGGCGCTCGAAGAGAAAGTCAAAAACGCCAAAGTTACATTAGCGTCCTTGGTGTCCTCAGCCACTGGCCTTACCGCGAGAAGCTTATCTGAGAAGGCAGACGAGACGAGCGGGATTGCCAGAGAAGAGGCGCTGCGCCAGTCGGTGGCCGCCGCGCTCAACATTTTGAACTCGTAGCCGCACGGTAACGCGCGGTGATTATAGTGACTCAATTTCGGCAGGTGAATTATGAACAGATCACGCAGAGCAGGAGACTCGTCAACTCCATCCGGCGCGGACGCCGGCAATTACATCGTCATGAACGGCAAACGTTTGGAGTTGGAGCGCCACCCGACGGATTTTTCGGCGCTGATTCCCGCTGAGCAGTTGAATGCGGCGATTGCCGATGAAACCACGGTTCTGCATAAAGCGGTTGGCAAGAATGTGAGTGTGCAGCCCTTATCCGCCGGCGTCGCGCGCGTGTCGGCCACGGACGCGAAGGATCGTGACAAGGTAATGGATGAAATCCGCCGCGAGGGCGTGGCGCACCACATCTACCAGGTCAAGGATACCGGCGAAGAGGTGGCGATTGACAACCGCATCTTCCTCACCTTGCGCAATGAAGACCCGGAATTGCTCGACGAGATTGTCAACGAGTTTCACCTCGTCCCCGAAGGACGCATGGGAGACGCGTACGTCTTGCGCGTCACCGAGGCGACAGGGCGCAACCCGCTCAAGACGGCCAATGAAATCGCGCAGCGTGATGGGGTGACCTCCTGCGCGCCACAGGTGCTCGTCCCGTTGCAAACGTTTCAAGGCTCTCTGCTCGACTCGCACCGCCTGTTTCGCCATCAGTGGTACTTGAGTTCGGACCTGGTAACCAGTCCGGATCTGGACCCCACCGCCGGAGCCAACGTGCCCGAAGCGTGGCAGATCACCACGGGCAGCCCCGACATCGTCATCGCGGTCATTGACGACGGCTTTGACCTGAGCCACCCGGCCTTTCGCAACAAGCGCATCCATCCGGCGCGGCGCGACTTTGCGGTCTTGCCGCAGGACGAAGACCCAGGCCCCGGGCAGTCCGATTTTCACGGCACATGCGTCGCCAGCATCGCCACCGGCTCGCTGGACGGTGACGGTATGATCGGCGTCGCGCCGGGTTGCACGTTTCTGCCGATCCGGATCGGTTTCGGCCCGCTGGCCGCGCCGATAGACATTCTGGAGGTCTTTCGCCACGTCTCCCAGCACGCCGACGTGGTCAACTGCAGCTTCGGCACACCGCCGCGCAGCTTCGACGTTTTCACACCCCAATTCCGCAACGCGCTGACCGAGTTGACGCGCTCCGGCGGCCGTCGCGGCAAAGGTCTGGTCATTGTCTTCGCCGCCGGCAACGACGACGCGCCGACGCTGCTCGCCGCCGCGAAGAACGTCAACGGAGTAAAGTATGTGGACTTGGGCATTGGGCGAATCAAGGAAGTCCCGGCGGGCAGCGAGGTCTTTTCCGGTTACCCACTGACGCGCGGCGTGATAGTCGTCGGCGCGATGTCTTCGCTCAAACGTAAGACCGGCTATTCCAATTGGGGGCCGCACCTGACCGTCACCGCGCCGTCGAACAACATGCATTACATCACGCGCTTCATTCCAGCGGGAGGCCCGGACGGGGCCGTGCGCGCGCGCTTCGTGGCCAACTACCGCGGCATCGGCCAGGTGGCGGCGGTCAACCGCCCGGGCCGGGGCCGCCCGTTCGAACCGCTGCGCGACGACCCGGACACCCCTGACTTCGCCGAAAGCTTCTACACCATTACCTTTGGCGGCACGAGCGGCGCGGCCCCGGTCGTGACTGGCGTGGCGGCCCTGATGCTCTCAGTCAACCCGCATCTGACCGCTAGCCAAATACGCCAGATTTTGATGAGCACGGCGGACAGGCAGCTTGATCTCACTTTGGATCTTGCCGATGACCTCAATGTGCAGGGACTGAACGGGGCGTTTAGTGGCGGTCGTTCGCTTTTCTTCGGTTCGGGTAAGGTGAATGCGTTGCGGGCGGTGGAGCGGGCGCGGGCGTTGTTGGGTCCCGCCGTTTTGCCGCAGCCTGCTCAGCCTGTTGGCGTCCCAATTACGCCGGCGGCTCCGGGAACCTGCCTGACGCTGTCTCGCGCTGGGGACATTGTTTTGGGGTGTATCGGAGGCTCCCACGATATTGATGAGACTTTGGAGGAAGCGGGCCTGATTACTCCGGACCAACGGCTGCTTTTTCGTGAATGTGTGTTTAACGGCGTGCACGACGCGGGTTGCACAATCGATAGATCCGACATCCCACACGACGCTGATACGACGATACGCGAAGTGATCGTTGCGATTCAGGCGCAAGCCGAATGACCCTGGGTACGCGCCGCTTCCAGCGCGCTCTCGGCAAGTAACCAATTTCTTTTCAATAAACCCCTTGCCGAGAGCGCGCTGGAAGCGGCGCGTACCCGGGGTGGGCGCAAAACTTTGACGCACACTCAGTTCCGGCGCCAACCAAATGTGAGAAAGGGAAGTATGTTCAGTAAAACTGCGTTGGCAGCCACCCTGCCTATTGTTTGGTTCATTCTCGCATGCGTTCACGTCTGTGGCCTGGCGAATGACGGGCCGGTCTATAGTTTGCAAAACGCGCTTCTCACTCGATATGACCTGGAAAATGGGCGGATCGCGGTGAAACACGATGGCAATCTGCCCACGTCGGCGGCGGTTGGGAACGTAAATAATTGGATCATCGAGACTGAGGCAAAACAGAATATTGTCAATCCGGTCACGAATGCCCTTCTCGAGCAAGAAGGGCATAAAACGCAATACAGGGCGAAGAAGGTTTACCTGGACTCGCCGCCAGCGCTGAACCTGGTCATCTTCGAGTTGAATGAAAAGCTGAATCAGGAGACCCACAGAATCAGGTTTATTTTCCAGTCTTCAACCGGTCCCATCGTCTTGGATCGGATTGATGAATTCAGCAAAATCGAAGTGCTCTTCGGGAAGAAGTTTCCACCGGAAGACGGCGTGCTGAAGACACTGACGAATTGGCTTATCACCGTAATAGATTTACCCAGTGGAACAGAAGCGCGCCTTCGTCCGGATGACGTTTTCATCAATCATAGCCTGAAAATGGCTGTTTTGAAGACCAGTCGAAAGCTTTCGCGAGAGACGCAAAATATCAGTGTCCGGTTCCAGTTTCAGAACTTTCCGGAGACCGCCCTGGGGCGACCGAAGCAAGCCGGAGCTAGCTCAGCCTTCGAACCGGCGAGGGGAAAATCGGATGCGGACATTTACTTCAGCGGCGCGGCGGCGGGAGCTCGTGAGAGCAAGCCTCTTTATTTGTTCGAGGCCAAACTTGGTTACTTGTGGGATTTAGGACGTAGCGGTTCCTTAGGCGCGAAGGCGTCCGCCGATGCGGCGAAAGAGTCCAACATTGATCCGGACAGCATCAAATTCTCAGGCGCGTACGAGAAGGTTCTTCTGTTTACGCCGAGAACAGGTCTTATTCTCCGATCGGACTTGATTGGGGGGGAGTTCGATACGAAAAACAGAACACGTAATCTGGCCACCGGGCTGGACGCTACGTTGGTTCTTCCTAGCGTCCGACTTGGCGAAGGCTCCTTCGCAACTATGGATTTTCTCGGCGGGTTTGAAGGCGGGCATAACTACAGGCACAAGCTGAATGAGGAGGAAGGGCTGGGTAACTTCTGGAGATGGAAGCTGGGAGCTAACGCCTACTTTGTCGCTCTCAATCCAAGAGGGTTCAAGCGTATCAACGCCAGTACCGAGTACAAGGTCCGGCTGCTACGCTCGTTTGAGCCTTTCACTGTGGTGGTTGATGGCAAGGAAGAGACCAAGCTCAGGAAAAAGCCGCGCCACTACGTCGCCACCGACGTGGACCTCATGTTCACTGACGCCTTTGGCATCTCGCTGAAATATCGTTACGGATCGCTCCCACCGGCATACAACTTTATCAACAACTCGGTCTCGATAGGTTTGACGTTCCAATTGAAACAGGCCAATTAAGCCGAAGCCGTGATTTGATCGTCGTTTCGGCCACTAGTGAACGGTTTGAGAAATCATCGATCCATATATTCCTGTCCTCCATTTTCCTGTTGGCAAAACCGGAACAGGAAAGAGGCGGTTACTTCTTTGCCCCATCAATCACCGCGCTTCGCACGATGCTGGGCGCTTAATTGGTGAAAATCCTATGCGAACAAGCGCTCTTCAACAGCTCCGTTGGGTCAAACCGAAGGATCAGCAAGCGGTGGCGGCTGAACCCACGTTGCTCGATTTCGCGCCGACTGCCTATCCGGCGCGCGCCGCCGCGTTGCGGCGGGCCATCCTGGAGGCCGGGCTGCCGGAACCACCGCAGGGTGAAATGTCTGTGGTGGAGGAAGCCCGCTATCTGATGCAGGCCGCCGCGGAAGTCGAACATGCGCTGCTGATACAATACCTGTATGCGGTCTATTCCATCCGCACGAAGAACGCCCTCAATGCGGCGCGCCAGCGACGGCGGAAGTTGCTCAACATCGCGCTCGAAGAAATGGGCCATCTGCTCACGGCGCAAAATCTCTTGCTGGCCGTCGGCGCCTCGCCATATTTCGACCGCGGAAACACGCTGCTCGGCGGCGGCCCGGCGGGCGACCATCCTTTCCCATTGCGCCTTGAACCGCTCTCACCGGATTCGCTCGCGAAATACGTCACGGCGGAAAGTCCGCCACTGGATATGATTCAAGACCCGGCCTTGCGCGCTCGCGTTGAACCGGTCTTTGCGCGGGCCGCGCAGGTAGCGGGCCAGAACGTCAATCACATCGGCGTGCTCTTCGCCAAAATCTTCTGGCTCTTCCAGCCGAATGACGACCCGCATCCGCTCTGGCCGGAGCTGCCGGGCGACTTGCTGCCTTCGGGGCGGCATCTGGCTGAGTCCGATTTCGTGACGGCGAGTGAGCCACAGCAGGCTCAGCCGGAGGAGTTCAATCAAGACCCGGTGGACCCGCCATCCGGCGAGAATATCTACATCATCCCCGTGCGCTCACGGATCGAATCCTTGTTTGCGCTCGATAAGATTGCCGAGCAGGGCGAGGGTTGGCAGCTTGGTCCCGAGTCGCATTTCGAGCGGTTCCTCGAAGCATATGAAAAATTCGACACGGAGCTTGCCGGTTATATCGCGCCCGTACCGGTGAACCCACACACATCCGCTACCGGAATGGCTCCAGGGCTGATCACACACCCGGCGGCTCTCCTGTGGGCCAGGTTGGCCAATGCCCGGTATCAGATGCTGTTGTTGAAACTGGGGCTGGGACTGCGCCAGCCGCGCCAGCCGGGTGATGGCGGTCCATTGAGCCGCTTTAGCCTGTTTCAGTCTTCCCTCGATCATGAAATGGAGGCCTTAAAAGTGAACGGCGCGCGGTTGGTTGAATTCAGCGACCAGGGCGAGGTGGCCGGCCTTCCTTTCGAACTGCCCGACGACCCGCTCCCCACCGACAACGATGGCATTAAGCGACGCCTCGGCGAGGTCGTACTGGCGGCGAGAGAATTGATTCAGCAACTCATTAACCTGCCTGCCCCAAATGCGCCCACCCAGAATGAGCTTGATTTACTCGAAAGTTTAAGGCAGGCCGACGAGTCTTTGCTGGCTGCCCTTCAACCATAAGCCTCGATCAACCAGGAAGGAGTTTTGTTATGGCCAAGCGATATTCAATTCATCCCGCGATCGGCGTTGCGCGTGTTGGCTCCAGCGCCGAGTTCTATGTTGGTCCGGAGATACCCGGTGTCGCGGCGTCTCCCCTTGACGGTCATTATCGGGACGCCCAAAAGAAACTGCGCCGGCAAGCGGCGCGCTTTTGGGTTTTCGAGTATGACGA
>Ga0187894_10004976_pt1 | contig 13891 bp, 13 predicted proteins | sample GBC1701081metaG_FD_136650 | JGI IMG/M metagenome (GOLD analysis project Ga0187894, IMG submission 136650) | White microbial mat communities from a lava cave in the Kipuka Kanohina Cave System on the Island of Hawaii, USA - GBC170108-1 metaG ...
CGACACCCAGCTCAAGGCCAAGCTGGTGGCGCGCGACAGCAAGGTCGACATCGCCGTACTGAAGGTCGAGCCGCCCAACCGCAAACCGATGCCGTTCGTCAAATTCGGCGACTCCGACAAGTCACGGATCGGCGACTGGGTGGTAGCGATCGGCAACCCGTTCGGCCTCGGCGGCACGGTGACGGCCGGCATCGTGTCGGCACGTTCGCGCGACATCGGCGGCCAGTACGACGACTACATCCAGACCGACGCGGCCATCAACAAGGGCAACTCCGGCGGTCCGCTGTTCAACATGGATGGCGAGGTAATCGGTATCAACACGGCGATCTATTCACCGACCGGTACCAGCCTGGGCATCGGCTTCGCCATCCCCTCGAACATGGCCTCGCCGCTGGTATCGCAGCTGCGCGAGTTCGGCCGTGTGCGGCGCGGCTGGATCGGCGTGCAGATCCAGAGCATTTCCGAGGACATGGCCGAGTCGTTCGGGCTCGACAAGCCGCGCGGCGCCCTGATCGCCGGCGTCACGCCCAACGGTCCGGCCGAGAAGTCCGGCCTGAAGCAGCGCGACGTGGTGCTGAGCTTCGACGGCAAGGACGTGCCGGACTCCAAGAAGCTGCCGCGGATCGTGGCCGACTCCAAGGTCGGCGAGACGGTCGACGTGGTCGTCATGCGCGGCGGCAAGCGCCAGACGCTCAAGCTCAAGGTCGGCGAGCTGGAGGATGGCGACAAGCAGCAGGCCGCCGCCAAAGGCGGCAAGGGACCAGCTCCCAAGGAAGCCGAGCCGCCGGGCACCATCGAGCCGTTCGGCATCACCGTTGCGCGTCTGACCGACACGCTGCGCGAAAAGCACGGCCTGCAAAACGCACAGAAGGGCGTCGTCGTGGTCAAGGTCGCCGAGGGCAGTCCGGCGGCGGAGAAGGGCATCAAGGTCGGCGACCTCATCCTGGAGGTGGCCCAGACCGAGGTCTCGTCGCCGACGGAAGTCCAGAACAAGGTCAAGGAACTGCAGGACCAGAAGAAGAAAGCGGCGGTCCTGCTGGTCGAGTCCAAGGGCGACCCGCGCTTCGTGGCACTGCGGTTCCAGAACTAGTTACGGGAAGTACAACAAAACGGCGCCGGATGGCCTCCGGCGCCGTTTTTTAATTTGTCCTCCCCACGCAGTGGGGAGGTGCCCCGATACGACGTTTCGACGCGAAGCGTCGGTGGGCGGAGGGGAGCCGTGGTGATCTCGGTAACTTGAGACCACGTCGGCTCTCCCTCCGGCCTTCGGCCACCTCCCCCAACTTCGTTGGGGGAGGGAATTATACCTTCACCACCAGCTTGCCGAAATTCTCGCCCTGCAGCAGGCCGATAAAGGCGCGGGGTGCCTGCTCGAGGCCCTCGACCACGGTCTCGCGGTTGCGGATCTTGCCGGCCTTCAGGAGTGCGCCGACCTCGGTCACGAACTCGCCCATACCGGTGGTGTGGTCCGAGACGATGAAGCCCTCGATGCGCAGCCGCCGCTGCACGATGCTGAACATCTTCTCCGGGCCGGGCTGCGGCGTGCTGTCCTGATACTCCGAGATGGCGCCGCACATCACCATGCGGCCGAAGTCCTTCATGCGGGCAAACACGGCGTGGAAGATGGCGCCGCCGACATTCTCGAAATCGACGTCGATGCCACCCGGACAGAGCTTGTCCAAAACCGCGCCATAGTCGGCTTCGGTGCGGTGATTGAAGCAGGCATCGTAGCCCAGCTCGCGCGTGGCATATCCGCACTTGGCGTCATCGCCGGCGCAGCCGACGACCCGGGCGCCCTTGAGCTTGGCGAGCTGGCCCGCCAGCTGCCCGACCGCGCCGGTGGCGGCCGACACGAACACTGTCTCGCCTGCCTTGGGTTGACCCATGCGCAGCATGCCATGATAGGCGGTGTAGCCGGGCATGCCGAGGATGCCCAGATGCGCCGACAGCGGCGCCGCGTCGCGATCGATCTTGCGCAAGCCGCGTCCGTCGTGGAGCGTGTGGCCGGCCCAGTCGAGCATGCCCACCACCACGTCGCCAGCGGCGAATTTCGGGTTCCGTGACTCCACGATTTCGCCGACGCTGCCGCCGGTCAGCGGCCGATCCAGCTCGAACGGTGGCGTATAGGAGCGCAGCTCCGTCATGCGCGGCCGCATGTAGGGATCGAGCGACAGGTAGAGCGAGCGCACCAGGACCTGGTTGTCGCCGGGCGCCGGCAACGCCTTGCGTTCGACCCGAAAACAGTCGTCGGTTACGGCGCCTTGCGGACGCTTGGCGAGCACGATCTGGGTTGTCTGCGTCATGGAGTCCTCCAAATGGTGCGTCGTCATAGCGGCGCCGCCGCGGCGGGTCCATGTTCGTGCTGTCGATGTGCGTATAGCAGGCACAAACGGGAGTGGCATTTTCAGCGCAAACGTGCGTAATGTGATCAATCACTCATGTTGGAGATTTCGATGCGTTTTGCCATTCAAAGTGCCGTGCGCCGCGCTTTGTGCGTGGCGGCGGTGGGGTTGCTGACGGTGACCGGCGCCGCGCTCGCCCAGCCCAGTGTGCCGATCACGCGCGACATTGCCGGCGCCAAGGACCATCCGCTGGTGCCGCGTTACGAGGGTTCGTTCATCATCGGTTACAAGACCGACCGCTTCGCCGAGGTCGATATCCCGATGGGACCATCGGTGAATCCCCATACAGAAAAACGGCACTTTGAGCGTGTTGATGCCGTGGAAGGGGCACGCACGCGTCTGCTCTATGTCGCGCCGTTGGAGCGCACGTCGCTGGAGGTGATGCGCAACTACAAGGAAGCGCTGCTCGCCGGCGGCTTCAAGACGCTGTTCGAATGCAATCGCGATGCCTGTGGCGACGCGATCGAGATGCCGTTTCTGGGGCTCAATCCCGGCCGGCAACTCACCGCCAACCAGGTGATGGAGTTCGCCTTTTCTGCCGGCATCGTTGATCCGCGGATGCTGGTCGTGAAGCTCGACCGTCCGCAGGGGTCCGTGCATGTGATCGTCTTCGCCGCCTATCAGGAGAACGTGGCCAATCCGGCCGCCGGCGAGCGCGTGGCCGTGTTCGTCGATGTTGTGGAAAGCGGCACCATGGAAAAGCGCATGGTGACGGTGCAGGCGCCTGAGATGGCGATGAACCTCGGCCGCGACGGCAAGCAGGCGATCTACGGCATCTATTTCGATTTCGACAAGGCCGACATCAAGCCAGAGTCCAAGCCGCAGCTGGAGGAGATGGCCAAGCTGCTGCAGGCCAATCCCGGCCTCAAGGTCTATATCGCCGGCCACACCGACAATCAGGGCGCGCTGGACTACAACGTCGGCCTCTCGCAGCGGCGTGCCGAAGCGGTCGTGCGGGCGCTGTCGACGCAATACGGCGTCGCCGCCGGGCGCATGACGGCGCGCGGTCTGGGCCCGCTGGCGCCGGTGACGTCCAATGCGACGGAAGATGGCCGTGCTAAGAACCGCCGCGTGGAGCTGGTACAGCAGTGACCATGTGTCCCTTCTCCCCGCCTACGCGGGGCGAAGGGACTGATGGTTGAGGCCAGCCCCGAGGAGACGATCACGCCATGCCTCACGCCCAGCCCGACGCGGAACCGCCGCCGCCGTTGGCGGCAGGTCCCGCCACAACGAGCCTGCGGCCGGCCGGGTTTTGGATCCGGTTTGCGGCAGCGGTCATCGATGCCGCGGTCATCGGGGCTGTCATCGGCCTTCTCATCATGATCTTTGGCATTGCCATGGCCCTCAAGCTGTCCGACAGGCCCCTCGATCTAACCGGACTGCTGGGGCTCGCCCTTGCTCTCGTGCTCTACACGATCTTTCCCCTCACGATCATCGCGGTGCCCCTCGCCATCGTCGGCGGCGGGCTCTACGAGATCCTGATGCTGCGGTCGGCGCGTGGCGCGACGCTGGGCAAGATGGCCGTCGGTGTGCGCGTGGTGAATGCCGACGGCAGCCGTCTTTCCCTGGGGCGATCGGCAGCCCGGCGTTTCGCCAAATATCTTTCAGGTCTCATTCTGGCGATAGGCTACGTCATGGCCGCGTTCACCAGCCGCAAGCGCGCCCTGCATGACATGATCGCCGCGACGCAGGTCGTGCGCCGCACCTGACTCCTATGTCGGCGCCGCGTCGCTGCGTGTCGACCGCAGCCAGCCCTTGCGGACAGCCTCTTCGAATACTCTCTCTGCCACTGTCCAGAGATCCGGGGCGCCATCCGCGATAAGGCGGGTCGCAGCGCGCTCACGGTCCTCGTCGACATTGTAGTCACGCCACGTGCCGCCACCCACCAAGTGGTTGAGAAGAACAGGCTGAAGACGGTCGATTGATTTGGCGAAACGGGCGTCAGCTGTGGCGGCGGCCTCGAATTCTTCCCATAGCGCGCGCATCCACGTTCGTTGATCCGCCGGCAGCAGGCCGAATATCCGGTCTGCTGCCAGTTTCTCGCGCTCGGCCTGGGTTTTCGACAGCGCGGTATCGTGCAAGGGCGTGTCACCGCACTCGATCTCGACCAGGTCGTGCAGGATCAGCATCTGAACCACCCGAAGAACATCAACCGGTTCGCTGGCCCATTCAGAGATGGTCATTGCGAACAGGGTGAGGTGCCAGGAATGCTCGGCCGTGTTTTCGCGCCGCGACCCGTCGCTGATCCGGCTGCCGCGCAGCACGGTCTTCAGGCGGTCAGCCTCGATCAGGAACCGCATCTGGGCTGCCAAACGCGGTTCGATGCTCAAGAGCCATGTCTGGGCAGAGAGTGGTGAAGGTTCAGTACCAGCCATGACCGCAGACTAGGAGGCACCCATCCACAAGTCTGCGCATATTTTATGCGCGCGTGGCCGTCAGGCGTTTGCTGGTGCAGAGGCGCGCCGGTGTACCGTCGTTGAGATAGACCCGTTCCCAGATCATCCAACTTGGCACGATGCGCAGGTCGTCCGCATCGCGCCGCCCCGTCCACACCGTGACGGGTGCGGGCGCCGAATCGTCCCACCAACCGATGACGCCAAGAGACTCCTCGGCTGCCGCGATGTTCTGCGTGGCGAAGCGCCAGAGCGAGACGCCCAGCAGGTCCGTCGCCGGCCGCCGCCATTCGCTAGCGCGGCCGGGCGAGGCGGCAAGCAATCTGTGATCGACGTCCGTGACGAGATGGGTGCACAGCGTGGAGCTCTCGACCAGCCGTTGCAGCGCGCTTTCGTCACTGCAGACGGCGGTCATCTTCCGCAGAATATCGCGCGCGGCAGCAGGGTCTGGTTCGATGATGCCGGCTTCCCAGCGAGATACCGTGGTCTGACAGACACCGGCCAGGTCCGCGACGGACGCTTGCTTCAAGCCGCGAAGGCGCCGGATGCGACGCAGGCGCGCACCAAAGTTCGGCAGCGCGGAACCGACATCGCTCAAAATCCCGCTGGCCGTACTGTCGATCATGCGGGTCATCCGTGCCGCCCGTACGCGTTGCCTGCTGTCAGGTGTTTATCAGGGCGAAGGAAGAGCCACGCAAGGCCGCCGATGAAGGCACCACCGAGGATGGGGCCGGCCATCAATATGCCCTTCCACTTGAAGCTTTCGTCCACCCAGAGCAGCACCACCCACGGCAGGAGGCCGCAAAGGCACCATCGAGCACATAGTGCCACCATCGCGTTCTGCCGGCCAGACGCAGCCGGAGATGCCGGCCGAGCGTTGCCATCAGCGGGATGCCGACAAGGACGCCAGCGACCAGTCCGATCCCGGTCCAGTCAACAGCTTGACGGATAAAGGCATCCCATACGGCGCCAAAGTGGGGTGCCTGCCACGCGTCGAGCAATTTCACGACGTTGTCGAGCGTCGCGCCGGTTGCGCCAGCCGCAGCGCCGCCCAGAAGTGGTGACACGGTCACGGCCCACAACACCCTGCGGTCCAAGGGTCGATCTCCAGAAATCGGATCCGTCGTGGGATGGAAGTCGGAAGTCGGCAGGCCGAAAACCAGACGTTAAAAAAAGAAAGCGTGTCTCGGTTCGGTTTCCGACTTCTAACCCTGCTCGGCCGATAGCGTGCTTTCCAGGCGATGCAGCTCGGTGCGCAAGGCGGCGATATCGCGTTCGTTCAGGCCGACGCGGCAGGCCAGTTCATGCGGTATGGTCTGGGCGCGCTGCTTCAGCGCCTTGCCGGCCTCGGTCGGTACCACCTCGACGACCCGCTCGTCGTCTGCCGAGCGGCGGCGCGCAATGAAGCCGATGGCTTCCAGCCGCTTGAGCAGCGGCGACAGGGTGCCGGAATCCAGGCGTAGCGCGGTGCCGATATCCTTCACCGTGCTGCCGCCGGTCTCCCACAGCACCAGCATCACCAGATACTGCGGGTAGGTGAGCCCCAGCGCCTCGAGCAGCGGCCGATAGGCCGCCGTCATCGCCCGCGAGGCGGCGTACAGCGCGAAGCAGAGCTGGTTGTCGAGCTTCAGCGCATCGGCGCTGAGAGACTTCTTGATCACCATGGTCTCCATATGGTGTGGCTGCGGTTCGTGGGACAGCCATTTCAATATCACGCAATCGTGTAGTAGACAAATAAATTGTCCACAATTAAATTGGACACGTTCAAATCGTCCAACGATCCATCATTCAACGGGAGTTCATCATGAAGATCATCTACACGGCACATGCCGAGGTCACCGGCGGCCGCGACGGCCATGCCCGTTCATCGGACGGCGCGCTCGATGTGCAGTTGGGCCGGCCCAAGGAGTTCGGTGGCGGCGCCAAGCCCGGCACCAATCCGGAGCAGCTGTTCGCCGCCGGTTACGCCGCCTGCTTCGAGAGCGCGGTGCGCTTCGTCGCCGGCCAGCGCAAGGTCGCCATCCCGCAATCGTCGGTCAAAGCGTCGGTTGGTGTCGGCCCGCGCGATCAGGGTGGCTTCGGCCTGGAAGTCGATTTGCGCGTCAGCCTGCCGGGCATCGATCGCGCCGTCGCCGAGGACCTGGTGAAGACGGCGCATGAGCAGATCTGCCCATATTCCAACGCCACGCGCGGCAACATCGATGTCAAAGTGAGCGTGGAGTAATTTCCCTCCCCCAACGAAGTTGGAGGAGGTGGCCGAAGGCGGAGGGGGAGCCGACGTGGTCTTGGTTGCTGAGACCACGTGGGCTCCCTCCGCCCACCGACGTTTCGACGCTTCGCGTCGAAACGTCGTATCGGGGCACCTCCCCACTGCGTGGGGAGGAATTCTACCCAACAAATGCGCTCTGCTTGTAGCCCTGGGCGTAGAGCAGGGCGGTCAGGTCGCCGTGGCGCACATTGGCGCCGACGGCGGCGGCGACGGTGGGCTTGGCATGAAAAGCGATGCCCAGTCCTGCTGCTTGCAGCATCGGCAGATCGTTGGCGCCGTCGCCGACCGCGAGTGTCTGGTCCAGCGTCAGCGCCCGCGCGGCCGCAAGTTCCTGCAGCGCGGCGAGCTTGGCCTCCTTGCCCAGGATCGGTTCGGTCACCGCACCAGCCAGCGTGTCGCCATCGGCCAGCAGCTGGTTGGCGCGGTCGAGGTCGAATCCCAGGTGGTGCCGGACGATGGCGGTGAAGTGGGTGAAGCCGCCGGAGACCAGGGCGCAATAGGCGGCATTGGCGCGCATCGTGGCGATCAAGGTCGCGGCGCCTGGCATGTAGCGGATGCGCTGCGCCGCGTCGTCCAGCAGCATCGTCTTCAATCCCTTCAGCAGTCCGACGCGCTCGCGCAAGGCCGCGGCAAAATCGATCTCGCCGTTCATGGCGCGCGCGGTGACGGCAGCGATCTGGTCGCGCAAACCGAAATAGTCCGCTAGCTCGTCCAGCATCTCGTTCTCGATGATCGTCGACTCCATGTCGGCGACCAGCAGCTTCTTGCGCCGTCCCGTGGCCGGCTGGGCGATCGCGTCGATGGGACGTGTGCCCAATGCTGTGCCCGCGGTCGCCGTTGCGGCTGCGATCGCCATTCCGGTGAAGGGCACATCGACCGCGATGCCATCGGCCAGCGTCTGCGGTGCGCCCAGGGTTGCGCCGGCGGCGGCGAATGCCGTACGCACCGCCACGATCGCATCCGCATCGACGGCAGGTCGCCGGGGGGCGGCGATCAGGGTAAGAACATGATCCATGAACGATACAGTCTTTGACCGTGGAGAATGAGTTTGAGGCGGGCGCGCATCATGGGAATCAGGCGCGGCCCTGACAAGCATAAGCCGCGCGTCATCCGGCCGCTCCAAGGGAATGCCTTGCCCTTGCCGGCAAGCGGGCAGGGCGCGCCGGCGCGCGGCGCCCCGTCTGAGGCGTCTGGGATCGTGCTATGGTCCGATCCCGAACGGAGCGCCCGTCATGATCGACGCAATGAGATGGCGTGTTTTGCCGATGCTGTTTCTCGGTCTGCTGACATCGATGCCGGCGGCAGGGCAGTCGGCGCCTGGTTCACGATGCGGCATCGAGGTCGGCTTCGAGCCGATCGGGGTCGGTACGCCGCGTCCGTTTCATGCTGTCGTTCTGGTCTCCGCGCCAGGTGGCGGGTGGGTCACGGCCTTCGAGGCCAATCCCACGGGCAGAGGGCCAAGCTGGGGTTGGCTGGTGGCCCGCCAGCGCGATATGACGCGCGAGCCGCTGAAGCCCGGCGCGATCGTCAAGAGGGGCGCCGCCCCTGGATTCCAGGCCTGCGAATCGCTGGTGAACCGGCTGCGCGACCTGGCCAGCGAGCTCAACAGTTCACGCGTGCCCTATGCGCCAGCGCCCGAGGCACAGCTCAACGCGGCCAACAGCAACAGCTTTGCATATTGGGCCGTGTCCAAGCTGCGCGTGGCGCCGCCATCGGCGCCGCCGGGCACCTATGGCTACTACGCCAACCTGCGCTGATCATTTCCGGTGAGGTCAATCGTTGAACCCGGTGCTGGTCATCATCGGGCCGACGGCCAGCGGCAAGTCGGCGCTGGGCCTGGAACTCGCGACGCGCCCGTCGTTGCGGCTCGCCGGCCACGACTTTGGCGGCGGCACGATTATCAACATGGATTCCATGCAGGTCTATCGCGAGTTGCCGATCATCACGGCGCAGCCGACGTCGGACGAGCGCGCGCGCGCGCCGCATCGGCTCTATGGCGTGCTGCCGGCATGGGAGGTCGGCACGGCGGCGCGCTGGCGCGAGATGGCACTGGTTGAGATCGCCGCCGCGCACGATGCGGAGCGCCTGCCCATCCTGGTCGGCGGCAGCGGGCTGTACCTGCGCGCTTTGACCGACGGCCTGTCACCGATGCCCGAGATTCCCGCGCCGGTGCGGGCGGCAAGCCGGGCGTTGTGGGAAGAGCTCGGGCCGCCGGCGTTCCATGCCCGCCTGTCGGCGCGCGATCCCGCGACGGCAGCGCGGCTGGCCGTGAACGACCGGCAGCGCCAGGTGCGGGCCTGGGAGGTGCTGGAGGCGACGGGACGATCGATCACCGTCTGGCAGCAGGCACCCAACGGTGACCCACCGGCGCCATGGCGGTTCGTCACTGTGTTGCTGGCGCCGGATCGCGCCTGGTTGCGCGCACGCCATCGGCGGCGCTTCGAGACGATGGTGCAGGGCGGTGTCGTCGAGGAGGTGCAGGCCCTGGAGAGACTGCTGGCCGCGCGCGGTCGCCTCGATCGGCTGACCCTGGATGGGGTCGCCCTGCCGGCACTGAAGGCGCACGGGGTGCCGGAGCTGCGCGCGTACCTGCATGGCACCATGAACCTCGCCGAGGCTATTCAGCGCGCGGTGTTGAACACCAGCCAATACGCAAAACGTCAAATGACGTGGGCAAGGCATCAGATTATGTCCGATACGTCCATAGAAACGACAGAAACTGACCAGTTGAGGGATATGGAGAAATTTTTGAACAATGTGACACCTTGAAACTATGCGTTTGTTTGTCGAATAGGGTTGATTCCTCTCTTCTCGATCAGTATGGTCCCGCCCGCCGCGCAACATGTGTTTCGCGGCACCTTTGTCTTTTGGAGGGAGCTATGACTGCGGAGAGCAAGACGACCGGCGCCGACTTGGTGATCAGAAGCCTGATCGACCAGGACGTCGATGTCGTCTTCGGCTATCCCGGCGGCGCTGTCCTTCCTCTCTACGACTCGATCTTCAAGCAGAACCGGCTTCGCCACATCCTGGTGCGCCACGAGCAGGCGGCCGTGCACGCGGCGGAGGGTTATGCACGCTCGACCGGCAAGGTCGGCGTGGTGCTGGTGACCTCGGGGCCCGGCGCCACCAATGCCGTGACTGGCCTGACTGACGCGCTGATGGACTCGATCCCGGTGGTCTGCCTCACCGGCCAGGTGCCGACGCACCTGATCGGCAACGATGCCTTTCAGGAGGCCGACACCACGGGCATCACGCGGCCCTGCACCAAGCATAACTACCTGGTGAAGAACGCTGCCGACCTGCAGCGGGTGCTCGGCGAGGCGTTCTATGTCGCGCGCTCAGGCCGACCCGGCCCGGTGGTGATCGATCTGCCCAAGGACGTGCTGATGGCGCAGCACGACTACGAGCCGCCCAAGAAGACGGTCCAGCACAAGAGCTATCGCCCGCAGCTCAAGGGCGACATCAAGAAGATCGAGCAGGCGATCGAGCTGATGGCCAAGGCCAAGCGGCCGCTGTTCTACACCGGCGGCGGCGTCATCAACTCCGGGCCCAACGCGGCCAAACTGCTGCAGCAGCTGGTGCGGCTGACCGGCTTTCCCATCACCAACACCCTGATGGGGCTGGGCGCCTACCCGGCATCCGATCCGCAGTTCCTGGGCATGCTGGGCATGCACGGCCTGTACGAGGCCAACCTCGCCATGCACGGCTGCGACGTGATGATCAACATCGGCGCGCGATTTGATGACCGGGTCACCGGACGGCTCAACGCCTTCTCGCCGGACAGCACCAAGATCCACGTCGATATCGATCCGTCGTCGATCAACAAGAACGTGCGCGTCGACTTGCCGATCGTCGGCGACTGCGGTCATGTGCTGGAGGACATGATCAAGGTCTGGAAGGCGCGCCAGCCGCGCATCGACCAGAAAGCGCTGAAGGCGTGGTGGACGCAGATCGACGAATGGCGCGGCAAGAACTGCCTGCGCTACGAGAACTCGCGTGAGATCATCAAGCCGCAATACGCCCTGGAGCGCCTCTACGCGCTGACCAAGGACAAAGAGCCGATCATCACCACCGAGGTGGGCCAGCACCAGATGTGGGCAGCCCAGTTCCTGAAGTTCGAGAAGCCCAACCAGTGGCTGACCTCGGGCGGGCTGGGCACCATGGGCTACGGCCTGCCGGCGGCGATCGGGGCGCAGATCGCGCACCCCGAAAAACTGGTGATCGATGTTGCCGGCGAAGCCTCGATCCTGATGAACATCCAGGAGCTGTCGACGGCGGCGCAGTACCGCCTGCCGGTGAAGGTGTTCATCCTCAACAACGAGTACATGGGCATGGTGCGCCAGTGGCAGGAACTGCTGCATGGCGGGCGCTATTCCGAGAGCTACTCGGCGGCGCTGCCCGACTTCGTGAAACTGGCCGACGCCTTCGGCGCCGTCGGCATGCGCATCACCAAGCCCGATGAGGTCGATGCCGCCATCAAGGAGATGATCGCCGTCGACCGGCCGGTCATCGTCGATGTCGCCGTCGACAAGGCCGAGAACTGCTTCCCGATGATCCCCTCGGGCGCGGCGCACAACGAGATGTTGCTGGGACCCGCCGACAAGGCGGAGAGGCCGATCTCGGAAGAGGGCATGGTGCTCGTCTGAGCACCTGCCTCTCTGTCGTCCCGACCATCTGTCAGCCGCGCCGCGCGGCCCGTCATCGGGCCCGGCGCCAGGGGAGTGAGCACCGTGAGTCCCAACCATGAACGCCATACCATCGCCGTGCTGGTGGACAACGAGCCCGGCGTGTTGGCGCGCGTCATCGGCCTGTTCTCGGGCCGCGGCTACAACATCGAAAGCCTGACGGTCTCGGAGACCGATTCCCGCAAGCATCTGTCGCGCATCACCATCGTCACCTCGGGCACGCCCATGGTGATCGAGCAGATCAAGGCCCAGCTCGACCGCCTGGTGCCGATCCACAAAGTGTCTGACCTGACGCTGGACGGCCCATCGGTCGAGCGCGAACTGGCCCTGGTCAAGGTGCGGGCCTCGGGCGAGAAGCGCGTCGAGTCGCTGCGCATCGCCGATGTCTTCCGTGCCCATGTCGTCGACATGACCAACGAGTCGGTGGTGTTCGAGCTGACCGGTGCGCCCTCCAAGCTCGGCTCGTTCGTCGGGTTGATGGAGCCGCTGGGCCTGGTCGAGGTCTGCCGCACCGGCGTCGCTGCCCTGCGCCGCGGCCCGGACGGGATTTGAGTTGAAGTGTTCCTCCCCACGCAGTGGGGAGGTGCCCCGAAGGGGCGGAGGGGAGCCGACGTGGTTTTGGTAACTGGGATCTCGTCGGCTCCCCCTCCGGCCTTCGACCACCTCCCCCAGCTTCGCTGGGGGAGGGAATGAGGTCATCCATGGACATCCTCTATCCGCTGATCGGTTTCGCGCTGGTCCATTTGCTGGCCGTGGCCAGTCCCGGGCCGACCTTCCTGGTGGTGGCGCGCACCGCGGCCACCGGGTCGCGTGGCGCGGCGCTGGTCGCGGCGCTGGCGGTGGGCATCGGGGCGCTGGTGTGGGCGACGGCGGCGCTGTTCGGCCTGCAGGCCTTGCTGGTGCGGTTCGAATGGCTGTATCTGGCGCTGCGGATCGCCGGTGGTCTCTATCTCGTCTATCTCGGGGTGCAGCTCTTCCGGCACGCCGGACAGGGCGATGCCGTGGCGGCGTTCGCGGCGACTGGGGAAGCGCCATCGCTGGCTCGCGTCTTTCGCGAGGCGCTGATGGTCCAGCTGTCGAACCCCAAGGTCGCCGTGTTCTTCGGCAGCGTCTTTCTGACCCTGCTGCCGGCCGCCGCGCCGGCATGGATGGTGGCCGCGGTCCTGGCCATCGTTTTCGTCAACGAGTGTGGCTGGTTCACGCTGGTGGCGTTGTTGTTTTCGGGAAACACCGTGCGCGCGGTCTATCGCCGATCGCGCGTGTGGATCGAACGGCTGACGGGCGGCGTGCTCGCAGCCCTGGGGCTTCGGTTGGCGCTCGACCGGTGAGCGCTGCCGCAATGAACTGACCGGTACTGGAGAGACTGAGATGCGTGTCTATTACGATCGCGACGCCGACGTGAACCTGATCAAGGGTAAGAAGGTTCTGGTCGTCGGCTATGGCAGCCAGGGCCATGCCCACGCCATGAACTTGCGCGACAGCGGCGTAAAGGACGTGCGCATCGCGCTCAAGCCGGGCTCTGCCACGGTCAAGAAGGCCGAGGGCGCCGGCTTCACGGTGATGTCGCCGGCCGACGGCGCCAAGTGGGCCGACATCGTGATGGTGCTGACTCCCGACGAGTTGCAGTCCGACATCTACAACGCCGACCTGGCGCCCAACATGAAGGACGGCGCCGCGCTGGTTTTCGCGCACGGCCTGAACGTGCACTTCAACCTGATCTCGCCGCGCCCAGACCTCGACGTGTTCATGATCGCGCCCAAGGGCCCCGGCCACACCGTGCGCTCGGAGTATGTGCGTGGCGGCGGTGTGCCCTGCCTGGTGGCGGTGGCGCAGAACGCCTCGGGCAATGCGCTCGAGATCGGGCTGAGCTACTCGTCCGCGATCGGCGGCGGCCGTGCCGGCACCATCGAGACCACCTTCAAGGAAGAGTGCGAGACCGACCTGTTCGGCGAGCAGGTGGTGCTGTGCGGCGGCCTGGTCGAGCTGATCAAGGCCGGCTTCGAGACGCTGGTCGAGGCCGGCTACGCGCCGGAGATGGCGTATTTCGAGTGCCTGCACGAGGTGAAGCTGATCGTCGACCTCATCTACGAGGGCGGCATCGCCAACATGAACTACTCGATCTCCAACACGGCCGAGTACGGC
>Ga0187894_10004977_pt1 | contig 13890 bp, 9 predicted proteins | sample GBC1701081metaG_FD_136650 | JGI IMG/M metagenome (GOLD analysis project Ga0187894, IMG submission 136650) | White microbial mat communities from a lava cave in the Kipuka Kanohina Cave System on the Island of Hawaii, USA - GBC170108-1 metaG ...
GCACCAAGCCTTTAGCGCCGACCTCGTTCCCGACACCACTCCATGCTACCGCCGTCACCAAAATCGCGCGCTCCCAGCTTCTTCCTTCGGGGACTGGCGCGCCAGATGACAAACTATCCTGCCACTCACACCCAAGACGACGCAGAACGATCACAGCCAGGGCAGATTCCGGGGGAGGCCGGAGATTTCCGGATTTCCGGCGCAGGCCGGGCCCGCATTTCATGGCGCGCAGGCCGATCACGGCCTACACCGTGTCATCGGTCTGCGCCGTTTTGAGTGAAGGGGTGCAAGGCAGGAGCGTGGACCGGGCCAGCGCTGCAACGTCGGACCGACCCGCATCGGCACCGCTTGGGCCACAATGGGACCCAAAAGCAAGCGCGACGCTATCCTGCATCACTTGAAGCACAATAGCTCAAAGACGTTGCAACCAGCCTAAGTGTGGATCTCGGTCTTTCCATAAGGTGCATCCAACGTGCGCGGCGTAAGACAAGGTCAGCAACACCAGCTCAACTACGCGCAGCGTGCCCGAGTCGGGCCAGGCACCGAGCTCTATTCCGTCCGCAAGCGCTCCAGAAAAGAACATCGCGCTCGAGATGACGAGATGAACCTTGGCCGACGCGCGAGGCTTCGGAGAGATCGCGAAGTAGAGCAACGCGAGCGCGGGCACGTGTGGGGCGAAGAGATCGGCACCGCCAGCCAACGACAGACCAAGCATGCGGAAGCCCGCAAGCACGAGACAGCCAACGCGTAAGAGAACTCCTATCAACAGGATACCTACGGGGTGCATTTGCATTCCCTCTGTGCGCGCTCGAAGGCGCCCTGCCCAAAGTTCGACACAGCTCGACCGTAAGTCTCAGCGCGCCCGTAGCACTGCGCCAACCCAAAGTGGAGATTGCCAGCCATGTATGTGCGCATGCACTCCGCCTTCATGTCCCTCTCCAAATTGCGGTCGCAATCACCTCTGTTCGCGCCGCACTTTGAATAGCAGTTGTCGTGCTTCCTGCAGGCACCGCTGAAATCGACAAGGCCACCGCGGAACGAGTCCGGCACGAGGTTCTCATTCCACCCGGAACCGCAGGCGCTGCGCCACAAGGGCCACGGCCACAGGCCCAAAGGATCTGAGCGGTTGACCGGATTCGCCTCAGCATATCCGTAGGTATTGATGCCTCCCCGCAGCCCAATCGGATCGCTCTCCACATACCTTCCGATCGCCGGATCGTAGTCCCTGAAGTAGTTGTAGCCGAGGCTCGTCTCTGAGTCGAAGTATTGCCCCGGAAATCTCAGGTTGAATTCGAACGCCTGGCTGTCACCATCTGGATCTTCATTCGGCAATGCCTGCCCGAATGGATCGCTGTCCCAGCGCCACACGATTTGATTATCGCTCGGCCGCGAAATCCGCCTCGGAGTGTTGAGATGATCGGTATGGATATATGAGACCGAGAGACCTCCGCCGATCCCTGGCCGCAGCACTGCGACTGGAATCTCATCGAGCCAGACGAATTCCTGCACGAGGGTGCCGGACTGATCGTACTCGCCGATCAGGTGACCGGCTTCGTCATACGCGAACAAGCGGGTTCTCGACGCGTTCGCCTTGCGCACTCGCTGCCCGAGGCCGTTGACGGCAAAAACCGTCGTGACGCCACTAGAAGCGGCCGAAACCATGCGTCCGGCGTCGTTGTAGGCAAAAGTCCGCGTGGAATCGCTGGTCGTGTTGCCGGCGCTGTCGTACAGGTACGTGCGGTTCTGCGTCCCCGTAGACGTCGACAGCCGATTGCTGACCGCGTCCAGCGTGTAGGCGGTGCTGCCTGTAGGGAGCGTGAAGCTGGAAGCAACGTCGTCTGTTCGCGTTTGGATCAGGCCGTCGGGGAAGTAAGTGAAAGTCGACAAGCCTGCGCTGTCGACCGTCACCAATCGCCAGTCAGTGTCGTACTCGCGCACCGTGAGACTGCCGTTCGCCCACGTCCAACCGCGCGTCGGACCGAAGGGTTCGTAGAGCACCTGGCTCAGGAGCGCTGCGGCATTCACTGAAACGCTTGTGATTCGCCCGTTTGTGTATCCGTAGGCGATCATCTGCCCCGAAGGTGTTGTGACCTGGGTCAGCTGGCCGGCAGAGTTGTAGCCGTAAGCGACACTCCGGGTTACGCCCCCAATGGATTGCTGTTTGCCTGCAACGCGTCCTTGCGAGTTGTAAGTCCACTGCGTGCTGCCTGACGCATCGGTAACGCGCGTCAACTGGCCGAGCGCATTCGCGCCCTGGTCGTATTCGAGCGCAACAGTCTGATCCGAGTAGTCGAGCCCGATCAGCCGATTGAGCGCATCGTAGGCTGCATCGCCGGTGCGGTTTCGGGCGTCCGTGGTCAGATCGGCATTGCCAGCGGAGTCTGGAACGAACTGAGTAATCCCTGTATCCGGACTCGCCAATTGCGTGAGGTCGCCAAAACCGTTGCGGCTGTACGTGGTCAGGAGGCTCCGCGGGTCGCTGACGCTGACAATACTGTCGTGCACATCGTAGGTAAACTGCGTGAGCCCGAGGCCGGCATCAGTGATCCGTTCCAGTCGGTTCAGCGCGTCGTAGTCGAAGCTCGTCGTGCGATTGCGCGGATCGGTAATGGCATCGAGGTTGCCATTCTCATCGTAGCTGTGGACGGTCTCCTGGTTCGCCGCGCCGAGCATCCGCTGCAGGCGATTCAGCGTGTCGTAGCTTCGTCCGAGCGTGCGCGAAAGCGTTCCCGCCGGATCATGAGTGCTCTCCGCCGTTCGATTGCCCATCGCGTCCAGCGTGTAGACGATGTAACTCCCTTCGCTGTCGTCGATGCGGGTCAGGCGATGGGCACCGTCGTAGGTGTATTCGACGAAGCTCAGGTCGGGGCCAGTTACCCTCCTGATCAGTCCGGTCGGCCAGTATTCGATCGTCGTCGTCTCGCCAGCCACGGTACGACTCGTGACGCGCTGGCGCGCATCGTACGTGAGAGAGGTGACTATTCCATTCGGGTCAGTGATGGTCAGTGGCAACCCATGCGCGTTGTAGACGTCATAGGTCCAAACGTGGCCGGCCGCGTTCGTTACGGCGTGCACACGCCCGCATTGCGCGCCCGTAGCGCAGGCGTAGTACGCATAGCTGGTGAGGTCGAGGACATCCGTTCGTGGCCCGTCAATGGACTGCAGCTGGCCCAAGTGCCCCTGGTTGAAGTACTGATAAGTCCACGTTCGAGTCTGTCCGTCTGCAAGCACTCGCCTGCGAGTCACGTTTCCGTAAGCGTCATAGTCGTAGTCGTTTGCGCGATCGGCCTCGGTGATGACGTCGGGCAGGCGGAAAATCGGATGCCAAGTCGTGGTCGTCGTCCGCGCGCCCGGTGTCCCGTATGCGTCGGTGCGCGACGTGACGAGATTCCGGCTCGGGTCGTAGGCGCTTCGGCTCTCGACGCCTTTGAAGTCGACGGTCGATGCGAGGTTGCCATTCCCATCGTATGCGGCCGCGGCAACCGACCCGCATTCAGCGCAGGGAGCCGCGACCGACGCCACCCGGTTTCGCGACGCGACGGTCGCAAATCCATAGCCGACCTGGTTGTTCCTAGGGTCTGTAATAGTCACGCTCGGCGGCGCGGTGAGGCTTATGAAACCACCTGTGTAGGCGACTGAATACCGCTGCACACCGCCGGCGAGCTCCGTGCTCGTGGCCAGACCATCCCCCTGATAGCCGTAGGTCGAATAGCGAACGTTGCTTTCGTCAGTTACGCCCGCGAGCATGTTCGGTCGACCGCCGCTCAGCGACAGGTAGTGATACGTGCGGACCTTGTTGTCCTGATAGGTTGCCGATGTGAGATTGTCGTTCGAATCGTATCCGTACGTGATGGTCCCGTTGCCCGGATCCGTCACGGTCGCGAGCTTCCTTGGGTTGGATGCATCCCACGCGAAGAGCAGGCGGTGGCCGAAGGAATTTTCGACGCGCTCGAGATTTCCCTCGCTGTCGCGGGTGAGCGTGTGTGTCGCGCCGTTCCTCGAAGCGACCGACGTGAGACGGCCACTGGCGTCGTAGATTTCGACCTGGTCGTCGGAAGTGGTGTACTGCCACCCGGTGCGTACGCCTTGGCCGTCGGTCAGCTCGGCGACCTTCTCGGTGGCATCCGGATCGCCGACCCATGCTCCAGAGACGCGCCGGAACGAAAGCACGCGTCCATCCGGCCGATGCGCGCGAGCGACCTGGGCGTTGGCGGTCTCCCAGTATTCGATCCGCTGGAAGTAGGTTGCCGACCAGCCGATCCCCAGGGGCGAAGGAGGTGGCGCCGCCACGAAGCCCTTGGCGTAGTGATATCCCAGCGCGCTGTTGTAGTACCGGACGAAGTGCAGCGGATGAGCGCCTTCGCCGATGTAGTCCCGTTCTTCCTGAAACTTGTTGCCAGTATTGCAATCGATCGGATTGCCGACGCGCCTGCTGTTCGTATCGCAGCGGCCGAGGCTCTTTTCCAGATTTGCCCTGCGCCACGGCCGGTAACAGTAGGGTTCTGTCTCGCCGGACTGATGCGTCAACGGGAAAAACTCGTCGGTGAAGCCCGCGGGACAAGAAAATTCCCTGGTCCTGACCAACATCATGCCGTAGTCGTTCTCCTCCGAGCACGGGGATGACGTTCCGGTAGGCCCGGTGGTCTCGTAGAACGCCTTGTCGGCGTGCCCCCAACCGTAGGGGCCGTTGAACACGGGATAGCCAATGGTGCTAAAGCTGGGGGAGTCGCGCTCGAAACCTGTGAACTGGAATGTGCAGTAGTCATGACGATCCAGCAACGTCGCGCGCGCGAATGCGAGCGCTTCCTCCTCGCTGGGGAAGTGTGGATCGCCAGGCCCGATCGGAGGCGCTGCAAGCAAGCCCGGCGTGTAGTACTGCCACGCATGGATCAGAACAGGAACGCACTCGGATCCGAACTTGTCCGGATTGTCCTCCCGGCAGAGCCCGGGATTCGGGTCTGGCGGGTAGGTCTGACTCAGCGCTTCAGCGGAAACGAAGCACGCGGCGGAGCACGCCAACGCCGCGAGCCACCAAGGCTTCTGTCTCGTGTATGTCACGTGCCGCTCCAAACTAATCGTTGTCCGTAATGGTTACCGTCGCAGTGCTCGGCGAGCCGAGCGACGCACCCGAGGCGTTGCTCAATGTCACGGTGATGGTCTCGCTGCCTTCGACGGCGGCATCGTTTGTAATCGGAATCGTGAAAGTCTTGTTCGAACTGTTACCGTTGGTCCAGCTCAGGGTCCCGGACCGCGCGGTGTAGTCGGAGCCAGCCGTAGCCGTGCCGTTGCTCGTGGCGTAGTTCACTGATGCGGCGCCAGTACTGCCATTTACCCGCCTGACCGTGATCGTCACGCTCGGGCCGCTCTCGGCGATCGTGTAGGTCGCTGCTGAGAACTGCACAGAGCCCGGCTGGTCGTTGTCCGTGATCGAAAGAGTCGCCGATGACCTCGCCCCCAACGTCGCCCCTGTGGGGTTGCTCAACGTGAGGTTGACGGTCTCAGTGGCCTCGGTTGCCGTATCGTTCGTGATCGGGACTGCGAACGATTTCGTGGCCGTTTCACCGGCCGCCCAGTTGAGAGTCCCCGCCGCGGCGGTGTAGTCGGAACCCGCGATGGCGCTTCCATCGCTCGTCGAGTACTGCACTGACGCCGCGCCGAGACTGCCGTTGCTTCGGCTGACCGATATATTGATCGAGCTTGTGCCCTCGGCCACCGTGGATGTCGCGGTCTGGAACTGGAGCGTTCCGGGTCCGTCATTGTCGATGATCGTGAACGTCGCAGCGTCCGGCGTTCCCAGCACCGCGCCTGCCGCGTTGCTCAGGGTGAGCAGAACGGTTTCGTCGCTTTCGATCGCGGTGTCGTTGTTGATGGGAACGCTGAACGACTTGTTCGAGGTCTCCCCTGCGGCCCAGTTGAGAATGCCGCTGCGAACGGTGTAGTCAGAGCCGGCCGTGGCCGTGCCATCGCTGGTAAGGTACGAGACCGAGGCCGCACCAAGGCTCCCGTGCACGCGACTGACGGCGATCGTGATCGAAACGCCCGCCTCGCTGATCGTCGAACTTGCTGCACTGAACTGCAGGTAGCCAGGTCCGTCATTGTCGTTGATCCCAATGAGCGCACTGCTGGGCGAGCCGAGAAGCACTCCGGCTGCGTTGCTCAAGGTCAGCTGGATCGTCTCGGCACTCTCCTGAGCGGTATCGTTCGTAATCGGGACGCTGAAGATCTTGCTGGCAGAGTCGCCGGCAGCCCACGTCAGGGTGCCTGACGTGCTCGTATAGTCCGAGCCGGCCTGCGCGGTGCCGTTGCTCGTCACATAGTCAACTGATGCGGCGCTCACCGCACCATTGAGGCGGCTCACAGTAATGGTCGCCGAGCCAACGTCCTCGAACACGGTATAGCTGCTGGAGGAGAATTGAGCGGATCCGCCTGGGAACGGATCGTTCTCGGTTATCGTAATGATCCCCTGCGCAGGGTTGCCGAGAGTGGCGCCCGCTGCACCGCTGATGGTCAGGGCGAATGTCTCGCTTGGCTCATAGACCGTGTCATCGGTGATGGGTATCACGATGGCCCGAGGCGAAATGTCTCCGTGCGCCCAGGTCAGCGAACTGGACGTCGAGGCATAGTCGCTGCCCGCAGTCGCTGACCCATTCGATGTCGAGTAATTGACGGATGCAGCACCGAAGCTGCCGTCGACTCGCAAGACTGACACGCTGACGCTCGCCCCGCCCTCGCCGACAACGAAGGTCGGCGCCGAAAGTTTCAGGGTTCCGGGCGTGGTGGGAGTGACCACCGTGTAGGCAATACGATTGCCTGCAGTGTCGTACTGATATTCGATCTGCGTACCGTTGGCATGAGTCGCACTCGTGACTCGCCCGAGCGCGTCATACTCGTAGCTCACGGTCTGCGCGACTGCGGTCGAACAGCAATAGGCAAGCAGAGCCCACCAACGCCATCGGCGTCCTCGGAAAGGCGTCAATCCGGTCATCTTCTTCATACCGGAGACCTCGAGTGAATCTGGGATCTGTTCAACCTTCCGCGCCGCGGGGGGCTCACCGGTGGCCGTGAGCTGCCGGGTACGCCGGGCCACCTAATGGGAAAAGCGAAATTCGCTGTGCCAGATTCTCACGTGCAGGATATTTTTTTCCGGGTCTGGACAACGGATGGGCCGCCTGTTAGGCGCGGCACGCGTAAGAGCCGGGTGGCTTTGCGCCTGACGCCCGCGCAAGTTACGACGACATTCGCGCGAAACTCCCCCTGTTCTCGCTTGCTCTCCGCGGCGATGATCTGCGATGAGTGGGAGAGTCTGGGATATGGCCAGGGGCGGAATCGAAGAGAGCACGCAAGGTGCTGACGCACCGCTCGAATTCCAATTCAGAAGAGCCGAGGGACCCCCAAAATGACCCTGCAATGGGCCGGCTGTTGGCGAACGTAGCCGCACGAGCAGGGACGTGGCGCCGCCCACGCTTGGAAGCGAGGGCAGCAACCCCGCATGCCCCTGCGACTTGGGTTATGCGGGCCGATCCTCGGGCATATCCCGCCGCGGCAGCGGCCGGATACTCCGCTCGACTCGCTTGCCAATCTTCTGGCTCGCGATCTCGAGGTCGTACTGTGCTTGCAGATTCTGCCACAGCTGCGCGCTCGTACCGAAATACCGCGACAGGCGCAGCGCCATCTCTGCGGTGACGGCGCGACGCCGGCGCACTATTTCATTCACCGTCGGTACCGACACGCCGAGCTCCTTTGCCAGCTTGTACGAGCTGAGCTTCAGCGGCTCCATGAAGTCATGGAGCAAAATGTCGCCAGGGTGCACTGGACGTAGCTTCCTTACAGCCATATCGCTATACCTTCCTCACTCTCTGACTTCCGATCCGTACGTTCCAACTCAGTGATAGTCGACGATCTGCACGTCGAACACATCGCCGTCCTTCCATTTGAAGCAGATGCGCCACTGCTTGTTGATCCGGATGCTGAACTGCCCCTTGCGATCTCCCTTGAGCGCTTCGAGCTGATTCGATGGCGGTACCGCCAGGTCGCGAAAATCGGAAGCCGCATCCAGATACTTGAGCTTCTCACGAGCGCGCTGCTGGATCTGCCCATCGAGTCCCTTCACGAACGCGCCGCCGAAGATCGCCTCGGTGTCCTTGTCCTTGAAGGATCGAATCACGGGCAAATGTTAAAGTGAGGCGTTAATAACGTCAAGCGTTATCACCAGGCGGTGATCTGCGGTGCGGGATGGCATCCGGCCGGCAGCGCCCTACGGGAGTCACGACAAATGGCTCTCCGACGCGCGGATCTCGAGCGCGACCCGCAGACCCGCGCGTGCGGGCGATTCGCGCGCAAGGCAGATGCAACTCTGGGCGGCCCTCGCGCTCACGATCCGGCAGCGCCCCAAGGGCTTTCTCGCGATCGCGCTCGTCAAGCAGGTTTTTGACGAGAAGGGTGCCGCGCGGAGCACCGCGGTCGCGGTGAGATCTACGCAGGCTGGGAAGAGTGAGCCGTCCAGGCTGGGCGGCACGACCCGACAGCTAAGAGTTTGGCGAATCACCCGGGTCGATCCGGCCGCTGCCTCCTGATAAGCCACACGCCGTAAGACATCAACGGAACGACGTACACGGCAAGGATGGCGTAAGCCAGCATTCGGTAGCCGCGCGCAATCAGCGTCACCAGCCCGACGCGGTCCGCCAGGAATATCGCCATGATCAGAAGTGCGCCGGCTATCGCGAGGCGCCCACGCCGCGAAAGCTCGCGACGTTGCCGCGCCCGATACGCATGGGCGATGCGCTCGTTGATCGCGTGGACGCAGCCGGTGCCGCTTTCGAGCAGAGCGAGGAAGATCATGAGCTGGAAGGCGACGTGAAACACCGGGAGGTTGAGCCGCGCAAGCAGGAAATCCGACGGCAGAGCCTCGTCTGCGATCTGCGGATACCAGGCCGTCATGCAAACGAAGAACAGGAGAGCCGGCACCATCGCCAACGGGCCAGCCAGCGCACCGGCGATGACCGCATCCCGGTTGCTGGTGATGTGCCGCAGTACTGGCAAGATGACAACCGCTCCGACTACGTTGTAGCTCGCGTAGGTCAAGCCGCCGAGCGCCCACCCGCTCGTGGGTACGTCGGCCAGGAGGCTGGCAGTCACCTTCTCTCCGAAAGCGCTCAGGGCGAGAATCACGAACAGCGCGTACACGCCATACAGAAAAAAGGAGACCCACTTGAACAGGCGCTCCACCGAGACGTTGCCGTAGGCCGCGACGACCACTATGCCGCCGATGAAGCAAAGCGTGCCTGCCAGCACGGGCGCCTCGAGCAGCGCGGCGCCGATCTCGCCCGCCGCCGCGCCAAACACGGCCAGTATGAGAACGATGAAGAGAAAGTACGTGACCTCGAAGGCGAGCCAGGCGGGACCCAGCAGGTTCTTGAAGAAGGTCCGGTAGTCGGCGCTGCCGGTGACGCGCGCGAACAGGAAAGTCGTGACGCAAACCACGCTCCAGACGATGGTGGCGAGCAGCATCGCGAGCACACCGCCACGGGGACCGCTCGGCAGAAAGAACTCTGCGAGCTCGCGTCCCGTCGCGTACCCGCCGCCGATGACCACGGCCTTGAAGGCGAAACCCGGGAGCAGGTAGCGCTGGAACCAGGAGCTGCGGGCGCTCACGGCAATGGGCTGAACAGGTAGAAGTCACGCACCGAACGCGCGACTTCCGCGATTGCGCGTTCGCGCTCGGCGATCGGCAGCGCGCTCTTCTTCACGAACACGGAGATCACGACCCGTCCCCGATTCTGCGGCAGCGTCACGACACCAACATCGTTCACGGATCCGCCCAGTGTTCCCGTCTTGTGCGCGACGAACGTTCCCGCCGGCATCAGTCCCTTGAGGCGCGTCTCGCCGGTGCGGCACCGGCCCATCATTGCAGTGAGCTCGTCTGTGCTCGGCCCGCTCAACCCCGCGCCTGCAAAGATGTGGGTGAGCAACACCGACATCGCTTCGGGCGTCGAGGTGTCGCGCGGATCGTTGTCGAAAGAATCATTGGGCAGCGTAGCGAGCTGCTCGAGAGTCGGATCCCGCTCCAGCGCTTGCGCCAGGACTGCGTTGAAAGGGCCCGGCGGCAGGCGCAGAAAGTCACGCAGCAAGCCCGCGGTGTCACGGTCGACGCGCTGTCCGGAGACGCCGCTACGATGCAGCCACTCAGTGACCGCCCCGGTACCACCGGCAAGACGCATCAGCACGTCGGTCGCCGTGTTGTCGCTTTGGGTAATCATCAGTTCGAGGAGGTTGTGCACCGACAGACTCACGCCTGGGTGAATGAGGCGGTTGGCTATCACTTCAGACTCTACGTGCAGTCCGGGATCGACAACAGCCATGTCATCCAGAGAGAGCTGGCCAGCGTCGATGAGCGAGAGCACCTTGGCCGCAACCGCCACCTTGAAGGTGCTTGCCATTGGAAACGCTTCAGCCTCATTCAACAGTACCCGCGGCCCGGCGCCATCGAGCCGCCAGGCGGCCACTCCAAGAACGCCCCCGGACCGTTGCTCTGCAGCTCTGAGTTCCTCGAGCAGCGCGCGATAGGCGCCGGCTGCAGGTGGTGAGCCAGCGGCAGGCACGCGCGAGATCGAGGTGGACCCCGCAGAATGCTCAGGTGCTGCCGCCGGCTGGTTCGCAGCATGGGCTGCGGCGGCGCTGGCAGCCATGAGTACAACCGCGATCGTGGTTACAGGCCCGCCCGGTCTACGCATGTTCCTGCGCTCAGACCAGACAGGCATCGACCAAGCGCCGGAACTGCGGACCCGCCCTGATAGGGTCGGCCACGGGCACGCCGAGGCGCTCGGACTCTGCCGCGATCAAGCTGTCAGCCTCGGCTTGCCCCAAACTCGATGTGTTCAGGCTGATGCCTGCACAGCGGATCGCCGGATTCGTTCGCCGTCCCAGCAGCAGATTCAGGTCGACCGTTTCATCGATCGTGGGTAGCGCGTATCCAGAGTTGCCCAGTACTGACTTGCGACCGACCTCGTGGCACACGACGATGACATCGGGCTGGCTTCCATGCAGCAGGCCGAGCGATACGGCGGCGTAGGCAGGGTGAAACAACGATCCTTGCCCTTCGATCACGTCCCAGTGGTGAGCCGCCGCGTCGGGACTCAGCAGTTCTGCGGCTCCCGCCTCGAAATCAGCAACGACGGCGTCCATCGGGATGCCGGCGCCAGCGATCATGATGCCGGTCTGCCCGGTGGCCCGAAAATCAGCGTCGATTCCGCGCGCCCGAAATGCGCGAGCGATCGCCAGCGCCGTGTACTTCTTCCCGAGCGCGCAGTCGGTACCAACCGTCAGCAAGCGCTTGCCGCTGCGCTTGCGGCCCGTGCCGACCGGAATGTCCGGCGGCGGCACGCGAACGTCGATCAGGCGCCGACGATGTTGTTGCGCGGCGAGCTTGAGTTCGGGCGTGAACTCCAGGCGGCCGTGCATGCCGCTGACGATGTCCAGACCGGCCCCGAGCGCACGGATGAGCGTAGGGATCCAGCTTGCGGCCACTACGCCGCCGATGTTAGCCACTCCGATCAGCAGCGAGCGCGCACCCCGCACCCGAGCCTCTTCCGGTGTGAGCTTCGGCAGTCCCGCGGAAACGGAGCCACCACCGCAGGACAGCTCACCCACGCAGCGTTCTGGCGCCCAATCGCGCAGGCCGAACGCGGTCTTGGCGTAGGCGGCGTCCGTAACGTCGCCCAGGAAAAGGAGGTACGGCGACGGCAGCGCGAGTGCCGGGGTCCGTGAGAAAGCAGGTTCGTTCATGGCGATCTTGCGAGCGTGTCCTGGAAGGAAATCTGTTGTCACGAGTTCAGCCGCGACCGACCCTCGCCGACGGCGGGGAAATCCGTCGGCGAGGCGTCGATGCCCTCAGGGGGAGCAGTCGGATGCGAGTACGCGGTCAGAACCGGATGTCGACCTCGAGACCCAAGGTGCGCGGGAGTATCGGCGCCGCCAACGCACCGCCGACGAACGTGTAGGCGCGCTCATCGGTGACGTTCTTGCCGTAGACGCGGAACGTCCAGTGGTCATCGCCAAAGTCAGCGTTCAGATCGAGAGCGTTGTAGCTATCGAGCGTGGCGACTCCCGGTGCGCTGTCGAGACTATTCTTTCGATCTCCAACCCAACGGAACCCCGCCCCGACGTGACCATTCCACGCGCCGCCGAATCCGAAGGAGTAGTCAGCCGTAGCTGCCCACGACAAGAACGGAATGAACGGCAGATTGTCATTGTCCCGCCCGCCGAGCGCAGCCACGTCCTCGGTAATCCGGGCGTCGGTGTAGGCACCGTTGAGGCCGATCCGCAGGCTCTGCGTCACGCTGAAGACCATTGAGAGCTCAACGCCCTGGCTGACCGCTTCACCGCCATTGACCAGGAAAGTCGCGGTGCCATCGTCCGTCGCCGCGGAGATCTGAATGTCCTGCCAGTCCAGGTAGAAGAGAGTGAGATCGAACAGTACGCGGCTGTCGAGAAAATCCGATTTCAGACCGGCCTCATAGCTGGTGAGTGTGGCCGCATCGACAGTGCGCGGCACGCCCGGCAGTACGATGTTCGGACCGCCAGGCTGATAGCCCGTCGCAACCTTTCCGTAGAGCATGGCGTCTTTGGTGATCTGCCACTGCGGCGTCAGGCTCCACGTGAAGACATCCTCGTCAGATTCGCCGGTGAACCTGCCCTCAGGAATCGTCGGCAGGAGGCTGCGCAGCACGTCCTGAGTAAAGTTCTGATCGTTGCTCGCGTATCGGACGCCGGTGCCGAGCTTGAAGCTGTCGGTGAACCGATACGCACCGTTGGCAAAGAGCGCGAGCTCTCGATAGTCGCTCGGCAGCGCGATGATCACCAGGGGATCGAGACCCGGGAAAGGTGTTGTTCCGTCAGGTGCGAGCAAGCGGACGATCTGGCTGTTATCGCCGTGCTCGTCCGAATAGAAAGCACCGATCTGCCACTCGAAATCTCCGGATGCCTTTGACGTGAGTCGCAGCTCCTGAGTGAGTCTTTCGAGGTCGAGGCCCAGGTCGAAGAAGGCGAAAATGGGCGCTCCGAGTCCGGCGCGCAGCAACGCGGTCGCATCGTTACGCTGGTCCGTGCTGGTTTCGGAATAGCCGCTGGCAGAGGTGAAATCGGCCCAGCCCAGGTCCCACTGCAGCGTCGCGGCGTAGAAATCGATCTGTTTCTCAAAGGGCTCGCCCACGAACGGGCCGTTGCGCAGATCGCCCAGGAGAGGCGCCTGCGTCGCGGGGTTGAAGGCCACGAAGGCGTTGTTGTCGCTGTCGATCGATTGGCGCATCGCTGTCAGCTTCACGGACACAGCTTCACCAGCCTCCCAGAGCAGTGCCACTCGAGCACTTTCCTGCGAAGCGTCGTTGATGTCCTCCTCCCCGTCGACGGCGCCATCGATGTAACCGGGCAGCTCGTTGCGCGCATAACTTGCACGAAGCGCCACGCTATCCTCCACCAGTGGCACGTTGGCTCCGGCGCGCAGGTTGGAGCCTTCATCGGCCCCTCCCTGAACGTCGGAAACGCCGCCGCCCACCCTGAACTCGAAGTCGGAAAGGTCAGGATCGCGCATCACATACTTCACGAGGCCGCCCATCGAGCCGGCGCCGTAGAGCGTACCCTGCGGACCTCGCAACACCTCCACCCGCTCGAGATCGTAGGGCAGGAGATCGAGCGAGAATTCGGTGGCCCGCTGGTAAAGGTTGCTCGAGCCCAGCGGAGATTCGTCGATGTACGTTCCGATCGTCGAGCTCGGAGAAATCGGCGCGACGCCGCGCAAGGCGATTGCGGTGCGGCCCGGGGCGCCCGTGGATATCACCTGGAAACCCGGAACATAGGCGGCGAAGTCGGTGAGCTGTGTCGCATGCAGATCTTCCA